>Ga0164306_10000156_pt1 | contig 25211 bp, 19 predicted proteins | sample Whisoiple_242_MG_FD_110213 | JGI IMG/M metagenome (GOLD analysis project Ga0164306, IMG submission 110213) | Soil microbial communities amended with fresh organic matter from upstate New York, USA - Whitman soil sample_242_MG | ecosystem: Environmental > Terrestrial > Soil > Unclassified >... | reverse complement strand
TGCCCCGGACCCTGCTTCCCACTCGTAGGACGACCGTGGATGTCACACCCGGCATTCTTGGACGCCTAATAGAGTAGAGGGTTCTTCTCTCTGAATGGCGGGGTCGAGCAACTGCGTTCCCTCGCGGCAACACTTTTAGTAAGCCGGAGGCCAGTACAAGCGCCCGCTACTTATTCCCCGGCGAGGAACCAACGTATGGAAGCCATCATCGTCGGCCTCGTCGGCGCAGCATCGGCTCTTGCCGTGCAAGGAGTCGGGTACTACTTCAACCGAAAGAGCGGATTGGCTCCCGTACAGGAAGCGTATCAGGACACTCTTGAAGGTATGAACAAGGCACTCGGCACCAGAGTCACCGAACTTGAGAAGACCGTCTCGACCCTGACCGCTCAGAATGAGAAGTTGGCCGAGAAGGTCACCGACCTCGAAGCGGAGGTCCGCCGCCTCACCCGTGAGAACTACGACATGGCTCGTGAGTTGCTCAAGGCCGCACAAGGAAAGTAGCATGGACCTCTCGTTCCTGAGTATCGTATCTCTGGCAACAGTCATCAGTGCGGTCCTCGGTGGACTCGGGCTCGGGTTCTACCTTGCCGGTGTCAACGGGAACAGGCCATTCATCACCGATAACGTCAACTCGTTCATGACGATGCTCGTCATCGGCGGGTCCTTCATCCTCCCGCTCATGACCGCCCGTCTCACAGAGGGCAGTCCCACCGCCCTGAACTGGCTCGGTGCCCTCCTGCTGTGGGTCATCTTCGCCGCCTCCACCGTGACGGGTAACATTCTCTCCACATCGAGGGGCCGCAGGGAATAGAGTCTGATGGACTTCCTCGCCCAACTCATCGACATCATCGGCGTCTCGTTCTTCGTAGCGGTAGTGACCGGAATGTCGCTGGGCCTCTACCTCGCCGCCATCCACTCGTTCGTTCCTATCCGGAGCCTGCGCCGCAGCCTCATCACGGATGCGGTCATCGGCTTGTCGTTCTTCCTGCCGCTCGCCATCCAGCGCGTGGTCACAGAGTCCCCGACTCTCGGGCCGGTTGCATGGACGGGCTTCACGGTGCTATGGTTGGCATTCGCCTTCACGGCGGACACGATGAACTACGTCATCTGCCGCTGGAAGCAGGGTCGCTTCAAGAAGAAGTTGCAAGACTAGTAGACTGTGTGATACAGTCTGCGACAGACCGGACTCCCACCGTAACGGGTGCATAGCGAGGTCTTCTATCAGGGTATGGTGTAAAGGTTGCGCCGCCGCTTTGGGAGCGGACGATGAGGGTTCGAGTCCTTCTTCCCTGACCAATGGTGTTTGAAGTCAAACAGGTTGAGACACCGGGCTGTGAACCCGGTTAACTGGGTTCGAGTCCCAGCAATCACCCCAATAGCAGGCGGCTAGGTCGGTATCTGGCAAGGCTCATAACCTTCGCAATCCGAGTTCGACTCTCGGGCACTGCAACCATGGTCCCTTTCCGTTCTTGGGCGGGTAGGGGCCGACATCTCTCTGTAGCACAGCGGATAGTGCGAGTGTTTCCTAAACACTAGGTCGAAGGTTCGAGTCCTTTCGGAGAGGCCAATGGAACCGTGGTGGAATGGTAAACACGCATCGCTGGAAACGATGAGTCCTCACGGGCGCGCAGGTTCGAGCCCTGCCGGTTCCGCCAATGGATGCTCGTAAAGGAGCACTAAACCGCCTCGAAAGCGGTGATTGCCGAGAGGCAGTAGGGGTTCGAGTCCCTTAGCATCCGCCATGGAAGCACCTACTGGTGCAGTTAGCCGATTGCTAATCGGTCAAGTCCGAAAGGGCGTACAGGTTCGAGTCCTGTTGCTTCCGCCATACGTCCCTAGCGCAACTGGATAGCGCGACCGGCTTCTACCCGGTAGGTTGAGAGTTCGAGTCTCTCGGGATGTGCCATGGCTCCTTACCCAAGCGGTTAAGGGCTGCGTCTGCAAAGCGCGTGTTCGTCGGTTCGAGTCCGACAGGAGCCTCCAATAACGACTACCACCGTGTAGGTCAGCCGGACGCGCGAAGTGCACTTAAATGAGCGGGTTGCAGGCATCGGTCGAGTTGTGCTACGATACGCACTTCAATCAGGGATTAGCGCAGTTGGTAGCGCAAGGCACTGGGGGTGCCGAGGTCGCAGGTTCGAGTCCTGCATTCCTGACCAATGGGGCCGTATATCACTAAGGACGTGACCGTGGCTGTAAACCACGCGCCATTCGGCTGGGTGAGTTCGATACTCACAGTCCCCACCAATAGGTTGCGAACTAATCCGGTGGGACCGGAAGCCGCCTCCAAAGCGGCCAGTTCGGGGTTCGAGTCCTCCGCTTCCTGCCAATGCCTTCCTAGCACAATGGTAGTGCAATGCTTTCGTAAAGCATAGGTTCACGGTTCGAGTCCGTGGGTTGGCTCCAATGCCCTTGTGGTGAAATCGGCAAACACGCTGCGCTCAAACCGCAGTCCGCAAGGTTACAGGTTCGAGTCCTGTCAGGGGTACCAAACAAGCAGTTGCAATCTCTAGCCCACTGTGCTAGACTGCGCTCTAGCAGTTGGAAAGACCGTCGCGCATATCCACCGATGACTTGTCTCGGTAGGTGAGTGAGGAAGGTCGGCGCAACCAGAGCCAGCCTAGAGGTTAACGGCCTTCCGGGGTGACCCGCGATACGGCAACAGTGACGAACCGACGTAATGGTCGGGTGAAACGGGCGACAGATTAGGTGTTGAAAGTCGGACAGAGCACACCGAGGCTCGGGTGCTGTCGGTAGACGAAAGAGAGTTGTCGGGTAACCGCCAACCAAGTTGGATGACGGTCCCCTGTTGTGGGAGGCTAACGCCACTTGAACCACAGGGTGACAGAACGCCGCCTAATGAGAACTGCTAATACGATTACGGAATGGCCAAATGGTAAGGCTTCACGCTCTGAACGTGAGAACTCTAGGTTCGAGTCCTAGTTCCGTAGCCAATGCTCCCGCAGTCTGCGGGTAGGGATGCCACCTTGTCACGGTGGAGTCAGGGGGTTCGAGTCCCCTCGGGAGCGCCAATACCTACTTAGCACAATGGATAGTGCATCGCGCTACGAACGCGGGGGTTGGGGGTTCGAGTCCTCTAGTAGGTGCCAATGCTTGGGTAACTCAGTTGGTAGAGTGCGGGCTTGAAACACCCGATGCCACAGGTTCGAGTCCTGTCCGAAGCACCAATGGGCTTGTAGTGATATAGGTAGCATGGCGCACTTGCAATGCGCACGACAGGGTTCGAGTCCCTGCTGGTCCACCAATACTGATGTAGTTGCAACGGCTACAACGTCGGCTTGCCAAGTCGAAGGTCCGGGTTCGACCCCCGGTATCAGTACCATACTCGTGTCCTTCAATGGTAGGAGGGGCGGCTGTTAACCGTCTAATCTTGGTTCGAGTCCAAGCGTGAGTGCCAATCAGAGTGTAGTGTAATGGCTGCATGGCCCGTTCGGGACGGGGCGGTTGCAGGTTCGAGTCCTGCCATTCTGACCAATGTTCGATTAGCGCAGTCGGTTAGCGCACCGCCTTGACATGGCGGGGGTCGTGAGTTCGAGTCTCACATTGAACACCAATGCCGCCTTGGCCAAACTGGCAAGGCACCGCCCTCTCAAGGCGGAAAGTACGGGTTCGAGTCCCGTAGGCGGTACCAATGGGCCGGTAGCACAATGGTGGTGCAGGTGGTTCTTACCCATCCGGTTGACGGTTCGAGCCCGTCTCGGCTCTCCATACTCTTGCAGCACGATGGTTCGTGCAACGCACTGATACTGCGCAGGTTAGAGGTTCGAGTCCTCTCAGGAGTACCAATGCTCGCGTGGCGCAATGGTTAGCGCATCTCTTTTACACAGAGAGGGTTCAAGGTTCGAGTCCTTGCGGGAGTACCAATCTTCGAGTGGTGAAATGGCAAACACGCTAGGTCGAGAGCCTAGTGCTGAACAGGCTTGTGGGTTCGAGTCCCACCTTGAAGACCAATGCCCACATAGCACAAAGGCAGTGCACGTCCTTGGTAAGGACGAGGTTCTGAGTTCGAGTCTCAGTGTCGGCTCCATACCCGTCTGGTGAAACAGGCAAACACACTGGCCTCAGAAGCCAGCGCCCGAAAGGGCTTGAGGGTTCAACTCCCTCGATGGGTACCAAATGCGGGACTGTTGTTCAACGGTTAGCAATGCTGGCTTCCAACCAGCGAGTACCGGTTCGAGTCCGGTGTCCCGTTCCATGGGCCTCTGTCCGGCTGGTACCGGGCTCGCGGTGTGAGTCCGCAGGGGCCGCTTCAATGTCGCTTTCGTCTAGTGGTCTAGGATGCCCGACTTTCAATCGGGAAGACAAGGGTTCGACTCCCTTAAGCGGTACCAATGCACCTATCGTTCAATGGTAGGACAGAGCCTTTGTAACGCTCTGATGCGGGTTCAACTCCTGCTGGGTGCTCCATGCCCGGTGCTTCGTGCTGTAGCGGTTCCAAGCCGCGACCGGGTTACACTACATACGGCTAAGGCTGGGTGCGGAACTCGAACCCCCCGGCTACGCCCAAGGGCGCAGAAGACCTCCGGGCGACTGCGGGCTCGTGCTGGAAACGGCGGCGATGGTGGACTCCCTACACACCAACTACATTGTGGTACTCCTGTTGGAGCCAGCGTCAACCGTAACATCGTAGGGTTGGGGCAGCGGCTGTGAAGGTGGGGGGCGGTGCTTAATCGTTTCTTAGCCAAGTGGTTAAGGCAGGGGTTTCATACGCCCCCACGCGGTGGTTCGACTCCACCAGAAACGACCATGGGGCTCCGTACCCAGCGCCTCGGCGCATTGCGGCTTGCAGCGGGGAGGCAGTCCCGTTGGCCCCTTCACTATTCCCCTCTCGTCTAATGGTAGGACGGACGGCTTTGAACCGTTCAGATGTTGGTTCGAGTCCAGCATGGGGAACCAAATGCACAGGTGAGTCGCTCTCCCTGATTGTTACCCCGCCTCCTGCACCCACAGGACTGCGGGGTTTCTTTATGCCCGGAGAACCAATGGCAGGTATTGACATCGAAGCGAAGAAGCCTGTCACACGAAGGCAGAGCGCATCCTCGACCCAAGGTGCACGAGTCACGAACGGACCCGGTGCTGTGTCCCGCACGCGCAATCTCACTGGTGAGAAGCGCAAGGCTGGTAGACCGCCCGGTGCGAAGAACAAGCCGAAGTCGATGGTGCCCGCTGAACTGGCCGACGAACTGTTGGTCAAGTTGCAGGGAACGCTCCCTGACGAGCACTACCAATACCTCAAGGGCGTTGTCAAGAAGGGCGATGCAATCGCCACCGAGAAGGAACTGGACATCCTCATCCTGCTGCTGGGACGCAATCTGCACCCCGCGCTGATTGAGGAAACGCTGGCCTTCGATGACGACGGTCCCGACGACGATGAAGATGTACTAGAACCACAGCCTCACGGAGGCGCGCTCAAGCGCCCCAAGTCTGTGACCTTCTTCCGCAAGGACGTTACCGAACGTCTCAAGGTGCTGAACTCTCTGCTCTCACTGAGGCACCAGATGGAGAAGACGAAGGACGAGCAGAAGGACGGCAAGCAGCCGCTTATCACCATTGTCGCAGACCGCAACCTCCTTGACGGCGGAAGACTTGGTGTCCTACTTGGCGGTGTCCCCGGCCCTGTGGCTGGAAACACTGACGGAGTTGGACGGCCAGCCCTTCCGGCTCGAACCGTATCAGATTAGGTATCTCAACGACAGGGCGGTTTTCCGCATTGTCAACAAGTCCCGGCAGATTGGTTTCTCGACCATCCTCGCCGGAGAGGCAACCTTCAACGCGGTAACGAAGCCAGCCTACAAGGCGAACATCGTTTCCATCAACCAGAAGGAAGCCGCCGACAAGATTGAGATTGCCGCCAACCTGTACCACAGCATTCCCGACGCCTTCATGGAGTCGGACCCTGTGCTCAAGCCGGTTCTCTGGACGAACGCCAACGACGAAATCTCGTTCCACCGTCCGCCCATCACGTCCAGCATCATCAGCCAGCCCGCCTCGGCGGCTGTTCGTGGTGGTCGCAAGGACATCTACTTCGATGAGTTCGCGCACATCCGCGATGCCGTCAAGTTGTACCGCGCTGCTATGCCAGCCATCACGAGAGGCGACTCTCGGCTGACCATCATCAGCACGCCGCTCGGCCAGAGCGGTCTGTTCTACGACATTGCGTCGAACGAGCAGGCGTACCCTGAGTACAGTCGCCACGCAGTGCCGTGGTGGGAGTGCTCCGCAATGGTGAAGCCTGAGCGGTACGAGGAAGCCCTCGCACTGGCAGCGGCCATGGACCAAGGCTCCGAGGCTCGGGTCCTTGAGTACGGCACCGACAAGTTGCGCATCATCTACAACGGCTTCGGTGGGGACCTCATCGGGTTCCAGACCGAGTACGAGGCCACGTTCGCGGACGAGGCCACAGCCTACTACACTTGGGACCTCATCGTCAACTCGACGGACAGCGAGTTGCCGGTCCTCAAGGAGTGGAACCCTAACTACAAGAGTACCGGCTACATGAGCATTGGCATCGACCTTGCTCGTGACCGGGACCAAACCGTGTTCACGGTGGTTGAAACTACGGACGACGGGCACCGCAAGGTCTTGTTCTGCAAGCCTACGCAGGACCCGTACAACGAACAGTTCGACTACATGAAGACGCTCATCAACGCAGTCCAGCCAAGCCGCGTTACCATCGACCAGACGGGTGTCGGTCAGAAGTTCGTAGAGGATGCCAAGCGCCTCATCCCCGGTGTCAACATCGAGGGTACGGTCTTCACCAACGCCAAGAAGGAACGATGGGCAACCACCCTCAAGGGTGATATGCAGGTTGGCAACGTCAGTTGGCCGAACATCGGGGACCTTCGCCGTCAAATCCACGGCATCAAGAGGACCAAGACAGAAACCAACTTCTACAAGTTCGCCGGAGCGAAGGACGACTACTTCTGGTCGCTGGCACTCGCCTTGTATGGTGAGGGCAGGCAGCCAGCACGCATCTCCTTCGTCGGCGGGTAGAGGGCCTAGAGCCATGCCACAGACCCATCAGGTCAGGTGCCCGTCGTGCGGAACCTTGTTCGGTGTTACCGACGAGGATGGCCGCATCGTCATCAAGCACCGTGACCTACTTCGTCTCATTCGTGGCTCCGTCGAAGGTCCCTGCCGAAAGTGCGGCCAGACAGTCCGTTGGCTGTCCCCGACTGACAGTGAGGACGAAGGAGCCTAATGGACAGCCGTGACCTCGACCGTCTTGTAACCAAGACCGAACTCAACCCGTTTGTCAAGATGGCACTGCGCCGTGTGCGCAAGGCTATCGAGGAAGGCGAGGTAGAGTCCTTCGCAATCAACAAGAACTCGTGGTCCGTCCGCGTGTCCAACCCAAAGGGCCTGAGTTGTACTTGGACCTTCACCTTGAGGAAGCCAGATGGCAGCAGCAACGACAACTAAGACAACTCGTCCGCGCCGCGTAGCCTCCAAGGCACAGGTGTCCGCACCAGTCCCCGGCAAGGTCTTCGCAAACATCGGCGTGCTTGGCTTGACCAAGGATGGCTCCGAGATTGTCACTGACCGTTCCCGCAAGGGGAAGTACAAGACCTACTACGAGATGTATCGCCAGCACCCCACGGTGCGTGCGGCCATCGAGAAGGTAGCCAAGGTCGCTGTCACTAACGGCTATAGGTTCTCCCCGGAGGAACCGGACGAGGACTTGCCGAAGGAGAAGGTGAAGGCGCTGCGTGCGTTCTTCCGTGCATCCAATGGCAGCCAGTTGCTCCGTCTCACATACAAGGACTTGCTCATCTTCGGTGAAGCCTTCTGGCTCATCAAGAGGCCCAAGGTCGGCCAGCCTCAACAGGCTACGCGCCTCTCGCCCCAGTACATGGACGAGAAGTTGGCCAACGGCATCCTCACCGGATGGCGCTTCGGTCCTGTCGGTCCGTCCGACAAGGCCGTCGAGTACGAGTCCATCGACGTTGTTCAGTTCAAGTTCGATGACCCCGACAACGACATCCGTGGCCTGAGCCTGCTGGCTTCGCTCGAACTCACAGTGGCGTCCGACCTGTTCGCCATGAAGTTCAACGAGAGGTTCTTCGAGAACTCGGCGCACACCGGCATCATCTTCAACATGAAGAACACGAGCCCCGACGAGGTTGAGCGCAACCGCACATGGCTCGAACAGAACTACGTTGGTACCGAGAACGCCCACAAGCCGGTGGTTCTTGAAGGTGACGTGACCATCGAGAAGACCGTTGTCTCGCCTGCCGAGATGCAGTTCATCGAGGGTCGCAAGTTGAACCGTCAGGAAATCCTGTCGGTCCTCGACGTTGACCCCACCAAGATTGGCGTAGACGAGGACTCCAACCGTTCGACTTCCAAGGAAGCCGACAACACCTTCCGTCAGGAGAACATCGCTCCCTTGCAGTTGGTCGTTGAGGAAGAAGTCAACAACCATCTCATCCTGCAACTGTTCGGTTGGGACAGCATCCTGTTCCGTCAGAACGACGCATCGAGGCGTGACCTCCTTGAGATGATGAAGATGTTTGGTGAGGCAGAGCGCATGGGCGTCATGTCTATCAACCAAATCAAGGGTGAACTCGGCCTCGCCAACATTGACGGTGGCGACGTTCACTTCGTCCAGACCGCAGCCGGGGCCATCCCGGTCGAGTGGCTGGATGACGTAGCAGCAAGACTCATCGGTCCATCGGGCCAGACACTCGGCGGGCAGGGGACTGCGAACCAGCCTCCGGCCCCCGTCGAGCCTAGCCCCGCAGTACCAGCCGGAACCAATGGCAAGCCACAAGGCGACACCGCTCCCGGCGACAGCACCGCTGGCCAAGACCAGACAGACGGGTAAGAGATGACCACAGCAAACTTCAAGTACACATTCCCCATCGCTAAGGCCGAGGAACGTCCGGACGGTAACTACATCGTCGGCTTCGCCTCCGGCCCTGAGATTGACAGCGACTTGGAGCGCATGGCACCAGAGGCCATCGTTCGCTTCTCGGAGCAAATCAACGCGACCGACGAGGAAACTCGCCTCGTGTACCGTGACGCCCATGCCAAGGATGGCGTGCTGCGTGACCTTGGCGACATCACGAAGGCGTGGGTCAATGAGCACTTCCACCTTGGCATCGAAGTCAAGTTGAACATGGACAACCCCGCTGCTGCCTTCCTGTTCAAGCAGGTTAAGAAGGGCAAGCAGTACGGAATGTCGGTCGCAGGCCACGTCGTGGAATACGCCGACGAGTTTGTCGCAGAGGTAGGGAAGAACGTTCTGACCTACAAGAACGTTGTGCTGGATGAAATCTCCAACACGACTCGTCCCGCATGGTACCCATCCTTTGGGACCGTGCTCGCTAAGTCTGTCAAGGATGCGTCCGAGACGACAGAAGGTGAAGCAATGAGCAAGACGGCTGATGCCGAACTCGACACCACGGTCGAGGACGCTACTAAGTCCGACGCGACGACGGAAGTCGTTGACGAGACTGCCAAGGCTGATGACACCGCTGGTGCCGCTGCCGAGGAAACTGCTGCTGATGAGACGGCCAAGGCCGACGAGACAGTAGTCGAGGAAACCGCCGAGAAGGCAGGACGCAAGTTGTCGGGTGCTACATCCGCCAAGTTGCTTGGCCTGTTCAACTCTATGCAGGAAGAACTCACATCCCTCGGGGTGATTGAGGCTCCTGCCGCTGCTGATGCAGCAACCACCGAAGGCGAGAAGTCGGCTTCCGGTGCGGAGGAAGACACCACCGAGAAGACTGCGGAGGCTGCTTCGACGGAAGCCGTCATCACCAAGTCCGACCTCGATGCCCTTGCCTCTGCCCTTGAGAAGGCAAACGAGCGTATCGCTGAACTCGAAGCACAGCCGCGTGTGGCTGCTCCGGGTGCTATCTCTGACGCAGCCAAGAGTGCAGCAGAGACGGACTTTGAGGCAGAACTCGCAAAGGCCAGCCCTGCTGACCGCCTGCGCCTCGCATTCGCCGCTCAGACGAGCGGTCGTTAACCTGCCAACCGGCAGAGAAGGAAACCAACATGGACCAGTTGACTGTGCGTAAGGCACTCGACCTCGCGTCGAGCGGTTCTTACCTCATTCCGGAACTCGTTGACAACGCTATCAGGGACTACGCCACACTTGAGCCTGTCCTTGCCAACGTGGTCAACCGCGTTCCTTGGGCAACCAACACCTACTTCATCCGTAGGCGTGATGCCCTCCCGACCGCCTCGTGGAGCACTGACGGTGGCACCCTCCCGGCTGCCTCGCAGAGCACCTACAAGAAGGTCAGCAAGACCGTGAAGTACCTCTACACTCGTGGAGAGGTCACCGGTCCGATGCAGCAGGCAGCGGGCTCGCTCTACAACGCTTTGGCGTTGGAGGTCGAGGCTCACTCGCGTGCAGCAGTCGAGCAGTTGTCGGAAGACATCGCTACCGCCTCTGGTGGTTCCGATGACATCACCGGCATCCTGTACCAGATTGACACCGACGACAGCACGAACTGGGGCTCCACGGGCTCCGGTACGGTTGACGCCTCCGGTGCCTATCTGTCCCTCGACATGATTGACGAAGCCATCGACACCGCTCGCGGTGAAGTTGACCTCATCGTCACGTCGCGTAGGGTCCGCCGTGCCATCAACTCCCTGTTGCAGGCACAGCAGCAGTTCGTGGACAGGACTGAGGTAGCCGCTGGCTTCCGTGTCCTGACGTACGATGGCCTCCCCATCGTCACTGACCTCCACTGGGAGACGGACGAGGACATCCTGTTCATCCGTAGGGCAGACGCCAAGTTGCTCATCCATCAGGACTTCACGTTCGAGGAACTCGCCAAGACGAAGGACTCGACTGACTTCATGATTAAGGGCTACTTCGGCTTCGCGCTCGAAGGTCGTCCGGTTCACCTTAAGGGCTTCGCCCTCTAAGGTTGACTTCGGTCTGAACGCGGGTGGGGTTGCTTAACAGCGCCCCACCTGCTACACTCAAGGAGACACATAGATGTCCGAGGACACAATCCAACTTCTCAACCCGTTCTTGAGGCAGGCCCGCATTCGGGTCTTCCACTTCTACGACGGGCGTGCGCCTGTTGAGGGCGGTGTCATCACTATCCCTGCGAACAAGCCGCAGTGGGTACAGCGTGCATACATCATGGGCTACAACAAGAACATCGACGGTAGCCCCACCACAGTAGCCGAGGCCCTCCGTGGCTTCACCCCAGCCCCCGTGGCTGCAAGCACCGAGAGTGCAGGAGAAACGAATGACGAAGGTCTTGATGCTGGGGGACTCCCCGGTGATGGAGACGGGGTTCGGTCGAGTGAACCGGAAGGCCCTGCTGGCGATGACGAAGGCGGGGATGGAAGTGGCGTCGGTATCGGCGTTGCAGAGGGAAGCGAAGGAGACGACGCTCCCGGTGACGCAGTTCCTACCTGAACCCAACGACCCGCAGGGGTTGTTCACAGTCATCGACGTAATCGAGAACAAGAAGTTCGAGCCTGATGTCATCTACCTGACCGGCGACCCCGGCTCGGTAGCAGCATACGCTTCGGTCATCCCGGCCCGTATCCCGGTCACAGCCTACGTCCCCGTAGAAGGGGAGCCACTCCTGAACGAGGGATGGCGTGCAGTGCTCGGTGCGATTGACTTCGCAACCACCACGGAGTACGGCCAGAAGATTGTCAAGCGTGACATGGGCATCGACGTGCCGTACTTCTACCACGGCGTTGACACCGAAGTGTTCAACCCGCTGACCGACGAAGACCGTGCGGCGTACCGTTCCCGCCTCGGCTGGGACGACAAGTTCGTAGTCGTGTGCGTGGCTCAGAACGTACGCAGGAAGCAGTTGACTCGTCTCATCGAGTCGATTGCCGTGCTCAAGCACAACTACAACCAGAAGGACATCGTGCTGTACCTGCACACCGTCCCGTTCCAGAACTACTGGCTCGAAGGATGGAACCTGCCCGAAGTCGCGGCAGGGATGCGGGTAAGCGACAGCGTGATGTTCAACCCACTGATGTCCGGCTTCGGAAAGTCCGTCCCCGAACGGGGCGACATGGACGTGCCGGGGCTCCGCGAACTCGTCGGTTCTGCCGACCTGTTCGTACTCCCCTCTCAGGTTGAGGGCTTCGGTCTTCCCATCGCGGAGGCAATGGCAGTAGGCACACCGGTCGCCGTCACCAAGTATGCGGCAGGCTGGGAAGTTGCACGGCTCGGGCAAGGCGCTGGCCTCACGGTTAGCGACTGGGAAATCCACAAGAGCGGTGTTCGCTACGCCAACGTCGATGTGAACGACATGGCCAAGACCATCCTCGGCCTCAAGCGTGACCCACGCAGACTCCAAAGGATGCGTGCCGCTGGGCTAGCAGCAGTGCCTCAGTTCAACTGGGCAGGTTTCGAGGGGTACATCGTTGAGCAGATTGAAGCGGTCCGCTCCCGGCATGAGGCAGGGAGTGGGCTCTCGCAACAGGCACATTCAGGGCGGGAGGAAGCCGGGTCGTAAGCCCGGTTACTTCGAGCGCCTTCGCCTTCAAATGGCAGATAACCGCAGGGAGTTGTCCCTGCGCTCCAACGGCAAGTTGATTGCCGGTATGCGTCGTGGTGAGTCCCGCTCGGGCTCCATCCTTCGCCGCAAGAAGCGCAAGCGTAGCCGCTTGTTGAGGAAGACGTAGTGTCCAGTCTCATCACCGCCGATTACTTCAATGAGCAGATGGCCACGTTCGGACTCAAGTCCACGTTCGCCCCTTCCTCCTACGCTCTGGACACCCTCATCGAGGAAGCGTCCGACTGGGTAGAGGGGTACTGCGACCGCAGGTTCGCCCTTGAGTCTGCAACGCAGGTTCTCCGTGGACCGAACAGGGTCAACCGCAAGTTGGTTCTGGATGACTACCCGGTGACCGAGGTCACTTCCATTGACTGGGAGGACGGCCTCATCACCGGCAGCCACAGCCCTTCGGATGTCCGCATCCTTCCGGGCGGCGTGCTTGAGGTCAAGAACGTCGCGCTGTGGGAGTTCATCCCTGAGCGCACCTACACCGTCGAATACGAGCGAGGCTTCGCCACCATCCCGTCGAACGTGCAGCGTGCGGTGGGACTCAAGATTGCCAACCTCGTCCAGCCACAGTATCAGGGACCACAGGACCGCGAGGTCTTCATGGTCACCAACTTGGACCAGATGATTGTGGACCTTCTCGAACCGTTCAGGCGGGAGAGGCTGGCCTAACATGGGCCTTGTCACATTCAAGTGGCAGATGCACGGCCTTGCAGAGGCGATGCGGGCGGTGGACAACATCAACAAGTTCGTGGAGTCCGACAAGGGGCGCGAGACAATCGCTGTCGCTGGGCTCCGTGGAGCAGCCGTCCTGTTCGACAGGAACTTTGCCACCGAGGGTGGCGAGGTAGGCGGCTGGGCAGACCTCGCAGACCGTACGGTCGCAGAGCGTGAGCAACTGGGCTTCGGTGGGGAACACCCCATCCTCGTCCGGTACGGCGACTTGCGGCAGTTGACAGCGACCTCTCTGATGGCCGCTAGTGGGGCTGGAACATTCAGTAAGACCGATGCGCAAGGAAAGAGTATCAACGTGTCACTTGTGACTCGCGGGGGTGCTGTGAATGTTGTAGCGTCGGGTGAGAAGTCCATCAACCAAGTACCGACCCGGACCGGTAACCCGGCCCGTCCGTACTGGTTCGTTAACAGCGCAGTCAAGGACGCCATCCGCAAGATGGCCGTCAAGGAACTGGCAGACCAAATCGTGAGGGTCATCTGATGGAAGACGTAATCGACGCCATCGTGGCCGAACTCACCGAGTTCAAGGACACGACAGCCGCCAATGGCGGTTGCTCGGACATCCTCACCATCGAGGCGGTCTATTGGGGTGACCCCGGCATCATTCCGGTGAACTCCTATCCTGCGTTTCTGGTGCAGCCCATCAGGGACATTCCAGACATTGAAACTACGGGGTACGAAGTTCGTGACCTCGAAGTGCTAGTCACCTGTCTTATCGACTCCCGCTCGTACTGGGACGCCACGGCGCTTGAGGCAACGGGAGATAGGGCATTGACCCAAGTCATGGAGCGAGTGAGAAACTGGTTCCGCACTGATACGAACCGCCACCTGCAAGGGCTGGACGGGACGAGGGAAGTGCGTGCCACGAACACGGACTACATGGTACAGGTACGCGGCTCGGTAGTGGCCAAGTCCGCGCAAGTTACGCTCACGGTCAACAAGCAACGTGAGCGTGTAGCGTAAGCAGAGGAACAAACATGAGCCTTGGCGCACTGGGCTACGTTGGCTATGGAGTAGAAGTCTCCGAGGGAACATTCGTCGCACCGACGAAGTACCTCCCGGTTTCTTCGTTCTCGTTCGAGGACTCCAATGACTTCATGACGCCCGACCAGATTAGGCATTCGCGTGACCGTTACATCGCAATGGCGGCTCCGTATGCAGTATCGGGCACGATGGAAATGGAACTCATCCCCACGGATGTTGCTTCCCTTCTCAAGTCGGCCTTCGCTGCTACGGTGAACTCGTCGGCGTACACGGGCTCGGCCTACCAGCACGTCTTCACACCCGGCTCGGCTGAACCCACGTTCACGTTCGAGTCCTCGGCAGCCGATGTCCTCATCATGAGGTACTCGGGTGTTCGTGTGAACACCATCGAAATCAAGGCAGCGTTCGGTGAAATCGTCACCGCATCGTTCGGCCTTGAAGGCGTGAACCGCCAGAAGCAGGGCAGCGCCTCCACGCCGTCCTACACCAACGTGGTTCCGTTCCACTTCTCCGGCGTTGACATCAAGGTGGACAGCGGTACTCTCCTGAGCACCGTCAAGGACTTCACCTTTGGAGTCAACAACAACATCGAGCGTATCGGTACGTTGCGCAAGACTCGTTCTTGGAAGCGTCTCGAACTCGGTATGCGTGAGGTAACGCTGGCTCTGACCATCGACTTCACGGACACCGCTGAATACGACAGGTTCCTCACCGAGGACATCTTCGATGTTGACCTGCACTTGCAGGGTCCGGACCAAGGCAGCGACCCGACGTACCTCCGCATTCAGGTGCCGAACGTACGTTGGAACAAGGTCGGCGTCCCGCTCTCCGCTGGCGACTTCCTTGAGCAGTCTGTCGAGGCGTTGATTGTTGCTCCCATCGGTGGCGACATCTTCACCGCAACTCTCGTCAACAACGAGGCAACCGTAGCCTAACAAGGCTACTGATTGAGGGGGGCTTCGGCCCCCTAATGTCACATACTCTGTACCATATCGCCGTATAAGGTACAGGGTATGTGACAACACTAACCCCCATAGTGGGTAGGAGAAACGAATGAGCATCTTCCGCAAGGCAACCGAGGAAACCAAGCAACTCTCCATTGGCGACGAAGGCGACTTCCTCGTCGTTCGTGCTGACATCAGCAAGCGGGAGTTCAACGCCCTCGCTGCCAAGATGCCGACCGGTGGTGGGGAGAACATCTCCATCGCGCAGGCCGCTGACTTCACCGCCGTCCTGTTTGACACACTCGTGCTCGCATGGTCGGGTGGCGAGGGCAAGCCGTCCGGTGAGGACTACCTCAACCTGACAGCCGGTGTCGCAACACTTATCGACGCTGCTCTCTCTGAGCACTTCGCTTCCCTCCTGCCTGACAGCGCCGAGGGAAAGTAGCCTTCGACCTCGCTAGCCAGCACGCTCGTGGGTTCAAGGTAGGCAACACGCTTGCCCGTCACCCACGAGTGGCGCGAGCGTTCGACCTGTACCTGACTTGCCGCTCGTCCCAACTGTTCAACATGAGGGTCGAGAAGAACAGGGGCAAGACCGTCGAGAACCGAACGGTCGAGTTCGTAACCGGGTACTCGCAACTCCCCGTTGCTGGCGGGGTGTTGGACCAACCAGTCTGGCTGATGGAGATGTTTGACCATTTCCGCAACGGCGAGAACGCCGCAGCATCCAAGACTCTTTCAAAGTAGGTACGACTATGGGCCATCCAGATAGCATCATCTATTGCGGAACCGCAACACTTGACGCTATCAGGGTGGCCCTTTTCGTCATGTCCGGAGTGACCCGTGTCTAACGACATCAGCGACATCCGACTTGTCATCCAAGTCATTGCGAATACTTCTCAACTCGACAAGTTCGCTGCGTCGATGGGCAAGGTCAACTCTGCCACCATGGCCGGACAGCGTATGCAGTCTAACGCTGCCGCGCAGGTTGGCGCTGCCTCCCGTGGATGGCAGAAGTTCTCGGAGAAGTTGGCTGTCACCGAACGTAAGATGGACGCCGTGTTCCGTGCTGGTGTCCACTTGCAGGCCATGGGCCGCGACCTCACGGGCGCAGGCATGGCTCTGTTCAACTTCGCTGGCGACATCGTATCCCGCTACGCCAAGTACGACTTCATCCTCCGTGCAACCGGAGTCGCCCTCAACACGAACGTTGAGTGGCAGAAGAAGTTGGACAAGGCCATCCAAGACACGGCCATCACCCTCGGTAAGTACAAGCCAGAGGAAGTAGCCGAAGCCTACAGGCTGTGGGGTGCCGCTACCGGTGACGTTGTGGACTCGCAAGCGTCCCTCGCCCGTATCACGAAGACCGTTGAGAAGATTTTGATTGCAACCGGCATGGCCGGTGGTACAGTCGAAGGCAACATCAAGGGTATCTACGGCGTGCTCAAGCAGTACAACATGAGGATGGACGACGCCGGTCACGTCACCGAAGTCCTGTCCGTACTCACAGAGCGTACCGCTGCCAACTTCGGTGACCTCACCGGAGCCTTCATCTACACAGGTTCCGCCATCGGTAACGTCGGTGGCACCTTCGAGGACACGGCTCAGGTTCTCGGTATCCTCGCAGACGCAGGCTACCGTGGCTCCAAGGCCGGTCGTGGCTTGTCCATGGTCTTCGAGGCGTTCCTCTCCCCGTCCACCAAGAAGGCCGAGAAGGCGCTGAACGCTCTGGCCAAGAGGGCATCGGGCGGCAAGAAGTCGTGGGCCGACCTCATCACTCCAATCAAGAACGGCAAGCGCCACTTCGTCGGTATCCGCAAGACGGTTGACGACCTCGCTAAGGCCATGAAGGACATGGGTCCGATTGAGCGCCAGCAGGCCATCAACGCCATCTTCACGAACAACGCTGCTCGTGCTATGCTCCCGACCATCAACGCTCAAATCCACCTGTGGGATGAGCAGGCGAAGTCCGGCAAGAAGTTGACCTCCATCTTCGATGAGCAGAAGTACAGCCTCAAGACGGCTTCGTCCTTCTTCGCTCAGATGTCGGACCAGTTCAAGGGCTCGATGGACTCCCTCATCGGGTCGTTCCAGAACAGCCTGTTCCCAATCATGCAGATGCTCGCAGTCGAAATCATGAAGATTGCTGGCCCCATCCTCAAGTTCCTGTCCGGTAAGTTCAAGGAACTGGCAGCGTGGCTTGAGAAGAACCCGGCATTGGTCGAGTTGCTGGTCAAGTTCGGTGCTATTGCGGCCATCATCCTCGTCGTTGTTGGCTCGTTCTTCACCCTGCTCGGTACCATCGCTCTGTTCATGAGCAACATCTTCCTCGTCGGTGCTGCCCTCATGCCGCTGGTCGCCATCGTGGCTGGCCTCATCGCAGGCATCATCGCGCTGGGCATCGCCTTCATGAACAACACGCACGGCATCCGTGACGCCTTCGGCAAGTTGGCCGATGCAGTCAAGAGGTTCTTCGACCTGTTCACTGGTGGCGACAAGGGTCGAACCAAGATGATTGAGGACATCACCGGGGCGCTCAAGGACTTGTCCCTGCTCATCCTCGACAAGGTAATCGACATCATGAAGGGCATCACGGATTGGCTGAACAGCCTGTCCCCGGCTGATGTCGAGAACATCAAGACCTTGGCCATCAACCTCGGCAAGGTACTCGCTGTCCTCCTTGGCTTCAAGGCCGCAACCGCCATCGTGGGAACCGTGTTCGGTATCCTCAAGGGCGCAGTGATGTTCCTCGCCGGACCCATCATCGGTGTGGTCCGTGGCTTCCTCGCATTCCAAGGCGCGCTCCAAGGCATCATCAGTATCCTTCCGATGGTCGGTGTGGCCGCTGGCCCCATCTCGTGGATTATCATGGGCATCATCGCGGCTATCGCAGCGTTCGTTGTCGCCTACGAGACGAACTTCATGGGCTTCAAGGACTTCATCGACGGCATCGTGAACTGGCTGGTCAACACCGCGCTCCCCGCAGTCATCGGGTTCTTCAACCAGATTGCAGCCGTGGTCGGTCCCATCCTCGCAGCCATCGGTGACTTCATCACCAACAGCGTCATCCCGGCCCTCAACCAGATTGTCGTCTGGATTGGCGAGACGTTCGGACCCGTCGTAGCGCAGTTCCTCGATATGTGGAACTCCATCTCGGTGTTCATCGGAGAGGTAGTCAACCAAATCTCCATCTTCTTCGGTCAGTTGGGTGACGCCATCCGTACCTTCTTCGGCTTCTTCGGGGACTCGACCAACGAGAGCAAGGGCACGGTAGATGACTGGGGTACCACCATTGCGGCCATCATGAAGGGCCTCGGTGACTTCATCACGAACGTCGTCCTGCCATACTTCAACGGGTTCTTCAACTTCGTCAAGGGCATCTTCGAGGCCATCGCTACCGTCATCAAGGGAGCCTTCCAGATTATCGAGGGCATCTTCAAGGTTGCGACCGCCCTGCTCACCGGAAACTGGTCCATGTTTTGGGATGGTATCCACGACATCATCAGCGGTGCGTGGGACATTCTGGTCGGCGTTGTCAAGGGTATCTTCGGTGCTATCGAGCAGGCCATCCGTACCGCGCTCGGCATCGTAGACGGTATCCTCAAGACCATCTTCGGTGACGGACCCGGTTCCTTCTACGGCAGCATCAAGGGTGCCATCCAGACCTTCGCTAAGTTCGGTGGCGACCTCATCGGAGGCATCGTCAAGGGTATCGGTGATGCAATCAACTGGGCCATCAAGCAGGTTACCGGCTTCATGGAGTCCATCTGGAAGGGCGTCACTGACTTCTTCGGCATCAAGTCTCCGTCCACGCTGTTCGCTGACATCGGCAAGAACATCGTGCAGGGACTCTGGAACGGTATCGTCGGCCTCAAGGACTGGATTACGAACAAGATGATGGACTTCATCAAGAGCGTCATCCCCGGTCCGGTGCTCGACGCCCTCGGCATCCACTCCCCGTCTAGGGTCATGGCTGAACTCGGCGCGTTCGCCGTCATGGGTCTGGCCAAGGGTATCACAGACAACGCTAACCTCGTCACCGACGCCATGAACGCGGTGACCGGCAGCATGGTGGCAGTTGCAGACTCGGCGGCAGCCAGTGTTACACTGGGTGACTCGACGTTCAACAACGTATCCTCGTCCTCGGCCACCAAGGACATCAACCTCAATGTCAACGTCGAGTCTGCTGACGGTTCCGTATCGTCCCTCGACATGAACACCCTTGCTGACCTCATCACTGGGTCCAGCATGACACGCGCTCTTGAGCGTATGGCGGCGACTGACTAATGGCTACAGTTACATGGAACGTCTCGAAGGACGCTCGTATCGCGGATAACGGCTCGAACCTTGGAGCAGGCGCGTCGGACTTCAACCCGACCGGCCTGTACGGTGGCTTCCTTTACCGTACCCTGCTCGGCTTCTCCTACTCGTTCAGTGGCATGGTATCCATCACCAGCGCCGTCCTGTGGATGAAGTCCTCTACTCAGAACTACGTTGCCTTCGGTTCCGACCCTGACATGACTGTTCGCCGTCTGTCGTCCTCTTGGTCGGAAGGTTCCTCTGTCGGCCTGTCCGGTTCCAACGCCGTCCACTGGGGCAACCAGCCGGGTGTCACTGGCTCCACCGCTACGGGTGACATGACGACATCCGAGTCCACATGGGACAGCATCACCATCACCACCCTCATTCAGGAAGCCTTCGCTGCTGGTGTCTTCTACGGCCTGCGCTGCTACGCTAACTCTGAGTCTTCGGCAGCCGACGTATGGGAGATGTACTCGAAGGACCAGAGCACGTCCAACGACCCGTACATCGTCGTCACCTACACCACAAACACCGCACCGAACGCACCGACATCCCCGACCCCGACTGGCGACACCGTTGTGTCCGGGCTCACCCCGACCTTCTCGGCAACATTCAGCGACCCGGATGCCGGTGACCACATGGCCAACGCTCAGGTCATCGTCTACGCTGACGACGGCACCACGGTCATTTGGGACAGCGGTTCGTTCGCCGCTGCTGGCGCTTCCTTCTCCAAGGTCTACGCTGGCTCGGCTCTGACGGGCAACACCTTCTACAAGTGGAAGGGCCGTACCGCTGACGACGACGGTGCATGGGGCGCGTACACCGCGCTGCAAAGGTTCAAGGTCAACTCGACCCCGAACGCCCCGACCATCTCGCTGCTTGAGTCCCCGACCTCCGACATCAAGACGCTGACGCCTACGTTCCAGTTGACGCACTCCGACCCCGACGCATCCGACTCGTCCATGGAAGGCTACCACATCATCCTCGAACTCGCAGACGGCACATCCGTTTGGGACTCGGGTGACCTGTCGGTTGCTGCCACAGTCTCGAAGTCTCACCTGTACGCTGCTACCGCTCTGTCGTGGCAGACCGCCTACAGGTGGCGTGCACGCACCAAGGACAGCAACGGCGTGTGGGGTGCCTACTCGTCTAACGCAACATTCACCACCCACACCACGGGTGCCCCAATCTCGCTCGACCCGACCGGTGGAGCAACCGTTGGTTCGCTGACCCCGACGTTCGTCGGTAGCCGTGCGACATCCGCTGACTCCCTGACCAACGCACAGATTGAGGTCTACGCCGCTGACGGCACGACCCTCATTTGGGACTCGACCTCCTTCTCGTCTGGTGTCACAAGCACCGGCTTCTCGAAGGTCTACGCTGGTTCCGCGTTGTCCGGCGTCACCACATACAAGTGGCGTGCCCGTGTCATCTCGTCCGTTGGTGGCACATCCGCATGGAGCGCCTTGCAGTCCTTCGTCACCCCGGATACCAGCACGCCTTCGCTGGACTCGCCTGCTGGTTCCGGTATCACACCGGCTACCAACCTCGGGTTCACCATCACTCGTGCGTCGGCCAACTTCAACATTCACCAAATCTACATCTACTCTGACGCTGGCGGTACCTCGCTGGTCACGTCCGACACTCCTGTTGCGTATGGCGCAACCGGAACCAAGACGTTCACCTACTCTGGTACACTCTCGTGGAACACAACCTACTACTGGAAGGCCCGTGTGTCCTCGGACGGTGGCTCCAACTGGTCGCCGTACTCGTCGCTGGTTCCGTTCACGATGGACGCCGCTGGCATCCCGACCCTGAACTACCCGGCTGACAACGCATGGCTCGGTGCTCCGCGTGTCCTCGATGAGTTCGATGACATCACGTCCGTTACCAACGGCACGTCCGCAACCTCGTCCCTTGAGACAACGGCTGGCCTGTTCGTCACCGGCATCGGCGCGCTCAAGTTGGCCATCTCTGGCCTGTCCGCTTCGGGCACGTCGTACTCGTACCGCACCCTTGGAGCAGCACTCGACCTGTCCAACATCGGCTCCCTGACACCGGGCTCCATCTCGGTACGCTACTCGTCCAGCACCAACGTCTCGACCCTGCGCCTGCGCTTGGAGTTCGCAACGTCCTCGGACTATGTAGAGTACGACATCAAGCCGTCCACCACGGGTGTGTTTGAAACCAAGTCGTTCGTCAAGGGAACACCTACCGCAACCGGTGGCTCTATCGACTGGACTCAGGTCAAGAAGATTGGTGTCCGCCTCGTCGCTACGGGTGGTGGCGCTGTTACCTCGAACGTCTACGTTGACGACCTCAAGTTCGACAGCACGGCTCCGGCCTTCGACGCTACTACATACAACTCCGAAGTCGTATCTACATTCCGCATCCTCGTATACGCTGCCGACCAGACGACCCTCGTGTGGGACAGCGGCGACACCGCAGGCTCGGGCACGACCTTCGCCAAGTTGTACGCTGGCTCGACCCTGACCAAGGGCGTCGTCTACTACTGGCAGGCTAGGTACGTCAAGAGCACAGGCCCGACCGGTGCCTACTCGGCTCTCCGTGCCTTCACCATCAACGCCGACCCATCCATCTCGACGGGCCTTGTGCCCGCCTCGGGTGCCGTGCTGGCCGACTCCATCGTGCCGCAGTTCACCGCTGCGTACAACGATGCAGACAAGACGACGCAGGGTGACGCCCCGACCTACATGGAAGTGGAAGTCTACCGCTCGTCTGACAGCGTGTTGGCCTACCAGTTGATTACGAAGACCGGCCTGATTGGCTCGACCAACACCATCTACGATGGCCTGTCGGGCACCGTCAAGGTCACGGGCGCTGCTGCTCCTATCGCCTACGAGACAGAGTACAAGTACCGTGTCAGGTACTACGACTCCAAGGGAGCCCGTGGAACGTGGTCCTCGTACACAACATTCAAGCCGTCCGTTTCTCCGACAGTGGCAATCTCGTCCCCTTCGGACGGGGGAACCGTTGGTAGCCCGTCCTTCAATGTTACATGGGGTATCACGGCGGCAGGCGGCAAGAGCCAGAACTCCTACAAGGTCCGTGTCATCCGCACGTCTGATGACGTGGCCATCATCAACACCGGTCAGGTGTTCTCGTCCGCTACGACCTACGTCGTGCCGGGTGGCTACCTGACCAACGGCAACGAGTACGACATTGAGGTCACCCTGTGGGATGGCGATGGTCTGGTAACCGTACCGGACACCAACACCATCACAGCCGACTGGACCGCACCTGACGCCATCCAAGACTTCACGGTCACGGACGACGTGAGCCTGTCCTCCAACGTGCTGCACTGGACTGCCTCCAACCTGCTGTCCTCTGACTTCCGTCAGTACGTCATCTACCGCAGGCTGTCCACCGACACCGACTGGACCATCCTCGACACGCTGACCAACCAGTCTCAGGTTGCGTACTACGACTACACCGCTGCCAACACGAAGTCCTACGAATACAAGATGACCCAGTTCCAGATTGTCCCCGGCGACGTGGACCTTGAGTCTGGCGACTCGGACATCGGTTCGGCCATCCTCGACACGGACTCGTGGTTCGTCATCGGTGCTGACCGCAACGCAGCGCACATCTTCGAGGTCCCGGTTGTGGCTGCTCCGTTCAGTGAGCCGGTCCAGCAGGAAGTCTTCGAGCCTCTCGGCACCAGCCGTAAGGTCATCATCCGTGGCCGTGTCATGGGTGCCGAGGGTACGTTGCAGGGCAAGTGGAACACCACGGAGAGGGACGATGCCCTCGCTCAGGTGCTCTACATCAAGAGCAACGCTGGCCCTCACATCCTCAAGTCGCCGTTCGGTGACGTGTGGCAGGTAGAGTTCTCGGGTCCGAACAAGGAGTACGAGGCTGGCGGTCACATCACCATCAACATCAACTGGACAGAGGTAGCGTAAGTGTACGCCGTAACGCCATCCTTCATCACCGCATTGCAGAGCCCCGGCCATGCCATGCGTGTCAAGATGCAAGTGCTCGACACTGACTACAATGTCATCGAGTCCGGCGAGTTCCACGACATCGCCAATGGCGAGGCTGCCACAGACATCCTCGTTGACGGCAACGTTGACGTGGACACAACCCGCCTGACTCGGCGTACCTTCACTACCAACCTGCTGAACCCAGCCGGTGTCTGGTCCCCCGGCTCCGAGTGGGGCGGTACGTTCTACGTCAACAGGCTCATCCGCCTGTGGCGTGGTATCGAGTACGGTCCCGGCGCTGTAGAGTACGCACCTGTCGGTACCTTCCTCATCGACCACGCTGACATTGCTGTCGAGCGTGGCATGAGCCTCGTGGTCCTGACGGGCTCCGACCTCTGGAAGAAGTTTACCAAGAGCACGTTCTCGCGCAACAAGTCGTGGGCTGCGGGCACCAGCATCAACACCATCATCGCCTACATTGCTGACCAAGCGGGGGTCACTCGACTCAACCTCGACCCGCTGTCCTCTCGCGCCACTGCCGACAAGCAGGTTGCCAAGACCTTCGCTGTCGAGCAGGGGGACAATCGTGGTGAGGCCATCGCTAAGTTGTGCAAGGACAATGGCATCGACGTGTTCTTCGACCCGCTCGGTCGCCTGACCACCGAGGACTTGAACACTCCGGGTTCGAGGGCTGTAGTCTACACCTACGACCCGGATGACAACAACAACCTCATCACGGTCAAGGCGTCCTACACGGACGAGAACCTCTACAACACGGTGCTCGTGCTCGGCACCAAGAACAAGGATGCCATCATCGTCGCTCGTGTCAGGGACACCGACCCGACCTCGGTCACGTCCGTTGACCGCATCGGTGAGCGTGTGTTCAAGTACGAGTCCGACAGCATCGACACTCAGGCTCAGGCTAACTCCGTGGCCACCCAGTTGTTCTACAAGCACGTCCTCATCAACGAGGACATCACGCTTGAGACAATCTGCAACCCGGCCTACGAGGGCAACGATGTCATCAAGGTCCGTGAGTTGGACTTCTCGGGGCTGAACAAGAACTACCGCCTCAAGGCTTTCACCATCCCGATGTCCACCAGCCGCCAGTCTATCAGGCTGCTCCGTGAGGTTGCAATCTAATGGCTAACCAGTTCCAAGACTCTGACGCAACCCGCATCATGCAGGCTATCACAGGCAAGGCACAGCGTCAACTCAAGAACGGCGCACGCACCATGACGACATGGGGCAAGGTGGCTGGCATCTCTGGTGGCGAGGCGTCGGCCTATCTGTACGACGCTGTGACTCAGGGCTACGAAGCATCCGAGGGCTTCCGCATTCCGGGCTCTCTGGCTGCGGTGCTCCACGTCAACGACATGGTGAAGGTGGCAATCGACTACGAGACGAGCGAACGCTGGGTACTGGAAGTTGCACCTAAGAGCGGCGACGTGTATCCTCGTATTGCACTCGACATCAAGACTGGTGCCATCTTCACGGGCGACGGTACGGTCCAGCCAGCCACAGCGTACAGCCCGTCCGTGCCTGACCCGCTGACGGTGGCCAACCTGACGGTCACCGTGCTCGGTACGTTCAATGACCTGACCATCACGGACGACCTCATCATCGGGGATGATGTGACTCTGGCCTCCGGCTCCGTCCTGACTTGGGCCACAGACGTGAACTTGTATCGCTCGGGGGCAGACATCCTCGCCACGGACGACGACCTCTACGTTGGTTCGCCAGCCACGGCAGCCAACAGCGGTATCCACCTT
>Ga0164306_10000155_pt1 | contig 25228 bp, 18 predicted proteins | sample Whisoiple_242_MG_FD_110213 | JGI IMG/M metagenome (GOLD analysis project Ga0164306, IMG submission 110213) | Soil microbial communities amended with fresh organic matter from upstate New York, USA - Whitman soil sample_242_MG | ecosystem: Environmental > Terrestrial > Soil > Unclassified >... | reverse complement strand
GAGAAGATCTGGAAGGATGCCGGGACGCTTTGTCTTTTATCGAGGAAACCAAGAGCAAAGCTTTTGCTGAAGTGCAGATGGCCAGGCGCATTGCGGTGATCGGCGGCGGCAATACTGCGATTGACGTGGTTACGGCCGCGCGCCGCCTGGGCGCGGAAGAGGTTTACATGGTCTATCGCCGCGGCCCGGAAGAAATGAGCGCTTTCGATTACGAATACGAATTGGCAAAGAAAGATGCCGTCACATTCTGCTGGCAGGCGATGCCGGTGCGCGTCATCGACGATGGCCATGGCCGAGTGGCAGCTCTTGAATGCGTGCGCACCGCGAAAGGTCCACCCGAAAAACTTCCCCACGGCGCCCGCGGCCGTAGCAGCTTTGTGCCCGTTCCAGGCTCGGAGTTCCGGCTTGACGTCGGTATGGTGGTGAAAGCCCTGGGCCAGAAACGTAAAACGGATTTCCTGCAACAGATAGAAAAACTCGAATTGAAGAACGGCTGCATTGTGGTTGACGCCAAAAGCATGCAGACTACGAATCCAAAATACTTTGCCGGCGGAGACTGCGTGAACGGCGGCGGTGAAGTGGTGGATGCCGTTGCACATGGCAAGAAAGCTGCGGCGGGAATTCATCAGGCGCTGGAAGCCACGGCCGGAAGGAGGGCCCATGCCGGATCTAAGCATTGACTTCTGTGGAGTGCGTTCGCCCAACCCTTTCTGGCTGGCTTCCGGGCCGCCGACCAACACTGCTTACCAGGTGATGCGCGCCTTCGACGCCGGCTGGGGCGGCGCCGTGTGGAAGACCATTGGCGAGCCCATCATTAATACGGCCTCGCGGTACGGGTCAATCGACCTGAAAAACGAGCGCATGATCGGCCTCAACAATATTGAGCTCATCAGCGACCGGCCCATCGACGTGAACCTGCGCGAGATTGCCGAGGTGAAGAAGCGCTTCCCGCGGCACACGGTCATTGCTTCGCTCATGGTGGAATCAAAGCGCGAAACCTGGCATGACATTGTGCGGCGCACGGAAGATTCCGGCGCGGACATGCTGGAGCTGAACTTTGGCTGCCCGCATGGCATGAGCGAACGCGGCATGGGCGCTGCCGTGGGCCAGGTGCCGGAATACGCCACCATGATTACCGCCTGGGTGAAGGAAGTTGCGCGCACGCCGGTGATCGTGAAGCTTACGCCCAACGTGACGGACATCGCGCACATGGCCGCCGCAGCACGGGCGGGCGGCGCCGACGCCGTTTCTCTGGTGAACACTTTCAACAGCCTGGTTGGCGTTGATCTTGAGACGTACGCGCCGCGTCCCAGCGTGGGCGGCCTGGGCAGCCACGGCGGTTACTGCGGTCCCGCGGTCAAGCCGATCGCGCTGCACATGGTCTCTGCCGTGGCCAAACATCCCAGGGTGAAGGTCCCCATCTCCGGTATCGGCGGCATCGGCAACTGGCGCGACGCGGTGGAATTCATCCTTCTCGGCGCGACCTCCGTCCAGGTCTGCACCGCGGCCATGCACTATGGCTTCCGCATTGTGCGCGACATGATCGAAGGGCTCAAGAATTATCTTGAAGACAAAGGTCTCAGCTCAGTGATGGAGTTGGTAGGCAAGGCTGCGCCGCGCATAGAGGACTGGGGCAATCTTGACCTGAATTACAAGATTGTCGCCAGGATCGACGAAGAGAAATGTATCGGCTGCAATCTTTGCTACATTGCCTGTGAAGACGGCGCGCACCAGTGTATCCGCGTGGAAGAGCGGCCCCACGGCGATCTGCGCCATGGCGTTGACCTGAAGCATGTGCCGCGCATCCTGGAAGACGAGTGCGTTGGCTGCAATCTCTGCGCTCTGGTTTGTCCCGTGCCTCACTGCATCAGCATGGTTGAAATCGATACCGGCCGCGCGCACATGAGCTGGAAGCAGTTGCAGGAAGCAAGAGGGAAGAGCCCGCACTGCAGCATGGAAGAGTTGCTGGCCGGAGAGAAGTGATCGCTGTTACTATTTTCCACCGAAAGGAGCGCGACGATAATGGAGCGCAGAAAATTATTGCAGGGAGCGGGCGCGGCTGCCGCCGTCGCAGCGGCAGGAGGATTCAACTTGGCCCATAGCGCGGCAATGCCTGATCAGCAACGTCCGCGCGGAATGGCCCACGGACTCACCGTGCTGAACGTACGCCGCAACGGCGCGTATGAACTGGCGGTGAAGACCGATAAAGGCATCCTGCTGGCGGCCGAAGCCGCGAAAACGCTGAAGATGCATGCGCCTGCCACCATCGACGATCTGCTGCAGAATGAAGACGGCCCCAGCCTGAACGCGCTGGTGGATGCCGCGCTGAAATCCGGCCCGGCGCGTTCCGCGTTCATCAAGGAAGATGGCATTGAGTACGGGCCGATCGTCACCCACCCGGAAAAGATCGTCTGTGTGGGCCTGAACTACCGCAAGCATGCCCAGGAGATCGGCGCGCCGATTCCCAAAGCGCCGGTGCTCTTCAGCAAGTTCAACGTGGCGCTGAATCATCACAAAGGCACCATCAAGCTGCCGGTGGAAGTGGCCAAGAAGTTCGATTACGAGTGCGAACTGGTGATGATTATCGGCAAGGAAGCCAGGAACGTGAGCGAGGCGGACGCGCTTTCTTATGTGGCCGGATACTGCACCGGCAACGACTTTACCGCGCGCGATCTGCAACTGGAAACCGGCGGCCAGTGGCTGATCGGCAAGACGCCGGACCAGTTTGCTCCACTGGGGCCATACATGGTCACCGCAGACCAGATCAACCCCGACAACTTGAAGCTGGAAACACGCGTCAACGGCGAAACGCGCCAGTCATCGAACACCAGCGACTTCATCTTCAACAGCAAGCAGATGATCAGCTATATCTCGCACTACATCACGCTGCGTCCGGGCGACATTATTTTTACCGGGACGCCGGAAGGCGTGATCCAGGGCAAGCCCAAAGACCAGCAGGTCTGGCTGAAGCCGGGAGACAAAATCGCATGCAGCCTGGAGAAGCTGGGCGAACTGACGTTTGATTTGGTGTAAGTGGTCGCTGGATCAATGCTGCTCCATCAGCTTTGAAATACAAGGGCAACCAACGCTGGTCGCATAGAGACGCGGCATGCCGCGTCTAAAAAATGAGATTACGGAATGTGGGTCCCTCGCGTCTCTGAGAAAATGAGACGTGGCAGTGCCACGTCTCTACGTCAAGAATTTGATTGGCGCATCCTGCTCATCAGCCCCCAATACGCCCCAAACGCCACCACAAATCCTACGAACCACGAGTAGTCGTACAAAACGCGGACTGAGGGAACCACCAGTCCCATCAATGCCACGCCTGAGCCGACGATCAAAGCGCCGACGGCGCGCCAGTTGAAGCCGCCGGCGTATTCGTACTCGCCGCCGCGGAGGTAGAGATCGTCGACGGCCAGGCGCTTGCGGCGGATGATGAAGTAGTCGCAAATCATGATTCCAGCCACCGGCCCCAGCACTGCGGCATATCCGCCCAGCCAGCCAAAGATGAACGTCCGGTGATTGGCCAGGAGCTTCCACGGCATCATGGCGATGCCCATGAAGCAGGTGATCACTCCACCCAGCTTGAAAGAGATTTTGCGCGGCCACAGGTTGGAGAAGTCGTTGGCGGGCGAAACCACGTTGGCCCCGATATTCACGTTCAGCGTGGCCAGCAGAATTGCCAGCAGCGAGACCACGACCGCAATCGGCGAATGGAAGCGGCTGAGCAACTGAACCGGGTCCCAGATGGAAGTGCCGTAGATCACCACCGTCGCCGAGGTCACAGCCACGCCGATGAAGGAATAAAGCGTCATGGTCAGCGGCAGAGCCAGCGCCTGCCCGATGGCCTGTCCGCGCTCGTCTTTGGCGAATCGCGTGAAGTCGGGAATGTTGAGCGAGACGGTGGACCAGAAACCGACAGTCCCGTTGAGCGCCGGAATCAGAAATTTCAGCAGATCGCTGGTGGATGTGAATTTTGAAGGCGCGGCCAGCATCGGGCCAAAACCGCCGGCGCTCTTCCAGGCCCAGCCCAGAAGCAGCAGGCCCACGCCCAGCAGAATGGGCGCGCTCACGCCTTGCAGAAAGCGTATGTACTCAATACCTTTCAGGATCACCAGCAGGTTGATGGCCCAGAATGCCATGAAGCAGATGAATGTCCCATACGGGTTGTTGCCCCATGCGGGCCAGACCGTTCTAAGCAGGATGTTGATGGCTTCGCCGCCGATCCAGCTCTGGATGCCGAACCATCCGCAGGCCACCATGGCGCGCAACACCGCGGCCACATTGGCCCCGAGCACGCCAAACGACGCGCGCGCCAGGACCGGAAAAGGTACGCCGTAGCGCGCTCCGGGATGCGAGTTGAGCAGCATGGGCGCCAGCACGATGGTGTTGCCGATCAGCACCGTGAGGACGGCCTGCTTCCAGTCCATACCGCCCTGAATGAAGCCGCCCGCGAGCATGTACGTGAGAATGTTCACGGACATGGAGACCCAAAGCGCGGCATAGTTGTAGGTGGTCCAGGTGCGCCGCTCGGGCGCGACCGGCGCGAGGTCAGAGTTGTACAGCGAGCTTGATTGGATATTCGGCTTGGTTGTGGCCGGGCTGGAGGTGGTCATCAGGTTTCCTGTTTAGCTGCTAGCCGCTGGCTACTAGCTGCTAGCAAAAATAAAACCGATTTTCGTGGTGCGAGTGCCTCTGGAACGGTACTTATAGATTTTTTTGTTGCTCCAGACATCCGCTGGAAGCCAACAGCCAAAAGCTAAAAGCTAAAAGCTGGAAGCTAAATGCTGGAAGCTAAAAGCCAAGAGCCAATAGCCAAGAGCCAATAGCCAATAGCCAATAGCCAATAGCCAAAAGCTAGGAGCCAGCAGCTTTCTTTCCCGTCTGCGCCACCAGCGGCTGGTAGCTGTCGGGCCGGCGGTCGCGGAAGAACTGCCACACGTTGCGCACCTCGGCAATCATATCGAGATCAAGGTCGGCAACGACCAGTTCATCCTTGTCGCGGCTGGCCTGGGCAATGATCTTGCCACGCGGGTTGCAGAAATAGCTCTTGCCATAGAACTCGCCGATATTCCATGGCGCCTCTTTGCCCACGCGGTTGAGAGCGCCCACAAAATATCCATTGGCCACGGCATGCGCGGGCTGTTCCAGCTCCCACAGGTATTCAGAGAGGCCGGCGACGGTGGCGGAAGGATTGAAGACAATCTCCGCTCCGTTCATGCCCAAAATGCGCGCGCCCTCGGGGAAGTGCCGGTCATAGCAGATATAGACGCCGATGCGCGCATAGCGCGTCTGAAATGTCGGGTAGCCGGTGTCGCCGGGGGTGAAGTAAAACTTCTCCCAGAAGCCGGGGGCCACCTGCGGTATGTGGTGCTTGCGATATTTGCCGAGATATTTTCCATCGGCATCGATCACCGCAGCGGTGTTGTAGTAAAGGCCGGTCATCTCCCGTTCATAAATGGGCACGATGATTGCCATGCGATATTTGGCCGCGAGCTTCTGCATCAGCTTGATGGTGGGGCCGTCGGGCACGGGCTCAGTCAGCTCATACCAGCGGGAGTTTTGCTCGGCGCAAAAATAAGGGCCATAAAAAATTTCCTGCAGGCAAAGTATCTGGACCTTCTTTCTGGCCGCCTGCTCAATCAGCTTCAGGTGCTTATCGATCATGGCCTTCTTGATCTTTTCCAGCGGCTTGTCGGCGCCAAGCACGTTGCTGGCCTGTATCAATCCGGCGCGCACAATTCGGGACATCAGTGACCTCACGGGGTTAGAAAGCTTCGCCAATATACAGCAGAATACGGCCCAATGAGAGACGAAATGTTCGGTTGACGGCCCTTCCAGAAAACGGCGCTCTCGCGTACCATAAAAATCCGTTCTTTCGGCGAGCAGCAACGGAGACCAGATGGCATTTCTTGAGAACCAGGGCGCGCGGATTTACTGGGACGAGCAGGGCAAGGGCGATCCCGTCTTGTTGATCATGGGACTCGGTTATCCATCTTACTTGTGGCACCGCACCCGTCCCACGCTGAATGAACGCTATCGCACCATTGCGCTGGATAATCGCGGCAGCGGGCAGAGTGACGCGCCTCCGGGCCCGTATTCGATTCCGCTGATGGCTTCAGACGCCGTGGCCGCGCTTGATGCCGCTGAGGTGCAGAGCGCGCATGTGTTTGGCTTGTCCATGGGTGGGATGATCGCCCAGGAGTTTGCGCTGCAATATCCCGCGCGCGTGCGTTCGCTTATTCTGGGCTGCACGGCGGCGGGCGGTCCCAGCGCGGTCCGGGCGGAAAAGCACGTTACCGCTACCCTGACGGCGCACGACAAAGGCTTTGAAGAGCTGACCGAGGCGATGCGGCCATTTGTCTATGATGTCTCAACGCCGGCCGACCGGATTGCAGAAGACCTGGCGATCCGGCGCAAGTGGTTTCCCCGGCCAGAAGCTTACATGGCGCAGCTGCAAGCGATATTTGCCTGGGAAGCCTACAGCCGTCTGGATAAAATCACCGCGCCTACTCTGGTGATTCACGGGGAAATGGACCAGCTGGTTCCGGCGGGCAACGGCAAATTGATCGCTTCGCGGATCGCCGGATCGAAGCTGGTCATGCTCCAGCATGCCAGCCATATCTTCACCACAGACCAGCCGGAAGCCTCGCGCAAGGCAGTCGTGGACTTTCTGGCCGCGCACGCATCCTGATTTCTGTTGGCGATGGAAGCCAGGCAGGTCGCGCGTCGGCGACTGGGAATCTCTTAGGAAAATGGACGCTTGCCCACCCTTCAAGCCGCCTGGATTAGAAGAATTCAAGCATCGATGCCAAACAAGGCCCGTATAGGAAACGATTGGGCTTAGCCGGCTTTTTCTGAGGGAAAATGCGCCAAGAAGGGTGGTTGGCGATCCCTTCGCCGACAGGGCAAGCGGCGGGGACTTCGCAAAAATTAAGCCTTTTTTTACTTGCTTTCGCTTTGCCCCGCGGGCAATACTTCAGCAACTAGGCAAGAATCGTCGACGGGATAAAAACCTATGCGTCCAGCAGTCCTTTCTATCTCCGCGGAAAGGGTGTTGGCCCCTATCCGCAACGCGGTTTTGGCGCACGCCGGATACGGGGTCATACCAGTCTCCTCGGTTGAAGCAGCACTTAAAATCCTGCGGGTCCGCCACGTTTGCGCGATTGTGATTGCGAACTCGGTACCTATCCTGGAGCGCCGGCTGGTTTGTTCTGAAGGGCATAGCCTGCATGTGCCCAGCGTGGTGCTTGATCCTTACGACCAGAGCTGCGACGACGAATCTGAATTGCACGTAAACCCTCTGGACGGCCCGGAAGCGTTTCTGGACGCGCTGGCCACCCTGCTGCAACGCGACCATCGCCACGCTTGAGCTTTTACCGCCGGCAAATGAACGCTGATAGACTTGAGTAAATGCCGCGCCGTTCCAGCCAGAGCACCCACTCATTGACCGGTTCTTTGTCCGCCAATCTTGATTTGCTAAACCAGGAAATCATTGCGTGCGTGCGTTGTCCGCGGCTGATAGCGCATTGCCGCAAGGTAGGCGAGATCAAACGCCGTGCTTATCTTGACTGGGACTACTGGGCCAGACCGGTGCCTGGTTTCGGCGATCCGAACGCCCGGCTGCTGATTCTGGGACTCGCGCCGGGGGCCCACGGGTCGAATCGCACGGGGCGGCCTTTTACCGGCGATGGCTCCGGCAACTTTCTATACCCGGTCCTGCACAAGGCTGGATTTGCGTCACAGCCAACCGCTACCCGGCGGGGAGATGGGCTCCAGCTTATGGATGCCTACATCACGGCTGCTGTGCGTTGCGCGCCGCCGGAGAACAAGCCGTCGCCGGAAGAGATTGGAAATTGCGCAACATTTCTTGATCGCGAATTTGCCGCTCTGGCCAATGTGAAAGTTGTGGTGGTGCTGGGTAAGATTGCCTTCGATGCCTACCTGAATTACCTGAAGCGCCGCGGCGATCTCAAATCCAAGGCCGGAATCCTCTTTGGCCACGGCGAGACCTACAACCTGCCAGATGGCCGTACGCTGCTGTGCTCCTATCATCCATCATTACAAAACACACTTACCGGCAAGCTGACGGAGAAGATGTTTCTGGATGTGTTCAGGAAAGCGAAGAATCTTGTCGCCGGGACAGCGAAGTAAGAGCAGCCGGTGAGAAGGGCGTGCCGCGGCAAAAAGCTCTTGTTTTGGGCGCCAGATCATGACTATAATGACTATCATGACTAACATAAGGGAAGGTTACGGCAATGCCTGCTGAAACCTGGACAGTAGCCGAGGCAAAAGCGAAGCTGAGCGAAGTGATCAATCGTGCTGAAACAACAGGCCCGCAGACCATAACGCGAAACGGTCGCAAGACCGCGGTAGTGGTAGCGGCTGAAGAATGGGAAAGAAAAACCACGCGCCACGGGAACCTAGCCGAATTCCTGGCTGCTTCCCCACTTCGGGGATCAAGGCTCAAGATTCGCCGCCGTGATCGTCCCCGCAAAGTAGGCTTGTGAGCTTTCTGTTAGACACAAACGTCGTCTCAGAATGGGTCAAGCCGCGACCTGATCCTGGTCTCATTGCGTGGTGTGAATCGGTCGATGAGGATCGCACTTTCATTAGCGTGGTCACACTGGCTGAGTTGCGCTATGGTGCGGAGCGCCTGTCTGCGGGTGCGCGCCGGGCCAGGCTGGAAAACTGGCTGCAACAAGAGTTGCCAGCGCGATTTGAAGGCCGCATTCTCTCTATCGACGATGCGATTGCCCACGCCTGGGGAAAAGCTGTGGCGCGTGGCGACCGGGAGGGCCGGCCGAGCAACACGATGGATGCATTCCTTGCGGCAACAGCGGAAATCCATCATCTGACGCTCGTCACGCGAAACGCCGCGGACTTTCGCGGGTTGACGAAGTCTGTCATGAACCCGTGGAAGTCTTGAGTTTCTGAGGAAGGGACGGCATAACTGGCAGGATTTGTGCCGCCCCTTGAATGGCAATCCGACTGATTTTCCCTTAATTTTCCCGATGATCCGATCCCGCTCAGAAGCACACAGGCGGAGGCGCCGCGAATGCATTGAGCGTGGAGTACCAGCCGTTCACCGCAATCGAGGGTTGCTGTCGCGCGAACCAGGAGAAGAACGCCAGGTCCTGCACATGGTAGTTAAAGCCCGGAGTAAATACCGTTGAGTTGCTGCCGGTAAGCGGATCTCCTACTTCAAGGTTGGCCTGGCAGCCCGTGACCTGGCCGATGTGTCCCCACGGCGGCACCGGGTTGTTGACTGGATCGTCCAGCCACTCGCCCAGTTCGTGGCTGAGAATCGAGATGTCCGCGACGTTGAAGCCCAGGAACTGATTGTCGGTATAGCTGCCAAAGGCATACGTTTGAAAAACGCCGGGGGCCACCTGGACCGCGGTATGGTAGCCAAAGAAGAAACCGCCGGTCGACGGTAGTCCCACCATGTCATAAGCCACAAACAGAGGAAGGGTGTTTGGTCCGATTCCCAGCTGGGTGATGAAACCACGCAATTGGCCGTCCAGAAACGTCATATCCACGGTGCCTAGAGGCTGTTGCGGACAGGCATTGTTGGCCATGGTTTGCCCTTTTCCTGCGGGCACAAACACCTGCTGGACTGGCGCGGTTGAGATCGGGTTCAGCAAGACATGGTAGTTGGGCGACCTGGTGCTCACGTAAGCCCAGAAGTTGGCCCGTTGAAAAGCATCCGTGAACTGCGTGACGCCCACAACAGTGTTGCCTTCGACCCAGGTAACGTTGGTGGTGAAGAGCGGCGAGCCCTGGATGCGCGAGAGCACGCTTGTGTTATCGCCACAGGCCGTCGCGTTGGGCGAGACCACCGTGCCGTTGGGATAGCTGAAACTCAGTGGAATGATTACCACGGGAACATTGGTGGTTCCCGCTCCCGCGATCGTGGGATCGCTGCCCACCATGGTGAAGTTGTAACGCACCCCGTTAAAGAAAAAGAAGCCCGGCCACATGGGAACATTCACGCCGGCGGCTACAACACCGGCGTTGCCGCCGTTATGTGCGTGTCCGGAAATGGACTGGCCGTCAGAGACAAGCTTTCCCAGGTTTTGTCCTATGGCTGGCACGCTCCCGGCAATCGAGAAACTGGCAATGAGAACGGATGCGACGACTGCTCTGCGTATCATTTTTGCTACCTCCAAAATGCTGACTTTCCAAGTTGAGGGATTTTAGGCCGGAGGAGATCACGGCCAGGAAGATGAGGGCCAAGTTTACGATTTCGGGTTTCGGAAGTGGGATTCCAGGTTCGAAACGGAACCCGAGCGAGCAAGTTCAATGTGCAACTGCACTGCGAAGACAGAGCGCAGATTTCCGAAAGCTGACTAAGTCTGTTATTCAATCCATGGAGTGAGCTGTAACGCTTTGCGCGGTTATTTCTCGTCTTACTGGATAACTACTTTACTGCAACCAGCGTTTTTGCTTTTGCCAGTTCCTCCCGATCTGAGTTGGAACTCTGGCAGTTCCTGATCAGCTGCGCGTAATAGCCGGACGCTTTTTCTTTTTGCTGGGTCATCTCCGCCGCGCGGGCCGCTCCGTAAAGTCCGTTAAAGCGGTTGGGATCGGTCTTGAGGGCAATCTCATACTCCACCAGCGCATCCTGCGGACGATTCATTTCCAGCAGCATGTCAGCCAGCATCTCCCGTGCGGGAGTTTCGGTTTCACCTTTGCCGACCTTGTCCTGCTTATCGGCCACAGCGCGCAGCAGGCGCAGAGCGTCGTCATTGCCCTGGGCGAAGGCCAGCCATGCCTGCGTCTCATCATGGTTATTGGCCATGTATTTGGCTTCATGCGGCTTGTCCGATTTCCTGGTGGCCTCAAGCATGGCGTCAAATTGGTCTGCGGCGGCTTGCGCGGCTGCTGCATCGCGCAGATGTCCGGCGGCGACGGCATGCGCCCAGTAGGTGAGCGCCTGCGCAGAAGGATGCGCGCCCTGGATCGGCTGAAGCGCCAGCGCTTCTTTCCACTGGCGGCGTTCCAGCGTGTAACGCGCGGCAAATCCGGCGCGCATTGCGTCATAGTAGTCCTTGAATGCTTCTTCCACATCTTCCTTACGGATCGTCTGGAGTTCGTCCCATTCAGCCTTGGCTTTTTGGTCATTGCCGATCTGGAGATATGCGGATTCCAGGAAGTCAAGCGAATGCATTTTGTGATGCATTACGTGCAAATGCATCGATCCCATCTTGTCAGCGGCGCGTAGTGCGGCCTCATTGGAGGCAATATCATCCTGCCAGAGACCCAGCCGCGCAAAAATATGCGACGGCATATGCACGGCATGCGGCGACGAAGGCGCAATGCCTGCATATTTCCGCGCCGCGGCCAGCCCGAGGCTTGCCATCTGCGGATTGTCGCATGCGTGAATAATGTAGTGCGCAATGCCGGGATGGCCGGGGTCCTGCTCAAAAAGCTTGTTGAGAATAGCAACGGCCTTTCTGGGATTGGCCTTCGTTGGGTCCTCTTCAGGCCCTGAGCCTAACAGTGACAGTGCGTAGAACAGCGCGGCTTCACGGTCTGTGGGATTGCTGCGATATACCTTTTCCATGGCAGCGGAATAGAGATCGGCCCTCTTTCGATGGTCGATGTTCTCGGCGTCGTGGTAGAAGCTGGCCAATGCGCTGATATATTCATGCTCACGCGCTGTTTTAGGCTTGAGCCCTGCGGCATGCGCCAAAAGATCATTACCGCGCTTAAGATCCGCTTTCGTCGGACGGCTCCAGAGCTGGTGATACAGGCTCAGCGCTTCTCCCCAATAGGCCATGGCGCAGCCTGGGTCTATGTCTGCAACTTCCTTGAATTGATTGTCCGCCTGTTCGTATTCAAAGGAATGCAGGAGCGCCACGCCACGCTCAAAAGACTTCTGGACGCCAGCTGCGCAGGAAGTGGGAAAAGACACGCTTCCCAGCTTTTCGTCGGAACCAAGATGATGGTGGGCTTCATCCGCGAGCAGAGGAGAGGCCAGGCACACAAGTGCAAAGACGAAAACAATTAACGTCGGTTTCATGAGAGAGACTCCGGCTCAATTTTGAGACTATCGGCACGCGATGGCCGTGTCAATCGATCGGCAAAGGCATGAGAGGGGGCAATTGCTTTAGTAGATCTGCAACGGCGCTGGGCGTGTTGGGGTAACGTCAGCTTCCTGAACTCCGAACAGCGTGAGAAATTTTGTTTTCAGTGGCCCAGGAATCGGCGGGTTCCTGCCGGCGGCCGGGTCCGTGGGTTGATTTTTGGAGTTGATTGACTAGCCAGGATCTCAGGGGCCAGCCGCCTTCTTTTCTGGCTTCTGGCCTGCATTGGAAGGCACAACAGGGTTGACGCAACGATTCGTCGTCTCCTCTGAGATCGGGTCTTTGTTCTGTGAATTGTGGGCAAAGCACCACCCCGGGAATGCGGAAGGGTAGCGCTTGCGTACCCAGGCGGGAACATCAGTTTCCTTCACTTCCTTAAAATCAAAATCGATCTCGCCGTTTGGTTTTACCGTCGCCAGCAAATATCCATATACGTCCCGCTGTGCTCCGGGGCCGGGATCCACATTTGGCGGAAGACGATATCGTATAGCGCCTGCTGTTCCAACAATCCAGCCGGGCAAACGATGGCCAGACGGTTGACCATCGAACAGTTTATCCATGTAGAAATGTGAATGGCTGGCTAATACGTAAACATTTTTTTTCTCGTGCAGCTTGAGAAGCGCTTCGTAAACGTGCTTGCCGGTCTCGCATCCTTCAGTTTTCTGCGCAGGGTCATCACACATGGAATGATCATTGGCCCGGCTGTACGGCAATGCCTCATGCATGCCCACCACTACGGTCGCGACGGAGGGATTGTTCGTCGCCCGATCGAGGACACAATCAAACCAAGCCACCTGGTCGCGTGAGTATGCGCCCGCGGGTTTTTCTATCGGATAGGAGAAGCTTCCAGATGCGTTGTCGAGATAGATGAAATCGACCGCGCCCTGGATGAAGTGGTAATAAGGCAGGTTCGTAACATAAGGCTTGTTGGCTATCTCGGCGCAAGGCCCGTTCTTAGCACTGGCGATTTGTTGCGCCTCAATCCTCTCCATCAGTCGACGCGGGGTGGCTAGCCAGTCTTCGAACTCCGCAGAAAATTCCTCGCGCGTCTTGGGCTTGATTACCTCGTGATTGCCGATGCCCAGGTAGACACGCGTATTGCCAAAGGGCCTGATTTGATTGTCAATGAAATCGGGCCAGGCACGCTCGAAATATGTTTTGCAACTGAGGGACTGGCCGGACTGCTGCGCAGCAGCCGCCATGTCTTCATCTATCTTGTAAATCGCACGCAGGTCGCCCAGATGCCAGTAGAACATCGGTTGATACTGCGAAAGGCTGTGGGCCGCAATGGTAGGAACCACCACGTCACCGCAGTTGCGCGAATCGCCGGAAACAATGAACCGCCACGTATCTGATTCCGGAGGAGCGAATTTCCCCTGCTTGGGCGCGAAAACCTGCTTGATTCCTCGACCGTTGAGGCGCAGCAAACCAGCGATCGCGATGATAGCCACCAACCCCAAAACAAAGAATGTTATCCAGCGAATCCTGGCGCTTGGCTGCGCGGACTCTTGCAGCTTCTGTCCTTCACGTTTTTCGGGCTTTAGTTGGTTTTGATCAACCATGATTCACACGCCGCTTCCGCCTGGTTGCGGGCCTGCGGGCGGATCCGGTTTTTTTCTGCCGGCAACAAAAAAGTCACGCCATACCGTTACGGCAAAGGTGACCGTGAATTCCTTATAGAAGCGGTAAGCGCGCAAGCTCGCAAGGAACGCTGCCAGCGCAAATAGCAAAAGCAATGCAGATAGCCGTGACGTGTCTTCATAATGGTGTCCCATGCCGAATCCCAGGCCAAGGACGGCCAAAAGCAGGCCTGACGTCGCCAGCCACTCCAATCCGGAGCCATGTGTTTTTCGCAGGATCAGGGCCATAGTGGTAAAGAGTGCAAGAGCAATTCCCAGGCAGACAGCGAGATAGCAAACCGTAGAGGTCCAGCTTCCGCCAAGAAAACTGAGGGCCCAGCCAAGGTAATAAACCCCAGCCATCCCCAGCGCGGCGGCCAAGCCGCGCGTGAGCGCATACATCCCCTCGTATTGCTCCACGTAAGATGCTTCTTTTGCCGCAACCAGAAAGTGACGCGCAAGCAAAAACGCATCATTTCGGTATGCATCCTGCGCCTTGGTCGGTGTGTTGTCTACCGCCAGGTCCTCTTTCTTGATTCCGAATTTGTCCTGCACCGCGTCTGCGACTCCGGTTTTGATGGTAGTGGAGAGCGGTCCACCGGCGTCCAGGAGCTTTTGCGAGGGAAAGCGGTCGTAGGTCCGGTCGCCTTCCTGGCCCTTTGCCGCTGTGGATCGCAGGATCTTATCTGCAAATGTCTGCAACAAAATGCCTGTGACATACGCTATGGCAGCGCCCAAGAGGGCAGAGGTCCAATCGCCGGCGGGCAACTTATGCTGCTTAATGCCGATTGGCAGCCAGAACAGCAGGAGCGCTACCGCGCCCGGGAGCAGGTAGCCGTAAATATCGTAGAAATTGAATTTTTCGATCAAGCGATCACATGTTCACTGCGGGGCCGGTTAAAGACAATTGGGAAAGCACGGACTTTACCACATCGGGGACGCGATGTGACTCATTTTTTGGAATGAAGATGGAGCCTACCCGCTGATGTCCGCCGCCGCCAAACTTTTCAAAAATACGTCCTAATCCGACGCTCGGAAATTCCCGCCACGGATTGCGCATAGCTGTGATTGCCGTACCTTCTTCAGAGTGGATGATTCCGACGGAATAGCGCGCATCGGGCACAAAGTAATAGGCTGAATACCGGTTGATCATCGCATCCTTGCTCTGTTCCGCCTCAAAGGTCGCTACCGCGCCGGGCTCCATCCTGATTCGCTTTTCCACTTGCTTTAACCCGGCGCAGATCCGCTGCTCTACTTCATCCTGGCGGGTCTTTACTTCGTCCATGGCAGCCACATAATCGAGCGGGCGGTTGCGCAACTCGCTGCACAGGAAGCGAGCATACTCCGCTCCCGGCTCAAACAAGATGCTGCGATTGATCTTGAGGGCCGCTGCTTCGCCCAGGATTGCTTCTTCAACGGATGCATATTGGGCGGAATCAATCTTTTCCGCCCACTCGACCATCTCTGGGAAATGCGGCTTGCCTGCCAATGCGTCGCCCAGGCGGCGAAAAAGAAGAGACGCGCAGGAACCAGCCTGCTTGTCAAAATACAAGGGAAATTCTGCCCGACGCCGCTGGTAGTCGGCCTCTGCCTCTTTGTTGAGCATTGAGGTGGCATGATGATCGGCCCAGAAATCCGCGCTGGGATGGTATAGGAAATCGACAATCGCGCAGGGATGCTTCAGTTCGCTGGCGAGCCAACTGTTGCGGACTGTGTAGTTGACGGGGCAGAGTTCACCAACACGCCAGCCCTTTTGCGCCTCTAGGAATTCCCAAGCCAGCGCCGCGGAAATAAGCCCGTCAAAACACGGATAGTGAAAATACAAAGTTGCAACTTGCATGAAAGCGCCGAAGAGCCATCCTACTCCTCATCCTTCGATGATACTGTTGCTCGCGCTGGCAGCACCGCGCTTTCCAGCTTCAGTTCGGGCAAGTCCGCTCCTTTCAATTGCTGGTTGAGCGCAGGAATATCCTGCGACTTCAGGGCATTCCACCGGTCCATGAGCGGCGGCAGCTGCTTTTGCAGATCGGTGACAGCAGCCGCGGATTGCGTGCTGGGAGCAACATCAGCTTCCTGAAAGACCCCGAAAAGCGTGAGGAATTTAGTCTTCAGGCCGCCGAGGGTCGGCGGCTCCGTGCCTGCGCCCGGTCTGCGGGTTGCGCCGCCGGCCAGGGCTTGCAGTTTCTGGTCGAGCGCCTTGACGGCAGCCAGCGCTTCACCTGTGGCACGCGGCTGAAGGTCTTTGAGTTGTTTCCGCACTGCGCCGGCTTGTTCCGCCGCCGGAGAGAGCGTGAGCAATTGCGTATAGAGATCGTGAGACAGCTTGAATTGCTGTTGCAAGCCGGCCAGCGAGGTCTTGACGCGCGGATCCATCTTGATGGTGAGCGGTTGCGAATAGCTCTTGCCGTTTGCCGTTAAGACGACGGTGTATTGTCCGGGGAGAGCCCACGGTCCGCTTGGCTGGGGAGCCGTGTTGTGCGGGATGGCGGCAATGGGATACTCAGTTTCAACGCCCGGCACGTCAGGATAATGCATGTCCCACAGAAAGCGATGCGTGCCTGCGGCCGCGGACAGCGTTTGCGGCGGACGCACCCAGTACGTGGGAATGGCAAGCATGGGATCTGGCGGCGCGGGTTTGTCTGCGCTGGAATATTTGCGGACGGTCTTGCCGGCGCTGTCTTTGATCTCAAGCGTCACCGGAGTGGAAGATGCCGATTGCAGGTAGTAATCGATCACGGCGCCATCCGGCGGATTCTCACCGGCAGGGAAGTCCGGCGGCAGCGGCGTGTCAGTATTCATATTCCAGCGGACGCGGATGGCGGTTTGCGGCTTGAACAGGAATGCATCTGCCGACGTAACTTTTTGATCGAGCTGCCGCAGCGGAGTGATGTTGTCGAGAATCCAGAAGCCGCGGCCATGCGTGGCAGCCACCAGATCGTCGCCTTTAATAATGACGTCACGCACGGAACTTGCGGCCATGTTGAGCCGCAGAGACTGCCAATGGCCGCCATCGTCAAATGAAACATAGACCGCGCGCTCTGTGGCGGCAAAGAGCATGCCGCGCCGCACGGGATCTTCACGAACGGCATTCACGTTTTCATTGGCGGGAATGCCGTTGACGGTTTCAGCCCAGGTCTTGCCGGAATCGCGTGTGCGCAGAATATGCGGGCGCAGATCGTCAAGGCGAAGCGTGTTGATGGCTGCGTAGGCGGTCTGTGCGTCAAAGTGGCTGGCTTCAATGATCGAAACTTTTTGGAATGGCGTCATGGCAGGCGGCGTGACTTCATTCCACTTCTTGCCGCCGTCGGTGGTGAGATGGATGCGGCCATCGTCCGTGCCGGCCCATATGCGGTTGATATCGAGCGGTGAAGGCGCAACAGCATAAATCACACCGCGCGGCGTGGGCTTGGCCGTTTCTTCCGTGCGATATTTGCCAACGCTCGGCGGGACCTCAAACGTCGCGCGAGTGAGATCAGGAGAAATCTGCTGCCAGCTCTGGCCGCCGTTCATCGTCTTCCATAGAGTGTTGGTAGCGAAATAAAGAATGTGCGGATCAACCGGCGAGAAAACGATGGGCTCAGTACGCAACATGCGATAGTCCGGCGCGCGGAAAGGCTTTGGCGCAATGTTCTGCGCCTGGTTGGTGCGGCGATCATAACGCGAGAGCTTGCCGCCATAAACTACGTCGGGATCGAGCGGATCAGGCACAACGTAACCGTATTCCTCAGCGGCCACGGGATGCCACTCGCGCATGGTGATTTCGCCGTCATTCCCGCGGCTGGAAATGCAGGCGGAACCGCTTTCCTGCTGGCCGCTGCACAGGCGATAGGGAAAAGCATTGTCAGCATTCACGTGGTACATCTGCGCCGTGGGCTGGTTGTACCAGGAACTCCACGTCTCGCCGCCGTTCACGGTGACGATGGCGCCCTGGTCGCTGACGATGATGATGGTTTGCGGATTGTTGGGATTGATCCAGAGATTTTGGTAGTCGTCGCCGCCCGGCGCGCCGCGGAAGCCAGTCCAGGTCTTGCCGCCGTCAGTGGATTTCCAGGTGACCGTGCTGGTGACGATGACCATGTCAGGATCTTTGGGATTGAAGCGCGGTACAGATAGATCTCCGCCGCCGATTCTGCCCGCAGGGCGAGGATCGGTGGTGATCTGGGCCCAGGTGGCGCCGGCATCGTCGGAACGATATATCTCGACGCCGGCGGGCTTGTGCGCCACGGTGGCCATCAGCCGGTTAGGATTGCTTTCCGCAATGGCGATGTGCGCCTGAATGATGTCTTTGGGCAGGCCGCCAGTGAGCTGAGTGAACGTCTGGCCGGCGTCCGTGGATTTAAAGATACCGCCGCCCGCGCCGTTCCACGCGCCGTTTTCCCACGGCCCTTCACGCGCTTCCCACAGCGTGGCGTAAACGATTTCAGGATTGCTGGGATCGATCAGGACGTCCGAGGCGCCGATATTTTCGTCGTCGGATGTGGGCAGGACTTTGGCGAAATTATGGCCGCCATCGGTCGAGCGATAAACGCCGCGTTCCTTATTCGGCCCGTACGGATGCCCCGCCACCGCGGCAAAAACTTTGTTAGGATCGCGCGGATCGACGGCGAGCTGCGGAATCTGCTGGCCGTCGCGGAGGCCAAGGTGCGTCCAGGTCTTGCCCGCGTCGGTCGATTTGTAAATGCCGTCGCCGACCGACAAGTCCGGCCGATGCAGCCCTTCACCGCTGGCGACATAAACAATGTTGGGATCGGACGCCGCTACAGCAATCGCGCCAATAGAGCCGGTGGGCTGATCGTCAAAGATCGGCTGCCAGGTGCGACCGTAGTCGTTGGTCTTCCACACCCCGCCATTGCACACGCCGATGTAAAACACGCTGGGCTGACTGGGCACCCCAGCGACGGCGCGTGTGCGTCCGCCGCGGTACGGGCCAATGGAGCGCCAATGGAGGGGGGAGAGAAGGGTGGGATGGACTGATGTTCCGGACGATTGCTGTGCGGTAACGGCGACGACTGCGCCGGCGGACGAAGCTGCCGGCGTGTGCCCGATTTTTATAGACTTGTGCGGGTTAGGCTGCTGAGCAAAAGCTTGCAGCGAAATTGCCGCAATAACGATCCACAACCGCCAGCGTAAAAAAGAGAGCACGGTATCCTCCCGGAAAATGAATAGAGAGGATACCGCGTGTGGTGCAAGCGTGCAAAGAAATGAATGTCCTAAGGCTTTTTGGGTGCAACACCTTTCTTGTGCAGGGCTGGTTTCTTGTGGGTGTTTGCCTTGAGCGCTGCCGGGGCCATCGTCGGCCATGAGGTCCCCTCGGTCAGGAATATGCGTGGAGGGCAAGCGCCGGTTTCGTAGGTATTCGGCTGAAGGCAGCGATGTGCATCATGACAATCGTGTTTCCATTCAAAGATACTCAGCTGCTCAGTGATCTTCGTTTTACCCCCAATTATGACGGTGTCAGCTCCAGGCAACGAAATGGAACCAGTGTCATTGGTGATGTCGGTTATCTTGTAGCAGTGGCGTTTCGGCGTCGGCCCGGGGACTGGACAAGGGTCAGTACCATGATCAATGACAATTTTGTCTATTCCCATGCTAAACATGTTCATTAAGGCGTCCAGATCAGGTTGTGACTCGTGCATCACCTCGTCGGCCGGGTCAGGTTCAACAAACACATGGGCATGCATTTGCTGTCCGTTGCTGTTGGGCAGGGTTATTCCTCCTGTGGTCGTCACGCTGGAGAGATCCACATTTTTATAATGAAAGATGATCGTCAATGGAATGCGAACCGGGTCAGTAGCCTGCCAAACGCCGCCATGGATTCTGTGTACTGTGGTTGCTACGACGCGAACGGGATAGATATCGTCCGGATAAGGGAGAGTAAGAACAAAAGCACTCAGCGCCGCGTTTACATCGGCAGTCTTGATTCCCTCGGCCACAAATGCATCAAAAGCGGAGTCACGCCGGGGAAGCGCAGTTGAACGGTTCGACATCTGTATACTGCATGCCCCCGTCAGATTAGCCGTAGAGTCGGCAGCAGGGGTAATTCTTCCAAATTTACGCACGTGGCTCAGTTGGGTAGCGGTGGGCGACAGAATGCGAATGCTTCCCTGGTCCACCACGATGGCCATCAACCCATGCAGCCATAGGAAGATGTCATTGACTGTAGGAGGCGCCGGGTTGAACGACAATGCGCCTACCATTGGCTTGAGCGTCCAATACAGGCTGCTTCCCACCAGTCCGCTCAACAGAGTTCTTCTGCTAATTTTCATAGGTAATTTCCTTTGCGAATGTTGAGCTTCCTCCGAACATGCTGAAGGCGGCCCAGTAGTAAGGGTGCTGGTTCTTTGTGGAGATGACGAGCGCCGCCGCTCGCAGCGCCGAATCCGGTTCATCACCCTGCTTTAAGTGGAGATAAAACTGTTCCATGAAATCCGCAGTGAACAGGGAATCAACCATCCATCGGCTGGCAACGACTCGTGTGACGCCCGCTGCTAAAAGTGAGGCCACGGGATTTGCAGGATCGTGCAGTTCTGCGCCTCCCCGTCCCTGGGTGGAGCATGCGGAAAGGACGGCCAGGCGGCATGATTTCAGCTTCTCCGGCGCAACCAGGCTTAGGTCCCAGACGGGATCGGTGGAATTCTCATCCGGAGCGAGAAGCAGCTTAAGCTGGCCCCCTTCAAAGATCGAGTGGGCGGCGAAATGAAAAATTGTGGCCCGCGGAAGCAAACTCTCCACTGTGCTCGGAGTCGCATGCTCATTCTTCAGGAGAATCGAGTGGGGAAACAGATCAGCGATTTTCTTCCCCTCAGTTTCAGCTTCCATTAAGGGCGCCAGCGCCAGGCTTTCCGATGCAGGAATAGTGGGATTGGCCACGATCAAGAGATGCGACCGCAGCACGTCAAACCGTCCGAACTGCGGGCCGACGGCATATGCAATTGCAGGCGAGTAGGAAACCAGGAGCTTTTGAATCAGGTACGTGCCGTCACCATCCACCAGCACTTCAAAAGGGATGCTGCCAAGCTGATCATCCACTTCAAAGACTGCGCGCCGCATGTTCCTCATCCGGCCTTCAATCGGCTTGATCATTTGATGATAAAGCCGGGATGAGTATTTTCTCAGCTCGCGCAGGCTGCTATGTTGATCGGAGCAGAGCAAATACAATTTGGAAGCCATCTGGGTGGTGTCCCTTTCATCTACATAAACGGAGTCCGTGGTAATTCCCTTCGTTGTCAAAGTCCAAATAACGAGAATTTTTTTTGCGAGGAAATATGAAACCAGTATCTGGTCAGCTGGAATTCTTCTGGATAATGAAGCAACCCAGTCGTTCGGATTCTGCGCAATACTGGGCGAGGTTTGTAAGGAGCGATATTCCTCCCAAACCCTGAATGCTTCCAGGCTGTTGCCTTGAGCAATCAAACACCGGGCAAGCCCCCGATAGGCCTCTTCCATGCCCCTGAGCCATCGCAGCTTCGCTCGGTCGTCGCGGATGGGGCCCGCGACCTCGGTTGCTAATTCAACGGCTTTGCCATAGTCCTCTGCGGCGCCGGATATTTCTTGTTGCGATTCCCGGATCGATGCTGCCGTCATGTAAAAGTTGATTTTAATCAGATAGCTCTGCGCCTTCTCCACGCTGGCTCTGAGCGACTCGAGACGTGTCAGAGCGTCAGAAGATCTTCCTAAGGCGGCATCTACTTTTGCGCGGTTAATTTCCAGGTCGATCCTGTTTGCCACTTGCGAACTGGCTGAGTGCATCTTCCCAAACAGGATTTCACTGCGTGAAATTTCTTCACGGGCATCCGCATGCCTGCCCGCTCTCTGGGCAGCTTCCGCCAGCCTGGCATGGGCGAAAGCCTGGTAATAAATCTGCCGTGTGGCATCAATGCAGCGTACCGCTTCCTGCTGGAGGGAAAAAAACGCATACCATTGCTGTTGTTCTGCAGCAGAGTCGGCCAGATTGGTGTAGAAAGAGAACGCCCGCTTGTCGGGAAAAGTACCTTGCCAGAACTCTCGCAAAGCATTCAGGCTTTTCAGCCAGGCATCATGCTGGTTGCCGGGAATGCGGTCCATGGACGCGCGGTAATTTGCGATGTTCAGCGCTTGGGCGGCGAACTTGCCGGCTTCATTTGCCCTCGCTGCCTGATTCAGAGCATGGGCCGCTCCATGCGGGTCCTTATTTCTAAGGAGACATGCGCTCTCCTCCAGGTACAGTTGGCTTTGCAGAAGGTAATAACGATGTCCCGTGATCATCCTCTGCATAGCGCCGACCAGTTTGAGGCAATTTTGGCTCTCCACGCCCTGGCGGCGTGCCCATATCTCTTCCAGAATTGACCGGCTTTCTCCCGCAACTGCATGGACAATAGCAAAATTTCTGCGGGCCTCGGCCGCCAGCCGGGCTGCATCGTTAAAATCACCATGGATATTTGCTTTGCTTGACTCCGCCAGCAACTGGATGGCCTTTGCATTGCGGCGTGGGTCTCGCTTTAAGAAATCCGATAACCAAAGATCGCTATGACGGCTTTGCAACTCCGCCGCCAAACGATGTAAAGCCCCAAGTGCGGCACGGGAATCAGAAGAGGAAAGGGAACTGGCCTGAGGAAGCCATTCAACCAGCGCCAAGTCAATGTATTCCTCTATCCGGTTCTCAAGGGCGGGCACGATCTCCTCTTTGCGGCCAAAGGCCACCTGCTGCGAGGAAAGCAAGCCGGGATGCAGAAATGAATGTCGTTCCACACGATCCCGGTGGTATGCCGCTTCCCGTTCCCAGCCTGGTTCGTTCGGGGCTTGAAAGTATTTTCGCCAGTCCTCTGCGGCTTGGCCAAAGCAATAGATCTGTGCTTCAACCACAGCCCGGTCGAAAAGCGCAACCTGGTTCGCGGGCTCCCGTTCGAGCGCCTCTCCTAATGCTTCCAGTGCATCGCCATACTTCTGCCTTGCTCCGGCTTCCGCGATCTCAAAATAGGTAACCCCGAGATCGACCAGAATTACGGCGGATTGCGGATCAAGCTCGTGGGCTCGAAGGAAAGATTCCCTTGCCGAATAAAGATCGTTCTTGAGCAGTTGTGCCCGGCCTTGCAATTCCCACCAACGAGAGCTGTCGGTATGCTTTTGAAAATTGCGGGACAGTATTGCTTCTGCCTGAATGAGTGAAGGACGGCTGAACCGTGAAACCGCGGCGCCAGCGGCCTGGAGGGGGCCTGCCTGTCCTCCGGAAATGCGCAGCCTCAAGGTGCGATTTTCGGCATAGGCCTTATGTAAGAGGGAGTCAATTGTTGCCGGAGAACTGCTGGAAATGCACGCGGGCGGGCCCGCGACGATCGCGCATGCAAATAATATGAAAAGAAACCCTCTGACGATTTTCGATTGAGGTCGAGGTGTTTTGCGATTTACCACCGGTCCGCAGATTTCCATCATTCGCGCGAAAGTCAATGCGTGCTTCCATTGTCTCTATGCAGCCGTATTCATACGGAACCCGCGATGCCGAATGCGTATGCACGATTTTAAAAGGTATTTGGTTGATTTTTACGTTTCTTATGCTACGACAGAGGAGTGCAATCCATGAAGAAAAATCATAGACTCATCCTGGGAATCTTTGCCGTGGCGGGGACATTCATGATGGCATCTTGCCACTGCCAGAAAAACAACAGTCCTGAACCAGCAACCGGGAAGCCACAAGAAACCAGTGTGCTTAAGTCACAAGAGATTAGCACACTGAATGCCCGTCGCACGACTCCCAGGATTGAGTATTTCGAGAAGAAAAAAATCGAGATAGACAAGCAAATCCAATCGGCGTCGCCAAAAGACAGCGGGAAACAGCAGCAATTGATTGAACGTTCCCGCCAGTATTCCGACCTCATCGATACGTTGCTGAATACTCACCAGCGCTCCATTGTTGGAGGACACGAAGATCATCAGATGCTGTTTCCTTATCAGGCTGCCCTCGCGCATAAAGTAGATAAAGATAAACTGGGCCCAAAGGCATACTTTTGCAGTGCCAGCTTCATAGATTCCACGTGGCTGGTCACCGCGGCCCATTGCTTTGGAAGCATTAGGAAACCCGGTGATTTTGTTGTTTTGTCCAGTATTTCAGAAGATCTGGTAGAAGCAGCCAAGTCCCCGTTATCAGTGGAAAAATTCTGTATCCATGAGATGTATGTTCCCAACCAGTATGGCACTCTCGCGCAAAATGACATCGCGTTGGTGAAGCTCAGCGCTTCCCGCGCGGTTCAAGCCATTAAACCAATTGACAAAGCAGCGGATGCAACGCTGAACGGGGATACGAAAGCTACAGTCAGTGGCTGGGGAGATGTACAGCCCGACCTGTCCCAGCCGACACAGAAGCTGAATGTCGCTAGCGCCAATCTCGTTGGAAATGACGTGTGCATGACCGACCCCAACTTAAGCGGACTTATAACCGACGGCATGAGATGCATCGATGCAGGGCCTCCCGGACCGTGCACGGGCGATAGTGGCGCCCCTTTGGTCGTCCAGGGAAGCCCACCGCTGCTGGATGGAATATTAAGCATTGGGGCTTGCGATGTGACCAAGTATGCGGTTTTTACTCGCGTTTCCGCGGATTCAATCGCAAAGTGGATTAATGAAACCAGGAACAGCGAGAAGAACTGCATAGATAAATAAACGAATTCGATCCCCTCGTTGCCCTGCGATGATGGTCAGTTTCCCAACAGCCTGAGGTGACGTTGAGCTTCTTCGGCCCATCCCGGGTCCCTCTCGGACTCAAGCAGAGTTTTCCATGCGGAAATTGCATCTTGCGTTTTTCCTAAACGCTCGAAAGCAAGCGCCTGGTTGAATCTGGCCGCGGTATTGCCGGGTTCCGCCTTTAACACTTGGATGAGATATTCGAGAGAAGTCTGGTACGCACCCGGGCCTTTCAAGGCTTCGCCAAGCTGGAAATAGGCGATAGAAATATCCATGAGCAATGGCACAGAGTTCGGTTGCAGTTTAAGCAAGGAATGGAGTTTTTCGATTGCCTCTTTAGGGTTGTCTTCCAGAAGTTCTGCTTCCGCCTGCATGCGGAGCCAGGAAGCATTTTGATTCGTAGCAGGATGATTTCCAACGATCAGCTCTTCAGCTTGTAGAAGTGATTCATTCTCGTGCTTTGGTTCAGCAGCTCGTATGCGATGCAGAGGCGTATACTCTGCCCCGGGCCATCGCACCTCAATAGTTCGTTCTTTGGTGTACGCCTGGACCAGCAGTTGCTCGGCTCTTTCCGGAGTGTCGCGCTGGAGATACCAGATGCTCACGGCAATGAGCGCGACGGCGGGCAGCGCGGGAACCATGACCCACTTCCATGAGAAAATCCGCCGGGGAGAAGGGGGGGGAGGCGCCGGTGGCGGGACCGGCTTCAGCATCTCCCGCGCCTTTTGTTGCTGCCATTCGGGGGAGGCGCTACGCAGTTGGGCGAGCGCGGTTTGCTCTTCGGGCGTGACGTCGTCGGAAAAGTCTTCCTGGTATTCGCGCAGCAGCGGGCCGCAACGGCCGCAGGCGGCGGCGTGGGCGGTG
>Ga0164306_10000153_pt1 | contig 25410 bp, 21 predicted proteins | sample Whisoiple_242_MG_FD_110213 | JGI IMG/M metagenome (GOLD analysis project Ga0164306, IMG submission 110213) | Soil microbial communities amended with fresh organic matter from upstate New York, USA - Whitman soil sample_242_MG | ecosystem: Environmental > Terrestrial > Soil > Unclassified >... | reverse complement strand
CGGCCGCCGGCCGATGACCCGGTTCCTGCCCGTCGGTGTGGGGTTCGTGGTGCTGGCTGCGGCACTGTGGGGAACCACCGGCGCAGCGGCGGCAATGGCACCCGGGATCGGGCCGCTGGCCATCGGCGCGGCTGCCATGGGTATCGGGGGACTCCTCCAGGCGGTTGTCGCCTGGCGGGTCATTCTCAGGCACCGACCTGGGATGCTCGCCGAATGGAGGCTGCTGGTGCTGTCGGCGATCGCGGTGGCCGTCTTCCCCCTGGCGTTCTACTCCTCGATGCGGTTGGCCGGCGTCGCCGTCGGCACGGTGGTGGCCATCGGCTCGGCGCCTGCGGCCGCTGCTGTCATCGAACGGTTCGCTGACCGGACGCCGCTGACGCGTCGATGGGCAGCGGGCGCGGCGACAGGTGGCCTCGGCGTGCTCGCCCTGGTCATGGCAAGCCACACCGGGTCGCCGCTCGGGGCATCGGGACTACAGACCCTGATCGGCGTGGCCCTGGCGATCCTGGCCGGCATCACCTACGCCCTCTACTCCTGGGGCGCTGCCCGAACCATGCGGACGGGGCTGCCCAGCCGGCCGGTGATGGGAGCAGTGTTCGGGCTCGGCGGGCTCCTGCTTCTTCCAGTCATCGCGATCACCGGCGGTCCCGTCATCGCCTCGCTCGGCAACATCGCCGTGACGGCGTACCTCGTCGTCATCCCGATGTTCGTCGGCTATCTGCTGTTCGGCCGCGGGCTGGCCAGCATTGCCGCCAGCACTGCCACCACCGTCTCCCTCCTCGAGCCGGCCGTCGCCGCCCTCATCGCGGTTGTCGTGCTCGGCGAACAACTGCCGCCGGTGGGCTGGGTCGGGCTCGGACTTCTGTTCATCAGCCTCCTGATCACCGCGACCGCCCACGATGAGAATGCCCTGGGAGACGTTGTCCGGGCGAGGAATGCCCCGGGTGGGCCGGTCGACGACCGGGCCGCCGATCTCGCGATGTCCTGACCGGTGTGGTGCCATGGGCTTCGGCCGGCGCGGGCCGGCCGCCATGACTGGAGGCGCCTCCGAGCGGGAATCCAGCCGACGGCCCTCGCCGCCAGCGTCGGGATGGCCCGGGCGATGAGCATCACAAGCTGTTCGACACGATCGCGATCCGCATCGACGGACCTCGCGCCGCCGACACCACCGTCTCGATTCTGTGGCGCACCTCACCGACAGCGGTGAGCACTACTTGATGGAACTGTCCAACGGGGTGCTGAGCCACAACCCCACGAAGAGGGCACCCGACCTCGACCTCACCGTCACGCTGACCCACCCGCAACTGCTCGGGATCCTGGGCGGCGGGGGGCTGGCCGGGGTCGATAACACGGGGACCACCGGCGTTCTCGCGACGCTGATGGCCTGACCGACGACGCCGACCCGTCCTTCGCGGTCGTCACCCCGTAGCCCGGGCGGGGCGCGTAGATTTCGTGCATGCCGCGCTTCGAGCACGCCATCGCGATCAGCGCCCCGCCCCAGCGGGTGTGGGAGATCCTTGCCGATGTCGAGGAGTGGCCCGCCCGCATTCCGACCGTCGACCGTGTCGAGCGCCTCGACGACGGCCCGCTCGCGATGGGGGCGAGGACTCGCCTTGCGCAGCCGAAGCTCCCGGAGGCGGTCTGGACGGTGACCGAACTGACGCCTGGTGCCACCTTCACCTGGACGTCGTCCTCGCCGGGTGTCCGAATCGCCGCCTCGCACCTGATCGAACCCGCCCCTGAGGGCTCCCGCCTCACTCTCTCGGTCGATCTCGGCGGATGGCTGGCACCCGTGGGCTGGTTGACGACCAAATCGCTGACCCAGCGGTACGTCGAGACCGAGGCCGCCTCGATCAAGGCCGCGGCCGAGGCGGACTGACCTCGACAGGTAGTTCGCCTCCTTGCAGTTCGCTCGACGACTGAGCGGGTTTCGCCGCCGACTGCACGCTCTGCAGGGCAATTACCCCCTGCCGGCGCTGATTTCGCTGCACAACGTTCAGTCGACGCACGTGGCATCACTCGGAGACCAGGCTTTCCGCCGATGACGGCTCCGACCGGCACCCTGACTCGTGAGTCCTCCGGAGCGCAACGCCCGATCGGCATGACGCTTGACCCTGGTGGGGCGGGAAAAATGCTTTCCCAAGCCCTTGCGTCATTGCCCGACAACTGCTTACATACTAGTACTGCACACAAGCCGCGCGATGACGATCGCACTGGTAGGGCCCATTGCCAGGGTCAGCACCTCGACATGAAGAACTACGGGTTTCGCGGCCAATGCCGCCTCCCGGCGCGACCCCCCGCCCCTCATTACGCTCGACCCTGTAGCAAAGGAGCACAGAGATGACCCAGGCCGGTTCGCCGCCACAGAGCACTCAGGATCACGGTGTGGTCACCCGGAGCACCACGGACCTGGTCAAGGCCGCGGTGTCCGGGTGGATGGGCACCGCGATGGAATTCATGGACTTCCAGCTGTATTCGCTGGCCGCAGCCATCGTCTTCAACAAGATCTTCTTCCCGAATGTCAGCCCGGCGATCGGCCTGATCGCCGCGTTCGCCACTTACGGTGTCGGCTACGTCGCCCGCTTGGTCGGCGCGATCTACTTCGGCCGGATGGGCGACCGGATCGGCCGCAAGAAGGTCCTGTTCATCACGATCGCGTTGATGGGCTTGTCCACCACCTTGATCGGTGTCCTGCCGACCTACGACGCCGTCGGAATCTGGGCGCCGATCCTGCTTGTCGCACTGCGGCTGGTCCAGGGCTTCGGCGCAGGCGCCGAGATCGCCGGTGCCACCGTGATGCTCGTCGAGTACGCCCCGAAGAAGCGCCGCGGCATCATCGCCTCACTCGTCTCGCTGGGCACCAACTCCGGCACCCTCGCCGCATCCGCCATTTGGGCTCTGTTGCTGAGCGTGCTCACCGAGGAACAGCTGCTCAGCTGGGGCTGGCGGATTCCGTTCCTGCTCAGCTTCATCCTGTTGGGATTCGCGCTGTGGCTGCGGGCCAACCTGAAGGAGAGCCCGGTCTTCGAGGAACGCGCGGATGTCGTGGACGGTGTCGCACTCACCCGGCACGAGCTGGAGGAAAAGGCGGCAGCCACCCATGAGAGTGTCCTCGAGGCGGGCCTGAAGCAACGCAAGGGCAAGGCGTTCTTCATCGCCCTCGGTTTGCGGTTCGGCCAGGCCGGCAACTCCGGACTGATCCAGACCTTCCTCGTCGGATACATCGCCAGCACGCTGTTGATCAGCAAGTCCGTCGCGACGGAAGCCATCGTCTTCGGCTCATTGATCGGCTTCATCACCATCCCGGTGGTCGGCCTGCTCGGCGACCGTTTCGGCCGCCGCCCGATCTACATCGCCTTGTGCACGCTGACCATCCTGTTCGCCGTCCCGATGTTGTTGTTGATCACCAGCGGCAGCAATGCCTCCCTCCTGCTGGCGATGGTCCTCGGCCTCAATATCGGTGTGCTGGGCCTGTTCTCGCTGGAGAGCGTCACCATGGCAGAACTGTTCGGCTCCCGCACAAGGTTCACCCAGCTCGCCCTGGCCAAGGAGATCGGTGGCATCCTGGCCACCGCTATCGGGCCCGTGGTGGCCGCCACCCTGACCGCAGTCACCGGCAGCTGGTGGCCCATCGCCGCCATGCTGATCGTCTACTCACTGATCACCCTGGTCGCCGCTGTCATCTCGCCCGAGACCCGTGGCCGTGACCTGGTCCGGCTCGAGGACGCAGCATGAAAGCCGTCGTCGTCCACGGCGCGGGCGATCTGCGCGTCGACACTCTGCCCGACCCGACGCCCGCTGCCGGCGAGGTGCTGATCGCGATGGAATGGGGCGGCATCTGCGGATCCGACCTGGCCTACGTTCGGCACGGCTCCTCCGGCACCGCCCAGCTGAAGCAACCGTTGGTACTCGGACATGAGTTCGCCGGCCGCATCGCCGAGCTCGGTCCCGGCGTCACCGGACTGCAGATCGGACAGCGGGTCACTGCACACCCGGCCACCTTGGTCGGTGACGGACAGCTGCCGACCCGGCTCGCCGGCCGCACCAACCTCTACCCGGAGATCCGCTACTGCGGGTCGGCGGCGTTCGACCCGCACACCGACGGGGGTTTCAGCGAGCTGAAGGTCGTTCGAGCAGAACAGATCCGGGTTCTGCCCGAGGGTGTGAGCACGCAACAGGGATCGTTGGCGGAACCGCTCGCCGTCGCTCTCCACGCGGTCAGCAGGGCAGGTGATGTCCGTGGCCGCGAGGTGCTGGTGAACGGTGCCGGCCCCATCGGATGCCTGGTCGTCGCGGCGGCCAAGTATCTCGGCGCCGCCACCGTCATCGCGGCCGACATTTCGGAGGGCTCGCTGGAGATCGCCCGGGCGATGGGCGCAGACAAGACGGTGAACCTGTCCGCAGGCGAGATCCTTCCCTCCGATCTCGAGCTGGTCTTCGAAGCGTCCGGCGCGGCCGGTGCTCTCGGCTCCGTGCTTCATGCCACCGCCCGCGGCGGCACTCTGGTCCAGGTGGGCAACCTCCCCGGATCAGCGGTGTCAGCGGTGCTCGGTGACCTGGTCACCCGCGAGATCACCTGGATCGGCTCCTACCGGTTCATCGACGAGATCACCGACGCCGTCGCCGCTCTCGCAAACGGGATCGACATCTCGCCGTTGATCACCCACACCTTCGACATCGATGACGCGGCCACCGCACTGCAGGTCGCCGGCGACCGGACCAGTGGCAGCAGCAAGGTTCTGTTGAGGCTGTCGTCATGAGCGCGGATTCTGGTCCCCGCTCCGGGGCGGTGGTGACGCTCGGCGAGACCATGGCGTTGATCACCGCGCCGTCCGGCCGGCACCTGAGGGGCGGCACGGAACTGCCGGTGGGTATCGGTGGCGCCGAATCGAACGTGGCCATCGGCCTGGCGCGGTTGAATGTCCCCGTCACCTGGATCAGCCGCGTCGGGGACGACGCCTTCGGCTCTCTGGTCACCAGGGAGATCCGCGCTGAAGGCGTTCGCGTACTCGCGGCCGTCGATCCCGACGCCCGGACCGGACTGATGGTCAAGGAACAACTGCACGGCACGCCCTGGCGGGTCCGGTACTACCGGGACGGCAGCGCCGCCTCTCGATTGTCCCCGGCCGACCTCGACTCTTCGGTGATCGCCGACGCGAAGGTGCTGCACCTCACCGGCATCACTCCGGCACTCGGCCCATCGGCGCTGGCCACGGTGCTTCGCGCGGTCGAGATCGCCCAGCAAGCAGGCACTCTGGTGTCCTTCGATGTGAACCACCGAGCTGCCCTGTGGGCGGCCGGTGAGGCGGAACTCGTCCTGGCCGAGCTGTGCGGTTCCGCGGATCTGGTGTTCGCCGGCAGCGCCGAGGCCGCGTTGGTGCTCGGGTCCGAGGCTGCTCCGGGCGAGATAGCCGATGACGAGTCATTGGCCAGGGGACTGGCCAAACTGGGCGCGTCCACCGTCGTTCTGAAGCTGGGCGCTCGCGGCGCACTTGCCCTGGACGGTGACGAGACGGTCTTTGCCGCAACCGAACCGGTCGATGTCGTCGACCCGGTCGGTGCCGGGGATGCGTTCGTTGCCGGATACCTCAGCGCCCTGGTCGACAATCAACCAGTCGCGGAGTGTCTACGGCGGGGGAACCGGGTCGGCGGTGCGGTCTGCCGGGTCCGCGGCGACTGGGAAGGCCTACCGACACCGGAAGAGTTGCACCAACTCGACTTTCAACTGGAGGACGTCGTCCGATGACCACCGCCATCCCCGCGGAACTGACCGCCCGAGAATTGCTGACCCGCTGCCCACTGGTTCCCGTCGTTGTCCTCGACCGCGCGGAGGACGCCGTCCCGCTCGGAGAGGCGTTGTTGGCCGGCGGCATCACCGGCGTCGAGATCACCTTACGGACGGCAGCCGGACTCGATGCCATTGCTCTTGCCGCACAGCGTCTCCCTGACCTCACAGTTGGTGCAGGGTCCGTACTCACACCCGATCATGTCGATCAGGTGGTCGACGCCGGCGCCAAGTTCGTGGTCAGTCCCGGACTGCACGCGCCGGTCATCGCCCGCTGCGTCCAGCGGTCCGTCCCCGCACTACCCGGGGTCGCGACGGCGTCGGAGGTGATGACCGCAGTGAATCTCGGACTCGCCGAGGTGAAGTTCTTTCCCGCCGGCCTGCTCGGTGGACCGGCGGCGATCAAGGCGATGTCGGCGCCATTTCCCGGCATGTCGTTCCTACCGTCCGGCGGAGTGGGACCTGACAACCTGTCCGACTATCTCGCGCTGCCATGCGTTCCCGCCGTCAGCGGATCCTGGATGGTCGACCCCGGCCTGATCCGCAGCGTTGACTGGGCCGAGGTCACCCGCCGGTCCAAGGCGGCAGTCGACGCCGCCCGAGCAGCGATAGCCGCTCGACAGAGCGCCTGACACATTCCGATCGGCACCCGTGCTGCAGCCGCCCGTCGCGGAACCGCAGCCGCACCCACCCGCCGCTATTCCGTGACGGGACTCGATGAAGAGGAACACGACGATGAAGATGGGCTTTCGCTGGTACGGCGAGGGGAACGACACGATCACCCTCGACGAGATCCGACAGATCCCAGGCGTGGAGACGATTGTCTGGAGCCTGCATCACAAACAGGCCGGCCAGGTATGGGAGACCGCGGAGATCGACGCGGAGATGGCGCGGATCACCACCATCTCCGCCGCCGCGGCCGCCCGCGGCGTCACGACAACGCTCGACGCCGAGGTGGTGGAATCGGTCAACGTGCACGAGTCGATCAAACTGGGAAAGACAGTTCTCGGGATGAGCCGCGACGACGCGATCGACAACTACATCACCACCATCAAGCGGCTCGGACGGGCCGGCGTGAAAGTGGTCTGCTACAACTTCATGCCCGTCTTCGACTGGTTGCGCACCGATCTCTGGCACCCGCTGCCGGACGGCTCGACCGCGCTGTTCTACGAAAAGTCCGTCGTGGACCGGATGTCGCCGGAACAACTGATCGCTGACATGGAGGCCAACTCCGATGGACTCACCCTGCCCGGCTGGGAACCGGAGCGGCTCGCCGGCTTCAGCGAACTCAGCGACGCCTACCGGGGTGTCACACACGAGGACATGTACACGAACTACCAGTATTTCCTGGACGCGATCATTCCGACCTGCGAGGAGTACGACGTCAAGATGGGCGTCCATCCCGATGATCCGCCGTTCGACCTGTTCGGATGGCCCCGGGTGGTCTCCACCAAGAAGGACCTGGAAACGGTTCTGGCGCTCAATGACAGTCCCTACCACGGGCTGACGTTGTGCTTGGGGTCGTTCTCGGCGAATCCCGAACAGGACGCAGTCGACGCGGTCAAGACCTACATGGACCGGATCCATTTCTCCCATGTGCGGAACATCAAGCACTTCCCGAACGGTGACTTCACCGAGGTGGCACACCGGGCGTGTGAGGGCAATGTCGACACCGTCGGCATCATGAAGGCCTACGCGGAAGCCGGTTACACCGGATACATCCGTCCCGACCATGGCCGGCACTTGTGGGACGAGAACACCACTCGCAAACCACGTCCCGGGTACGGCCTCTACGACCGGGCACTGGGAATCCAGTATCTGCTGGGCGTGTGGGACGCCTTCGAGTACGGCAACTGAGCACCACTGACTGCAGCTCCGGCCGCGGACAAGTCGAAATCCCCGTGTCGCACCTGACACGGGGATTTCGTCGTTCTGGTGCCAAGCGACACGGACAACCCTGGGTCAAGCACCACACGCCTTCGCGGTCGACGGGGGAGCGTCGCAGGGGAGTCGACGCGGCCGACCATCACAGTCGCGCTTCAGATGTCGATGCTGCCCGCGTGGATCGCTGGGACCTGGGCTGCGACGGCGCGGACAAGTTCCGCGTCATCGGCGAGGTCGGGTGCACCGACAGTGCGCAGGCAGCCGGCCACGACGTCGGCCGGGGTGGAACTCTCCCGCCAACAGCGGTCCAGGGCCTCCGCGGCCGGATCGGTCGTGCCGAAGAGCTGCCCGCCGTCCCCGGAAGTCCTGGTGGCGTTGATCCAGCCGGCCAATGCCGTGGTCAGCACGGGGGTGGCCGGCTGACCGAGCTGCCGGATGACGCCCAGCCAGCGTTCGCCTATCTTCAACGATCCGTCAGAGCCGATGCGACGCAACTGGTCTCGCATCGACGGGTTCGAGAACCTGGCAATCAGGGCATTGGTGTAGGCGGGGATGTCGAGATCACCTGGCAGCGACGGCGCCACTTCGGCGGCAAGCCGGCGGACCAGTCGCTCACCCCAGGTCGTGCCCAGTACCTCGGCCACCGTCCGGCAGCCGGCAGCCAGACCGAGATAGGCCATGGCGGAGTGAGATCCGTTGAGCAGCCGGAGCTTCATCAGCTGATAGGGGGCGACGTCATCGACGAAGCCAGCGCCGGCGAGCTCCCAGGCCGGCCTCGGCGCGGTGAACGAGTTCTCCAACACCCACTGCCGATACGGTTCGCCGATCACCGGCACACGGTCGACGACGCCGAGCGCGGCTGCCGCGGTCGCGCGGTCGTCCTCGGTGGTCACCGGCACGATGCGGTCGACCACGGTGCTGGGGAATCCGACCGACCCGTCCAACCAGGCCAGCACGCCCTCTCGATCGGCCCAGGACGATGCGGACAGGAACTCCCGGACCACCCGGCCGGTCGCCGCACCATTACCGGTCATGTTGTCGCAGGAGACAACGGTGATCGGAGCACCGCCCGCCCGATGCCGGGCCACCAGTCCGGCGGCGATCACGCCGATGACGGTCTTCGGGTGCTCGTCGGTGGCGGTTGCGGCCAGATCATCGGCAACGGCCCCGGAGTTCAGGTCGAGGCCGCCGGTGTCCCCACGGCGGTGATAACCCTTCTCCGTGATGGTCAATGTCACCGTGGTCAGCTCGGGAGACTCCAACAGCTGACGCACCCGGCCGGCGTCCGGTCCCATCTGCAGTGCCTCGCTGTGCGCTGCGACAACCCGGGTACTGGATCCGGCGGGGGCGAGATCGGTGACGGTGTAGAGGTTGTCCTGCGCCCGCAACCCTTCGACAGTTGCCGCGGATCCGGGTGCTACCCCAGCGATGCCCCAGGCGATGCCAGCGGCGGCGGCCGCAGCTTCGGTGTAGACGGCCTGGTGGGCCCGGTGAAACGCGCCGAGCCCGACATGCAGGACAGTCGAACGCAAGTCGCGCGGGTCGACCAGTGGTCGCTGCTCGGCGGGCAGGGACCCGAGTGTGTCCAAGCCCAAGGTGCCGATCCGAATGGTCATCGGGGTCGCCTCTCCCATACGAAAGCTGTTGAGGCTACAGGCCCGACCGGCATTGCCCGACGCCTCATCGGTGGGTGGTTCAGTTTCGGCCGGTTTGTATGCATAGCTAGTATACAAGTATGCGAAAGTCTGAGGCAAGGGTGCGTCGGACATCCTGCATCGCTGCGGACTTCTCACATACAGGTACTTGTGCACTACCATCCCGCTATGGCCTCGAAGGATCGCCCCGCCCGGACCAACAGAAGGGTGGTCTACGAGACGCTGCGAAAGAGGATCCTGACGCTGGAACTGCCACCCGGTGCAGCCCTGTCGGAAAATGAACTGGCCGCCGTGCTCGGGGTGTCTCGCACACCGGTGCGGGAGAGTCTGATCCTGTTGACCGAAGAGGGTCTGGTACAGGTTTTTCCGCAGGTTGGTTCCTTCGTCTCGCGGGTCGACGCCAACAAGGTCGCCGATGCACAGTTCATCCGGGAATCCATCGAATTGGCGTCGCTGGAAGCCATTCCGGCGCAGCCGCAACCCGAGCTGGTCGCCGAACTCCACGCCAACCTGGAACGTCAACACTCACCGGACATCGACGTGGAGGAGTTCTTCGCCCTCGACGAGCTGTTCCATCAGGGGTTGCTCGGTCTCGGCGGGCACGCCAGTGTCTGGCCCACCGTGGTTGCCGCGAAGGGTCATTTGGATCGAGCCCGTCGGCTCGGCCTGCAGGCCAACGAGTCCACCGTTCGTTTCGCCGACGAGCACGCTGCTGTGCTCACCGCAGTTCTCGCCGGCGACCTGCCGCTGGCGCGTGACCAGTTGCGGATCCACCTCCGTTCCGTCTTCGGCGACATCGAGAAGATCCGCCAACGCTCGCCGGAATTGTTTGCCGGTTCCGACTCGGTGCCGGTCCGGCGCAGCGTCGCGGTGTGGCAATAGCCGTCCGCGCTGAGCGGCGGCCGGTTAGCCTGGTTCATGATCATCGCGAAGTCGATCGTGTTGTTCGTGGTCGCGGCGTTGGCCGAGATCGGTGGTGCCTGGCTGATCTGGCAGGGCGTGCGCGAACAGCGGGGGTTGTTGTTCGTCGGCGCCGGGGTGGTGGCACTCGGCGTGTACGGCTTCGTCGCAACCCTGCAGCCGGACGCGAACTTCGGGCGGATCCTGGCCGCCTACGGCGGAGTCTTCGTCGCGGGATCGCTGGCCTGGGGAATGATCGTGGACGAGTTTCGGCCCGACCGCTGGGACCTGATCGGTGCGGTGATCTGCCTTTTCGGGGTCGCCGTGATCATGTACGGGCCACGGTCGAGCTGACCGCTCTCCGAAATCGATTCACTCTTCGCTGAATACAGTGAACGCTGTATCCTGCCGGAATGCAGGCGATCACCCATGCGGACGTGTTGGCCCGATTTGCCCACGCACTCTCCGATGGGACCCGGTCGAGGGTGATGCTCGCGCTCCTGGAGGCTCCGGCGTATCCGGCGGATCTCGCGGATGCCCTTGGGGTGTCGCGGCAGTCGTTGTCGAACCACCTGGCGTGTCTGCGGGGCTGCGGTCTGGTCGTCGCAGTGCCGCAGGGCCGCCGAACCCGCTACGAGCTCGCGGATGCCCGGTTGGTCCACGCGCTGACAGACCTGTTGGGTGTGGTGTTGGCGGTCGACCCGACGCATTGCGCCGAGGCGGACGAGAAAGGCTGCTGCTGATGACAACCCGGCTCGTCACCGATCCTGTCAAAGACGATGACCGGCGGCGGGTGCTGGCCCGTCGGATCCGGTTCCTGGTCGCTGCGACCATCGCCTACAACGTGATCGAGGCGGTCGTCGCGATCACGGCGGGATCGGTGGCGTCGTCGTCGGCGCTGGTCGGGTTCGGACTGGACTCGGTGATCGAGGTGGCGTCCGCGGTGGCGGTGGCCTGGCAGTTCACCGGGGAGGATCCGCAGTCGCGGGAGCGGACCGCGTTGCGGGTCATCGCGGTGTCGTTCTTCGCGTTGGCGGCCTATGTCGGGGTCGACGCAATGTGGTCGCTGATCGGCGGGAACGAGGCAGAGCATTCCACGGTGGGACTGGTGCTGGCGGGGCTGAGCCTGCTGATCATGCCGGGGTTGTCGTATGCGGAGCGTCGGGCCGGTCAGGAGTTGGGCTCCAGGTCAGCGGTGGCCGACTCCAAGCAGACCCTGCTCTGCACATACTTGTCCGGGGTCCTGCTGGTTGGTTTGGCGTTGAACTCCCTGTTCGGCTGGTCGTGGGCGGACCCGATCGCCGCTCTGGTGATCGCGGTGGTGGCCGTGAAGGAGGGCCGCGAGGCGTGGCGCGGCGACTCCTGTTGCGCGCCGGCCGGTCTGGTGCCCGCTGCGGATGGGTCGTTCCCGGATTCCGTCGGCTGCGACTGCTGCTCCGGTGACAGCTGTTCCGATGACGGGGACGTGTCGACCTCCGCCGGTGACACCGGTTCGACCGGGCCGATCGGCCTCGAGATGTCGGCTTCCCTGCGGCACACCGACGCCTCCTGACGCAGGCAGGATCGGCCGGATCCTCCTGGGCCACACGCCGGATTCTCGCCCGGAGCACGTGGGGGCGTAAGGATTTCGTCAAGACCGCCGCGGTGAGCGTCAATGTTTCGTCAGGATGGCGTCCTGACCGCACGGCGCGACCTACGTTCGAAAAGGGCCCCGGCATTCCGGGTTCGTCGAACGAGTGCATGGAGGAGCGATGACGGTCGTCGCGGGGATTGTCGCGCTGCTGTTGCTGGGCTACCTGGTGGTTGCCCTGGTGCAGCCGGAGCGGTTCTGATGAGCGCAGCTCTGGCCGCCGGATTGCAGATCTTTCTGGTGATCGCCGCGTTGGCGCTGGTCCATGTGCCCCTTGGTGACTACATGGCCCGGGTCTTCACCCCGGCGAAGCACAACCGGGCGGAGCGCGGCCTGTATCGGACGTTGCGGATCAACCCGTCAGCCGACCAGCGGTGGACCACCTATCTGGTGTCGGTGCTGGCGTTCAGCGCGGTCTCCATCGGGCTGCTGTGGGTTCTGCTGTCGATCCAGTCGTGGTTGCCCTTCGCCAACGACACCCCGAACATGCCGGCAGCACAAGGCTTCAACACTGCGGTCAGTTTCGTGACGAACACGAACTGGCAGTCCTACTCGGGCGAGACCGCTTTGGGCTACACGATTCAGGCGATCGGCCTGACGGTACAGAACTTTCTGTCCGCTGCCGTCGGGATGGCTGTGCTGGCGGCGCTGATCCGGGGATTGACCCGGCGAAACACCGACCGGTTGGGTAACTTCTGGGTCGACCTGACCAGGATCAGCCTGCGGATTCTGCTGCCGCTGTCCTTCCTCGCCGCCCTGGTGCTGGTGGTGTCCGGCGTCATCCAGAACCTCAACCCGCCATTGGATGTCACCACCATCGCGGGAGGCTCGCAGACCCTGCCGGGCGGCTTGATCGCGTCCCAGGAGGCGATCAAGGAACTCGGCACCAACGGTGGCGGTTACCTGAATGCGAACTCCGCGCACCCGTTCGAAAACCCGACCGCGTTCACCAACCTGTTCGAGATCTTCCTGCTGCTCGTCATCCCGTTCTCGCTACCCCGGACCTTCGGTCGTCTGGTGGGAAACACCCGGCAGGGGCTCGCGATCCTGGCGGCCATGGCGGTGTTGTGGGTGGGCGCGCTGATCGCGACGATCGCGCTGGAGAACGCGCACCCGGGCGTGGCGCTGCAGTCGGCCGGTGCTGCGACCGAGGGCAAGGAAGTCCGGTTCGGCGTACCGCTGTCAGCGATGTTCGCGGTGTCGACCACGCTGACATCGACCGGGGCCATCGACTCGACCCACTCGTCGTACACCGGGATCGGCGGCGGTATCCTGCTGCTCAACATGCTGCTGGGCGAGATCGCGCCCGGTGGTGTGGGTTCCGGTCTCTACGGCATGCTGATCCTGGCGATCATCACGGTTTTCGTGGCCGGCTTGATGGTCGGGAGAACCCCGACCTACCTGGGGAAGCGGATCGGCGCGACGGAGATGAAATTCGCTGCCGGTTACCTCCTGGTGACGCCGGCGGTGGTGCTGCTGGGGAGCGCGGTTGCGCTGGCACTGCCCGCGGGCCAGGCGGGTCCACTCAACAGCGGGCCTCACGCGCTGACCGAGATCATGTACGCCTTCGGATCGGCCGGTAACAACAACGGATCCGCCTTCGCCGGCTTGTCGGCGAATACCGATTTCTACAACGTCGCGCTCGGCATCGCGATGCTCATCGGCAGGCTACTGCCCATCGCGCTGGTCCTCGGCCTTGCCGGTTCCCTTGCTCGGCAAGCAGTTCGGCCGGACGACGCGGGAACCCTGCCGACGTATCGACCGCAGTTTGTGGCCATGCTGGTCGGCGTCGTCGTGCTGGTGGCCGCCCTGACCTATTTGCCGGCGCTCGCGCTCGGCCCCCTCGCAGAAGGACTGATCTGACGTGAGCACGCCAGTACTGACACCACACAGCAAGTCTTATCCCGGAAAGGACTCCGGATCCGGTCGGATCGGGGCAGGAGTGTTCGATCCGGCCAGCCTGTGGAAGGCGTTGCCGAACGCGCTGGGCGCCCTCGACCCACGGGTCATGTGGCGGAACCCGGTGATGTTCGTCGTCGAGGTCGGTGCCGTCCTGTGCACGGTGCTCTGCTTCACCGATCCCAGCGTCTTCGTCACCGCCGTGACGGTGTGGCTGTGGCTGACTGTCGTGTTCGCCAATCTCGCGGACGCCGTTGCCGAGGGCCGCGGCAAGGCTCAGGCCGCGTCGCTGCGCGCGAACCGGGACACCGCAGTCGCGCGGAAGCTGGACGCCCAGGGCCATGAGTGGAACGTCGCCGCAGCCGTGCTGAAGGTCGGCGACCTGGTGGTCTGCGAGGCGAATGACGTCATCCCCGGTGACGGGGACATCGTCGAAGGCGTTGCCTCCGTTGATGAGTCCGCGATCACCGGCGAATCCGCACCGGTGGTCAGGGAATCCGGCGGGGATCGATCGGGAGTGACCGGCGGCACCAGGGTGTTGTCCGATCGCATCGTCATCCGGATCACCAACGAGCCGGGGCAATCGTTCGTCGATCGGATGATCGCGCTGGTCGAAGGATCGGTGCGGCAGAAGACGCCGAACGAGGTCGCTCTGAACATCCTGCTGGCCAGCCTGACCATCGTCTTCCTGCTGGTGACCATGGCGCTGCAACCGATGTCGGCCTTCGCCGGCTCATCACAGTCGATCGTCATCCTGGTCGCCCTGCTGGTCTGCCTGATCCCCACCACCATCGGCGCGTTGGTCTCGGCCATCGGCGTCGCGGGGATGGACCGGTTGGTGCAGCACAATGTGCTCGCGATGAGCGGTCGTGCCGTCGAAGCGGCCGGTGACGTCTCGACGCTGCTGCTGGACAAGACCGGCACGATCACCTACGGCAACCGGCAGGCCTCCCGGTTGATCCCGGCGCCCGGCGTCGAGCCCGACGAGCTGGCGGCGTGCACCCTCGCGGCCAGCCTGGCCGACGAGACCCCAGAGGGGAAATCGATCGTCCAGTTGTGCCGCAACGGGTTTGACATCGACGGGCACTGGTCCGGTACGGCCACCCAGGACGGCGACATCATCGAGTTCTCCGCCCGCACCAGGATGAGCGGCGTCGACCTGCGTTACGACGGACGCCGGCGATCGATCCGCAAGGGTGCCGTCTCCCAGGTCGCGCAATGGGTCACCGAGAACGGTGGCCAGGTGCCGGCGGAATCGCTCGCGGCGGCCGACGAGATCTCGGGCGACGGTGGTACCCCCTTGCTGGTCGCCGAATCCGATCGGGTGCTGGGCGTCGTGCACCTCAAGGACATCGTGAAACCGGGGATCGCGGAGCGGTTCGCCGACCTTCGCGCGATGGGCATCCGGACGGTGATGATCACCGGCGACACCGCGCTCACCGCGCAGAGCATCGCCAAAGAGGCCGGGGTCGACGACTTCCTCGCCGAGGCCACTCCGGAGGACAAACTCGCCTACATCCGCCAACAGCAGCAGGGCGGCCGGATCATCGCGATGACCGGCGACGGCACCAACGATGCCCCTGCGCTGGCGCAGGCGGACGTGGGTGTGGCGATGGGCTCCGGGACCGCGGCTGCCAAAGAAGCCGGAAACATGGTCGACCTGGATTCCAGCCCCACCAAACTGATCGACATCGTCGAGATCGGCAAACAGTTGCTGATCACCCGCGGCGCGCTGACGACGTTCTCCATCGCCAACGATGTCGCGAAGTACTTCGCGATCCTGCCCGCCATGTTCATGGGCGCCTATCCCGGTTTGGCAGCGCTCAACATCATGCGGCTGTCCTCGCCGACGTCCGCCATTCTGTCCGCCGTGGTCTTCAATGCGCTGATCATCATCGCGCTGATCCCGCTGGCCATCCGCGGAGTCCGTTACCGCCCTTCGTCTGCGGCACAGCTGTTGAATCGCAACCTGCTCATCTACGGTCTCGGCGGCCTGATCGTCCCGTTCATCGGGATCAAGGTGATCGACCTCGCCCTGTCCCTCATTCCCGGAATCGGCTGAAACCATGACCACCAACGCCCCACCTGTGCCCCTGCAGCCCGCGACCACCGCGCCCCCGTCCTTCGCTGCCCTGTTGTCGATCAGCGGTCGGCAATTGCTGGTTGCACTGCGCTACCTGCTACTGATGACCGTCGTGCTCGGCATCGTCTATCCGGTGGTGGTTCTCGGGGTCGGACAACTGGTCGCCAACCACGCCGCGAACGGTTCGCCGGTGACCGACAGCACCGGTGCGGTGGTCGGCTCCGAGCTGATCGGCCAGCAATTCGGGGGGGACCAGGAGAATGCGGCACAGTGGTTCGCGGGTCGTCCATCAGCGGCCGGCAACGGGTACGACGCGATGTCCTCCGGCGGATCGAACCTCGCAGCCGACAGCCCGGACCTGCTCGCGCTTGTCGAAGAACGCCGCCAGCAGATCGCCGCGGAGGACGGCGTGGACCCGGCCGACGTGCCGCCGGACGCCCTCACCGCATCCGGGTCCGGGCTGGACCCGCACATCAGTCCCGCCTACGCTCTGCTCCAGGTCGACCGCGTCGCCGGGGCCCGCGGGTTGTCGGTCGAGGTGGTGCGGAAGTTGGTCGATGGCAACACCGAGGGCCGGACCTTCGGATTCATCGGTGAGGAACGAGTCAACGTGCTGAAGCTCAATCTGGCTCTAGCAGCGCTCGAACCTGCCGCGGGGGACTGACCACGGTGACCACTGGCGCGCCGTCCACTTCCCGGTCCGCGGCGCAGGCTAAGGCAAGGGGCAGGTTGCGGGTCTATCTGGGCGCCGCCCCTGGGGTCGGCAAAACCGTCGACATGCTCTGCGAGGGACGGCGAAGGGCGAGCCGCGGCACCGACGTCGTTGTCGGCATCGTCGAGTTCCACGGCCGGGACTACACCGCCGCACAGGTGGGCGACCTGCCGGTCGTACCGCGCCGCGTGATGAACCATCGAGGAGTGCGACTGTCCGAGATGGACACCGACGCGGTGCTCGGCCGGCATCCGGACGTGGTCCTGGTCGATGAGCTCGCGCATACCAACGGACCCGGATCGTCGCATCAGAAGCGTTGGCAGGACGTCGAGCAACTACTCGACGCCGGTATCGACGTGATCACGACGGTGAACGTCCAGCACCTGGAGTCCCTCAACGACGTGGTCGCGGCAATCACCGGTGTGAAGCAGTCCGAGACCGTGCCCGATTCTGTTGTCCGGGCGGCCGAGCAGATCGAACTGGTCGATATGACGCCGCAGGCGCTGCGTCGACGGATGGCGCACGGGCACATCTACCCGGCGGACCGGATCGACACCGCGCTGGGCAACTACTTTCGGGAGGGAAACCTCACCGCGCTGCGCGAGCTCGCGCTGCTCTGGGTGGCCGACCGGGTCGAGGAGGGACTGGACCGCTACCGCGCCGAGCACGGCATCAAGGGCACGTGGGCGGCCCGCGACCGGATCGTGGTCGCGCTGACCGGCGGTCCCGAGGGGTCGATGCTGCTCCGGCGCGGCGCCCGGATCGCCGGTCGGGTCGCCGGCAGGTCGTTGATCGCCGTGCACGTCGTGCGCTCCGACGGCACGGCGACGTCGGCGACCGAGATCGAACGACAGCGGCTGCTCGTCGAGAACCTGGGCGGCAGCCTGCAACTCATCGTCGGCGACGACATCGCTGCGACCGTGCTGGAGTTCGCCAGGTCTGTCAACGGCACTCAGATCATCGTCGGCGCTTCCCGGCACGGACGCCTGGCGCAGTTGTTCCGGCCGAGCGTGGCCAACGCCATCGTGATGGGCTCCGGCGATATCGATGTCTATATGGTCACCCATCCCCGCGCTGCGCGATCACCTCGGCCGAGGACGCGGAACGGGGGAGTGCCTGGCTCTCTCTGGTCGTGGGCAGCAGCGGTCCTGCTGCCGATCGTGTTGGCCGCGTTGCTGTGGCCGTGGCGGGACGGTCTCGGCCTGAGCACCGTGTTGTTGGTCTTCCTGCTCGGCGTGCTCGCCAATGCTCTGATCGGTGGCGTCCTGCCCGCCGCGGTCGCCGCGGTGATCGCCGGCTTGCTGGCGAACTTCCTGTTCACCCCACCATTCGGTTCCTTCACCATCACCGAACCCGAAAATGCTTTCGCCTTGGTGGTTTTCGTCATCATCGGGGTCACGGTCGCATCGGTGGTCGACCGCAGTGCGCTGCGTGCAAGGCAGGCGGCCCGGGGTCGATCGGAGGCCCAACTCGTCGCAGCCGCGGCCACCAGCGTCCTCGACTCACCCGACCCGGTACACGCCGTTCTCGAACAGGCCAGGGTCGGGTTCGGCATGCGGTCCGTGCTGCTGTTGTCCACCACCGGCCCCGACGCCCCCCACGAGGTGGTCTCCAGTGCGGGGCCTGATGGTGCCGTTGCCGGTGGCACGGCCAACCCGGACGCCGCCGATGTCTCGATTCCGGCCGGCCCGGCCGAAGCGGGGTGGACGCTGGCCATGTACGGGCATCCGCTACCCCCGGCGGATCTTCGCCTCGTGCAGGTGTTCGGCGCCCAGGCCGTGCTCGCCGTCGACCGGGAAAGGATGACCCGCGAGGCTGCGCAGGGCGAGCGGCTGCGGCAAACCGACAGCGTCCGCACCGCGGTCCTCGCGGCGCTCTCCCACGATCTGCGCACCCCGCTGGCGACGATCAAGGCCTCGGTGTCCAGCTTGCGCGATCGGAGCATCACCTGGACCGAGGACGATCAGACAGAACTGCTGGCCGCCACCGACACCGCGGCCGATCAGCTCAACGCCCTTCTGGAGAACCTGCTGGATCTGTCCCGCCTGCAGACCGGCGCCGTGGTTCCGCTCCGCCGAGCCAGTTCGGTCGACGAGGTGGTGCACAGAGCGCTGACCGGGATTCCTCGCGACCGGATCATCGAGACCATCCCCGACGACCTGCCGCTCATCGACACCGACGCGGGACTGTTGGAAAGGGTCATCGCCAACATCATCTTCAATGCCGTCCGATACACACCGGCCGGCCAACGGGTCCGGCTGCTGGCCGGCGAGATCTCCGACGCAGGCGGCCGACACGTCCAGATCCGGGTCGTCGACCACGGTCCGGGAGTGCCGATGACCCAGCGGGACACCATGTTCGCCCCGTTCCAACGACTCGGCGACACCCCGCAGGGCGAAGGTGTTGGTCTGGGCCTGGCCGTCGCCCGTGGTCTCGCGGATGCCGTCGACGCCACCATCGAGGTCGACGACACCCCGGGCGGTGGACTGACAATGATCATCACCGTGCCCATCGCCGGGAACAGCACAGCCGAGAACAGCACCGCTGTACCACCGCGCACCCCGGCCGCGTCCGCGATCGGTGACAACGGATGACCGGCGTCCTGGTCGTCGACGACGACCGGCCCCTGACCAGGGCGCTCGCCATCAACCTGCGCGCCCACGGCTACCAGGTCACGCTCGCCCATGACGGCCGCTCCGCGCTCACCGAGATGACCCGAGTCCACCCGGCGGTGGTGATCCTGGACCTCGGGCTGCCGGACCTGGACGGGATCGACGTGCTCACTGGGATCCGAGGATGGTCGGCGGTGCCCGTCATCGTGCTCTCCGCCCGCTCGACTTCCGCCGAGAAGGTCGCGGCACTCGACGCCGGGGCCGACGACTATGTGACCAAACCGTTCGGCATGGATGAACTCCTCGCCCGGATCAGAGCCTCTGTCCGGCGGGGTGCTGCGGTACCGGACGAGGAACTCGGACAGGTCGTCACCGACGACTTCACGGTCGACTTCGACGCCCACCGGATCCACCGGGACGGCACGCCCGTGCGGCTGACGCCCACCGAATGGTCGCTGCTCGAGATCCTGGTACGGCACAGCGGGAAACTGGTTCCCCAACAACAACTCCTGACCGAGATCTGGGGTCCGGGGACCGAGACCCAAACCCACTATCTGCGCGTCTATCTCGCCCAGCTCCGCCGCAAGCTCGAGCCGGATCCCGCCCATCCCCGCTACCTCATCACCGAGCCGGGGGTCGGTTATCGATTCCAGCCGTGACTCGCCCGCATCGGCACATCTGGAACCTTGCTGCAGCACCGGGACAGGTGCACCGCGACGCGCGCGCGGGTCCCGATCGCAGTGCTACAGCCGCGTGTCGAAGGAGTCGCAGAAGACGTTGTCGTTGAACGTGCCCTGGAACTCCGATCGACCCATGATCTTTTGAATGGTGGCGTGAATGGCTTCCCGGGTGTCTGCGTGGGCATTGATGGCGGTCTTGACCATGGGCACGTCGATGAGATGGTTGGGCTGGGTCAACGACACAAATACGGTGGGTACTTCGGTGGCATACCAGGGGATCTCGGCCGCCATCGGGGTGGACCACTTGATCCGGATGGCCGCTTCCTGGGCGAAGCCCTTGACGTTCGCGAAAATGAATGCCGCGTCGTAATTGTCGGCGTAGTCACCGCGGGCCTCGTCGGAGATCACGGACATGAAGTCCACCCCGGTTTCCCCGTCGGCCAGGCGTTGCTCAGCTGTCTTGAAAACGTGCACCGTGAAGCCTTCGGCCACGAGTTCGTCCCGGACGGTGTCGAGGTAGCCGAGTGGATCCGTGCGGGTGAAGTCACTGCCTCCGGAAACGCCGTACAACCGGATCCTGGGGTGGGTGTCTGGCGTGATCGGCAGATTGCGCTGGGTGTCCTTGATCAGGGTGACCGTCTTGTCGGCGATGGCCGCGGCGACCGCGTGGTGCTGCTCGCTGCCGACGACGGCCAATGCTTCCGGCCCGGGCACGATGTCCTCGCGGGCGGTCCGGTGCAGTCCCAGCGATGCCTTCAATCCCAGTATCCGTTCCAGCGCGTCCTGCAGGCGTTGCTGGGTGATGATCCCGTTGCGATAGCCGTCCAGCATGTAGCCGAAGTCCTCGTCGGGGTTCCGGAAGAACAGGAACATGTCGCAGCCGGCGGCGATCGTGGCCGGTACCAGGTCCCGGCGTTTCATGGCCTGGGTGAGGCCGACCATCTGGGACGCGTCGGTCAGGATCAGGCCGTTGAACCCCAGTTCCTCGCGAAGCAGGCCCTGCAGCAGCTCGGGTGACAGCGTCGCCGGCCGGATCTCGGCGTCGGTGATGCCGGGGCGGTACTTCCGGGACAGCTCCGGGGCCCCGATGTGACCGACCATGATGGATTGCGCACCGTGGTCGATCAGCTCCCGGTACACCTTGCCGTAGGTCCGGTCCCACTCGTCTGCGGGCAGGGTGTTGTAGGACGTCACCACGTGCTGGTCCCGCTCGTCGATGCCGTCGCCGGGGAAATGCTTGATGGCACAGACCATGTTGTGCGCGGTGATGCCGTCGAAGTACTCCTTGGCGCGTTCGATCACGACCTCCGGGGTGTTCCCGAACGCCCGGGTGGAAATGACCGTGTTCCGCCAGTTGTAGTGGATGTCCACGATCGGGGCGAACGCCCAGTTGCAGCCGATGGCATGGCACTCGGCGCCGGCCACGTCGCCCATGTCTCTGGCGATGGACTTGTCCGGGTGCGATCCTGCCTGCAGGTGTGTGCTGACGAAGGTGCCGTCGTTGCTGCTGCCGAACCCGCCCATTTCCGGGTTCGACGCGATGAGCAGCGGAATCCTGGACTTCGACTGTGCGTAACGTGCATGGTCCTGGATCTGGGCGGCGTCACCGGAGCGGTACCGCATGCCGCCGACGTGATACTTGTCGATGACCTCGTCGAGATATTCGGGGGTGAACGCGTTGTTGTGATTGATGAACAGCTGCCCGATCTTCTCTTCGAGGGTCATCGAGTCGATGGTGGCGTGCACCCAGTCGATGGCAACCTGATCCAGGTTGAACGGCTTGGCGGACAGGTCGACCATTGTGGGCTCCAATGACTGAAAGCTGATGACGGGCACGGCGGATGAAAACAGCATTGCCCTCGGACATCGCCGCTGGCAATCGGTTGCCACCAGTTGCCGCGGCGGCCCAACTCGCGGCGATCAACCGGCCTCAATTCGCCGACGTGCGTCCGGCCGGGGTCATGGCACGGCGTCGGCTTCGTCGGGTCGTGGATGCCCGCTCCACCAGTCGGGTCGGAAGCACGGTCGGATCGCTGGCGCGGGAGCGTGCACCGTTGATGATGGCCAGCAGGTTGTGAACCGCGGTCCCGCCGAGCGCGCGCAGCGGCGCAGCCACCGTGGTCAGCCGCGGGGTGATCAGATCGGCGGCAAAGATGTTGTCGAAGCCGATGATGCTGACGTCGTCGGGGACGACCGTCCCGACCGCTGTCAGTCCCCGGATGATGCCGATCGCGAGTTGGTCGTTGTAGGCCAGGATCGCGGTCGTGGGTTTGTGGACGAGGTCGCCGGCCGCCTGCTCGCCGCCGGCGACGTTCGGCTTGTAGGGTCCCAGGCGCCGGGTCTGAAGGCCGAGGTCTGCGGCCGCTTCGCGGAGAGAGCGCCACCGGATGCCGTCCGCCCACGAGGCCTCCGGGCCCGCGACATAAGTGATGGTGCGATGGCCGAGGTCCGCGAAGTGCTCGGCTGCTCGCCGGGCGCCGTGCGGGTTGTCGGTGACCAGGCTCGGCACGCCGGCGACTGCCCGATTGAGCACGATCATGGGGCGTTGCTTGGCCGTCATCCGGATCGCAGAGTCCGACATCCGGCTGCTGGCCAGCACTATCCCTTCGACCGTTGGCAGGGCCCGATCGAGGGCCTCCCGCTCCAGGACGTCGGACTCCTGGGCGTCGGCCAGCAGCATCGTGTAGCCGGCTTCCGCCGCGGCCGCCTGGGCCCCGCGGATGATCTCGAAATAGAACGGATTGGTGATGTCAGAAATGATGACCGCGATCATCGACGTGCGACCGGTGGGCAGAGCCCGGGCCAGCGGATTGGTGCGGTATCCGAGAGCCTGAGCGGCCGCCCGGATACGTTCGGCGGTTTCGGCATTGACCCGGCCTGGCCGGGAGAACGCTCTGGACACCGTGGATGCCGCAACGCCCGCGGCCTTGGCCACGTCGTAGATGGTCGGCGGGCGGCTCGGCGGTGGAGGCGGCGGCCTCTCTACGGTCATCGGTGATCCCTGCTGCGGGGCGGTGTGGGTGACCGAAGTAAACGCTGCACCGCAACAAACGGCAACCGCTTGCCGTCTACCGTGCGGAGGGATGTAATGCATCGACACTGGCCGTCGACGCACTCCGAAGGGTGGGAAGCTAGCAAGGTGATGATCTCCCACGATCAATTGACGAATTCGAGCGACGATGGCCGGACTGCCGGCGATGCCGTCGCCCGGATCAGGGGTCCCCTGGCCGGCGTCAACCGACTCGGAGTCGCATTCTCCGGAGGAGTCGACTCCTCGGTGCTGTTGGCGCTGGCAGTTCGAGCGCTCGGCGCCGACCGGGTGGTCGCGATCCTCGGGGTGTCGCCGAGCCTGGCGGCCGACGAGCGGGTGGCGGCCCATCAGGTCGCCCGGGTGATCGGTGTTCGTCTTGTCGAGGTCACCACCCACGAGGGCGACCGGGCGGAATATCGTGCCAACGGTCCGGACAGGTGCTTTCACTGTAAGGACGAGCTGTTCTCCCGCATCGGCGACGACGTCGCGCGGGAACACAGTCTGGACGCGATCGCCTACGGCGAGAACGTCGATGACGCGGTGCGTCCGGATCGCCCGGGTGCCAGGGCGGCAGTCGACCATCGTGTGCTGCGTCCGCTGGTGGACGCCGGGCTCGACAAGGTTGCGATCCGCCGGATCGCGCGTGCATTGGCTCTGCCGTCAGCGGACAAACCGGCCGCGCCGTGTCTTGCCTCCCGCATCCCTCATTTTCAGCAGGTGACACCGGAAAAGTTGCGTCAGGTTGAACTGGCCGAAGCGGCCCTGCGCGGTCTGGGGTTCGGCGATCTGCGGGTGCGGCATCACGGGGAGGTCGCCCGGATCGAACTGACCCAGGAAGACCTGCTGCGCGCGGTCGGTGATCCGCTGCGCTCAGAAGTCCGCGCTGCCGTGTTGCGCGCCGGATTCCGTTTCGCGGCAGTTGATCTCGCCGGCGTGCAATCCGGTGCCTTCACTCTTCCGCTGGTCCAGGTGACGCATGGGTGAGTACGTCGACCCCCCCGAGCTGGCGGCGTTCGCCGCTCTCGATCAGGACAGGCTCCAGCGGCGTGGCTATCCCGAAGCGGTGTACTGCGAAGGAAAGACGCCCCAACAGTTGTCGGTGATTGCGGCGGCGGTGCGGGATCGGCCCGGCGTCACGTTGTTCACCCGAGCGGGACCCCTGCACGCCGAGGCTGTGGTGGCCGAACTCCCGGGCGCGTTCCACGACACTCCATCGGGTCTGTTGGCCTGGCCCGGCGAGCCCCCCGCTCCCACCGGCGGGCTGGTGGTGGTGGTGTGCGCCGGCACATCGGATCTGCCGGTAGCCCGGGAAGCGCAGTTGGTTGCCGAGTTCCTCGGACGCGCAACCGAGCTCGTGGTCGATGTTGGAGTGGCCGGCCTGCACCGGGTGCTCGGTCGGCTCGACGTGCTCCGTAGAGCTCGGGTGATCGTGGTCGTCGCCGGGATGGACGGCGCATTGCCGGGTGTCGTCGCCGGATTGGTCTCCGCCCCGGTGATCGCGGTTCCGACCTCCGTCGGATACGGCGCGGCCTTCGGCGGCATTGCGGCGCTGTTGACCATGTTGAATGCCTGCGCCCCTGGTGTCGGCGTCGTCAACATCGACAACGGTTATGGCGCGGGGCATCTCGCTGCACAGATCGCAGCACCAGTCGATGCGCCATGAACGCTGTCTCCCACCAACTCTGGGTGGACGCTTCCGCCGGGATTGCCGGCGACATGTTGCTCGGTGCCCTGATCGACGCGGGCGCGAACCCGGACGCCGTGCAACGGTCTGTTGATGCCGTCATCCCCGATTCAGTGCAGATCACCAGCACCACCGTGACCAGGGCCGGTTTGCGTGCTCTCAAGACCGATGTCGAGGTCCTCGTCGCCGATCCGCCGCACCGGACCTGGCGAAGCATTCGACAGATGTTGCTGGCTGCCGATCTTCAGGTGCAAGTACGAGAGAGAGCATTGGCCGTGTTCGGCCGGCTGGCCGAGGCGGAAGCTCACGTTCACGGGATCACCACCGACGATGTGCATTTTCACGAGGTCGGTGCGCTGGACTCGATCGCCGACGTCGTCGGGGTCTGCGCCGCCCTGGATGACCTGGACGTGGTCAGGGTGACGGCAGGCGAGGTCGCGGTCGGTTCCGGTCGGGTGCAGATTGCTCACGGTGATCTGCCGGTGCCGGTCCCCGCGGTCATCGAACTCGCCCGCGGATGGCGCGTCCGCGCGGCCGGCTCCGGTGAGCTCGCAACACCGACCGGGATGGCGCTGGTCGTCGCGTTGGCTGCGGAATGCGCCGACCTGCCGTCGATGTCCGTGCGGGGTGTCGGGGTCGGCGCCGGAACCAGGGACATCGCCGGATCGCCGAATGTGGTGCGAGTGATCCTGGGTGAGGCCGATCCGGTCGTGCGCAGCGGCGACAAGGACAGAGGCGAGGAGGGCCGCGGCGAGGATCGCGGTGGCGTGGAGATGGTCGTGCTGGAGGCCAACATCGACGATCTGGATCCACGTCTCTGGCCGGGCGTGGTCGCCCAGTTGTTGTCAGCGGGCG
>Ga0164306_10000152_pt1 | contig 25416 bp, 26 predicted proteins | sample Whisoiple_242_MG_FD_110213 | JGI IMG/M metagenome (GOLD analysis project Ga0164306, IMG submission 110213) | Soil microbial communities amended with fresh organic matter from upstate New York, USA - Whitman soil sample_242_MG | ecosystem: Environmental > Terrestrial > Soil > Unclassified >... | reverse complement strand
GTGAAACGCCAATCAAGGTAGAACATGATCCCGATCATCCCGAACAGGACCATGGAGTAATACAGCGCGTCCAAAACGCCAGAACTGACAGCGCTCTGGATGGAATCGATGTCATTTGTGACGGTGCTGATCACGTCACCCGTCCGCTTGTTGTCGTGATAAGACATCGAAAGGCGCTGGATGTGCCAGTAGAAGGTGCGGCGCAACTCGTGCATCACGCGCTGTCCCACAGCCGTAATGGTTTGCTTCTCGATGTACGTGCCAATGGCGCCAATCGCAGCAATGACAATTACCGCAAGAGCAGTGAATTTCAAGACGGCGAAATTGTCTTGGCCAAAACTCGAGTTGATGAATCGTGACAGCCAGTCGGGGGACTTTTTTGTATGTAATACGCTGTCCAGCACCACTTTGAGAGGCCATGGCTCGAGGAGATCCGCAATGGTTTCAGCGCCCACGGCAAGCAAACCCGCCAGCAGCGCCTTCCAATGCGGCTGCAAGAGACGCAGCACCGTGAAATTCTCTTGCAACTCGCGTTGACTCAGCTCCTGGAACTGCTCGGACATTGGGTGACGATCCTGTTTATCTTTATAGTCCGTGGCGCGCCAGGATTCAGTGATTCGGGTCACATTCCGGATGCAAGTGAATGGAAACCCCCAGGCCTTTACCGTCGGTGGTGATATCGAGGCATGTCACTGAAGTATGTGACCAGGCGCATATCCGGAAGAGGCTTACCCATTTGTAATCAGATTGAGAAGTTCAGCAGATTGCCCTGGTGGAACAGCGTCGAAGCCACGGCGACTCTCAAGGAGTAACAAAATGAAATATTCATCATTGCGGCGCATCGCTTTTGTGCTCAGCATCCTTCTAATCACTGCTTCAGTTGCTTACGCAGAAAAGCCAGAGATGGCCAAGATTCGAGTGAACGTGAGCCCCAGTGAAGCCTACATATTTATTGACGGGAACCCTTACACGCATCGCAGCCACACTCTTCGTCTTACGCCAGGGGAATATACGATTGGCGTCTACAACTACGGCTTTGTGCCGCAAGTCCAAACCATCACGCTCAAGACGGGAGAAAATCCCGAGATTAATGCCAGGTTGACGCCTGTTCCGGCCGTCGTTAACGGTCCGTGGGGACGGATTCAGATTGAGGGCAATGCCAACGATAAAGCGGCGGTGTTTCTCAACGGTATTGGCCCCGAGTTCTTCGTCGGGCACATTGATGAGATGAACAATGACGTGCTTGCCAAGCAGCGCCTGGTTGTCCCCGTCGGGACTTATGATCTGATTCTGATCAACCCGAAGGAAAAAACGCCATTCTTTACCGGCAAAGTCGAGGTCCGCGAGAACGAGCGTGTGATCGTGGACGCTGCTGCAAAAGAAAACACCCGCGTGTATAAGCCCTGGAAGCGCGGAGAAACCCATGGAGCTTTCAAGCGCTTTGAAGCGGGCACCAAGACCGCCGATATCGCCGTCGCACCAGTAAAGGCGGGCATAACGCTCGACAAGACCCAGATTGCCTGCGGAGAGTACGTGAACCTGACATGGAATTCAGCGGATGCCGCGAAGATTTCCGTCACGGCAAACGGAAAACCTCTGGCTGAGTCGCCGTTCACCGGTGAACAGAAACTCCAGCCGCTGGAAACAACAAAGTATGAGCTGCACGCCGTAGGACCTGGCGGGGTAGTTGATTCCAGCACGACAGTCAGTGTGGACACCGCCGTTAAAGCATCTCTGCTTGCTACGCCGGCCGATGTGAAATACGAGAAAGTCGGGGATAGGGTGCTTGAGCAAGGATCGTCCAAGCTGACGTGGACCGCCGCGAATGCCAATGTCGTCCGCATCGAGCCATTTGGCCTGGTAAAGGGTGACAATGGCAGCGTGCCGTTGACGCTGATCCCCTCGCAGATCGCGCTTGGGCCGGTCGACGAGACAAAAACCTATTCCATTACTGCCACGAACATCTGCGGTGGAAGCGCTACCCAAACGGCCGCCGTACATCTCACTGGCAATATCGCACCTGAGGAAGTAGCTGAGGTGAAGATGCCGCAGACTGCATCTCCGCTACCACTTCTTGGACTGCTGGGTTTTGGCTCGGTTTTCACAGGATTCTTGTTCCGAGCCGTTCGCAAGAATCGTTGAAAAGAACAACACGCAAAACAGGGTAACAGCCCTGGCCCGCCAATTCCGGTTGGCGGGTTTTTAGTTGGATCGAGACTATAGGCTTGGATCCTCACATGCCAGAACCGGCAGAGGTCTGATCACAGTCACGGAGCTTACGGCATAAGCCATCGTAAAAAAAGAACTACTATGTGCCGTTTTTTCAAAGATGTTGGTTTTCATCTTCTTTTCGGGATAGAACTGGCTCTTGCATTATCTCTGCCACGAGCAGCCGAGGCGCAGGAAGATCCATACTTCGTCACAGATCATTATCATCTGCCCGATGCAGGAGAAGCCTGCACAACAAAGCGACGCGGCGCCGGCCCAATGAAATGGAATGGATAGCAAGTCACCAGTGTAAGTAACTGCTCATCCGAGGACCGTAGCGCGCTTGCATCATCCGGGCCAGTGATCAGAATTCGATTCACCACATAAATTGCAGATGAGCTAGTTGTTTGTAATTCGATTAAATCCCCTCTGCTGACATCTTTGAGGTTGCGAAAGAAGCCATCTCGATGCCCGGCGATGCCGATGTTGCCCTTTTCTCCCGGCGCGGCCGTGCCGGCGATCTGTCCGACACCGCGGTTCAATGTGACCTCATCCGTGCCGCCAAGCACTGGTACTTGAAGATGAATTTTGGGAATACGCAAGATAGCGAGCGGCACCTCACCGGCATTGTGGATGGCGGTGATAGGCCCGGGCGTGTGTTCCCGAGAGTCAGGGCTTTCAATGGCGTGAGCAGCCGTTTCGGTTTCTTCTTTCATTGCTGATGGCGGTTTTGCTGCGTCAGTGGCGCTCCTTGCCGAGCGTTGTTGCCGGGCCTTCTCAAAATTTTGCAAGGACATACGCAGCATCACCGCTCGATGAATATGTGCAGCAGAGAAAAAAACCAACAGCACCACACCGGAAAGCAACAAAATGCGTTCGGTGACGATTGCAAATCGACGAACCGGTCTCTTTGTCTTGCGGAAGGCGCCGGCACTCCCTTGGGTTCTCTTAATCATGGCATCAGTCCACATTCCATGATTCACATCGGATACTTGTTCCTGCTGTGACAACGGTCACAAAGCGGGTTCTATCGAAGGAAAGAGGCAAGAAAGAGTCTGTGCTCGTCGACGTTGGTGCCAACGAGCGGGCCGATATCTACGGCAGCCCCAGCAGCAATGCGATCGATTGGACGGGCCGGACGACGGTGGTCCAGTGAAAAACTACGGCATATTCTGCCGCACACTACGATTTGTGCCGCAACCAGAAACTCGGTAAATTGTTGATTTGATGGCGCGCCCTGAGAGATTCGAACTCCCGGCCTTCTGATTCGTAGTCAGACGCTCTATCCAGCTGAGCTAAGGGCGCGTGGCTTGCGGAAGCAACTCATCTATTTTAGCAAAGGCCTCCAAATCTGTCCCCTGGCGGTAAAAACCGGTCCGAAAAATGAAATTTGCAATTTGGTGCTGAAAATTTACAATCGGCGGAAATGCTGACGAACTGGCATACCGTCCTGGAAATTGTGCTGCGCACCACGGTCGTCTACGTCCTGGTGCTGTTGGGAATTCGTCTAACAGGCAAGCGGGAAGTTGGCCAGATGACGCCATTTGACCTTACCCTTCTTCTTCTGCTCAGCAACTCCGTGCAGAACGCCATGACCGGCCCCGACACGTCCTTGATGGGCGGGGCGGCTGCGGCCCTGGTGCTGCTCACGCTAAATTTTTTGCTGGCGGAAGTGTCTGGCCTGAATCGCCGATTCCGCAAACTGATCCAGGGTTCGCCCACGCTCCTGGTGCACAATGGTTCCTGCATCGCCACACATATGGCCAAGGAACATATTTCCATGGACGAACTGAACCGCGCGCTTCGCGAACATGGCGTGGGCTGTGTAGCCGACGCGGCTCTGGTGGTGCTTGAAGTGGACGGCTCCATGAGCGTGCTGAAATATGATGACGTTCCGGACCAGGCGCGGCCGCAAAAGCGGCTCAAGTTTTTGCATCGGAATTGATGAGTAGATAATGCGGCAAAAGCCGCCTCTGACCTCCAAATGGAGACGAACAAGTATTGATCCGGGCCAACTACCGATTTGCATTCATCAACCAAAAGGAAAAAAATGAATATAGAAGAGCTGAAAGAAGGCACGGAACACGCCCATAGCAGTGGTGAAAAGGGAGTCGGCCTGACCATGGCGGTGGTTGCGGTGATGCTGGCCATGGCCACTTTGTTGAGCCATCGTGCGCATACGGAGGAAGGGCTATTGCAGGGCAAAATCGTGGACGAGTGGAATTTTTATCAGGCAAAGCATATTCGCGCCCACGAATATGGCGCCATCGCAGAAGTTGCCGCGCTGCTGCCCAACGGAAAAGACCTTGCGCTCAGGGACTATAAAAAATCACAGGACGAAGAATGTGGCTCCCCTGCCGAGCATGGCTGCGGCAGCCCGGCCAAAGACTCTGCAGTCCTGCGGCCGTTACTAGCGCCCGGACCTTCCGCAGCCGACACCGGGGAAAATAAGCCCGACAAGAAGATTTCTGCCAAGGAAGATGCGCCAAAGGAACACGATAAAGAAACTGTAGACGCCAAAGAAAAACACGAAGCCAAGCCTGCTAATCGCAAACCGGGCGCAGTCGATATCCAGGAGAATGCACGCGAACTGGAACGCGAGAGAGAACTGGTGGAGCGCCGCGCCAATTATTACGACGCCGCCGAACTCTTTCTGGAAATTTCCATCGTCCTTTGCTCTATTGCTTTGCTGGCGGAGATGAAGCTCTTCTGGAGACTCTCCTTCATCACCACGATCCTCGGAGTTGGCGTGGCGCTGTGGGGAATGCTGGGGCTACACTGATCGCCCTGCTTCGACAGAATGCCGGCCATGTCCAGAATCTATCTCGCAACTTTCAACCCGGGCAAGGTGCGCGAGTTTCGTGAGGCAGCGCGGGCGCTGACCGTCGCGCTGGATCCACTGCCGGGCATGGCCGGCTTGCCCCCGGCAATCGAAAATGGCGCGACCTTTGAAGAGAATGCACGCATCAAGGCCGAGTATTACAGCCGCTTCGCTCCCGGCCAACTGGTATTGGCCGAAGACTCGGGCCTGGCCGTCGAAGCTCTGAAGGGCGCTCCGGGCGTGCATTCCGCGCGGTACGCGGCGGTGCTTCAATCCGGAGTGGCGTCTGATCAAAATTCAGATGATCAGGCAAACAACGCCGCGCTGATTTCTCAACTGAAGCGTCTGGCCGGCGATAAGCACCCGGGAAAGTATGTGTGTGTGATCGCCGTGGCGCGTGATGGCGCAACGCTGGCCACATTCACTGGTGAAGCCCCAGGAGAACTCCGCACTGTGCCGCGAGGCAGGCAGGGGTTTGGGTACGATCCGTTGTTTTACTTCCCTGCCCTGGGCCAGACGTTTGCCGAGCTGTCATTGGAACAAAAGCGCCAGCACAGCCATCGCGGCAAGGCGTTTCGCAGGTTCCTGGATTGGTATATGAAACAGCCGCGCTAAATGGGCAAACTAAGGTCTATCAGCCGCGATTCTATCTCACCATTTCTATGGCTTCTTTCTTGATCTTCTTTGTGTCCGCCTGCCATTTGGTTCCATCCTGAAATTGAAGCTCAGCCACATACAAGAGGACGCCGGTGGGATGTTTGGATAGCTCGTCTTTGCCGGGAACGCTTTGCCCTGGAATATCAAAAGCTGCCGTCGTATCGACCCCCTGCGGGACCGTCACCAGCTCGCCCTTGCCCATCCTGACATCTTCTTTCTTGACGGCCGCCCAGCCAAGGCGGTAAGTCTGGACTTTATTATGGCTTTTGTTTTCCAGGCGCGCATCAAGGAGCAAGTTGTCGGCCCCGAAAGAAGCCTGCACGATGCGGACGGGATCTTCCGCCTGCCGCGCAAAGAGCATGGAAACGTCTTGATTGCCGTTTTGAGCAGGATGGAGCCCGAAAATGGAGCTTGGTGCAATAATGATGGCGACCAAGAGAACGGTAAAAGCCAGCAACTTATTCACAGTTCACCCCTGAACCACCAGTGCCGCCCGGGGACACATTCCACCACAGCAGCCCCTGTTTAGGCTTCCGCATCCTACACCCTGCATGGAATTTCTCAAGAAAAAATTTGCGATCAAGGTCCGGCCGATTGGCCAAATTTAGACGTTGCGCTGCTCCGCAAATCCAAGTAAATTCAAGGTTCTCTCATGGCGAAACGGCCTTCACAAGCAGCTACCCGCCCAGCGAACGGCACTTCAGATAAGTACCAGCGCATTCTGGATGCGGCCATCGAAGTGATTGCCGAGCACGGTTTTTTTCACTCGCGCGTAGCGGAGATTGCCGATCGCGCCGGGGTGGCCGATGGCACGATCTATCTTTATTTCAAGAACAAAGATGAGTTGTTGATGGCCGCCATCGATTCGGCTTTTCACCGCTTCATCCAGCGGGCCCGAAGTTCACTGGACCAGGTGGTCGATCCCAGGGAGAAACTCCGCCGCATGGCTTTCCTTCACCTGGAAGCCCTTGGCTCAAACCGCAGCCTGGCCATCGTTTTCCAGACCGAGCTGCGGCACAGCGCCAAGTTTCTGGGCCAGTTTTCGCACAACCTGCTGGTGGAATATTTTGATGTGATCAAAGGCGTCCTGCGCGAAGGCCAGGAAGCCGGCGTGTTCCGCGCCGATATTTCCATCACCGTCGCGGCCCATTGCTTCTTTGGAGCGGTGGATGAGATAGTAACTACGTGGATCCTTTCAGATCGCGATCGGGACCGCGACTATCACCTCTCCAGCCTGACTGATGCGGTGGTGGCGATTGTCCTGCATGGGGTGGAAACGGGCTCTTAAGTATGGAAACCAGGACCCTGGTTGACGTTTTCTTTGCTTCCGTCGGGCATGACGTACAGCGTCACGTCATGTTCAAACGCGACTCCGATTGGCAGATCATCTCTTCCCGCCAGCTCTATGGCTACGTCGCCAAGCTTGCCCGCACCTTGAAGGAGGGGGGCATTCAAAAGGGCGACCGCGTGGCCATCCTCAGCGAAAACCGGCCGGAATGGATGATTGCGGACTTCGCCTGCGTCAGCAGCGGCATTATCGATGTGCCTATTTACGCGACGCTCACCGCGGAACAAACTCTTTATCTTTTGCAGAATTCGCGCGCCCGGGTCGTCTTTGTCTCCACGCTGGAGCAATTGCGGAAGGTGCAATCCATCCAGCCGAAGACGTCAGTAGAAAAAATTGTGGTGATGGACGATGTGGCTGAAGTGAATGTGGTCCCCATGTGGCCGCTGATCAATGGCGCATCGACTGAGGCAGACCATGATTTTGACCAGCTCGCCCATCAGATAAAGCCTGAAGACCTGGCCACGCTGATCTATACGTCGGGCACTACTGGAACGTCCAAAGGCGTGATGCTCAGTCACGGCAATCTCACCGCCTGCGCCATCATGGCCAGCAAGCAGGCTGAGTGGGAGCCGGGAGACGTTTATCTTTCCTTTCTCCCCCTGTCGCACGTGACTGCACGCCACGTTGATTACGTCTGTTACCTGGACGGCGTCACGATTGTTTATTGCGCTGTGTTTGACCAACTTCCGCAAATGCTGCAGGAAGCCAAGCCGACCATCATCGTTGCCGTACCGCGGGTTTATGAAAAGGTCCGTGGAGAAGCCGAGCGGCGGGCCGGCAACGGATTGAAGCGAAAAATCTTTGACTGGGCCGTTCGTGTGGGCGCAAAGCATAAAGCCGAGATCGCGCGCGGCGAGACCCCGAATAGCCTGGCATGGAAGGTCGCGAACCGCCTTGTCTTCGACAAAATACGCCACGGTTTTGGCGGCCGCAGCAGGGCCTACTTCTCCGGCGGAGCGCCACTGGGAAAAGATATGGCCGAGTGGTTCTGCTCGGTGGGCATTCCCATCATGGAAGGCTACGGCCTGACCGAAACTTCTCCCACGCTCTCAGTCAATCGTCGCGGAGCATTCAAGATAGGGTCGGTCGGCAAGGTGAATGACGGTCTGCAGCTGAAAATCGCCGAAGACGGCGAGATCCTGGTCAAGGGGCCAACCGTTTTTCAAGGTTATTGGGAAATGCCGGAAGAAACTCGCAACTCATTTGTCGATGGCTGGTTTAAAACCGGCGACATCGGCGAGTTAGACAGCGAAGGCTTTCTCAGCATTACTGACCGCAAGAAAGACCTGATCAAGACTTCCGGCGGAAAATTCATCGCTCCGCAGCCGATCGAAAATGCCCTGAAGGCAAATGTCCTGATCGCCCAGGCGGCCGTCATCGGCGACAAGCGAAAGTACGCTTCAGTGATCCTTTCCCCGCATTTCCCTTTGCTGGAAGACTGGGCGCGAGCCAATGGCGTGGCATTTTCGTCACGGCAGGAACTGGTGGCAACCTCTAAAGTCCGTGAGCTGTACAAAGGGATCGTCGAGGATTTGAATAAGCGACTTGCGCAGTTTGAAACCATCAAAAAGATTGTGGTCGTGCCGGACGAATTCACGGTAGCTACCGGTGAGATCACGCCCACGCTAAAACTCAAGCGCCGCGTGATTGAGACCAAATATAAACAGCAGATTGACGAGCTCTACCAGGAACCTCATCCAATCGAAACCGCGCCGGTAGGCTAGGCGGCCCGAAATTTCCTCCAACGAAATCCAACGAAATTGAGGCGTTCGCATATCGATGTCGAACGCCTCTTGGCGTACATGGCCATTCAACCAAAGATCAGAACCTAAAGTTGGCGCCAAAGCGGAAAAGCTGTGCGCTGGAAGTATGCCATGTATAGGCAATCTGGAATGGAGGAGCGGATGGCGGAAACGGAGGAGCCGGGTTGGCCGTGAAGCTCTGCTGGCTGCCCACGTCATAGCGCAGATATTCTCCCTTCAGGCTAAATCCACCGCCGATAGCTACTTCAGCGCCGCCTCCAGCCGCCCAGCCCTTCTGCGTCTTGCTGAAATTAGCAGTATATGTTTCGGTGCCGACCGGATGGAAATCAGTATTGGCGGTATAACCGATATGTGCGATCGCCAGGCCGCCGGTGCCATACAGCAGGAAATGCCCAAAGGCAAAACCGAAGCGCGGACGCACGGTGGAAATGACATCAGTGTTTTGATGCACGGTAATGTCGTTGCCTGGAGGGGTGCCAGGAAAGGGCGTGCCGTTGTTCTGAATGATCGGCGTCACCAAAGTAGTCTCCTGGATCCCAGCCGCGTCAATGTCAGCTTCCACGCCCAGAACGAAATGTCCGAACTGATGGTTGTAACCGACTTGTCCGCCGCCAAGAGAACCAGAAGGATCAAGGTTCAGTGTTTGCGGCGCCAGGTTGACAAAAATCGCTGCGGTAGGCAGCGGGTTCACGAAGGTGTCGCCATCGGAAGATCCATGCCCAACGTTGACGCCAACATAAAAACCGGTCCATGTAAAGGAAGACGAAGGAGGCGGCGCCGGAGCTGAATTGGCAGGCGCTGTTGTTGCCGGACCAACAGCCGTTAATGCGGCGAGCGGTGCGGCATCGGCCTTGGCCAAGAGCTGTTCCTGGCCTTTAACTTGCGCTGTTTGCGTCTGGCCGTATGCAGAGCGAGAGAATCCGCTACCAATCGTCAGTGCCAGCGATATTAACGTGGCCCAACGAGACAAGTTAAAAAGCTTCATGTTTTATCTCCATTTTTTTAATCAACCAACCGCGCACCACTGGGCATTGGCCCAGGCTTGAAAACACAGGCATTGCCAGGGGAGTTTATATCCCACTCCTTGACACATTCTTGTGAATTGGCCTTGGCTGTCTGGATTGTAGTGTGTAATCACTGAAAAGCGCTTCACATTTTTGGCGGGCAAAAACGAATATTCTATGATTCACGCCCTCAAGGGGCTGCTTTCATTACAATATGACCATGGATCCTCTCATCATTGCAGGCCGGCAATTCCACTCACGACTGATTGTCGGCACCGGCAAATACAAATCCGGACAGGAAACGGCACGCGCCATTGAAGCCAGCGGCGCAGAGATGGTCACGGTCGCCGTGAGGCGTGTGAACCTGGACCGTAGCAAGGAATCGCTGCTGGATTTTATCGATCCGAAAACATACTTTTTGCTGCCGAACACGGCGGGCTGTTACACGGCTGAAGAAGCGATCCGGGCGGCCAGGCTGGGCCGGGAAGTTGGCCTTTCTGACTGGGTCAAAATCGAGGTCATCGGCGACCAGAAGACGCTTTACCCAGACGTTCAGGCCACGATTGAAGCCACGCGGGTCCTAGTAAGGGAAGGCTTTACCGTTCTTCCGTATACCTCTGACGACATTGTTGTTGCCAGGAGGCTGCTGGATGCTGGAGCCAGCGCGATCATGCCGCTGGGCGCGCCCATCGGAAGCGGTATGGGCATTCAGAACACCGCCAATATCCAGATCCTGCGGGAAATGATCACTGAGGTCCCGCTGATTGTGGACGCTGGGGTAGGAACGGCATCTGACGCGGCTATCGCCATGGAGTTGGGCGCCGATGCCGTGCTCATGAACTCCGGAATCGCGCACGCGGAAAATCCGGTCTTAATGGCAGAAGCGATGAAACACGCCGTACTTGCCGGACGCGCCGCCTATCTTGCCGGCAGAATGCCGCGAAAACTCTATGCCACCGCCAGTTCCCCGATGCACGGAGTGGTTCGCTGAGACGTTTCGCAGTTGCCGCCAAACGCAGGCTCAGCGCGTACTATCGAGCGCCACGCCAACAGGCTGGCTGCCTACCGTCAACCCAGTACTTGGTCCATTGATGGAGCGCGTGACTGCAATATTGCCGTTTGCCGTGTTGAGACTGCCAAAGATAGCAATCCTGGCAGCGCCCGGATCGGCGTTGTATAGGGTTCCGGTTCCATTTCTATCGACCACAACCTGGTCGGGAGTTGACATCCCCGTATTGCTCCCAGTGATCTCGGCAACCGGGGCCGCGTTCCCATCGACAGTTGCGGCGTTCGCGTAAATGGTAATAGTCGGCGGGATCGTCGTCCCATTTCCCACGTTGCACACAATCAGCCGGCCTGCTCCATCAACCGTGACTCCCGATGGAACAGCCAAATGAGTCGCCGTTCCCTGAACTACTCGGGTGGCTTTCACTGCACCATTCAACGTGCTCGCGTTATCGAAGATGGCAATGGCATCCGCAGCTTGATCGGCCACGAACAGGCGGTTATTCGTGGCATCCAGAAAGATCGCCGATACGGTAAACCCTGGGCTTATGTCGCGCGCAAATGCAACGTTTCCATTTGTGCTTGCAGCGGAAGCCGAGTTAAACACAAAGATGTCAATGTCATCAGCCACATAGAGCATGTCTCTACCCTTATCCAGGGCCACGTCGGTAGGCTGCAACAGCCCGGTTGCCGTACCGGCGATCGTGCGCGTGGGAGCAATATTGACAGTGCCGGTTTTCGTGCTGACACCATCAAAAATCACCACCGAAAGGTCCCCCCTATTGGCGACGTACAGACGGTCCGCTGCGGCATCCAGCGTCATAAAGCTCGGCGCGTTAAGCGTCGTGTTCGCACCGCTGATTGTGGCCGCGGGAGCAGCATCGCCGTTGGCGGCAAAAGCGTTGTCAAAGCGCAAAATCGATCCGCCACCGCCATTCGATACATAAAGCTTGCCGGTGGCGGCTGGATTCGGTGTCGGGGTAGCCGTTGGACTAGGTGTCGGCGTTGGCGTTCCACCGCCTCCGCCAAGTGTTCGCCGGGGCGATATGACGCACCCAACCATAAGGAAAAGAACGAATATTGCCGCAAAAAACTGTGCCGGAAATAAGCTGCGTTTTGCTCTGAATACCTGGTCCATTGTCATCCATCATAACCCAGATTATGAACGTTCCAATCGGCTATTCATGCGCGTGTATCTGAAACGAAAGTAACTTCCGGAACGAATTAAGAAATATAAAAAAGGCGGCCCATTGCCGGGTCGCCTTTCGATTTCTGCTTTTTATCGTTGCGAAGAGATTACTTCTTTTTCTCGTCCGCCTGTTTCAGCATGGCCACCTTGTCAACGTGCAGCGTGCCGTTATCCAATTTGCCGGTAACGCTCACATGATGCCCTTCATGGCCCTTCAGAGCGTCCTGATTATCGACGTTGATGACGCTCTTGTCCTTTTCCGAGACGAACACCAGCTTGGAGCCGGCTTCGGCGCACTTTTTGGCGCAATCAGCGTTGTCGATGTCCTTGGCGCCGCATTTTTCATCGCTTACCCAACCGCTCATTTTGGTTGCTTTGGGCGCTTTGTCTTTGGCCAGGGATGCAGTCGTCACAAATGCAAGTGCAAATAAAACTAACAGCAGTTTCTTCATTGGGAATTGATCTCCTCAGAGGAATTAGTGGTTCCGGCAAATTGCGTTGCCGCAACTTTGCCCGTTGATTGCAGCTATTGAGTGCGGGCAAAGAAAAAGGTTACAGCAAAATTTCAACGGCTTCCGCTCTGGATTGCCTTCTTCGAGCGTCCTGATTAAGCTACTTCTTTTCCGGCGCGGGCGCAACGGATGGCGCAGAAACTGTATAGACAACTTCGCCGGGCCGGGCATACCGGAGCCGCTCTCGGGCTTCTTTTTCAATGGTTTCGGGATCACTCTTTAAAGCTTTAATTTCCTTTTCCATCCCGGCATTCTGCTGCTGCAAGGCCTTAATCTGGCGATCCAATTCACGCGATTCCCGGCGCTTCTGCCTATAATCCACCAGTCCATTCGCCGCAAACACCGCGTAGTAGCCGACCACGCACAGCAATACTCCGATCCCCGCCGCCGCAGCCTTGCGCCGTGAGCGGTAGAAGAATTCCCTTCCGCTCCTGAAGATTCCGGACATCATTGACCTATCCAATCCTTTGCTGCCGTTGCCAGCTTTGCCAGATCCTGCTCTGACTTGGCTTCCGAATAAACTCGCACTACCGGCTCCGTGCCAGACACGCGGTAACACACCCACGATCCATCGTCCAGAATGAGCTTGAGCCCGTCTGACCGCACCAGCTGTTTCACCTTGCGGCCGGAGAGCTCTGCTGGATCGCTCTTCATCTTACTAGTGAACTTCGCTTTCACTTCCGGCGTCAAGCTGAAGTTTTCTCTACGGGCATAAAAGGAACCAACTTTGCCAAATAAATCTTTGATCTGCTCTCCAATCGACTTTTTCCGGCGCGCCACAGCTTCACAACACAGCAACCCGGCAAGCACACCGTCTTTTTCCGGGACGTGATAGCGGATAGAAAGTCCGGCGCTCTCCTCGCCGCCGATGGCGATTTTGTCTTGCTTAATCAGCTCGCCAATGTATTTGAACCCGACTGGAGTTTCATACAGCGGGACGTTATGGTATTCCGCCAGCGCATTGACCATGTTCGTGGTGGAAACCGACTTGGCGACGCCATTCTTCCAGCCACGGCTTTCCACCAGGTAATCAAACAGGACAGCGATGATGTAATTGGGCTGGATGAAGGCGCCATCTTCATCCACGATCCCGAAGCGATCAGCATCACCGTCGGTCGCAATCCCAATGCGGGCGCCGGTGGCCTTCATCTGCTGGCGCATTTCATTCAGTAAATGGTCTTCGGGCTCAGGAGCATGGCCCCCAAAAAGCACGTCACGAACATCGTGGACGGTGGCGACAGGAATACCTGCTTCGCGCAACAGTTCGTCGGAGTAGCCCCGGGCCGCGCCCCAGAGCGGGTCAAACACAACCTTCAAACCCGAGGCACGGATGAGCGCGAGGTCAACAACCTCCTTGAGCCGCGCCAGATAAGCGGGCTTGGGATCGATGCTTTGCGGCGCAGTCTTGGCTGGGCCGGAGACACTTCCATTTGCGGCGATTAACGCTTCAATGGCGCTGGTGGCCTCAGGCAGCGCAGGAGCTCCATCCGGCGTGGAAAACTTGATGCCGCTGTATTCCGGAGGATTGTGGGACGCGGTGAAATTGATGGCGCCATCGGCCTTCGATCGGATTACTTCATAAGAAATTGCGGGTGTTGGCGCGGGTTCGGCAATCACCAGCGGCTGCACGCTAAAAGAGCCCAGGATTTCCGCGGCAATCCCGACAAACCGCTCTCCCATATATCGCGGATCACGGCCCACGATCACGCGCGCGCCGCCTGGCTTCTTGCCGGCGACGTATCGCGCAATACCAGTCACAGCCCTGCGCACATTGGCCACGGTAAACTCTTCGGCGATGATCGCGCGCCAGCCCGAAGTCCCGAATTTGATGGTCACGCTCACAGAACCTCTGTTAGTTGCCGTTTATCCCGCAATGGTTTTACGCCTGTCTTGCCGGTCTTAAGCATGCCGATGAGATGAGAATTCAGGCCGCATGTTACGTCTTAATGTTACGTTCAAACGCTACGCCGAATTGATACACTCGATTTTGAGATTCCTATGAGCAATGCCCGTATCGTCATGACCACCGCCGGCTCGCCGGAAGAAGCCAGAAAGATCGCCCACGCGCTGGTGGAGCGCCGGCTGGCTGCCTGCGTCAACATCGTTCCACAGATCGAATCGGTGTATCGCTGGCAGCAGAAAGTAGAGACCGCCACGGAATGGCTGCTCTTGATCAAAACCCAGGCCGAATCTTTCGAACGCGTTCGCGATGCCGTGAAGGAATTGCATTCCTATGATCTCCCGGAGTGCGTGATGCTGGAAGTGACGGCAGGCAGCAGCGAATATCTCAACTGGATCGCCGAAAATACGAGCTAAAACCAACAAAATTCGCCAGGATTTCCTGGTTGTAATCCCAATCTGCTCCCTATCCGCGTGAATCCGCGGTAAAAATCTTTTTTTGCTTTTCTCCGTGTCTCCGTGCCTCCGTGGTGAAAATTGACTCTTCCGCTGGCTTTTCAGATCAGTGTTCATCAGTAGTAAATTTCTCGGTTCTCTCCGCGCCTCCGCGTCTCCGCGGTGAAAATTCCGAATGTCCTTGCTCTTCTCCGTGTTCCTCTGTGTTCTCTGTGGTAAAAACTTAGATCGCAGCCAGCGCCTGGTCCAGATCGGCCAGCAGATCGTCCACATCTTCAATCCCTACCGATATGCGCACCATGCCATCCGTAAGCCCGATCTGCTTTCTTCCCTTTTCGCCCAGGGCCGCGTGCGTCATGGTGGCTGGATGCGAGATCAGCGTTTCCACTCCGCCCAGTGATTCAGCCAGAGAGCAGACGCGCACCTTGGCCAGCATCTTCTTGGCATTTTTGAGCGAGCCGGTCTCGAAGGTGATCATGGAACCAAAGCCGGTCATCTGCCTCTTGGCCAGCGCATGCTGCGGATGATCGGAGAAGCCGGGATACAGCACCTGCTTGACCTTGGCGTGATTGCGCAGAAATTCGGCGACAGCGCGCCCATTTTCATCGTGTTTTTCCATGCGCACTGCCAGCGACTTCACGCCGCGCAACACCAGCCAGCACTCAAAAGGAGAGAGAATCGCGCCCGAGGTCTTCTGCATGAAAGCCAGTTTTTCTGCGTGGATCGGTTTGGTCGCGGCAATCATCCCGCCAAGCCCGTCACTGTGCCCATTCAGGAATTTCGTGGTGGAATGCATCACCATGTCTGCGCCAAATTCGATTGGCCGCTGGAAATAAGGGGACATAAAAGTATTGTCCACCACCAGTTCGGCCCCGCCGGCATGGGCGATCCGCGCAACTTCCCTGATATCGGTAAGCACCATCAGCGGATTGGTAGGCGTTTCCACCCAGACGATGCGCGTGTTCCGGCGCATCGCTTTTTTTACCGCGTCCAGGTCGGAGGTATCGACGTAACTGAATTCCACGCCGTAGTTGGCCATCACCTGGTTGAAATAGCGCGGCACGCCGCCGTACACATTGTGGCCGCAGATCAAGTGGTCGCCCTGCTTGAGAAAGCATTGGGTCACCGCCGTTACCGCCGCCATGCCGCTGGCAAACACGTGGGCCGATGTGCCGCCTTCCAGCGCCGCCAGGTTGGTTTCCAGCCGCGTGCGCGTGGGATTGGAGACCCGGGCATACTCGTAGCCTTTATTCTTGCCGAGCTCTTCCTGCAAGTAGGTCGAGGTGGGGTAGATGGGCACGGTAATCGCCCCGGTCAAGGGGTCCGCCTCCTGGCCTGTGTGAATGCAAGTAGTGGAGAATCCCAATTTCCCATCGCTCCGCTTGAAACTGCCTGCGGATTTATTCTTTGCCATTTGTGCTCCTGAAAATCGCGCCGCCGGCCCGCCAGCCATGATTCGACGCTGCGCGGTTATTCGCCGCCTTCCGCGGCTATTCGCCGCCTTCGAAGATGTTCTTTGACATGTAGCGCTCGGCCGAATCCGGAATGATCGTGGCCACGCGCTTGCCCTTGCCCAGCTTTCCGGCCACTTGCAGCGCCGCAAAGACATTCGCGCCTGCGCTCGATCCGCCCAGGACACCTTCCAGTCGCGCCAGTTGCGCCACCGTATCGAAAGCGTCTTTGTCCGTGACCATGATGATCTCATCGCAAACGGCGGGATCAAAAGTCTTGGGAATAAAGCTGGAACCGATGCCTTCCACTTTGTGCGGCCCCTTGGGGCCCCCTCCAAGGACTGATCCTTCGGTTTCCACGGCCACGCAATGGACGTTGGGCAGCTTTCCTTTCAAAGCGTGGGCCACGCCGGTAAACGTGCCGCCCGTGCCAACGCCGATCACAACCGCATCCACAGCGCCCTGCATCTGCTCAAAAATTTCTTCCGCGGTGGTTTTTTGATGAAAGTCAGGATTGGCTGGATTTTCAAACTGGAGGGCTGTAAACGATCCTGGAATTTTGGCGGCAAGTTCTTTGGCTTTTGCGATGGCGCCTTGCATCCCGGCTTCATCGGGCGTTCTAACCACTTCAGCGCCCAGGGCCCGCATGATTTTGACTTTTTCTTCGGCAAACTTCTCCGGGACACAAACCACCACGCGGTAGCCTTTGTTCACGCCGATCAACGCCAGGCCGACGCCCGTATTTCCCGCCGTGGCTTCCACGATGGTTGATCCCGGCTTGAGCAGGCCCTGTTCTTCAGCCTTCTTGATCATGCCGATGGCGGCCCGGTCTTTCACGCTGCCGCCGGGATTCAGGTATTCCAATTTGGCAAAAACGTCAGCCGCGCCGGCCGGAACAATCCGGCGAAAATGCAGCATGGGAGTTTGGCCAACCAGTTCAGTGATGTTCTCAGCCACTCGAAGTCGGGTCATAAGGGAGACTTTTTAGAGTACGGGAGCGGAAGCGATATGGTCAAACGAAACCCGGCCGCCAACGCCAATGTGTTCAAAATAGGACAGTAAGAGGTTTTGAAGCCCCCTGGCAGGATTGACAGAGGCCCCTGAACAGAGTAGTGTCAAGAGTGAGCAAGTATCCTTCCTTACTCTCCAGACCTGCTGAACTAAGTCAGTACCTCTGGAGTTCTCCTTCTTAGCCAAATTTCAAGAAGGCTGTCTTATGTTGCACACCAATGTCCCATTCCATGCAAAATCGGGCGCCCAGGCCGAACTCCCGGAAGACCACTGCGGCGAGCAAGAGTCCCCGGAACAACAGTTAGGCCATGAGGAAGAAAGTGAAGGAAGCCAATGAGAATTGATACAAGCACCCGTTCATCCAAAGTTTTTGCCGCAGGCGGCACAATTGCCAATCCATTCCTGCTTTGCCGCGTGGCGGCGGTTTACGCGCGCCGTCTGCAAAAAACGCGGATACAGTTCGCCGAGAGCATCAATCAATCCTTGCGCCTGATCTCCGGCCTTCCGCAAGGACACATGGACATGGCCAACCTCCCGCCATTGCCACATGAAGAGGAAATCCCCTTGCTTGAGCCGGCAGCCGCCGCGATTTCGCTCTGACCGGATCAACTCCAAAATAAAACGGGCGCCCCTGGAAGAGCGCCCGCATTTTGCGAATTCATTTCCTTACTGCTTCGAGGCTGTCCGCTTTTCATCGGCAAAATAGCCGTCGCGGGTCCGGGCCTGCAAGTCTTTATAGCCCTGAGCGCGCGCTTCCACTCTTACCTTGCGATATCCGCCGTTGGCGCGCGGATTGGTAGGCTTGTAAGTGATGCTGTACTGGTTGCGTATATCGCGGGCAACTTCCGAACTGATCTCGTCCACTTCCGCCAGATCTTTAGGAAAGAAGGCCACGCCTCCAGTTTGGTCAGAGAGGCTCTGCAACGCGCGTTTGGCGCGCTTGATGCCCGGTTCGTCGCCCAAAATTCCAATCGTATAGATGATCGGTCCCTGGTCGTCCTGGACCTTTCTGATGGCGGACTCCAGCGATTCCCGGCTTTCGTTATCCACGCCGTCCGTAATTACAAGCAATACTTTCTTTTCTTTCTTGGCGCCTTTCGCCAGATGGTCGGCGGAAGCGATCACTGCGTCATAGAGCGCGGTGCCCCCTCTTGAATCCACACGGTCCAGGGCCTCGCGAAGAGGGCTTGTACTGTTGGTAAAGTCCTGGTCCAGGTAAGAGTCGTCATTGAAATTCACGACAAAAGCCTCGTCTTGCGGATTGCTGGCCTGGATCAGATTCAATACGGCTTTGGTGACTGCGGAGCGCTTGGTCCGCATGGAACCGGAATTATCCACCACGATTCCGATCGAAACGGGAACATCTTCGCGGCTGAAACGGACGATGGTTTGCGGCTGGCCATCTTCGAACACCTGGAAATTGTTCTTATCGAGATTGGTGACAATATGCCGTCTGGTGTCCGTTACGATCACGGGCAAAACCACCTCGTTCACCTGCGACCGAAATACATATTGCCCGCCACTTCTTGTTACTTCGCCCATCTGGCCGCCTGCCAACGGCTGCTGTCCGGGCTGTTGCTGTCCCGGTTGCTGCTTCGTTGCAGGAACGTTCCCGGCGGCAGGCTGGGATGTATTAGCGGCGCTGGGCGGCGGCGTGGCTGGCTTGGCCCAGACCGGCAAAGCAGGGTCAGAGGGGTCAATATCGGAGGGGATTGGCGTGGCCTGTACCCGCTGTTGATTCTGCTGCGGTTGCGCGGCCGGGCCTTGGCTACCCCAAAAGGAGGTCGCGCCCAGCAGCACAAAGATGATCGTACCAACTATTTGTTTATTGCGAAGGCGCATAATATCCCGTTCTGGCATATACATTTAGATGCGGCAAACCTTTAGGTGGATTAAGCTTCACTTTAATCTTGCGCCAGTGGCCATCCTTAACCTTGTTGTTTGGACGGTAACCGAGCACATATTGGTTGCGCAGCTCTATTCCAATTTTAGTAGCAACATCCGCCAGTTCATTGGGATTATTGATGGTGAACATGCGTCCGCCGGTAACCTGTGAAATTTCGGTCAGCAGGGCCGGTCCGGCAACCTCTTCCGGTTGCGACGGCGCCAGACTGAAAATGCCGATCGAGTAAATCTGCACGTCGGCCTCTTTGACCATGGCTTTGATCTCGTTTTCGGTGTATCGGCTGTGGTTGTCGCCGCCGTCCGAGATAATCAGCAGCGCCTTCTTGCTGTTGCGGGCGTCCTTCATCTTACTCACGCCCATATAGATAGCGTCGAGCATGGCGGTGCTGCCCTGCGGGACGGTATAGACCAGTTTGCCCTGAATATCTTCTACGGATTTTGTGAAATCCGCGGTCAGCAGCGGGCGGTCATTGAACGTGATCATGAAGAATTCGTCCTGCGGATTGGCCGTCTTGAAAAACTCGATCACGGCTTCCCGCGCCTTCAGAATCTTGTCGTTCATGCTGCCGCTCATATCAAAAATCACGCCCAGGGAAATGGGCGCGTCTTCGCTGGAAAAGTGCCGGACCTGCTGGACTTCGCTGCCTTCCAGCACCGAAAAGTTCTCCTTGTCCAGCCCAGTCACAATGCGGTTCCAGTCGTCGGTGACTGTCACGTTCACCAGCACCAGATTAACGTCCACCGCCATTCCGGGCTTGCCATGGTTCTTCTGGGAAGCATCGGTGTTCCCGGCATCCTCTTTCGTATCAACAGTTTTAGGAGGTGTCGGCGGTTTCGGTTCAATATGGACGTTCACGTCCTGGGCACGGGAGATTGTAAAGGCGAGAAAAGCTATCAGGGTTAATACGTAACGCACCACGGGCGTGCGATACGCCTTGCTAGAGAGCTCGGGGGAACGGTTTGCACCATACCCGCGGCGTTCGAAGCGGGTCATGAGGAACCTCGTTTTGTCGCGATTTTATCACAATCGCCGCCAGACATTACATAGGAACTTGGACATAGACCCTAATACACGTCTTTGGCGGAACTGCTTAATCTTAGATGACCAGCGTCTGGAATCTGTTATCCGTCCGCTTGATAGAATGCAATAGAACTAACTGAAAATGGCAGAAATCATTCCATTCAAAGCCCTTCGTTACGATCCCGATCAGGTAAAACTGGAGGACGTGCTCACTCAGCCCTATGACAAAATCACCCCGGAAATGCAGTCAAAATATTATGAGCGGAGCGCCCATAACCTGGTTCGCATCATCCTGGGCAAAGCCGGGGAAACGGATACCGATGCCTTCAATGTCTATACCAGGGCCGCCGAATATCTCCATGATTGGCGCTCAAGCGGCATTCTAAAGCAGGACCCGGAACCCGGAATCTATGCCTATTCGCAGACTTTTACTGTCCCGGGAACCCGCGAGCTGGCCGAGCGCCGTGGACTGATCGCGCTGGGACGACTCCATGACTATGCCGATGGCGTCGTTTTCCGGCACGAACAAACCCTGGCCAAGCCACGGGCTGACCGGCTCAATCTGCTTCGCGCCACGCGCGCCCATTTTGGCCAGATCTTCATGCTCTATAGCGACCCCCAGGACGAAATCGAGGCATTGCTTAAGAAAAAAGCCGAGGAAGACCCAGACACCTCGCTGCTCGACGAGTACGAGACCCTCCATCGCGTCTGGCGCATCCACGATCCGGCGCTTATCCAGGCTGTGCAGCAGCGCATGCGCGATAAGAAGCTGCTAATCGCCGATGGACACCATCGTTATGAAACTGCTCTGGCATACAGGAATGAACGCCGCGCGGAGAGCGGCAGCTCCAATCCGGACGCCCCTTATGAGTTCGTAATGATGACACTCATCCCCATGGAGAGCCGTGGCCTGGTCATTTTGCCGACGCACCGCATTGTCCATGGCCTGCCAACCTTTGATCGCGAGCGCATGCTGGAAGCGGCCGGGCAGTTCTTTGACATTGACCGCATCGATCTGCGCACAGAGAGCCGCAGTGCCACTACTTTGCTGGGACAGGCAGGAGAAAACGGAACGGCCTTTGTCGCCGTCACGCGCCAGGGACCATATCTTATGCGGGCTAAGAAAAATGCCGTTCAGGACGCGCTGGGGCAGGTACCATCCTTGCAGCGCGAGCTCGACGTGGTTCAACTGCACCGCATTATGCTGGAAAGGGTGCTGGGGATTTCTGAAGAAGCCGTGCGCAACCAGGAGAACGTGCGCTATGAGCGCGATGCGTTTGAAGCGATCTCGTGGGTGCGGCAGGGCGCCAACGTGGCTTTTCTGATGAACCCGGCAAAGATCGATCAGGTGCGCGACATTGCTTTCGGCGGCGAGGTGCTGCCGCAAAAGTCCACGGATTTTTACCCCAAGCTGCTGAGCGGTCTGGCTATTTATGCGCTGGAGTAAACCTGGAGCAGCGCTGGTGATTTTGGCTCTTGTGGTTTTGTGCTGCGCGCTTGGTGTCTCCGGCGCAGGTCCGGAGCAACAGCTCACCGTTTACACCTCCCAAACCAGCTATTCCCTTCCGGTAGTTGATCGTAGCGGCAAACAATATATTTCTGTGGCGGACCTGCTTTCACCCTTGGGATCTTCGCAGCCGACCACAAAAGAAAAAGACTGGCGGATCAGCCTTAACAAGATGGATTTACGGCTAACGGAGGGAAAAGATAAAGCCGTAATCAATAAACAGACAGTGGATCTGGGCGGCAAAGTGCTTTTGGAGAATGGCCGTTTCATGGTGCCGATGGACGCCGTGCTTCCGTTATTGGCACGGCTACTGAATACCACGATTGATTTTCATCAACCGGCACGCCGCATGTTCATTGGCAATCCGTTTACCCGCTTCACCCCTGAATACAAGAATGGCGATCAGCCGTCCTTGCTGCTGAATTTCAGCCAGCCGGTTACGCGGTTGGAGATCAACCACGACGAACATCGCGGCGCCCTTTTCACTCATAGTAATAAAACGACCCTGGCGTTCCGGAAAGATCCGCTGGTTTCTGATCTCAAGACACAGCAATTTAGCGATGGCGCAATTCAATCGCTCGCCTTTTCCGAGGAAAACGGAGCAGCGGTCATCACAGTGACGGGAAATAAGCATTTGCAGATCACCCGCAGTGAGGATGGCAAGACCATTACGCTGCAACCGCAGGCTCCAGCGGCCGCGGCTGCCCCCGAACCTTCTCCGCAAAGCACACTCGCAGCGCCGGAAAGCCAGCGGCGCGGACCGGAGTTCTTCGTCATGATCGACCCCAGCCATGGCGGAAACGACAAAGGCGCAACCTTTGGCGGCAAGCTGGTTGAAAAAGATATTACGCTCCGGCTGGCCCGTGAACTACGCAAAGAACTGGAAGAACGCGGGATCGCCAGCCGGTTGCTGCGCGACAGCGATATCGATTTGAGCCTGGAACGGCGCGCTGAGATCGCCAATGAGCAACATGCGGGTCTTTACGTGGCACTGCATGCCGGCCGGCCTGGCAAGGGAGTTCGCGTCTACGCTTCGTTCTTGACCGATCCCCAGCAGCCATCGGCCAGCCGCTTTATGCCCTGGGAAAGCGCGCAAGCAGGAGCGCTGGGCCGCAGCCAGATCACCGCCCGTGCCGTGTCGGACGAACTGCGGAAAAAGGGTCTGACGGTGGCAAACCTGGCCATGCCCGTGCGCCCCTTGAACAACCTGGCAGGCCCGGCAATCGCCGTGGAGCTTACCCCGGAGACCGATGATCCGCAATCGCCGGAAAATGTGAAGCGACAGAACACCGTAGCCGCAGCCGTTGCCGCGGCGATTGCGCAAGTCCGCATCCAATTGGGAGGCCGGCCGTGATTCCCCGCCACTTCCAAATCACCATCGCGCTGGTACTGCTGGCCATTCTGATCAGTGGCGTGGTCATCATTCGGATGACGCACAAAGAGGAAGCTCTGACTCTTCAGGCGGCGGAGGCGGCTCCTGTCGCTCCGGTGGTTGGCGGCAAGCAGGAACATATTCAAGTGCTGATGGCGTACGATGACGACCAGGCGCTGCGCTGGCGTCCGGCAGAGATTTTCCTGCCGGCAGACCGCGGCCTGCGTGCCCGTGAAACCCTGCGTTACGTGCTGGCGCAGTATCTGCAGACGCCTTCGCCTCACCCGCTGGGCAAAGGCTCAGACATAAAAGATGTATATTTCATCAGCGACGACACCATGATCGTAGACACCACCGCACCGTTTGCCGACGGCCATCCCTCAGGAATTCTGTTGGAAGAGCTGACCCTGACGTCACTGATTGAAACGCTAAACGCCAATGTTCCCGGAATCGCCAAAGTCAAATTCCTGGTGGACGGCAAGGAGCGCGAGACCCTGGCTGGACACGCCGACTTGATGTCGTTTTACCAGACTGCCTCAGTTCACGAACTGGCCAAGGAGTTCGAATAAGCATGGCGCCGGCGATTGGGGTGTTTGACTCCGGGTTCGGTGGCCTGACCGTACTGCGGGAGCTGCGCCGCGTGCTGCCCGCGGCAAACTATCTTTACTTTGGCGATACGGCGCATTTACCCTATGGCGCCAAATCAGTCCGTACTGTGGCCAAGTACGCCATCTCCGCGGCGCATTTTCTGGAAGAGCATGGAATCGAAATGCTGGTGGTCGCCTGCAACACGGCTACGGCCCTGGCGATCGATGATATCCGCGCGGCGGTCAAGGTGCCCGTTGTCGGCGTGATTGAACCTGGCGCGCAACGCGCGGCAGCAATTTCCAGGAGCAGGAAAGTGGTTGTTGCAGCCACTGAAGCCACGGTCATCAGCCACGCCTATCAACGTGCTCTGGAGCAACTGGGTTTACAGGCGACGGAAAAAGCCTGCCCGCTGTTTGTGCCTCTGGTGGAAGAAGGATGGATAGAGCATCGCGTGACCGAAGAGGTCGCCCACATATATATGGACGAGGTCTTTCAGGACGGCGCTCGCGACGCCGATGTGCTGGTGCTGGGTTGTACGCACTACCCGTTGCTCCAGCCCTTGTTGCGCAGGGTGGTGCCGCCACGGGTTGAAATCGTGGATTCCGCGGAATCGACTGCCGCCAGGGTGGCTGAGCTTCTGGGCAAAGGCCGCGACCAAGGCCCCTCCGGTGCGTTACGCTGTTATGCAACCGATTCGGTGGAAAAATTTCGCCGTCTCGGCGGCAAGTTTCTCGGCTCCGCAATCGAACACATTGAGTTGGTAGACATTGAAAAATAACAAAGACACGTTTTTCCGCTCAGACAACCGCCAGCCGGACCAGATGCGTCCGGTAAACATCATTCCCGAATTCATCTCCACTGCGGAAGGATCCGCGCTGATTGAGGTGGGAAACACGCGCGTCATCTGCACCGCCTCCATCGAGGAAAGCGTGCCCGGCTTCATGAAAGGCACAGGCAAGGGATGGATCACGGCCGAGTACAGCATGTTGCCGCGCTCCACCCTGACGCGCACCGCGCGCGAAGCCAGCCGGGGACGACAGAGCGGCCGCACCCATGAGATCCAGCGTCTGATCGGACGCGCCATGCGTGCCGTGGTCGACCTGAAGCAACTGGGCGAGCGCACCATCACGCTCGACTGCGACGTGATCCAGGCCGATGGAGGCACGCGCACGGCCTCCATCACGGGCGCTTTCGTTGCGCTCGGGTTGGCGATGCAGAAGCTGGTGGAAGCGGGCACGCTGACCGCGGCGCCCATTCGTGACTTTGTCGCCGCTACCAGCGTGGGGATTGTGGAGGGCGCGGTCCTGTTGGACCTGTGCTACGAAGAGGACTCCCAGGCGGAAGTCGATCTCAACTTTGTGATGACCGGAGGGCGCAAGATTGTGGAGGTGCAAGCCACCGCGGAGCAGCACCCCTTCGACGAAGCTCAGCTTAAGAAGATGATGGATTACGCGGCCAAGGGGATTGAGACCCTGATCGCAAAGCAGCAGAGCATCCTCGCCCAGCTGCCGTTGCGGCAATAAGGGCTACTCTTTGGCGAAGTCTTCATCGTCAAAAATATAAGGCGCTGAGCGAATCAGCCTGAAGCGGACACGCAGCCCGCACTGGTCGCAGACCGGGAACAGGTCACTGCGGTACATCACCGCTTCATGCGCCTGCCGATGGTCTTTATCGTGGATCACTTCATAAATTCCACTTT
>Ga0164306_10000150_pt1 | contig 25734 bp, 28 predicted proteins | sample Whisoiple_242_MG_FD_110213 | JGI IMG/M metagenome (GOLD analysis project Ga0164306, IMG submission 110213) | Soil microbial communities amended with fresh organic matter from upstate New York, USA - Whitman soil sample_242_MG | ecosystem: Environmental > Terrestrial > Soil > Unclassified >... | reverse complement strand
GACGACGGTGTCGTCTTCGGTCGCGACGCGGCCGCGCTTGCGGCCGACGGTCACATAGCTGCTGGTGAAGATGAAGCGCCGGAGGCCGGCATCCTTGGCGACCTCCAGCACGTTTCGGGTGCCCTCGACGTTGGTGTGGAACAGCGGCGCCGGATCCTTGAGCCAGCCGCGGGTGTCGACGACGCAGTAGTAGACGACGTCGCAGCCGGCCATCGCCTCGCGCAACACGTCGTCATTCCAGATGTCGCCGACGAACCGGGTCGTCTTCAGATCGTCGATACCGATGGTGCTGGCGCCGTCGCGCACCATCACCCTCACGTCCTCACCCGAGTCCACGAGTCGGCGTGTGACGTGGCTGCCGAGATAGCCGTTGGCGCCGATGACGAGAGCGGTCATCGACCGAACTGCTTCATCCACGCCGCTGCCTGGTCGGGCAGCGTGCCGAGTTCCTCGGCCTTGCGGCACCACTTCACGGTCGCGGAGACGAACCGCAGCGGGTTGTAGATGTCCTCCTGGCGGCGCCACTGGCCGTCGCCGGCGTAGGTGAGGATCGAGATGTTCGTCGCGCTGATGATCGTGCCGTCGCCGGGATCGCGCATCGGGTTGTCCAGCTCGCAGATGACGCGACCGGTCGACTCGTCGATGACCGACCACAGCGAAGGAAAGTGCGTCATGTGGCTGCCTGGAAAGGTCTCCATGGTCTTCCAGATCCACGTCCGCACCTCCTCGCGGCCGCGCATGGTGCCCGCCGCGTGCTCGACGTAGACGATGTCCTCGCTGTATTGCGCGACCCACGGATCCCAGTCGCGGGTTCTGGCCGCCCGATCCACTGTCGCCTCGAAGTTTGCGAACGCCTCTGCGAGCTCGGCGCGGGTGAACAACTTGGTCGCCACGGGACAAACTAGAACACGTTCTAGGCGTGTTTGTCGAGATTGGTCACCCCGCGCTGAGCACTTGCCGGTCACCGAGCGGCGCCTGCAACGGCACCTCGAGCGTGCCGAACAGCGCGATCATGATGCACGCCCGGTCGACCGCCTCGGGCAGGGTGCCGCCCTGCAGGTCGACGGTGACCGCCTGCTCGGTCTCCTGCACCGTGGCGTGCACGCCGTAACAGGTGTCGGTGCCCGACGTGAAGCTCACGTTGATCGAGTTGTCGCCGGCCACGCGGCTCCACGACTCGACCCGCATCGGGTGCGGATCGACGATGGCCGGATTGTCGACGAACACCACACCGCCAGGCGGCGCCTCGGGTGGCGCGGTCGGCTCGGCCGATGCAGAGGGACTGCCGATTGCCACCGAAACCAATCCGGTCACAAGAACCGCCGTCACTGTCCGCATGTGTCCACGGTAACCGCGTTGACCTGGATTAATCGGGCGACGTATACCGTTATAGGGACGCCATGAAATCTGACTTTCACAAGAATCCCGAAGCGGTCGGTGCATTGTCACCGGAGCAGTATCACGTCACACAGAAGAACGGCACCGAGCGACCGTTCACCGGCGAATACTGGGACAACCACGAGCCCGGCATCTACGTCGACGTCGTCTCTGGCGAGCCTCTGTTCGCCTCGGTCGACAAATTCGAAAGCGGCAGCGGTTGGCCGAGCTTCACGCGGCCCATCGAAGGCGAGAGTGGTTCCAACGTCGTTGAGAAACGCGACTTCTCGCACCTGATGATCCGCACCGAGGTGCGCTCGGCGCACGGCGACAGCCACCTGGGCCACGTATTCACCGACGGCCCGAAGGCCGAGGGTGGGTTGCGCTACTGCATCAACTCCGCTTCGCTGAGATTCATCCATCTCGACGATCTAGAGGCCGAGGGTTACGGCGCATACAAGAAGCTGTTCACGACGGAGAAAGAAGCGCAGGCATGAGCGACGACGAGAAGGCGATTCTGGCGGGTGGCTGCTTCTGGGGCATGCAAGACCTGATCCGCAAGCAACCCGGGGTGGTCTCGACCCGGGTCGGCTACACCGGTGGCGAGAACGCCAACGCCACCTACCGGAACCATCCCGGTCACGCCGAGGCGATCGAGATCACCTACGACCCTGAGCAGACCGACTACCGGGCGCTGTTGGAGTTTTTCTTCCAGATCCATGATCCGACGACGAAGAACCGGCAGGGCAACGACATCGGCACCAGCTATCGGTCTGCGATCTTCTACACCAACGAGGAGCAGAAGCGCGTCGCGCTCGACACCATCGCCGACGTCGAGGCGTCAGGGCTGTGGCCCGGCAAGGTCGTCACGGAGGTCACTCCCGCGAGTGACTTCTGGGAGGCCGAACCCGAACACCAGGACTACCTGGAGCGCCTGCCGTGGGGCTACACATGCCACTTCCCGCGGCCCGACTGGAAGCTGCCGAAGCGGGCTGAGCAGAAGGCCTAGGCGCTCACGGCCGCTCTCAGATGTAGGGAAACACCCTATTTTTCTGGTGCAGTTCTCGACGTAAGGTCCCGCCAACGGCATTTGCTTCACGCCGAAGCAGGCCGGTAGGAGGGCAGGTTCATGCGTCACCTCGATTTTGATTCGCGATCTGTATTTCGGGCGGTCAGTGCCGCCGGCGTGCTCGTCGGCGGACTGCTCGTCGCGCCGGCTACGGCGCATGCGGCCCCCGGCTGTCTTCAGTACGGCTTTGCGGGGCCCACGGAGATCGTGTCCAACGGACGCACGGCCGTCACGTTCAACGGGGACGGGCCGAGCGTCAACACCTCGGCGACCGCGAACAACATGACGGTCCCGATCAGTGGCGGCGTCGACGAGAACAAATACATCAGTCTCACGGTGACCATGCCGGGACTCGAGGCAACGGGGCCGGTGACCGAGACCTATGCCGGCGCTGTCGGCGACGATGGGATCGCGCGCGGCAAGGCGACCAACTCGTCACCGATCGTGCAATCAGGTGCTAGCTGGAATACGGGGGCGCCGCTGAAATGCATCAAGGAAGCGGCTCCCAAGGAGGGTCCGACGGTGTCGTTCGATCCCATCCTCGGCGGGCTGAACGTGCACGTCACCGACCGTAGCGGCGTCACGTCGCAGTGCACCTACGACGCGGACGGGTTCACCCGAACTTTCCGGCTGGAGGCGAACTCCTCGACCGATCTCAAGATCGTCCCGGCGATTCCCAAGTTGGACAACTGGAACATCAACGTCACGTGCGACAACGGCACGAGCACGCAGACCACCCAGTTCTTCTAAACCCGGTGCGCGCGTAGCTGATACAGCCCGCGGGTCACCGAAACGGTTTGGCCGGCCTCATCTTTGACCACAGCGTCGAGGATGAAGTCGGCCTTTCCCTTGTTGGTGACCTCAGTCTCGATGCGAGCGATCTCGCCATCATCCAGGCTGGCCTGCGCGAGTAGGTCGGTGCGGGCCATCCCGGTGAATGTGATGTCGACGCTCTTCACCAGTGGGTAGTACTTGGCGGCGTCGAACGTGGCGAGAGCGATGACGCCGCCCAGCATCTCGGCAACGGTGAACTGCACTCCGGCGTAGATGACCCCGAAGTGGTTGCCGTTGCCCTCCAACGGCACCGACGCCACCGCGTGGCCGCGACGCGCCTCGACCACCCTGACACCCATTTTGTGCACGGGCGGGATGGTGGACTCCATCGCGCCGTTCATCATGTCGACGAGGTTGCTCACGCCGCTGACACTACGTGCGGCGGCTCACCACAACGCGACCGCCGTCCTTGGGCGTGTAGGCGACGCCGCGGTGGTGCGGCTTCTCGGCAGGGGCGTCATCGGTCTGGATTCGGAAGTGTGTCAACACGGTTCGCAGCACGACGTCCATCTCGGTGTTCGCGAACGCGGCGCCGATGCAGCGGCGCGTGCCGCCGCCGAACGGCAGCCAGGCGAACGTCGGTGGCTTGGTATCGACGAAGCGGTGCGGATCGAACCGGTCAGGCTCAGGGAAGATGTCCGCGTTCTCGTGCAGATCGGCGATGCTGACGAGAATCGTGTAGCCGCGCGGGATCTCCCACTCGCCGAGGTCAAATTTCGGTGCGTTGACGTGCCGGCCGGCGAAGTCGATGACCGTTCGCGCCCGCTGTAACTCGAGGATGGTGGCCTGCCGGAAATCGCTGCCGCCCTCGTCGACCTCCTTGACGAGTTCGGCGAGGACGTCGGGGTGGCGACGCAATCTCTCGAACGCCCAGCCCAGCGAGGATGCCGTGGTTTCGTGTCCCGCGCCGAGCAGGGTGAGCAGTTCATCGGAGACGTCCTGCCGCGACATCGCGGTTCCGTCCTCGTAGCGGCTGCGGAGCAGCAGCGCCAGAATGTCGGACCGCTCTTCGAGAACCGGGTCCGCCTCGGCCTTGTCGATCAAGGTGAAGACGACGCGGTCGAACTGCCTGCGGAATTCTTTGAGCCGGCCCCACGGGCTGCGTCGGCCGGTGCGAAACGGCGGCTCGGGCAGGGTGGCCATTCGCGAACCCAGCTTCACCCACGGCGGAATGATCTCCCGCAGTACGTCGAGGTCTTCTCCGTCGGCACCGAACACCGTCCGCAGGATCACGTTCAGCGTGATCCGGTTCATCGGCTCGAGCGTGCGGAACTCCTTGCCCTCGGGCCATGATGCGCTCTCGCGCAGCGTCTCCTCCTCGATGACCTTCTCGTAGTTTTTGATGCTCTGGCCGTGGAACGGTGGGGCGAGAAGCTTGCGCCGGTTGCGGTGTTCCTTGCCGTCGAGCGCGAACACCGACCCGGGGCCGAAGATACGGCTGAGGTTCGGCTGGACGTTGACCAGGTCGTCGGTGCCTGCCATGAACACCGACCGCACGAGCGCCGGATCGGAGACGATGACGGTGCGGCCGAAGAACGGGATGTTGATGGAGAACACCTGACCCAACCGTTTGGCTCCGTCGCGCATCGTCTTGCGGCGGAACGCGGCGAACGCGACCCCCTGCACCACCTTCGGTAACCGCAGGGCGGGCGGACGTTTTCCGCGGTGATCCGACGCGGGTGCGTCGGCGTCGACGGCGGCCGTCTCAGTCATCGCGCATCACTCCAACCAGTCGGTGGTACCGCTTCGTACCGGACCCATTTCTCCGAACGGTACTCTGCGGTACCGTGTTGTGACAAGGTTTACCCCTCAACGCCGGAAGGATGAGTGGCCGTGACCGTCGCCGAGGATTGGCAGCCCGTCGTCGTAGGCGAGGCGGCAAGCGCATTTCGGCGCCGCCTTCTCGACGGCATGGATGCCTCGATCACGCAACGCGGCTACCGAGAGACCACGGTCGCCGACATCGTTCGGCACGCACGCACCTCCAAGCGCACGTTCTATGGCGAGTTCTCCAGCAAAGAGGAGTGCTTCATCGAATTGCTGCGCACCAACAACGAGGAGATGATCAAGCGGATCCGCGGCTCTGTCGACCCCGATGCCGAGTGGAAGAAGCAGATAGAGCAGGCAGTCGGCGCATACGTCGATCACATCGCTTCGCGGCCGGCCATCACACTGACCTGGATCCGCGAGGCGCCCGCTCTCGGCGCAGACGCTGCGCCGCTTCATCGGATCGCGATGAACAACTTCACCGACATGCTGGTCGACCTCAGCGACAGTCCGGGGTTTCGGCGCGCCGACCTGCCCCCGATCACCGCGCCCCTGGCCTTGATCCTGGTCGGCGGATTGCGCGAACTGACAGCGCTTTACGTCGAGGACGGCCTTGACGTGCACGGCATCACCGATGCCGCGGTGACGGCTTCGACCGCGATCCTCGGCCTTGCCCGATCAACCCAACATTAGGCGGGCCGACTTCTCCAGTCTGTCGGCGATGTCGGAGTAGGACCCGTAGCCCATCCCCGCCCGCACCAGCGCGCCTGCATACAACAGTTCGAGGCTCTCAATGACGTCCGGGTCGCGGTCGGATCCAAGTGCAGCCACCAGCCGATCGTGGATGTCGCGGCCGATCCGCAGCCGCAGCACCTCGACGTCGGGATCCCTGCCGAGCAGAGCGCTGGTGACCGCCCCGGCGAACTCTGGTTCATCGGCCACCAGCAACGCGATGTGCCTGAGCACGTCGATCACCCGGCCAGCCGGGTCGTCGGAATCACGCGCCGCGGGTGGGTCGGCGGCCAGCTTGCGCCAAAACACCTCTGCGACCAGATGTTCCTTCGACGAGAAGTAGGTGTAGGCGGTCGCCGCGCCGACGCCGGCCTCGGCTGCAACGCGGCGGACGGTCAGATCGGCGAAGCCGTGCCTGGCCAGGATCTCAACTGCGGCCCGGCCCAGACGATCGACGGTATCGGCTTGTTTGGCGGTCAGACGGCGCCTTGTCGACTCAAGAGCCGTTTCGGACACGTGTCCGGACGCTACTACAACCACCCTGCACCAGCAACGGTAAGTTGGACGCGATGAGCAACACCGACACCGCACTTCCCGCGCCGGCCGCACGGCTCTTCGCGCTCGCCGACCAGGTCACCGGATTCATGCCCGCCGACGAGGGACGCGCGCTGTACGACGCCGCGGTCGGTTATCTTCGCGACGGCGTCGGCGTCGAGATCGGCACGTACTGCGGCAAGTCGACGCTGATGCTCGGCGCCGCGGCGCAGCAGAGTGGCGGCGTCCTCTACACCGTGGACCACCATCACGGCTCCGAAGAGCATCAGCCCGGCTGGGAGTACCACGACAGCTCACTGGTAGACCCGGTAAGCGGGCGGTTCGACACACTGCCGTCGCTGCGCCGAGCTCTGGACTCCGCAGACCTCGATGAGCACGTCGTCGCCGTAGTCGGTAAGTCGTTCGTGGTCGCCAGGGGATGGCGAACGCCGTTGCGGCTCTTGTTCATTGACGGCGGGCACACCGAGGAGGCCGCACAGCGCGATTTCGACGGCTGGGCCAGGTGGGTCGACGTCGGCGGTGCGTTGGTCATCCACGACGTCTTCCCTAATCCCGACGAAGGCGGCCAAGCCCCGTTCCACGTCTATCAGCGCGCGCTGGCCACCGGAGCATTCCGTGAAGTGTCGGCCATCGGCTCGATGCGCGTACTGGAACGCGTCTCGGGAACGCCGGGCGAAGAGCTCTAGGCGGGTCAGCGACCGGTGGTCGCGCACTCGCAGTCGAATTGGCCCTCGAGGCCGCGCGGCAGATCAAGTCCGCGGAAGATGCCGTTGGCCGGCGTGGTCCGCGACAGCGCGTCGGCGGCGAGGATCATCGCACCGCCCGTCCACGTGGTGCGCTCCTCGGGCCAGCGCTTGCCGTCGGCGAACACCAGCCCGGTCCAGTAGGAGCCGTCCTCCTCGCGGAGGTGGTGCATGGCCGCGAATTGCTCACGCGCCCGCGAGGTCTGACCGATCGCATCCAAAGCCATGACCAATTCGCAGGTTTCGGCTCCGGTCACCCACGGCCGGTCATCGACGCACCGGATTCCCAGACCGGATACGACGAAGTCATCCCATCGTTGCTCGATGCGCGCGTTGGCCACCGCCCCGCGCAGCGCACCACCGAGCACCGGGTAATACCACTCCATGGACCAGCGGTCCTTGCAGACGAACAAGTCAGGGTGGTGGGCGATCGCGTGACCGAGTTGACCCACGGCGACCTCCCACTCGGGCTGCGGCTCGTTGAAATAGTCCGCGAGCGCCAGCGCGCAGCGCAGGCTGTGATAGATGCTCGCGCATCCGGTCAACAGTGCGTCCTGCTCGGGACCCGAGGGGCTTGCGGCCCAGACGATTTCACCGCTCGGCCGCTGAAGATCGATGACGAATTCGACGGCCCTGCTGACCACAGGCCACATTTCCTCGGCGAATCTGCGGTCGTCGGTGCTCAACACGTGATGCCAGACGCCGGTTGCGACATAGGCGCAGAAGTTGCTGTCGCTGTTGGCGTCCTCGACGACGCCGTTGCGCAACTGGATCGGCCATGATCCGTCGGCGCGCTGGGTGGTCCGGCACCAGTCAAATGCCGCACGTGCGGGTTCCATCAGCCCGGCTACCGTCAGCGCCATCGCGTTCTCGACGTGATCCCAGGGATCGGTGTGGCCGCCATCGGACCACGGAATGGCGCCGGACGACTCTTGGGCGTCTGCAATCGATTTCGCCGTCTGGCTGCACTGTGCAGGGGTCAGGACACCAGGCACGCTGGGAACGTCAGGCACCAGCACCCGACACCTCCGGCTTGCGGAAGTACAACGCCACACTTTTGCCGATCAGCGGGTTGAGCAGCGACTCAGCGGTCCTGGTCAGCCACGGCCTGCTGACCATGTCCCATACCAGCAGCTTGTGGTAGGCCGCCACCAGCGGATGGTCCGAATTATTGGTACCGACAGCGCATTTCAGCCACCAGAATGGCGAGTGCAACGCGTGCGCGTGGTGGGCGTGGGTCATCCGGAGCCCATGCGCGAGCACCTTGCCGCGCAGTTCGTCGGCCCGGTAGATCCTGATATGACCGCCCTCGTTGGCGTGGTATTCGTCAGACAGCGCCCAGCACACCCGCTCGGGTAACCATCGCGGCACCGTGACGGCAAGCGCGCCACCCGGTTTGAGGACACGGACGAGTTCGGCGATCGCCCGATGATCCTCCGGGACGTGCTCGAGGATCTCCGACGCGATGACGCAGTCGAATGTGCCGTCGGCGAAGGGCAGGTCCAGTGCATCGCCCTTGACCGCCTCTGCCTTGGCCGATGCGGGCACCTCGCCCTGGTCCTTCATCGCCTGCAGGATCTCGTCGACGTCGTTCAGGTCGGATGCACTCTGGTCGAATGCGATGACGTCTGCGCCCCGCCGGAATGCCTCGAACGAATGCCTGCCCGCACCGCAGCCGACGTCGATCACCTTCGTGCCGGCGCCGATCTCGAGCCGGTCGAAGTCGACCGTCAGCACTGGCCCACCCGCGCACGAGCCATGTCGTACACCGCCACCGTCTGTGCCGCAACGGATTCCCAGCTGAACACGTCGAGCGCACGCCTGCGGCCGTTGGCGCCGAGGCGGCGCAGTTCCAGCGGCGAATCGAGAAGCTCGCCGAGTACCTCGGTCAGCTCGTCGACATCGGCGGGCCTGACCAGCCGCGCGCACTCGCCGTCGGATCCCACCACCTCGGGCAGCGCACCCGCTCGGCTGGCCACGATCGGCGTCCCGCTGGCCATCGCCTCGACCGCGGGCAGCGAGAAACCCTCGTAAAGCGAAGGGATGCAGGCGACTTCGGCCGACGCCAACAGGTCGGCCAGTTCGGAGTCGGTCAGACCGCTGGAGCTGTGCACGATGTCGGAGATACCCAGCTCGGCGATCAACTTCTCGGTCGGCCCGTTGGGCTCCAGCTTGGCGACGAGCTGTAGTTCGAGATCACGCTCCACCCGCAGGCGTGCCACCGCGTGCAGCAGATGGCTGACGCCCTTGAGCGGTACGTCGGCGCTCGCGATCGCGATGATGCGGTTGCGCACGCGCTGCTCGGCGGGCTTGAACAACGTCGTGTCGACGCCGAGCGGAACAACATGGAGTTGATCGGCAGACACTGCAAAGTCTTCGGCGATGTCGGCGGCCGACGTCGACGAGACAGTCAGCAGTTCGGGAATCTGGTGCGCGACGTCCTTCTGCATCTCCGCGAACCCGTACCAGCGGCGCACCAGAGGCTTGCGCCACCATCGCGCCGCAGCCACGTCGAGCACGCGGTCGCGGGTGATTGGATGATGCACCGTCGCCACCACGGGCAGCCCCAACTCGGCGATCTTCAGCAGGCCAGTGCCCAGGCACTGGTTGTCGTGCACCACGTCGAAGTCGGCAAGGCGCTCGGCCAGCACCCGCGCGGCGCGCAGGCTGAACGTCCGCGGCTCGGGAAAGCCCGCCGTCCACGTCGTCAGCAGCTCGAGCAGGTCGATGCGGGTCTTGATCTCGTTCGGCCACGGGATCCGGAACGGGTCCGGCTCCCGGTAGAGGTCGAGGCTGGGCACCTTGGTCAGGGTCACCCGAGGATCGAGCCCCTCGGGGTAAGGCTGACCGGAGAACACCTCGACTTCGTGACCGAGATCGACGAGACCGCGGCTCAGATGGCGGACGTAAACACCCTGCCCACCGCAGTGCGTCTTGCTCCGGTAGGACAGCAGGGCAACGCGCATACTCAATTCACTCCGACTTCAGGGCCGACAAGCGCTTCCGCGAGAAGTCGACAAACAGTCTGGCCACCCTGTTGACCTGCGGTGCGACACGACGGCAGGCTACTGGACATGTGTCCAGACTATAGTTTGACAGTCTATCTGACGCAACGCGGCCACCCTGCCTGACTACCACAGTCGCAGCGCAGCGGCGCGGTCAGCCGTCGATTCGCGATGGCCGCCGTCGGGTATCCGAGGCCACATCTGACGATGGATCGAGGCTGCAATGACCACACACATCGAAGCCCGCTTTGAGATTGCCAACTGGGAGGAGTCTCCGTTCGACGACGGCGTCGGTGTTTCGAAGCTGACGGAGGCTCTGGTCGACAAGACTTACTCAGGCGACATCGACGGCACCTCGGCGACGAAGTGGCTGATGGCGTACGCCCCCGACAAGACCGCGACGTTTGTGGGCATCGAGCGGATCAAGGGCACAGTCGGCGGTAAGCGAGGCAGCCTGGTGCTGCTGCACGAGGGCACATTCGAAGGTGGCGCCGCCACCGCCGCACTTCGCGTTGTTTCGGGAACCGACGAGCTGACCGACGTGACGGGCGTTGGAAACTTCCGCGCCGACCCGGCCGGCGCCGTCATGCTAGATCTCGACGGCGTCTGAATCCGCTACTCGGGCGGCGGGAAGCCGCCGGTGGCGACCGGACCCCAGCGCCGCGGCGTGACGCGGATCAGACATTTGCCCTGGTCGACCATCGCCTGCCGGTACTCGTCCCAGTCCGGATGCTCGCCCGAGATCGACCGGAAGTAGTCGACGAGCGGCTCGACGGCGTCGGGCAGATCGATCACTTCGGCGTCACCGTCGACCTGGACGTAGGGCCCGTTGAAATCATCGGAAAGGACGGTCACGCTGGCACGCGGCGTACGGCGGATGTTGGCGGACTTCGCCCGCTTCGGGTAGCTGGCGATGACGATCCGGCCGTCGTCGTCGACGCCCGCGCTCACCGGTGAGCTCTGCAGCGTCCCGTCGGCCCGGAACGTGGTGAGCACCATGCGGTGTCGCGGACGAACGAACTCGAGCAGTTCGGGTAGGCCAACCGCATCGGCGGTGGCGTAGTTTCTGGCCACTCGGCCAGCCTAACCAGACCCCGGGATTTACCCCGGTTACGACTGCGAATGCAACGTTCTGCGCGCATTTGCTCGGTACCTTTACACCAGCGCGAATCATCTCTCTTCTCATCGGAGGACGATCGACACATGCCGGACGGACCCGCAGAGGGCACTCCCTCCTCGCGATCAGGCGGAATAGCCGCTGAGCTGGCGGCCGCCGGGTTCACCGACGCTGTCGAAATCGGCCGCGGCGGCGGGGGCGTCGTCTTTCGCTGCCAGCAGAAGTCGCTCGGGCGAAGTGTCGCCATCAAGGTGCTTGCGTCCGGTCTCGACGACGACGACCGCGAGCGCTTTCTGCGTGAGGGCTATGCGATGGGAGCGCTCTCCGGCCATCCGCACATCGCGAACATCCTGCAGGTCGGCCTGACCGAAAGCGGCCGGCCGTTCATCGTAATGCCGCTGAGCACAATGGGTTCCCTCGCAGACCGGGTGCGCAGGGAGGGGCGCGTCTCGTGGCCGGACGCACTGCGGCTCGGGGTGAAGCTGTGCGGGGCCCTGGAGACCGCCCATCGAACGGGCACGCTGCACCGAGACATCAAGCCCGCCAACGTCCTCGTAAACGACTACGGCGAACCGCAACTCAGCGACTTCGGCACCGCACGCATCGCGGGCGGATACAAGACGGTGACCGGTTTCTTCACCGGCACCCTCTCCTACACCGCGCCGGAGGTGCTCGCCGGAAACTCGCCGACGGTCGCCGCCGACGTCTACTCCCTCGGGGCGTCGCTGTACGCCCTGATCGCAGGCAGTCCCCCGCATGAGCGCAAGGCCGACGAGGACCTGATCGCGCACTACCTGCGAATCACCTCGACACCGGTGCCCGACCTGCGCCCGCAGGGAATCCCCGCCGACGTATGCGCCGCGATCGAGAAGGCATTGTCGCGTGAGCCGGTCGACCGGTACGGATCGGCGGCTGAGTTCGGTCGCGAACTGCAGTTCGTTCAGCGACACAACGGCCTCACGCCTGACCAGATGGCCCTCAGCGAGCCCGCCGGTCACCCTCCGGAGCAGACGAGCGGCACGCAAGCGTTGCCGCTGCCGGAGCCGTCCAGCCGGACCGGTCTGCACGAGGAGGGCTCGATCGCGGCGGGCGGGTCGACGGGGTCCCTGCCACCGCCGACGCCGGACATGTTCGCCCACACCGCCTCGGTCAGTCAGTCCAGCCTCAAGTGGCAGCCGGTGCCCTCAGCCGAATCGCCCGATCCCCGCACGACGACACTCAATCCCGAGACGAAGAAGGACCGCAAGAAGGTCCTGATCGCCGTTGGCGCCGCGGCGGCCGTACTGCTGTTGGTGATTGCCGGCGTCTTCATCGTCTCCTCGCGCGACACCGGCGGCGGCCAGACCACCACCGCAAGCCAACCGACTCCTGAGGCGCCGGCCGCGTGGGAGCCGATCTCGGATGCGCGCGTCGCCCGCGACGGGGTGGCCGCTACTCAGGCCGACGGCACCATCTGGGTGTTCGGCGGTATGGCGGCCGACGGCCGCGTCAGCGGAAAGCACGAGGGCTACGACCCCGCGATCGACAGCTGGAAGAGCGGCGAAGAACTGCCGGTTCCGGTGCAGCATGCGATGTCGGTGACGTGGCAGGACACCCCCGTGGTGCTGGGTGGTTGGCGCACCGAAGGAACCAACACGCAGATCGCGACCGACGGGGTGTGGCGGGTGGTCAACAGTCGCTGGGCTCCCCTGCCTCCACTGCTTCAGCCACGGGCCGAGGCGGCGGCTGCCGTGGTGGGCGACCGCATCATCGTCAGCGGCGGCGTCGGCTCCGACGGCAACCTGTTGACCACCACGGAGATCTTCGACGGCACAACGTGGAAGCTGGGTGCCCCCATCCCCACCCCTCGGCAGAGCCTCGGTGCGGCGTCGGACGGCAAGCTGGTGTACGCCCTCGGCGGCAGCAACGGGACGTCCGACCTCGCGACGGTGGAGACGTATGACCCGACGACGGACGCGTGGACGAGCCTGCCCGAACTGCCCGGACGGCGCAGCGACCTCGGCGTGGCATACGCCGATGGCAGGCTGGTGGTACTTGGTGGCGTGTCGGCCGGCCAGGTCCTCAAGAGCGCGGTCGTGCTCGACCTGATGACGCAATCGTGGAATGGCTTGCCGGACATGGCTACCGCGCGCCACGGCATGGCGGTGGCCGGGGTAGGGAGGACCGTCTATGCGATCGGCGGATCGACGGGCGCAGGCGACGGGCAGGTCACCTCGGCCGCCGAATCGTTGAAGCTGGGTGCGCGCAAACCGCAGCCCGCGCCCGAATGGCGGAACCTACCGGACGCACCGTCTGAGAGGTTGATGACGGCGTGGGCGGTACTCGGCGACGAGATCTGGATCGCAGGCGGAATGCGCCACGGCGAGACGCTGCCGACGGTGCGGAGCTACAACACCCAGTCCGGACAGTGGCAGGAACGGCCCCCGCTGCCGACCCCGCTTCATCACGCGACCGGGGCAGCGTATCGGGGCGAAATGGTGGTGATCGGCGGTACCACCGACAACCTCGCGGATGCGTCCGACAAGGTGTACGCCTTCCGTGGAGGCAAATGGGAAGAGCTGCCGCCACTTTCGCACGCGCGAGCCGCAGCGGCGGCGGCGGTCGTCGGCGACAAGCTCGTTGTCGTCGGCGGACAGGACGACAAGAAGCTCGTCGCGCCGACCGAGATCTTCGACGGCGAATCCTGGACGCAGGCCGCCGACCTGCCGACGCCGCGTGAGCACCTGGCTGCGGTGTCGGACGGCGTCTACGTGTACACCGTCGGTGGCCGGAACCTGTCTGCGGATGAGAATTCAGCGGCCTTCCAGCGGTTCGACCCGGTATCCGGCAACTGGGAGAACCTCCCGGACATGCCCACTGCGCGCGGGAGTTACGGCGCCGCCTTCATCGACGGCCGGATCGTCGTTGTGGGAGGCGAGGAACCGACGCGCGTGCTGGCCACGGTCGAGATGTACGACATCTCCAATCGGAAATGGTCCACGCTGGCGCCGATCAACACGCCGGTGCACGGTCAGGTCGTCGCCGCGGTCGGCGAGACGGTCTACTGCATCGGCGGCGCGGACCGGCCCACACACGAAAGTGCCGTCGCCACCGTCGAGGCCCTCGACTTCACTTAGCCGGGTTGTCGCGCAGTTGGGCGATGGTGACAGCGCCGCGCCGGAGTGCCTCGTTGGCCAGCCGGACCCGACGGTCACCCTCGGTGGGAATCGAGAACTTGTCGTAGAGGTTCTGCAGATGCTGTTTGACGGCGGCCTCGGTCACGTACAGCTCGCCTGCCATCCGGCGAACCGAAACGGGCTCCGGAAAAGGGTCATCGGACACCAACGGGCGGCACAGCACCATCAGCACGTCGACTTCGCGGCGGGTCAGTCGAGGCGGGAGTTGGGCGGCGTCGGGAACCATCGTCGCCTCATCGAGCGGTTCGTCGGATGGCCTCATCTGCTGGAAGACCAACCGGCACTTGCCCAGTCGCAGCTCGTCGCCGGAACGAAGAACCCGTTCGGCGTCGATCTTCTCCCCGTTGATGAATGTGCCGTTGCGGCTTCCGAGGTCGCGTATCGACCAGGCGGAGCCGTGGTTTTCGAGAATGGCGTGCAAGCGTGAGACGGTCGGGTCGTGCTCGAGCGACACCGCGTTCGTCGGTGCTTTGCCGAGCGTCACACGTGGCCCGGTCAGTGCCACGAGCTCTCGTCCTGACGGTTTCCAGACTTCCAAGTGGGAAGACACGTGACCTCCTATCCGGGGCAATTCTGACCCAGATAGGAGGTCCGCGGTATCGAACGGGTTGTTCATTCTTATGCGTCGCCGACTCGCCACGTCTGCTGATCACTGCCGAGCGGACGTGTCACGACGTTGAAGTCGCCGTTCAGGGTGGCCTCGAGGAACCGGCCGCTGCTCACTTGCTGAATCGTGACGAACCCGCCGCCGAAGTCCTGGATCCGCCACAGCTGGGTGTCGTTGTCCTGCTGCGGGCGGGTGACCACGCGGAAATTCAGTTCAGCGATCTCATGCGCGTCGAGGAAACGGCCACTGCTGACCTGCTGGATGGTGCTGCCACCGGCCACGTCGTTGATCCTCCAGTGCTGGGTGGTGTCGAAGCCCTGGAACGGTCGGGTGACGACCTGGAAGTCCTTCTGCGGTATCTCGTGCGCGTCCAGGAAGCGCAGGCCGCCGCCTTGCAGCCGGACGATCCGGGTGTTGGCATGCGGCGTCACGGGTGGCCGTTTCTTGGGTGTGATTTTGATTGACATGGTTGATCCTTTCGGTGGTGGTGCTATTTGGATTCGCGACGCTTGTGCGTCACGAGCTCTTGCCCCTAGCGCGCCGAGCGATGGCTACGTCGCCATGCGGCGGGGGTGAACCTGCGGACGATCCTTGTTTCCAGGATCGGTGTCCACGGCCAGTCGCGATGGGCCCCTCCGTGCGGCGCCTTCAGGAAGGCGAGTCCTAGGAAGAAGCCGAAGATCAGGTGACCGATCAACGTGATCGAGATCGTGGCCGTGTTAAGGGGGAACATCATCTCCTCGCCGTGCGGAGCCAGTGCGACCGTCGCGATCAGCCCGGTCCACGTCGGGAAGACGGCGAAGGCAACCGCGGCGAGCACCGCCTTCGTGTTCGACCACCGGTCGATGCCAAGCGCGGAGGCGACGACGAAGAACGCGACGCCGAGTCCGCCACCGTCGCCGATGTAGCGCCACACGTATCCGACGGCGGCGCTGCCCGCGGTGTCCGGCTCGCCGGTGACCCACGAACCCATCACGGGGATGAAATCGCCCATCAGTCCCAGCACGTGCACGGCGAACAAGCGGGCTCCGTCATAGACGATGCAGGCGACCATGCCGGCGATCAGGCCACGTCCGACGATCATGTCGATGCGGTGCGGCGCGAACGTGATGATCGCCCCGAGCACTGCGCACAACGCAATCACCACGATCGACGTGGTGCTCTGCGAGACCAGCCCGAAGACGTCGACCGAGATCCCGAGGATCGGCATCGCCGCCAGCAGCAGCACCAACATGACGCGCGCGGCGAGCCACTTGCTCGGCCGCTGCCCCATCGTCCGCGGGATGCGGTCGGCTATTGCGCTGGGCAGCGGCTTGACCGCCACATCGACGATGCGGTGCCGCACCGTCTTGGCGTCCATGCCGCTGCCAACGGGCGGCAATGGCCTGGCCGGCTTCGGCGGCTGAACTGGATTGGGTCGCAGGTCTACAGGGCGCACGCGCACCGTCTCGGCGTCGATGCCGGCGACGGGTCGCATCCGCACTGTCTGATCTGTGGCAGGCATGAGGGCTTCCTATGGCGTATCGGATTTCGGGACGACATTCATGGTCGTGACCTGGCCGTTCTCGCGTAATCGCCGGGAAGCCAGGTTTCTGAATTCGCGGGGGGAGAGTTTCCTATCCGCCGGGTAAGTACCGGCGGCCCGTAGAACAGGTAGTTCGCCACTCGTGGCATGGGGCCACCGCGTTCCTAACGTGACCCGTGTCAGATATCGCTCGCCCCGAAGGGACTACCGATGCTCATCACGGAATCCGAGGTAGCCGTTGCCACCCGCGTCGTCCGGTTACAAGGAGGCGGTCTGCGTTTCCTGGACGTTGACGGAACGGCCCACGGGGATTTCCGTGTCGTCACCCGCGTCTACCGGGGCTTCGACTCCACCCAGCAGTGGCGCGTGACCGATCTGGGCTCCGGTATGTGCACGATCCAGCAAGTCAGCAGCGGCCGCTTCCTCGATGCGCCTGAGGTCGGCGCACAGGACTTCCGGGTGGTCACCCGCCCGCAGCAGAAGCGCGGCACCCAGATCTGGCGGATCGAGGACTTCGGTGGCGGATTCATCTCGATTCAGCAGGTCAGCAGTGGCCGATTCCTGGAGGCCACCCTTGGCGGCGACTTCTCTGTCGTGGCGCGGCCCGCGGTCAGCAACGAGCAGACCTGGCGGATCGGCGACCCGTAGGGACTTGTCGGTGCTTCGAACTATTGTTCGAATCATGAGTACGAAGGATGACATCAGTACCGCACTCGATGCGATCAAGGCGGGCCAGAACAAGCTGCTGCGCCTGCCGCTGTACACGTTGACGTGGTCGGAGCGAATAGCGCTGCTGCAGCAGATCGACGAACTGGGCAAGGAGTTGGTGGATTTCGACCGTCGGTTGATCGGCCGGCTCATCACCCAGGCCCCACCTCCCCAGTTCGGCGGCGCCTCATGGGCCGAGGTCCTATCGCGACGGTTGCGGATATCGCGGGCCGAAGCGGAACGCCGGGTCGCCGCAGCGAGCTTCTCGGCAGACGCGGACCGCCCGTCGGCTTGACGAGATGAGTTCGGTGGGGGTTTCCCAGCGCATCGCGCCGTTGACCGCGGAGCGCTCGCCACAGGTGCAGTCGGCTTGAACACTGACACGCAAGGCGTACAGATCGCGTGGAGTGAAACGTCGAACGCTGACGACTGGTCAAAGAACTTAATCCGTGCGCGCTGCGCGACGAGCGTGTTCCAGCCTCTCGGCGTCGTTCAGAGCCACCCAACCTCGACACCGGCCAAGGCCGCATCAACAACTACCACCACCCCCAGCGCCACCTCATCCCCGACGATGGCGACGAAGATGAGGACGACGACGCCAACTGTCAGTCATCGGCGCTCCGGCTTGCGCTTCAACATCCACGCGGGGATCCAGTGCGTGACCGATCGCCGCTTGGGGCCGTACGCGATGGGGTAGGTGACAAGGCCCCACCAGTGGCCCTGCTCGCAGATGCCCCAACAGGTCAGCCTGCCGTCGACGACCGAATGCATCTGCAGACCGGCGGGGTTGTAGCCGCCGGGGCTGTGCGGCTCGCGCGGAAACAGCGCGGCGAGGTCGACGAGGACAGCCATCGGCGGCTCGACGGGCCGAAAGGCTTGTTGCACGGGTTGACCGTTGTAGCCGATGGACTGCAGCTCGCCCACCGTTCGATCATACGTTCGAACGGACTATCCTGGAACCTGATGTACATACCCCGCAAATTTGCGCTGACCGACGAGCAGACCGCAGCGGCGCTCGCGGCGGCGGACTTCGCCCAACTGGTCAGCCACGACCCATCGGGGCTGTTGGTGACGCCGCTGCCCCTGATCTACGACGAGCCCAGCCACTCGCTCATCGGCCACGTGTCCCGGGCCAACCCGCACTGGCACGCCGACGGCGCCGAGTCGGTGGCGATCTTCGTCGGCCCCGACACGTACATCTCGCCTAACTTCTATGCGACCAAGACCGAGACCGGCAAGGTCGTCCCCACCTGGAACTACGAAGTGCTCAATGTCTACGGCCGCCTGGTCGTGCACGACGACCCGGTCTGGGTTCTCGACTTGGTCACCAAACTGACAAATCGCCACGAGGCGGGCCGCTCCGAGCCCTGGCAGGTGACCGACGCGCCGGAGTCGTACACGCAGTCGCAGCTACGCGGCATCGTCGGCATCGAGGTCGTCATCGCCAAGGTCGAAGGCAAGTCGAAGATGTCGCAGAACCAACCCGACCGCAACCGTGCCGGCGTGGTCGCCGGGCTGCGGGAGTCCGACGCCCCGCGTGATCAGCTCGTCGCCGACCGTGTCGCCGCCCTCGACGACGGCAGCACGAAAGCGAACGGTCGCGAATAGCCCAGGCCGGTCAGCCGTGAGCGCCTTATCGCGTCGATATTCGCTGGCCTGATCTCGCCCGAAGACGGCTCGTAGCACTGCAGCGTCTGCCCGTCGACACCGACGATCAACACCCAGTGCCTCGGTATGCGCCGGCCGACCAACATCGCGACGGGCCAGCCCGCCTGCGCGTAGTACTGCACGTCGGACAGTCGATCGCGTCGACCGCGGAACGGCCGCCACCGGTATCGGACGCCGCGGACCTCCGTTCGCGTGGTGAGCGCGCGGGCGACGCCCATCGGGGTGGTGCCAAGCATCCGTGGCCACACCCGATTCACCTCGGAATGGACCCGCAGCTGTTCGTCGTCGAACCAGCTGCGTGGAGATTCGGTCAACGCCGTTCGATAATCCGGGTCCACCAGCGCGCCCGCCACCACCGCGACACTCGGGCCACATGTGGTGGAGTCGCGCTGGCGTAGCCGGAGGTCCGAGAGCTTCATGAATCCCCGAGCAACTCCTCACCGCGCTCGCGCAACTCCACCTTCCTGACCTTGCCCGTCACGGTCATCGGGAACTCGTCGATGACTTGGACGTACCGCGGAATCTTGTTGTGCGCGATCCGGCCTGCACAGAACGCCCGCAGGCTGTCGGGGGTGGGGGCGTCGGCGCCGTCCTTGATCCGTAGCCAGACCATCAGTTCCTCGCCGAACTTCTCGTCGGCCACTCCCACCACCTGTGCGTCGACGATGTCGGGGTGGCTGTACAGAAACTCCTCGATCTCGCGGGGATAGATGTTCTCGCCGCCGCGGATCACCATGTCCTTGATCCGACCGGTGATCGCCAGGTAGCCGTCGTCGTCCATCACGCCGATGTCGCCCGTGTGCATCCAGCCGTCGGCGTCGATCGCCTCGTCCGTCTTCTCGGGGTCGTCCCAATAGCCGGCCATCACGCTGTAGCCGCGGGTGCACAGTTCACCAGGCGTGCCGCGCTCCACCTGCGCGCCGTCGTCGTCGATGACCTGCACCTCCAGGTGCGGGCCGACGCGCCCGACCGTCGTCACCCTTCGGGTCAGGCTGTCGGTCGGCAAGGTCTGCGTGGATACCGGGGACGTCTCGGTCATGCCGTAACAGATCGCCACCTCCGTCATGTGCATCCGGTCGATGACGTTGCGCATCACGTGCTCCGGGCAGGGCGACCCGGCCATGATCCCGGTCCGCAATGTGCTCAGGTCGAAGCTGTCGAAGTCCGGCAGCCCGAGCTCCGCGATGAACATCGTCGGAACTCCATACAGCGATGTACAGCGTTGTGCCGCAACCGCTTTCAGGCTTGCTTCCGGATCGAACCCTGGCGCGGGAATCACCATCACGGCGCCGTGTGTCGTGCAGGCCAGGTTCCCCATCACCATGCCGAAGCAATGATAGAAGGGCACGGGAATGCAGACCCTGTCCTGCTCGGTGTACCCGAGCAGCTCGCCGACGAAGTACCCGTTGTTGAGGATGTTCGTGTGGGTCAGCGTGGCGCCCTTGGGAAATCCGGTGGTGCCCGACGTGTACTGGATGTTTATCGGATCGCTTGGCGACAGCTCGGACTGGACCCGCGCCAGCGCGTCCGCATCGACGGCGGTGCCGGCGATCTCCTGCCACGGCTCCCAGCCGACGATGATCACGTCGTTGAGCGCGGGGCACCGCCCCCGCACATTGCCCAGCATCGCCACGTAGTCGGAGCTCTTGAACTCAGCCGCTGCGAACACCGTGCACATCGACGCCTTGTTGAGGGCGTACTCGAGCTCGTCGACCCGGTAGGCGGGGTTGATGTTGACCAGGATCGCGCCGACCTGCGCGGTGGCGTACTGGATCATCGTCCATTCCGCGCTGTTCGGCGACCAGATGCCGATCCGGTCCCCTGGCCTCGTGCCGCGGTCCAGCAGTGCGGTAGCGATCCGCCGGGTCGCTTCGTGGAATTCTCGATAGGTCCAGCGACGGCCCGTCGCACATTCGACAAGCGCCTCGTGGTCTGCGAACGCCTCGGTCGTCCGGGCGAGGTTGTCGCCGATCGTCTCGTCGAGAAGCGGCGGCCTGGTGGCTCCTGCGTCGTGGGACAGCATGCGTGCGCGGCCTCCCGCCGTGGATTTTCGGCCATCGCTGGGTACCCCGACACCGTAGAACGGACGACGAGGGGGACGGTGGGGAATGTCAATCCTGGGTAAGGCGACGGACTCATGAGTTTCGACATCACGCCCACCGCGGCGCAGCACGACTTGGCGCGACGCACCCACGAGTTCGCCGAAACCGTGATTCGTCCGGTTGCCGCCGACTACGACGCGCGCCAGGAGTTCCCCTGGCCGGTGCTCGAGGAAGCGGCCGAACGCGGCTTCTACAGCCCGCTGTTCTACCGCGATCTGATCGGCGACCCCACCGGCCTGTCGCTGCCGATGTTCATGGAGGAGCTGTTCTGGGGATGCGCGGGGATCGGTCTGGCGATCGTGATGCCCGCCTTGGCGCTGTCGGCGATCGGGCAGGCGGCATCCCCGGAGCAGATGCTGGACTGGGCGCCGGAATGTTTCGGCAGCCCAGGCGATCTCAAGCTTGCCGCGCTCGCGATCTCCGAACCGGAGGGCGGCAGTGACGTGCGCAATCTGCGCACCCGCGCCAAGCGGGACGGTGACGACTGGATCATCGACGGTCACAAGATGTGGATCGGCAACGGCGGCATCGCCAACGTTCACGTGGTGAACGCCGTCGTCGACGAAGAACTCGGTCACCGGGGCCAGGCCCTGTTCATCGTGCCCGGCGGCACGCCAGGGCTGGAGATGGTGCGGAAGCTGGACAAGCTCGGCTGCCGGGCGTCGCACACCGCCGAGCTGAAGTTCAACGCGGTCCGGGTGCCCGCCGCCAACCTGCTCGGCGGAGACGAGAAGCTCGAGCACAAGCTGGCCCGTGCACGGGAGGCGGTCGAAGGCGGCAGGCACTCCGGGTCGGCGACGATGGGCACATTCGAGCAGACGCGGCCGATGGTGGCTGCGCAGGCGCTCGGTATCGCAAGGGCGGCAATGGAATACGCGACCGAGTACGCCAACCGCCGGGAGGCCTTCGGCGCCCCCATCATCGACAACCAGGGCATCGCCTTCCCGCTCGCCGACCTTGCCACCGCGATCGACGCCGCACGCCTGCTCACCTGGCGCGCGTCGTGGATGGCCGCCACCGGCGTGCCGATGGAGCGCGGGGAGGGGTCGATGTCGAAGCTGGCCGCAAGCGAGGTCGCGGTCCGGACCACCGAACGCGCGATCCAGACGATGGGCGGCTGGGGCTACATCAAGGACCATCCGGTCGAGAAGTGGTACCGGGACGCCAAGTTGTACACGATCTTCGAGGGCACCAGCGAAATCCAGCGCATCGTGATCTCGAACGCACTCGGCGCCGCCGACGGAAAGCCTCCGCTACACGTTGACCTCGAACCCACCGGTGGCCCGCTGAACCGCTGGTTCGGCCGCGGCACCCCGGCCCGCACCCAGGTCGCCAATTCCGCCCTCGAGATGAGAGAGCGCATCCCGCAGCCGATCATGGCGCTGGCGATGAAGGTGCTGAAGCCGCCCAAGAAGTAGCAATTTCTGACGCACCCGCAGGTTTTTTCCTCATGTTCGGCGGGCACGTCGACTTCAGACGCGACATGAGGAGGGCTCGTGCGAGCGGTCACCTGGCAGGGCAGGCGAAAGGTCACGGTCGAAACGGTTCCCGACCCGATCATCAAGGAGCCGACCGACGCGATCATCAAGGTCACCAGCACCAACATCTGCGGGTCCGACCTCCACCTGTACGAAGTTCTCGGCGCGTTCATGACGCCTGGCGACGTGCTCGGTCACGAGGCGATGGGCGTTGTCGAGGAGGTCGGGAGAGAGGCAGGTGATCTCCAGGTCGGTGATCGAGTGGTGATTCCGTTCAACATCTCCTGTGGACACTGCTTCATGTGCGGCGAGGGCCTGCAAAGCCAGTGTGAGACAACGCAGAACCGCGAACAGGGCACCGGTGCGGCGCTGTTCGGCTACTCGAAGCTGTACGGCGAGGTACCCGGAGGGCAGGCCGAGTATCTGCGCGTGCCTCAGGCCCAGTACACCCACATCAAGGTGCCGCAGGACGGACCCGACGAGCGCTATGTCTATCTATCCGATGTGCTGCCGACCGCTTGGCAGGCAGTGGAGTACGCGAACGTGCCGCCCGGCGGCACGCTGGTGATCCTGGGCATGGGACCGATCGGCTCGATGGCGTGCCGGGTCGCCCACCACCGCAACGACTGTCGAGTCATCGGTGTCGATATCGTTCCCGAACGCCTGCAGCGAGCGCGGGAGATGTGCAGCGACGTCATCGACATGAACCTCGACGATCCCGTCGAGGTGGTGCGCGAGTCCACCGACGGCCGGGGCGCCGACGCGGTGATCGACGCCGTTGGCATGGAGGCACACGGCTCACCCATCGCGACCGCCGCCCAGACCGCGGCGGGATTCCTTCCACCGCCGATGGCCCGGGTGATGATGAAAAACGCAGGCGTGGACCGATTGGCCGCGCTGAACACCGCGATCGCGACGGTGCGTCGCGGCGGCACCATCTCGCTGTCCGGCGTCTACGGCGGCGCGGCCGACCCGATCAACATGATGACGTTGTTCGACAAGCAGATACAGCTCCGGATGGGCCAGGCCAACGTCAAGCGGTGGGTGCCCGACATCCTGCCGTTGCTGACCGACGACGATCCACTGGGCACCGAGTCATTCGCCACGCACCGGTTACCGCTGCTCGCGGCGCCCGAAGCCTACGAGAAGTTCCAGAAGAAGCAGGACGGCATGATCAAGGTGGTGCTGACGCCGTAGACGGGTACTCCTCGAAGATGGATCAATCAGAGGCACCGATCCTCGACGCGCTGGTCGATTACCGCAAGGCGAACCGATACGGGTTCACCCCGCCGGCTCATCGCCAAGGGCGCGGGGTGGACGACCGTGTTCTGTCCGTGCTGGGACGCCAGCCGTTCGAGGACGACCTGCTGGCGAGCGGTGGGCTCGATGATCGCCGAACCCGCGGCAAGTTCCTGCAGCGCGCCGAGGATCTGATGGCCGAGGCCGTCGGCGCTGACGCCGCCTTCTTCTCGACGTGCGGCAGTTCGCTTTCCGTCAAGGCCGCCATGTTGGCCGTGGGGGGTGGCGCGGACGGTGGACTGATCGTCGGCCGGGACAGCCACAAGTCGATCGTGGCAGGCCTGATCTTCTCCGGCGTGCAACCCAGATGGGTGACGCCGCGGTGGGACGCCGAGCGGCACATCTCGCACCCACCATCCCCCGACGACGTTTGCGCTGCATGGGATCGCTACCCGGATGCGGCGGGCGCGCTGATAGTCAGCCCGAGTCCGTATGGCACGTGCGCCGATCTCGAAGAGATCGCCGCTGTGTGTCATGACCGCGGCAAGCCGTTGATCGTCGACGAGGCATGGGGTGCACATCTGCCGTTCCACGACAGCTTGCCGACCTGGGCCATGGACGCGGGCGCCGACGTCTGCGTGGTGAGTGTGCACAAGATGGGCGCTGGATTCGAGCAGGGCTCGGTCTTCCATCTACGGGGCGACCTTGTCGACAGGGATCGGCTCTCGGCGTGCGCCGACCTGCTGATGACGACGAGTCCCAACGTGTTGGTCTATGCGGCGATCGACGGTTGGCGCCGGCAGATGGTCGAAAAAGGTCATGAATTACTGGGCGCTGCACTAGATCTCGCGAGCACCCTGCGCGACGACCTAGAGAAGATCCCCGGCCTCGAAGTCCTTGACGACGAGCTGATCGGGATCGAGGCCAGCCACGACCTGGACTGCCTACAGGTGTTGATGGACCTGTCGGCCACCGGAACCAGCGGCTACCAGGCCGCCGACTGGCTCCGCGCGAACAAGCAGATCGACCTCGGCATGGCAGACCATCGTCGGATTCTCGCCACCGTGTCGTTCGCGGACGACAAGTCGACCAGCGCCCGGCTGCTGGACGCGATGCAGGCGTGGCGCGAGGCGGCACGGTCTTTCGACTCGCCTCCGCGGATCGACCTTCCGTCGCCGTCCGAACTCGAGCTGGAGACCGTTGCGCTGCCCCGCGACGCATTCTTCGGAGCTGTCGAGCAGGTGCCCGCCGGGCGGGCGTCGGGCCGCATCGCCGCCGAGCAGATCACGCCGTATCCGCCCGGCATCCCCGCGGTCGTGCCGGGCGAGCGGCTCAACGAGGCCGTCATCGATTACCTGCGATCCGGCCTCGCGGCCGGGATGACGCTGCCCGACGCCGCCGACCCGTCACTCGAGAAATTCCGGGTGGTCGCATGAAAGTATCCGGTACCCCTGGTTTCGTTCGAGGGGGATCTGGCAACATTACCGACCGGTAAGAAGTTTCCTCCGATACGCACCAGGTGAGGCAAATGACGGGTTCGACGGGGATCTCAATACTTGCTGCAGCGGGGTCCGAGGGCGGCGGCGCCGCGATCGGCCAGGTGATCGGCATGACGGTGGTCGCGGTGATCATCGGCGCGGCGCTGTGCTGGCTCGGCTATCTGCACAGGGCACGCAAGATCACCTGGGTCAACAGCGTTGCCGAGTACGCAGGCCGCAAGTTCAAACGGCCACCGTGGGTGGCGGTGCCAATGGCATTGTTCATCGCGACGCTCATCTGCGCCCTGTTCGGCTTCATCTGGGATGTCAGCCTGCACATCGGAAAGGGCCGCGACCCCGGACCGTTGGCCAACCCGGCGCACTATTTCATCCTGGTCGGCCTGTTCCTGCTCTTCGTCGCGGGCTGCGCGGCGATCATCCTGCCGTATGAGAAGCCGGGCCCGTTCGCCGTCCGGATCACCAAAGACTGGTATGCGCCGGTCGGCGGTTTCTTGATGGCCGGCTGCGGCCTGTACGCGCTGACCGGTTTCCCG
>Ga0164306_10000148_pt1 | contig 25870 bp, 29 predicted proteins | sample Whisoiple_242_MG_FD_110213 | JGI IMG/M metagenome (GOLD analysis project Ga0164306, IMG submission 110213) | Soil microbial communities amended with fresh organic matter from upstate New York, USA - Whitman soil sample_242_MG | ecosystem: Environmental > Terrestrial > Soil > Unclassified >... | reverse complement strand
GCGCGTCCCTCTGATCGAGCAACTGGCGCAGCAACAGGCTGCGATGCGCCCCGCGGTAGAGGCTGCGATGTCCGGCGCGCTCCAGATGGTCAAGGCCGTCGGGGCTGCGGTGAACGGGACGTCCAACGCGTCCGCACAGTCCGCGCTGGCGCCCGCGCAGCCGGTGGACCCGTTCTCCTCCCCGACCCCGCAGCCGGGGCCGGGAGAGGCGTTTACGGCCCTCCTGGGAGCAGCAACCGCGGACGTCGGCCACATGTTCACCCCGCCCGCCCCCGACCCGTTCACCGCACCGACCCCGGTGGAGGCGCCTCCGGAGCGCCAGGAGACGAACCGGTACGGGTACCTGATGAAGGACCCGACCACGGGAGACTTCCGCCGGTGGAAGAACGGGAACCCGAAGGGAATCACCCGGGTCACCACGTTCAACAAGGCGGCGTCGGACCGGACGGCGCTCACCGACTGGGGCAAGCGCAACGTTGTGGTCGGCGCGTCCCGCCGGCCGGACTTGGTCATCCAGGCGCACCGCAAGGACGTCCAGGAGGACAAGGATTTCCTGGACGCGCTCGTGGAACAGCTGGAGGAGGCGGCCGACGCCAAGGTGTCGGCGTCCATCGGGACCAGCGTCCACGCGTACACGGAGAAGGTGGACGTCGGCGAGATGACGCTGGAGGAGGTGCCGACCATGTTCCGCGGTCACGTCGGGTCCTACGTCCACGAACTCCAGGCGGCCGGCTTCCGTGTCGTCCCGCACCTGATGGAACGGTCCGTCTTCATCTCCGAGTTCGGGGGCGTCGCGGGCACGTTCGACCGCATCCTCCACCACGGCCCGTCGAACACGTACGTCATGTCCGACTTGAAGACGGGCAAGGACATGTCCTACGGGTGGGACGAGATCGAGACACAGGAGTGGATCTACGCCCACGGCTACAACCGGTTCGGCACGTACCACTGGGGCGCGACGGAAGCGGAGGACTACTGGGAGCCCCCGCAGGTCCAGGTACGGACAGACGTCGGTCTCGTGATGTGGCTTCCCGTCCAGGGAGAGAACGCCGGCCGGTGCAAGCTGCTGATGACGGACCTGCGCCGGGGACAGCGGCACGCCGAACTCTGCGGACGCGTGCGCGAGGAGCGCGCGTTGAAGGGGAAGCCTGCGGAATGGGTGGCACCCGCACGGGATTGGGTGTACGAATTCGAGAGGGTGGCCGATCAGGCGGCGGCGGCGCGTCTCTGGGAAGAGGCGCGCGTGGCCGGCTGTACCCCCGAACAGCTGGCATATCTGGTGGCCATCGCGCAGGAAGTGTTCCGCGTGCGAGGCTTGACGACATGACAGACGTGACACTATAGTTTGACCTAGAAGGGAACGGGGATTCGAAATTCGGGCCGGATCCTCGTTCCTGCCAACCTCACCGGACATGCTCCGTCTCGGTGGGTTCCCCGACAGTCCGACGGTTCGGACGCCGGCTAGAAGGCCGGAGAGTGTGGGTTCGAATCCCACTCGGGGAGCAGGTGCAGCTACGAATTCCGAGGACGCTCAGCCGGCTCCCAAGGGGCCAGCGGGCAACGACTAGGGATCGGTTAGGCACCTGGCGGCGGCCGTAAAACGTGGCGCGCAGGTCATGGCAGTGGCGCACCTTGGATGTGCACACAAGGTGTCGGGGTTCGAATCCCCGTTGCGCACGGATCGAGCAGACGGAACAGACGTCGGCACGTCCCACTGGGACACACCCCGCATCCGTTCCGTCTGCGGATCCACTGGACCACCGGGAGGAATCCCCACGCACGGGGACATGGCGTTCTTCCCGCCCCTCCCGGCGGTCCGGTAACCAGAACCGAACCAGAACCAGAACCGGAGTACATCATGACAGACCCGTTCGCCGCTCCTGCCACCATCGCCTCCGCGTTCGCATCGGCCGATTCCTTCCGGGGCCGTCTCTGCCTGATCCAGCCCACCAAGCTGGAGCGCGACGTCCCCAAGTCGAACGGCTCCGCGGAGAAGGGTGACCGCATCACGGCCACCGTCACCGTCGTGGACGGGCGCGGCCCGGTCCAGGTGTTCGCGCAGCGTGTGGCCACCGGCAAGTACCTGGACGGCACCGTGCACCGGGGCGTGTGGTTCTCGCAGTCCCGTCTGATCGGTCACCTCACCGACCCCGCCGGCAACCTCCTCCCCATGGTTCTCGGTACGTTCGAGACGTACAAGCCGGGACAGATGGCCGGACAGGGCAACCCCTGGGGTCTCCTCCCGCCGTCGGAGGAGGACAAGCAAATGGCGCGAAACTACCTCGCGAACATGACCGTCGCGTCCGCCTCCGCGCCGACGCCGCCCCCGGCCCCCGCCCCGGCCCCGCAGCCGGCCGCCGTCTACGCCCCGCCGGCCGCCCCGGCTCCCGCTCCCGCTCCCGCTCCCGCTCCCGCCCCGGCGCCGGCCGCCGCCGCTCCGCAGGCCCCGAACCCCTTCGCCCCGGCGCCGGGTGCGGCGGCGAACGTCCCCGGCCCGAACCCGTTCGCGACGGGCGCCCCGACGGGCCAGCCCCCGTTCTAGTCCACCAGTGCCGCCGGTAGCTCCCGGTTGGCCGACGACCCCCGCGGTGTCCTGGGACCGACCACCGCGGGGAACGGAAGAGCCCCGTACCGATTCTCACCGGTGCGGGGCTCTTCGCTGTGTGCTCACTGGACGAGTGACGCCGACTCCCGGTCACGGCGCATCCGGGCCGCCAGCCCCTTGGCCACCGCGAACGCGCCCGCCAGCGCGCCCCCGATCCAGACACGCCGGTCGGTCAGGTCCGGGTTCCCCGTCGCCCCCATGGCGGCCACCATGCCCCCGAAGAACGACGCTGTGACGCGTTCCAGGAGGTCCCGCAGGTAGCCGCTCATCAGAAGTCCGTCATGCGGATGCCGAGGAGGTACCGGCGGCGGACGATCAGGGACGGGACGCCGACAACGGAGGACGCGGAGTGCGCGGTCCCCACGACCTGGATGTAGTCGGTCGTACCGTTCATGTAGGTACCGGCGGATACCGCGATGTTGTTCGCCCCGTCCGACTGCGGCGGCGCCACGTGCGTGGAGTTCCGGGCCAGCGTCGCGGACGCCGTCTGGATGCTCACGCCGATCAGGTCCATGGACGTCGCACCGCTGCGCGGATACGACATGGACGCGTGGAAGAACCAGTAGCCGGGGAGGAGGGGAGTCACGCGCGAGAGGCTCCCCGACACGGGCGCGATGGCGTCGCCGACCATGGCGTCCTGTGTCTCGAACGGCAGGACGCGCGCCTGCGTGAACACGATGTACGGGTAGTACACCACGTTGGACGTGCTGCTGAGCCGGAACATTGGCCGCGCGTGCACCGAGTCGGCGCGCGCCTGGACGTCGGTGTCCACCGCGGAGGCGAACGCCTCCAGCGCACCGGGGATGTCCGCCGGGTCCGCCGGGAGACTGTAGGGGTAGCCCCTAGTCGTCGTCGCGGGCAACTATGGTCACCTCCTCCACCACGGGGGCCGGCTCCACGAGCGTCGGCACCTCCACCACGGGAGGAGTCTCGGGCTCGGGCTCGGGGGCAGGGTCGGTGGGCGGGGGCCCGGGGTTCACCGGAGGCGGCCCGGGGTTCGTCGGGGGTTCGATGTCCGGCGGTTCCTGGCCGGGCTCGGTGGGCTCGAGAACGGGCGGTTCGTAGACGGGCGGTTCGGCCGGCTCGGGTGTCCAGTCAGGAGGAGTTGTCATGGTCAGGATCCTCCCACGGTCGTGCTCAGCTTGGTGGCGGACATCTGTTTGAACCCCATGGTCCGGGCGCCCGCACTGTTCTGCCACACCGTCAGGGAGATGTTGTCGTTCCCCACGCCGTCGTTGTAGTGGAGGCCGGAGACGGACAACCATGTGTCCTGCGTCGGGTGCGCGCGGACACTGACCCTCGAGACAGACGGGATGGCCGTCTTGCTGGAGTTCAGATAAAGGGACATCCCGAATGTCAGGCCGGACCCCGGCGCCGTCAGGGTCACGTACGCCGAGATCAGGTAGATCCCGGCTTGCGTGAGCGTGAGTCCGCCGCCGGCCACGAGGTTCGGGGTGATGCCGTACGCGTAGTCCGTCGTCCCTCCGACCCACGTGATCGCCGTGGTGGTGGACGCGGGAATGGACTGGCCGGCCGCGGTGGCGATACGCGCGCTCGGCCGCCGGTACGCCCCGTCGATGTACGACTGGAGGGCGCCGACGTCGGAGTCCACCGCGGTGGCGAGCGCGGAGCTGGCCGCCGGAAAGTCTTTCGTGGCCGCCTGGTACAGCGGGTACGGGTAGCCCCGGTTCGGGGTGGCGCTCGGCATTATCCGAATCTCCTCACGGTGGCGAAATCCCAGAAGAACGCCTGCCCTGCGGCCAGGGACGATCGCAGGGCGAGGCGCAGTACGCCCGACACGGGGGCCGTCACGGTCCCGGAGACGGGCGTCCACGGCGGCACCGGGATGACGTCGGTGGCCGTCGCCACCGTGGTGTCCGGGTCGGTCGTCGTGGGGTAGAGGGTGCTGGCGTCGTCGAACCAGAGCGCCAGGACTGCGGCGTCGGCGTCCTGCGCCACGCCTTCCTCGTACTCGGCGCCGACGAATGCCGACAGCTGGTACCGCTCCCCGGCCACGACGTCCACCGGGGAGGAGTAGAGCAGACTCACGGCGGTGGCGGACACCGGGCTCACGGCCGCCGTGCTCTCCCCGACCACCACGAACGGGGGCCGTTCCACGATGGCGACGGACGTACCCGACACGTCGTACAGGGTCCAGCTGGAGGGGGCGACGCCCGTCGCGGAGTTCTCGAACGACCCGTTGACGATCAAGTTCCCGGAGGCCCCGAGTACGGCACCAAACACCGTCCAGGAGGAGTCCTGGCGGCCGACAGCCACGAGCGTCCCCGCCGGGGGCACGGCGGCCGACGGGTCCGGGATCCCGAACGGAATGACAATCGACGCGGTAAAGACGGCACTCCCCACCAGGACTGTGACGGACGTGCCGGACGCCTCCACCACGGTGCCGGTGCGTATCTGTGCCCACGGGCCGCCCTGCGCGGCGAGGTTCACGGCGGAGGTGTTCACAGCTGCGCCACCTGGACCGCCCACAGCCGGCACGAGTAGGTGTAGCTGGCGCCGGACGCGCCGATCACGACCCCGATGTTCAGCACGTCTCCGCCCGTGGGGACGAACAGCTCCCCCGAGAGGTGGGCTATCTGCGCCCCGCCGGCGACGCTCTCCGCCTGCGTGCTGAATGACGTTGCCTGGACTCCGTCACGGTAGAACGCGAGGCGTACCCCTAGATACGTGGTGGAGACCAGTTCGGCGTAGGCGCCGATGGAGTACCACCCCGGCTCGGGGAGGCGCATCACGCCCTCCGTCACGGGCGTCATGGCGTTGGTGCCCGTGGTGTCGAACGACCGGGCGTTGAAGAACGGGAACAGCGTCACCGGCCCCGCGGTGTCCGCCACGGCGGCCGTCATGGACATGCGCGCCGCGTCGGGACGGACCACGACGTCGGCCGCCCGGTTGTAGACGGATTGGACGTCAGAATCTATGGCGGCGGCCAGCCCCTGCATCTGTGCGATGTCCGACGCGTCCTTGGTCAACGGCGGGTCGCACTCGGGGAACGGGTACCCCCGTGCCGGTGTCACTTCCATTACGCCCCCACGGTCTCTATCTGGACGGTGCCCCGGCTCCCGAGGAGCATCGGCGACTTGGGTCCCAGCGGATACGTCACGGTGTCCAGCACCTGATCAGCCATGCGGCCACGGTAGCGGAGGCGCGCGGTGTCCCCCGGCTCGATCGACTGGTCGGGGACGACTGTGCACGACCACTGTTCGGTGAGCGCGACGGACGCGGACAGCTGCGCCCCGGCGAGGAGTTGTGCCTCGTTCTGTGTCTGCGGGGTCTGGACCTTGACGATCCGGACGACGCGCCCGAACAGCCCGCCCCACCGGGTCGGGGAACTCGGCCGGTTGTCCCGCCGCACGACGCGCACCGGGTCGCTCCCGTCCAGCCGCTCCGACACCACGACGACGGAGTTCGCCGCGCCGTCCCGGGTGCGCGAGATGCGAGCTCGAGACATCAGGCCCCCGGGCCCGTCCCGGAACTCCTGCACCGGGGCCGCCGGCGAGTAGTCCAGGCGGCGGATCACGAACGACCCGTCCCCGAGCGCGTACCAGCGGCACCCGATGGCGGAGGCCAGGTCGTCCAGTGCCTGGCCCCTGTCTTCATCCCACACCAGAGACGGCACTACCGAGTCCGTCAGTTCCCCGGTGCCGAACTCAGCGCCGGGAAGGGCGTCGGTGATCAGGCGCTGGATCTCGTACACGTACGTCGCGAACAGACTGCGGGAGGACGCCATGGGTTGCTCGAACCTGGCGGCCACGACGTCGGCCGCCAGGTCGTCCGCCCGGAGCACCGCGCGCCCGTCCTCCTCCAAGGAGGCGTTGTACACGCGCCCGGTGAAGAGGGGGAACGTGTACTCCGTGCCGTTACCGAGCGCGATACCGGAACGGATGCGGACGACGCCGACGTAGGGGGAGAACGGGTCCGTCTCGGTGTCGGGGAAGTAGCTGTACGGGATCTCCAGGTCCGCGGACCGGGTCACCCGGTTCGTGAGGTTCGCGCGTACGGTCCCACCGAGGATCGGCACGTCTTGCGCCAGCACCACGCCGTTGATGTCCGTGGCGGTGACGTAGGAGACGCGCCGGTGCGGGCCGTGGAGCGCCGCCCGGTAGGCCTCCGGGGCTGCGAGCACTACGCACCACCCCCGTCGGGGCACAGTACGGTTCCGTCGGCCAGGTCCCACCACGTGCCTGGGGAACTGGTCAGGTCCGCGAACGTCGGGAACTGGTCCCGTACCTCACACCAGTTCGCGCAGGCGGTCCCCTGCGGGGTCCCGAGCGGCTGGCCGACGACCGTGAACGGCACGTCCCACTGGCGCAGCGGCCGACGCTGGTCTCGAGATATGTGGGTCATCTCCAGCGTGCCTGGCTGGATGAACTGGTCGTGCCACCCGTAGACGGACGGGACCCGGAGCATCAGGGGGCCGCCGGCGGTAAACAAGTCATAAACGCGGTCGATCGCGTCCAGGCTGCGGGTGAAGAACCGGATGGAGCCGGTGGCGTACTTCCGCCGGCCGAACACGTCGGCCGGGTGCTCCGCGTCCAGGACATCGAACAGTCCGGCGTCTGCCTCGTGGTCCAGGCTCCGGGTGAATCCGCCCCACACGAACGCGGGGTCAGCGCTCCCGCACCCGTCGGCGTGCGCGCTTCCGGGCGGGCACGCGTCCAGGCGGAGGTCCGCCCATGGGCGTTGCGGGTCCGTCAGCCACGTGGCGCCGTCGTCCGTGATCGAGTAGGGGCCCGTCCATCCGGTCGTCGCCCCGGTGTTCCCGGTCAGCTTGTAGTAGAACGTGACGCCGGTAGGCGCCGTGGTGTCGGTGAAGACGGCGCGCCCGTCGGGTGTGGTGCCCACGATGGGGACGTCCGTGGCGATTTCCTCCCCCTCTCCGCTGGTCCCGACCCGGCGCCGGACGGTCATCCGCGTGGACGCCGACCCGCTCCAGCTGACCCGCAGGACCATGTACGGCCCGTCTGCCGGCATTAGTACCTCACCCCTTGTGCTGCGGTCCGGTCCCGGTCGTCGGAGACCCGGGTGACTCGTGCGGTGACGTACTGGTCCACCGCCTCATTCCCGATGCTGACGTACACCACGGGGGCCCCCGCCCCGAGTTCGGGCACGGCCACCGCGGACGGGATTTCGCTGGTGATCCCTCCGAGCATGGCGCGCACCTCCGGCATGGATTGCTCGAACCCGTCCATCAGGGATTGCATGATCAGGCGCCCGTTTTCCGTCAGGAGTTTGGCGTCGGTCTCGGCCGGGCCTTTCCAGTCCGGAATCATGGCCGTGATTCCGCCGAGAAGATCCTTGATCCGGCCTATCTGACTGGAGATCCCGTTGACGAATCCGGAGATCACCGACTGACCGGCGCCGTACAGGAGCCCGGCGAGGTTGCCCACCGCCCCGAGGACGCGCTGCGGAATGGACGCCACCTCGCGGAGGAGGCGGTCGATCCCGCTCTGTACTCCGCGGTGGAGCCGGTCCCCGGCCTGCGCGGCGGACAGGGTCAGGGAAGTGATCAGGCCGGACATGATGCCGCCCACCTTTTGAAGCATTGCGTTGAACGCGCGCGCCACCAGTTCCCCGGTGTTGGAGATGGCGGTGTCGAATTCACCGAGCGCGCCGAGGACGTCGCCTTGTACCAGCTTGGCTATCCCGCGCAGGGCCGGGAGCACCACGTCCGTGATGATCCCGGCCAGGAAAGAGAGGATGTCCGCCACGCCGGATATGAGCCCGATCAGGACGGGGCCCACGTACGGCCACAGTTTCTCCAGGATGGCTATTCCGAGTTCGATCATCTTTGCCACGACCGGCGCCAGCTCCACCAGGAGATCCCCGAGTGCGGTGGAGAGTTCGCGCAGGCTCGGTTCCAGCTCCTCCAGCGCTTCCAGGAGGACCGGGAAGACTTCCTTTGCCAGCTCCACGAACGGCGGGAGAACGATCTCCAGGATTTCCGGGAGCCGTTCCAGGATCGGGACCAGCTGAGCAGCCAAGTTTTCGGCCAACTGTTCGATTACCGGAGACGCCTCGATGATCACGTCCCGCAGCGTCTCGAACAGCGGGGTCAGGGACGGCAGGAGGGCGACGACCAGTTCCCCGGCCAGCTCCAGAATGGGTGTCAGCGCGATGACCAGTTCGCCGAACGCGTCGGCCAGCGCCGTCAAGGGCTCCCGGGCCGCCTCCAGGATCTCGCCCAGCTGGTCCCCGAGGACGTCTATCAGCTCCCGGGCCGGCGGACCGAGGATGACCAGCATTTCAGAGAGGATGCTGAGAGCCGTGGTCAGCAACGGGAGCGCGTTGTCCGCCAGGGTCCCCGCCGTCTTGATCAGTTCTCCGAGCGCCTCTTGGAACCCCTCACTGGCGGTGGCCTCCTCCAGCGCACCCGTGATCTTTTCGAGCGTCCCGAAGAGGCCGTCCCCCTCCGTGGAGGCGGCTCCGAGGACGTTCCGCAGGGTGCCGAGGACGTTCCCTCCGATGCGCCCCAGCTGCGCCAGTGCGTCCACCGCGTCGTCAATGGAGTCTTCCAGCGCGCCCGACTTGAACGCCCGGTCCAGGTCCTTGGCCACGCTGTCCGCGACGCGCGCCACGGCCTGCGTCACCCGGTCGAACGCGGGGGCCGCAGCGGCGGCCAGCTGGCCGAACGCGGTCGTTGCCTGGCCGGGTATCTCCACGAGGTTCTCCAGCCCCGTGGTGGCCCCGTCCAGCGCTTTCCCGAGCGTCCCGTCTGCGGCCAGCTCTGCGGCGGCGTTCACCGCGCCCATGGCCATGTCGTTCAACGTGTCGGCCGTGGTGCGCAGGGCGCTGCTCAGCTGCGGGAGGGCGGACCGGTTGAGCGTCTTCACCGCCCCGTCCATGTCCTTGAACAGGCGGTTCTGGACGTCCAGCTGGAGGTCCTTGAACTCCTTCCGCAGACCGATCAGAGACTTGACGAACTTCTGCGCCTCCGGTGCCAGTTTCTCCATGGCTTCGGCCAGCTCTGCGGGGTCGGCGTCCGGGTCGAACGCCGCCGTGATGGCGTCCTCCACACCCATCATCGCCAGCTTCACCGTGCCGGACGCCAGCTTCACAGCCAACATCCCCTGGACGGCCAGCGCTCCCGCCGGGAGAACGTTCTCCAGGGAGGTGACCAGGCCGGCCACGATGGGGACAACGCCCCCGACGGCCACACCGGCGGCCCCCGCCCCTGCGGTGACCAGACCGAGTGTCCCGGCCAGGGATCCCACCGACCGGCCCACGCCGTCCAGGTCGGGGACGAGTCTGCGCAGGCGCCGGCTGATCGAGTCGGTGTCGATGTCTACGTCTATGTCGATGTCATCGGCCGCCGCCTCCGCGCGCCGCACCACGTCGTCCAGGTCGTCCCGTACGGAGAGCAGCGTGGCCGCACCGTCCAGGACACCCCCGAGCCGCACCGGGTCCTGGTCCGCCCCGCTCTGCGCGCGCGCGATGACGTCGGACAGGTCCTCCTGGAGACGCGCGACGGTGCGCGTGGTGTCCAGCACCGCGTCTATGTCGATGTCGTCCGCACCGTCGGCGGCAGCGGCCACCACCCGGTCCAGGTCCGCGGACAGCTGCGCCAGGGACTCGGCCGTGGCCAGGGCGGCGTCCACGTCGATGGTGTCCGCGCCGTCCTGCGCGACGCGGACGATCCGGTCCAAGTCGCGCGACAGCTGCGGGAGCGTGTTCGACGCATCGACGATCAGGTCTATCTCTGCCTGCGATGCCACGGGCCGTTCCCCTATCCCTGTCCGGGCGCGTTGCGCGCCTGCGCCACCAGTGCGTTGAAGTCTTGGTCACTCATCCACGAGTCGTCCACCACCCCGGCCGGCGGATTGTCCAACTCCGCGTCCATCTGGAACTTCTTGGAGACGTCCAGGTTGCGGGTCATCAGGACGTAAACGGTGCACGCCAGCTGAGACGCCGACACGCTCCAGGGGTCCACGCCCGCCAGTGCGAGGTTCCCGACCATGACGTCCGTGCCCGCCGTGGTCAGCAAACGTGCCGCCTTCCACCACGAGTAGGGCGTGGCCTCCGCCAGCAACGCGTACGCCGCCTCCTGGACGTCCCGGAGGTGGAGACTGCCGTCTACCAGGCCGTGGAGGATGCGGTCCCCGGCGGCGGCGTCGGTGAGCGCGGTCAGCAGCGTGACGGGCCCGTGCCCGCTGGAGAGCGCGCCCGCCCACACTGCGGAGGGCGCGTACGCCACCTCCACTGACACTCCCCCGAGTTCGATGTGGAGGGGCGCACGCGAGTAGGGATTATGCCTGGACATCGGCGGCGGCCGGGGCGGCGGGTTGATCCTCGTTCAGGGCCTTGGTGGCTTCCACGATGTTGTTCAGGAGCGCCGTCAGGTCGCTCATGTCGGCCTCGCCGTCCATGAAGGCGTCCATCACGACGGCGTAGTCCGCCTCACCGAGGAGACGGAGGAGCATCCGGAGGAGGACGTCCAGCTTCCGGCGCCCCTCCGCCAGCTGCTGCGCCATGGTGAGCGCGACCAGATGGTGTGACTCGAACGGGAGACTCCGCAGCGTCTTGCCCTTGAAGGGTATGCGCACCCTGCGTGTCATCTTTGAGCCCTTTGTGTTGTCCATGTCACCACTCTATCCGCCGCGGATGTCATATCCCTTGCCCCCGGCAACCTCGCGCACCGCCCGGTCCAGGAACGGGCGCGCCTTGGTCCCGGGGTGGTGCACGACCTTGGCGTACACCCATCGGCCACCGACCCGGAACCGCAGGACGTTCGCCGTCTTGGGGCGGATCACGTGCGGCCGGGTCCCGTCGTGGACCATGCGCGCGTACTCGACGTCCGACCCCACCGTGTAGACGGATCGGAGGGTCAGTGTCCTCCGTGCTTCGATCCGGATACTGGCCCGGAGTCTCCCGGTGTCAACGGGGGCCAGAATCTTGGCCCGGTTCACCACCTGACGCGCCGTCGCCTCCAGCTCCCGCCGGCTTGCCCCCCTGATCGTCCGATTGAGTTCGGCTCGGTCCAGCCTTACGCGTGCCACCCTTGACCACCTCCACCAGTCCGGCAGCGGCCAGCGATTCGGCGCGCGCCCTGGTTGTCTCGTACACGTCGCCGGTCAGCTTGTCGTCGTGCGCCCGCAGCGCCTGCACACTCGTCATGATCCACACCCACAGTCGTAGTCGATGGTCAGCTGGAGCGTCCCCCGGAGGCAGTTACCGTCCGGGCCGAACGGCTGGTAGTCCGTCACCGCCACGTTGAAGGGCGCGAACGGCATCGCCTCCACCGCGTCGATAAAGCAACATATGGCGGCCTCCATCGCCTGATGGTCGGCGTCCATCTGGAGGGCGGCCTCCGTCCACTGGTCGCACGTGGGCGGCGCCTCCACGGTCCCGAACGGGATGCACCGGGCGGTCCCCATCTCCAGGGTGAGGCGGCGCCGGGTCGTCGTGCACACGTTGCGCGCCGGGTCGGAGGGGTCGTCCAGACCCGTCACGGTAACGACGCGCACCCATGCCAGGCCGGTGCAGCACTCGTCCACGCCGGTCCCCAGTGAGGGGTTGACCTCCTGGCCGAACCGGAGGCAGACGTGTTCGTCGGCAATCGGTTTCGGGCCACCGTCCAGGCGCGTTTTCAGACAGGCCAAAAGGACCTGCGCCGTCTCGATCGGGGTCACGACCCCACCACCCGGCGGGGCGGGAGGAGATCCGGGGACAGCACCCGGGAACGGCGCTGGAGCCGCTGCGGATTCACGGCCCGGATGAAGAGGTCCACGTTCGGGAGGCCGGTGAGCCCGTTCTCCAGCACGGTGGTCGGGTCCACGACCTGGACGTCCACCCCGTTGCGGGAGAGCGACACCAGCTGTTGCGGGAGGGCGCAGCCGGCCGCCCCGGCGCAGGCCTTGGCGAACTCCCCGGCCAGCTCCCCGGCCGCGATGGAACCGATGACCGGGAGTGGCTGGCCCGGCCGGTACTGCACCGACCACGTGTCAGGCTCGGTGTCCGCGGCCTCCAGGTCCTGGCACGCCGGCCACGGCTGGCCGTCCAGGCGGACGAGAACGGGCCCGGTCCCGTCCCGGTCCAGGCGGTAGAGAGCGGGGTCCAGAACGGTCCCGCCCACCTTCACCTCCACGATTTCCGCCACCGGCCCGGGGAGGCGTGCCTCGTACCGGGCCCGGCACGAGCACGTCCCCCCGCAGGCGCAGTTGCGCCACACGCCGCCCGGCCCGATGTACGGCACCATCCAGGGCGCCCCGAGCCCGGAGGACGCGGCGCTGTCCACCGGGAACGTGAGGTACCCGCCGTGGCGCCCGCAGGCGCTCCCGCACGGGCGGATGACTACCGGGCACTGTGCGAACTGGCGCCCGGTCAGGGCATCCAGAATCCCCGTGGCCCACTCGGTGGCCGTCTCCTGCTGCTCCGGTGAGTAGCTGTCCCACTCCGGGACACACGCCGTGTTGATCGTCCATGCGCAGAGCGCCATTCCGTCCCCTCTCGGATGGGACCCCGCCCCCGTCGCGCGAGACGGGGGCGGGGTCCGAACAGCCTATGCGGCCGGGAGCGCCACCGGGTCGCAGGAAGCGGCCGGGACGGGAGCGGTCGTCGTCTCGAAATGCATGTGCTGCGTAGCCGTGATCGGGGAGAGGAGGGGCTCCAGCGTCGCCGGAGTCGTGGAGTCCCGGCGAATGTCGTACGGACCGACACCCCACCCGGAGCCGCCGGCGGTACGTGCCGTGATGGCCAGCGTCAGACCGGAGTTGCCGACGGTCCACTCGCCCCACTGACCCTGGACGACGAACGGATACAACCAGTACCCGAACTGTTCGCTACCGCCCACGCCGCAGGTCTGGCCGGGGACGCCGGACCAGACCTCCAGCGCGAACGACGCGGTACCCGTCACAGCCTGGTCGATGCGGAACCCGACCGTGTTGGCCGTCGGCGTCGCGTCATCCGACACCATGGGGTCACCGGTCAGGATGTTGATGGCGGCCGGGTTGATGTTGCACAGCGTGATTGCCGTGGTGAGCCACCGGAGCGCCGGGTCCGCCTGGTCGTCGATGCACGCCTGGCCGTTCGCGTTGACGACCTGGATCTCCTCCGCGTCCTGGTACACGGGCGTCGTCACGACCTGGACGAAACCGGCCGTGACCAAGGACGAGTCGGGCCCCTCCAGGGGGACGCCGCACTCGTCCAGTCGCGTCAGACGCAGCGTGCGTCCGCGCGCGAGACCTACACAGACATTGGGCATTACTCGGTCTCCTTCTTGGGTGCGCGCCGCCGCGGCGTCGTCACGGACTTGCGGTACGACTCCGCCACCGCGTCGGGCACGGAGAACGCGTTCTGACCGGCGAGGTACACCACGTCACGCGGATTGTCGGCCTGGTTGAGCAGAGCGCGCGCCACCGTCTGCGCCTCGCCCCGCTCGTGGGGGACCGTGGCCCACCCGTCTCGCTCTGCCATCTCACGGCTCCAGGGTCGGTGCGGCGCTGCTCTGCGGCGCCGCTACGGGAATCTGGACGGCGTGCACGACGTCGCACGTCCAGGTGTGGAGGTAGACGCGCTCGGCCAGCGCGTTGAACTGGTTCACGGCCCGGTCCAGGGTCTGGACAACATCGGGCGCGATGATCTCGGAACGGCGCACCGTCACGTTGGGCGTCATAAACGCCCACACGAACCCGGCGGCCGGGGCAACACCGAGAGGACCCGTGACCCCGTATCCGGCGCCGTACGCCATCTTGGAGCCGAGTTCGGTTGTCAGGACACCCGCGCCCCCGGTGCGGTCCACGTAGTCGGCCAGGGCGGCGTATGCCGTCATGCTGACGTGGACGGTGCCCTGATAGCCGTACTCGGCGTAAAACGACGCCTCCAGGGCGGCCAGTGCTGCGCCCGCTCCCGGGCCGGCCGGGGTGACGGTGACGACGTCGGCCGCCGTGGTGAGCGCCGGGTCCGTGGCGAACCCTCCACCGGTCCAGACGATCGACTCCACCGCGGTCTGCTCTCCGCCGGCCAGGGTGCGCCGTACGGAGTCGGCCACCTCCGCCGGGGTGCGGCCGACGGTCCCGCAACGCTGAAGGGTGTACAGCCAGTACGGGTCACCGCCCGTGTACCCGAGTCCCTCGTGGAACTCCTTCTCCGGGTGCGTCACACAGTTCGCGTCGTACTCGGCGAGCGCCGGGCCGCAGTCCAGCTCGGGGAACTGGATGCCCGCAGCGATGGCGCGCGCGTCCAGGCCGTCCGTCACGGTGGCCGCGTCGAACAGCCCGTAGCGCCGGGGGCCCGGAGGCACGGACGGGACAAGCTGACGGTTCTGGATCATCGTGGTTGCCATGTCTGCCCCCTCTCTCGGGGTGTCGGGGGCGGGATCACTCTCGCAGTGGCGCGGAAGTGATCCCGCCCGGTCCAGGAGGAGGGGTTACGCCGCAGCGGCCGGGGCGGCGCAGGACGTGTAGACCTGCGCAGCGGTGGCGCCCGACGGGCAGGCGTTGACCGTGTACTGACGGAGTTCCCCGCACGGGAAGATCGGCGCGAACGCCTCTTCGGTGAAGAGGGCCGTGTACAGGTTCTGGGACAGGTTCGTGGAGTCGTAGACGTTGGTCAGGGTGACCACGTCCTCTCGAGCCACGACGACCGACCCGGCCGGGTAGATCAGGAAGTTGACCGTGGACGGGAGCGACGTGATCGGGGTGATCGGCGCCACGATGTCCCCGGGGCCGCCGGCGAGACCGGACTGAGCGTCCTGCCATCCGCGGACGAACTGCGGGCGCACGTTGCGAGTCGTGAACCACGAAACGACCGTCTGCTCCGAGAGGGTGAACGGGTCGGCGTACCAGGCGTTGCGGCGGCTGATGTCCGCACGGAACTGCGCCAGGACCCACCGGGGGAGAACGACCTCCAGGGTCTGCCCGAACGACATGTTCTCGCGCTCGCGCATGTCGATGGCTGCGAGCTCGATACCGGCGAGGATCGCAGCGGTTGCGCTCGTGTCGGGGGTGGAGCCGGGGGCAACGGCGCCCTGGCCCGGGAGCACGATGGCGGTTCCGGCCTGCGTGACGACCTGACCGAGGATGTCCTCATTGATCGAGTAGCCGTGGCGGGTCAGGAGGCCGTCGGTCCAGGTGGCCACCACCTCCGGGTAGCCCTGCGACTGGAGGAATGATCCGGTGATGCACGTGACGGCCACGTCCAGGCGCCGGTCCGTGAACTCCGGGCAGGGGAGCTCGGTGCAGTTCTTGGTGGCCCCGGCGATGACCTGCACTTCTGTCAGCCGGGTGTACGACGTGATCGCCGCGTCGTTGATGGCGGCCCACGAGACGTCGCGGGTGTAGTTGATGCCGCCCCGGGGCGCGGAGACGGTCGGCGCGTCGAAGATCCCGTCCAGGTCCCACAGGGAGCAGATGGAGTAGTCGGTCTCCGACGGGGCGCACCACCCGGCGGCGGCGGTGAGCGACTCCAGCTGACCCTCTGCCAGCCCCTTGACGGAGTCGGTCCACGTCTTCATCAGGGAGCCGCCGGAGAGGCGGCGCTGGTCGCGGGCGTGCTTGACCGTGTTGTAGTCGCCCGACTCGGTGCCCGGGAGCGTGAGCTCCTCGCCGCGGTTGCGGGAGAACTGGCCGAGAGCGCGACGGGTGCGCTGTCCGGCGCCGCCGCCGGCCCGGCCGAACTGACCGAATACCTTGAGCGCCGCCGTGGTCAGGTCCAGGACGGTGGCCTCCTCCCCGACCCGGCGGTCCAGGACTCCGGCCGCGTCGGAGTTGAGCCGGATGGCGAACGTGTCGCCGGTACGGGCGGGCGTCGCCGGGACCTCCGGCGCGACGGGCGCGCCAGCCATCGCGGTGACGGACGGGACCTCCGGGACGGCCGGGGCGGCGGCGGGTGCCACGGGCTCGGCTGCGGCCGGGGTGACGGCCTCGGCGGCCGGGGCGGGCGTGCGGTCCGGGAGGGCGTTGAACTGCGCCGCCGTGGTGGCGAAATGCTCCGCCCGGATCTCGCGCGTGTGGATCTCGGTGTTGAGCGCCGTGACGTCCTCGGCCAGCTGGTTGAACTCGGCCAGCTCCTCCGCGGAGAACTCCGCAGCCGGCTTGGCCGCCAGTGCCTGGCCACGCTCACGCGCCGTGGCGTAGCGGGCGTTCAGGTCGTCATCGGTGAGGGTGGAGAGGTCCACCGGGGCCGGGGTGACGGGCTCGGTGCCGGCGTCGGCGAACAGACCGACGCGGTGGGCTGCGGCGTCGCGCGCAACCTGTCCGATCAGGGTCCGGGAGCGGTACTTGGGTGCCATGAGACTGCCTCCGTGGGCGTCGTCGGGTGAGGTGCGATCACTCGCCGGCGGGCCCACAGCCACGCTCCGGTGCGGTTGTCATGCTACGGCACAGTCCGATGCGCCGGGAGGGGCGCCGAAAATGGTGACGCTCCGTGACTAGACGGGATAGACAGCACGATCCGTTAACGGCTTATACGAGACTCGTATCCTGGCGTTAACAGGTACTGCTGTCTATAGTGACTAGTGGCCTCTGACCTGCGGAAACGACATCGTGGGAGGGACCGCCCTAGATACGGACGGCCCCTCCCGAATCGGACACCGGGGCGTCAGGACGCGAACGCCGTCATCCTCATGCCCTTGCGCTTCGCAGCGTCACTTTGCTTGCCCATGGCCAGCCGGGCGGCCGGAACGCTGTCCTCCACGGACGTGGACCCGTCACCCCACGTGATCCGGTACTTGGTCACCGTGCCCGCCGCTACGCCCGCACGCTGCGCCCTGCGCGCCCCGCACCCTCCACACGCCATCAGACTCCCGCCCTCTCCTGGTTGTTCCATGACGCCTGCGCCCAACGCGCCTGCGCCTCCGTCCATGCTGCGTACGTCCCCGCTCGCTCCGGGCCCGGGTATTCGCCCCGCTGCGCCGTCACGCCGAACGACCCGACCAAAGCGCGCTGCTCCCCGTTGGAGAACGCCACGCGCGCCCGTGGCACCGGGAACCCCGGCGCGTTCACCGAGCACACGGCGATCAGCTCCAGGGACCCGCCGATGCGGCGCCAGTCGCCCGACACCGGGGACGCCATGAATTGCTCCACCCTGACCGGGTTCGCGTCGGGGAGCATCCAGCCGGCCACCCATACGCCGTGCTCGTCCTCCCCGGCCATCACGCGTGCCACCGCGGAGTCCAAGTCGTCGTAGTGCGCCGCCGCCGCCTGGAACGCCAGCTGCGGGTCCGCGTGGCGCGGTCCCGTCACGAGCGTCCCCACGGCCACCGACCCGCCGCCCTGGACGCGCTGCTCCCCCGTGGTGAAGTAGGCGTAGCTGGACAGGGAACTCGGGGCCGTCACGCACCCGGGGAGGCCGACGTGGCACTCACCCCACGGCGCGATGTGGCCGAACACCCGGCCCTCCGCGGTGACGGTCAACGGGGTGACCCCGTCCAGTTCCGGGCGCGCGAACCACTCCGCCGGCGGAAGCTGCTCCGGCGCCGCCATGGCCGTCTGCGTCTCCAGCGCGAACGCGGCCACGGACGCCGTGTACGCGCTCCAGTCGTCGTAGCCTTCCGGTACAGCCACCATCTCGGGGGCCGGCTCGGGGTCCAGCGTCAGGGACACGTCTGCGAACGCGGGGACGGCCACGAGCGTGGCGCCCGCCACCCGCCACCGGGTCAGCACGATGTTTTCGTCCGCGTCCATGACGTACTCGAAATCGTCCAGGTCCACCGACGGGCCGACGACGCCAGCCTCCAGAGACTCGATCACCTCCCACGGCGCGGAGTCGAGCATGGAGCCGGTGGCCGTCACCATGCCCGCGGCGAACTGGACGCTCTCTATCCGCCCCACGACGATCGCGCCGCCGTGCGCGTCGGCCGTCTCGCGCTGGTACATCAGCGGCCGGGGCAGTGTGCGGGACGACCCGGCCCCCTCCATCAGGATCCGCCCGTCCCCGGTGCGCACCCCGGTGCGCGCCAGTACGGCGCTCCACGTCCTTGGCATCAGTTGCCCTCCCTCTTCGCCTCATGCTCGGCAACGGCGGCCAGCGCCGCCATGGTCCACGCCGCCCGGATCACGTCCGTCAGCCCCTCCCATTTCGGCATCCGCTTGTCGTCGTGCGTCCGGTTGCCCACGGTGGCGGCGTACGCGGAGTACGCGGTCCGGCCCCGGCCCTCCATCCAGGCGCTCACGGTCCACGGGTCCTTAACTCGGTCAGTCATTCCGTCCCCTCTCGGTACTGCCTGTCAGTCCAGTCGATGGTCTCACCGAGCACGATGGGGAGGAGGGTGCACCGGCAGTTGATGACTTCCTGCGCCGGGCCGTGGGGGTCCCCCGGATAGAGCAGCGAAGCCGTGCCGACACGGAACGGCTCACGGAGCAGCGTGCGTTGCCCGTCGGCCTCCCGATGCGTCTTACGCGTCCGTGCGTCGTCAGTTGCCAACCACACCTTGAACGGCGCGACGTCGCCCCGTGCTTGCGCCTCCAGCTCTGCCGACCGGAAGGCTCCGGCGTTCACGGCGGCCAGCGTTTCAGTGCGTGCCACCGTCCGGGCACGCCCGTGCCACCTCTCCGAGCCGGAGACGGAAAGTACCCGGTCAACAGCCTGCGCGACGGTGGGCAGGGCGTCCCCGTTCTGGATCCCGCGCTCCACCTCCGCGACGATCAGACCGTAGATCTCGTCCGGGAGGCGCACCATCCGGTTGCCCGCGTCGTTCAGGAAGTCTGACACCCAAGGGTCAGACGGGACAGGTGCGTTGCCCGACACCCGGCGCATGACCCGGCGCAGCGTCTCGGCGACGGTGGGCACCACGGTGACGTTCACCGCGTCCGTCCAGAACTCCTGGTGATCGCTGACCCGGCTCGGGTCCACGCCTCCGTCCCGGCGCACGTCACCGCGGACCCGGTCCAGGAACTCCCGGGCGCTGCGGAACCAGGCACGGCCGGTGCGCCGCTCCCCGTCCGTGATGACGGACAGCGCGCGCAGCCGTGCCGGGAGCATCGGGTCCGACCCCGGGGGCGTGCTCACAGCAGCGTCCGGCGCAGCGCGTCACGGTCGTGCCGGGTGCCCTCCCGCAGGAGCGTGCGGGTGTACGCCTGGAGACGGCCACGGAACGGGGCGCGCTCCAGACCGAACGCGTCGGCCACGTTGTCGGTCCACAGGAAACTGTCCGCCATCAGGCGGTCCGTGCCGGACGCGTCCACGGGGATGACCGTGTGAAGCTCTGCCTTGGGCGTGCTTCCGAACTGGCCACGGTGCTCCCGGGTGAGGAGGCGGCCCCCGGCGCGCGAGAGCGCGTCGAACACGATGAGCTCCGCCGCCGCCACCAGTCCGTTGGGGACGTCCTCCGCGTCGGGCTCGGTGCGCTGCGAAGGAATCTCTCGAGCCCCGGAGTCTCGAGCCCCGGAGTCTCGAGCCCCGGAGTCTCGAGCCCCGGCCGGCTCCAGCTCGTTCCCCGCGGAGACGTCGGCCGCCTCCGGGTCCACGCCCGCAGCGGCCGGGGCGATTTCGAACCCGAACAGACGCTTTCCGATCTGCGGGTCCGCCGCCAGGGTCGGGGCCCCCATCACGACGCGCTCCAGGCGGCGCAGCTGCGTTTCCTCCTCCGACGGAATGGCGTCGTCGGGGATGCCGCTCTCCTGGCGCCGGTAGTCGTCGCTCACCAGGCCGTTCTCATACAGGTAGTTCAGGTCCTCGGTGGCGTCGGGGCGTGCCACGATGCCGGTCGTGTCCCATGCGAGCGTGTGGCGCTCCACGTTCTGTACGCCCATGGCGGCCAGTACGGGGCGGTACCAGAACTCGGTAAAGGCGTCTCCGACCCGGTCAAGGAGGGGCTCGATCCAGACTTTGTACGTCTCCTCCTCCACCTGCCAGGCGCTCCAGTGGTTGGACTCGGCCTGCGAACCCTCCGCCACCGATTTGGGCATGGGGAGTGCTGCGGCCAGGCGGGACAGGTCGTCGCGCCGGAGATCGATCACCGTCTGGTCCATGGCGGTGTCCGGGGTGATCCGGCCTTTCACGAAAGCGTCGATCAGCTCACCTGGCATGGAGAGGATGACGGGCACCTGCGCCGCCGCGGTGCCGGGACTGGCGATACCGGCTGACGCTGCGCGCAGGAGCATGTCGGAGAACTCCTCGGCCACCGATCCGTTGTCCCCGGTGAGGGGGAGGTCCACCTCCTGCGGGATGGCGTGCATACCGGCCGTGGCTATGCGGGAGTCCAGGACGGAGGAGAGGTTCATCGACGCCTTCTCGATCTCCCGCAGGACGGGGAGCGCCGACCGGATCGACGTGTTCGCCTTGGACTGGTCCTCGGGGTGCGGGGACCAGACACGGATCATGCGGTCCGTGGACCCGAGCGTGACCCACTCCAGGGTGATCGGGTCCTGGTACGTCCAGGCCTTCCCCTTGACCTTCACCCGCTTGTTGGACAGGACCAGCCATTCGTCCGGCTGCGCCTTCCCGTCCCGGACGCCCCGGCCCCGGATGATGACGTAGGCCTCTCCGGGGACCAGCCAGCACACGGCAAGGAAGTATTGGAGCTGCGCCCGTCGGCCGATGCCGCCAAGGCAGAGCGAGGCGGCCAGCTGCGCCCGTGCGTCGTCGGTGGGCCCGGTGATCAGTCCCGTCTGCGGGTCGGTCTCGGCCCCGAAGAGGTCCGCCTTGGAGACGGCGTTGGCTATGTGGGAGATAGGAGTCTGCATCTCCCCCACGACGTCGTAGTAGTACCAGGCGTCCGTCTGCCATTGCTCGGCCGTCTGACGCGCCGCCACGCCCTTCAAGGCCTCCGGTCCGGAGAGGGGGATGGCGGCGGCCAGTACCGCCTTGGGGGGCGGTGTCTGGTCCGGCCTGTCCTTCCGCGCCCGCTTGAATATCGCCATGGACTATTCCTTCCCCGCGAGGAATCCCGCGACGTATGAGGCTGCGAGCGCAGCGGCTGCGGCCGTGAATATGCGGGTGTCGCCCCACGCCCACCACGCCGCAGCGGCTGCGGTGCCTATGTAGACGGATACGCACCACGGGCAGGTGAGGAGATAGGCCACCTTGTGGTCGGGGTTCCGGGCCAGAAGCTTCCCCAACGCCCATGTGCGGGGCGGGTCCAGGAGGGTGTCCTCCGTGACTAGACGGGTGACGCGGGCTGTTGCGAGGAGCGTGAGCACGAGCGCGAGGAGGTCCATAGGTGACATCATCCACGACCTTTCGACCCGAGTGACGCAAGCCTGTCATGCGGGAGGGCTGCTGCGACAGCAGCACGGCCGAACCTCTTGGCCACGTAGGCGTCTAGGTGCACGGCCGCGTCCACCCGGTCGGGGCTCTTGGACGGCGCCTCCTCCTGGATCCAGGTCGTGTACTGGTCCTCCAGTTTCCCGAGGACGCCGACGTGGTGAATCGTCCCTTGCTCGTGGCGCATGACGGTGGGCTGCGCCCGCAGTTGCTTCCCGGCGCTGGCGTGGATCTCGTCCAGGGGCGCCGGCGGTGCCTCGTGCTCCTCCGGTGTCTCCTCCGCGGTGGCGTCGGGATTCTGCGCCTTCCACTCCCGGAGCCACCGCTCCCGCCACACCTTGGTCAAGACTTCCTTAACCCACCCCTTGCCGAAATTGTCTTCATACACCAGGAGGTCCGCGCCGGTCTCCTCCACGAGATCCCATGCGGCGTGCGCCGACTTGTGCGGGGACATTTTGGCCGAGTGGTCGTGCGTGACGTAGAGGTGCCGGTCCGCGCCGACGACGCCGGCCACGAGACCGGTTTCATCCCCGAGCCCGGTACCGGCCGGGTCCATGGATACGACCTTGAAGAGGGTGGCGGACGGAGCGGTATCGACCCGGTTGCGTTCCAGGACGGAGCGCTGGAGGAGCGCGCCGGGGAGGTCTTCCAGGACGTCCGCGTTCAGTTCCTGGCGGCCGAGCGTCGTTCCCTCGTATTTCTCCACGACGGTACGGCGGAACGTCGGCGCGAGGTTCGCGAGGTTGTCATAGGTAGAGCCGCGGACGACGACGGTCGTCGGGCTCTTGATCAGTTCTTTGATCAGGGGGAGCGGACGGGGCGTGGTCGTGACGCAGACTTGCGGGTGGTCCCCGAGCCGCATCCCCATCTGGAGCATGTCCCACGCGTACTGGATGCGCCGCCACGCCGCCGTCTCGTCCGCCCACCCGTAGTGGTGCTGCGGTCCGCGGAGCCGGTCCGGTTCGTCCGCGGAGTACAGCATCTGGATAGCGCCGTTGGGGTAGGTCAGCTTTCGTTTCGACGGTTCGTACACGGGGCGGAACGTGGCCGGGGCGCAGGCGAGGATGCCGGACTCCCCCTCCACCATGATGTCCCGGGTGTCCGCCGCGGTGGCGCCGACCAGTGCGCCCCGCTCGTACTTGCTCGCCTGATCGATGGACCACTCCGCCCCGCACCGAGTCTTGCCGAACCCGCGCCCGGCGCACAGGAACCAGACGTCGTAGGAGACGGCGGCCGGGTCGGGCCAGCGCTGCGCCGCACGCGCGTGCTTGCCCCGGCGCCCCGGGTGCGGGGCGCCGTCGCAGTCGGGGCGGTCGCACAGCCACGGCACCTTGCCGTTGTCCATGTCCTGCGCCATGCGCTCGGCGACTTCCAGTACCCGGGCCAGGTCCGCGGGGGACAGCTTGAGCAACTGCGCCCGGGTCAGGCTCACTCCGACTCGGCCTTCCTCGCCATGATGTCCAGGATCCGGTTCACGGCCTCTTCATCGGTCCGGGACAGGTTCTCCTTGAGCGTGAGCGCCGTTTGCTGGACCTTGGCCGCCGCGGTGAACGCCGACGTCCAGCGGATCGACGGGTCGTGCCCCGGCTTCCACAGCAGCATAGATTCGGCCAAGTGATCGAGTAGCTTTTCGGCCACGTCCAGGTGTCTGTTGCGCACCCGGCTGTAGGCGTCGGCCTCTCCGTCCACCCGGGCAGTCGTCATGTACGTGTCGTACGCGGAGGCGCGTCCTACCCAGTCGAATTTCTGGGACCACCGCGACAGCAGTGAGCGCGACTTGCCGACGACGCGGACCGTCTCGTCCAACGACCGGTTTTCGGCCCCGAGGAGCATGTACTCCCGGAACGCTGCGTACGCCGGCGACGACTCCCCCTCTCCCCGGGTCCACGGGTAGGTCTCGCCGAACTCCAGCTGTTCACCCTCACCGTTGCTCACGCCGCCTCCTTGCACATCACGTACGTCTCCCCGAGCCACTGGACCGTAGTAGGGGTATACCCGTCCGGGCACATCACGGAGTCTCCTGCCTGGCCCGGGTCACCCTTCGGTCCCGGAGGTCCAGGAGGACCCGAAGGGCCCGTGTCCCCCGCGGGGCCAGGCGGACCGCTAGGGCCCACGGCGCCCGGCGCGCCATCCTGGCCGTTCGCTCCTGCCACTCCGTCCTTGCCCGGCGCACCGTCCTTGCCCGGCTGTCCCACTGGTCCCGCAGCGCCTGTAGCTCCGGGGGTACCTGGCGTTCCGTCATCTCCGTCGGACCCGTCCTCTCCGTCCCGGCCGGTGTCCCCGTCGGATCCGGCCTGCCCCGTCGGACCGGGAGGACCCTGCGGCCCCCGGTCCCCGTCGGTCCCCGTCTCGCCCTTGGGCCCTGCGGTGGGCACACCCCCGAGTTCACGCACCTGTTGCGCGAGTGCGTCACGGTCGGCCCGTGCGGAGTCCAGGGACTCCGAGACCTGGCGGACCTGGACTATGCCGTAGGCGATGGCCACGCACACGGCAACCATCGCTATCCAGAACGCCCATGCGCTGCGCCGGGTCCCGGTCACGTCGTCCCTTTCGTAATCAGCCACACGAGCAGAGCCACCAGGAGGGGGCCCGCAATGGACGTGATCATGATGCGGGTACGCGACGCCTGCGCTTCCCGCAGGTCTCGTATCTGCTCGTTCTGGCGGCTCTCACGCTCGGCCGCCAGCAACTGGTCCGCCGTCCGCTGTTCCTGCGTGACATAGGTGTGGGACGCGCCCTCCAGCCGGGCCAGCGCCGCGTTGGTGAGATCCACCTTGGAGCCAAGTGTCCGGATCATCTCCCCCACACTCGGCTCCTCCAGCGGAGGCACGCCGCTACTCGGCCGCGGAGAGGAGGCGGAGGTCCACCCGGGGCACGGTGACCGGCTGGTCTCCGTTGTTCCGCAGGGTCACCTTCAGCTTCCGCCCCGCCGGAAGGAAGCCGGTCATGGACACGTTGGCCACGTACGCCTCCGCCTGCGTGAACACGTCGGCCGTGGAGGAGGTGGAGTTGGTGGCGTCGGCCAGTTCCTGGACAGCCAGCACGCCGATGCGCACCGGTGCGCCCGCTCCGGTGGCCGGTATCCAGACGGACACGGTTCCCGTGTACACGGCCGCGGAGGACAGGAGCGTGTACCCGCCCTCCCCGTGCTCGTTGGGGTCGTCGCGGATGTCCGTGGTGAAGTACACCATCCGGTCGGCGCCGGCCGGGATGGTGAGGGACTCGGGGCGGGACAGCTGTGTCAGTCGCATGTCGGGCACTCCAGTGCCGGGCGTGGTCGGCGCCGGCGTAGTCGGGGTGGTGGGCGTGGTCGGGGTAGTGGGCTCGGTCGTGTCGCCGGGGGACCAGGAGGCGCCGTGCGCCAGCCTCTCGTCCACGTCCGCCCGGAAGGGGTCCATGGAAAAGGACGGATCGATCTTCCGCCCCGTCACCTCCTTGTGGCCCGCGATGGATTCGGCCGTCCACTTGTGGTGTCGGCAGATGGCTGCGGCCCACCGGACGGACTGGTCGTACTGGTCGGCCAGGTACGGGTCCTTCCAGTCCCCCTTGTTCTCGATCTCCAGGCCGTAGAGCCGGCTGTTCCCGTCCACCGCGTCGGGCCCCGGTTTGGGGTGGCGGCCGTCCTCGGCCACCAGGGAGTCCAGCGCGTTCTTCGCGATCAGTCCGGCGTGGTTCGTGCGCCCGTATCCGGGGATGACGACGCGTCCGGCCTTGGTAGCCAGGCCGTGGCACAGCGGACCGGGGAGGGCGGTCGTCCCGTTCCGCACAAAGGTGTCCATGGTCTTGGAGACGCCGGCGGTGTGGTGGATCAGGACCCCGTTGACGGGACCCCACGCCCCTTTGTGGTTCCGGTTGTGGGTCCGCCAGCCGATCATCCCCTCGACGCGTACCCCCTCATTCCGGAGCGCCCTGATGTACTGGTCCGGTGTCATCGGTGTCGCCATTTCCGTCCCCCTTCTGTCATGTCGACTTCATGACAGCATACTGACAGAGAGCCCGTCCGTAGCTGATACGGACGGGCTCTCTGATGCACCGTGGGGACGGATGCGTCCCCAGGTTAGCGGGTCATGCTCCTGGTGGCTCCGGTGCCTTACCGGCCACGTCGGG
>Ga0164306_10000147_pt1 | contig 25966 bp, 23 predicted proteins | sample Whisoiple_242_MG_FD_110213 | JGI IMG/M metagenome (GOLD analysis project Ga0164306, IMG submission 110213) | Soil microbial communities amended with fresh organic matter from upstate New York, USA - Whitman soil sample_242_MG | ecosystem: Environmental > Terrestrial > Soil > Unclassified >... | reverse complement strand
GGCTTTCAGTTCATCGCGTAGCTGCTTCAGCGCATCGTTCGATCCGCTTGCGCCGGTCAGTGTCCCGGCGGCAGCATCATCGCCATTGAGGAAGGCGACCAGCTTGCCTTCACGGCCCGTTGGGACCTGCACAAAACGCGTGGCCTGGCGGCGCAGCTTGATCGGCTGCGAATTTACGACATAGAGTTTGGCCTGGTGCAGACGAACATTGGTGCGAATGTTCCAGGCCAGCAGCGGATGGCGCTCCGTAGGATCGTTGCCAATCAGCAGAATGGCCGGTGCGCTGGCGACATCGCGCATGGTCGCCGTGGCATTTTCTTTTCCGGTGACGGCGCGGGCGAAGCCGGCGAAGTCGGCCGTGCGATGGTGGTCGATATTGTTGGTGCCCAGCACGGTACGCGCGAATTTCTGCAATAAGTAGTTTTCTTCATTCGTAGTGCGGTTGGAGCCAATCACGCCGATCGACTGGCCGCCTTTGCTGTCGCGGATTTCGCGCAAGCGCTTGCCTACGTGCTCAATGGCTTCTTCCCACGTGGTGGGCGTAAGCTTGCCGTCTTTGCGCACCAGCGGCTGGCGCAGACGGTCTTTGTGGTCGAAATAATCGAAGGCGTAGCGGCCCTTGATGCAGAGGAAGTCGCCGTTAATGCCGCTCTTGTCGCGGTTGTCGCCGCGCACAATGTCCATGCCGGTATCAGACCGGCGCACGCCCAGCGTGGTCTTGCAGCCATCGCCACAATGCGTGCAGATGGTGCCAACGTGCTTCATCTCCCACGGGCGGGTCTTGTAGCGGTAGGCGCCGGAGGTGAGCGCACCGACCGGGCATATGTCAATGCACATACCGCATTCTTCGCAGTCCAGGTGGTCGCCTTCATTCGGGGCGATTACCGAGCTGGAACCGCGAAGCTGCACGCCGAGCGCCGCAACGTCCATGCCTTCTCCGCAGACGCGCACGCAGCGGTAACACAGGATGCAGCGCGGGCGATCAAAGAAGACCACCGGCGACCACTGCTGCTCTTCTTTATGCAGCTTGCCTTCCATGTAGCGCGACTCGGCCGCGCCGTACTTGAAAGTCATGTCCTGCAATTCGCATTCGCCGCCGGCATCGCAGACGGGGCAGTCGAGCGGATGGTTGCCGAGCAGGAGTTCGATCATCGACTTGCGCGCCTGGCGTACTTCGTCGGTGTCGGTGGCCACGACCATGCCGTCAGTGATAGGCACCGTGCAGGCAGTCTGCAGCTTGGGCATCTTCTCAATGCGCACCAGGCACATGCGGCATGCGGCCTGAAGAGAAAGCCCCGGGTAATAGCAGAACGATGGGACTTCGATCCCCACGGCTTTGCAGGCTTCAATGAGAAGCGTGCCCGCGGGCGCGGTGACCTGTTTGCCGTCGACGGTGATGGTTACATTCTTTACTTCGGCCATGTGTCCTGAGCTTCCCAACTGTTTTCAACTGCTTTGCTAATCTGGTAATCGCGTAATTTGGTAATTTCGTAATTGAAAATCAAAACCTGCCGCCCCGCCGTGTCGCAAATTACTCAATTACCAAATCTTCCTTGCTCTCGCTAGGGCGTTGCCGCCATACCCTTGAGAGTGTTCCTGATCTCGTAAATCTGTGCCGCGTGCCGTTCCGCATGTTTCGCAATGATGATCACCATCTCATAAGTGCTTACGGTGCCGGCGGCCGGATGAGGATGCGTTACCTCAGTGGCGCGCAGGTCTTCTGTGCTCTGCTCGACAAAGGCGATGACGCCATCGCGCACAGTCTTAAACCTGGCTTCCGCTTCAGACAGCGTGGCAAAGCGGCCTTTCGGTTGGCCGCTCTCCGGCGACTGCATCTTGCGGCTGCGGTCCGCGGTGTTGCGCAAAAAGATCTCTTCACGGTTCGGCGCGCCTGGAGTGCGCGGCACGCGCTGCGTGGTGACGAGCCGCGTCATCAGTGTTTCAGCAGCCGTGAGATGCTCCACCGTATCCAGCACGCTCCAGCACTCAGGCGAAGGATGCATCCGGCCCTGGTCTTCAGAGATACCAGCGAAGCTGCCCAGGAATCGCTCCCGGCTCTGGCGGAGCAAAGTGACAAGGAGTTCCTTGTCAGCGTTGCTGTTGACCGGATTGGGCATTGCTGTCAAGGCTTAGTGTGCTCCTACTACCGGCAGTTCGGTGATCTTTGCCGCCGGATCAAACGGACACGGGCGGCCTTCCAGATGCATTTCAAATTCATTCCGCCACTTATCGACAATCGACATGGTAGGAATGGCCGCGGCGTCACCCAGAGGGCAGAAGGTCCGGCCAAGCATGTTCTGCGCCAGGTACTTGATGTTGTCGATGTCTTTGCGCAGGCCGCCGCCATTGTGGAAGCGGGTAAGCGTCTTTTTGAGCCAGTCTGTACCTTCGCGGCAGGGAATACACCAGCCACAGCTCTCATGCTGGTAGAACTTCATCACGCGCAGCGCGAATTTGACCATGCAGGTCTGATCGTCGAGGATGACAACGCCGCCGGAGCCAAGGAATTCGCCGCGCTTGCCGAAGGAATCAAAATCCATGTTCATCTGCTCGGCTTCTTCCGCGGTCAGGACAAAGGTGGAGGATCCGCCCGGGACAACGGCTTTGAGCTTGCGCCCGTTGGGAATGCCGCCGCCAACGTCATAAATCATCTTCTTGAGCGGATAGCCCAGCGGCAGCTCATAGACTCCGGGCTTGTTGATGTGGCCGCTCAGGCAGAACAGGCGTGTGCCGCCATTCTTCGGCGGGCCGTAATCGGCAAACTTCTGGCCGCCCATAAGAATGATGTGTGGGACGGAAGCCAGCGTTTCCACGTTATTGATCACCGTCGGCCCACCCCAGAGTCCCACAACGGCAGGGAAGGGGGGACGGATGCGCGGGATGCCGCGCTTGCCTTCCAGCGATTCCATCAGCGCGGACTCTTCACCCACTTCATACGCGCCTGCGCCGGTATGCCAGCGAACGTCAAAGTCTTTGCCGCTGCCGAAAATATTCTTGCCCAGATAGCCCTTGGCATATGCGTCGGCAATGGCTTTGCGCATGATGTCAACCAGGTAGCGGTACTCGCCGCGAATATAAACAAAGCCGACTTTCGCGCCCACGGCCAAACCGGCGATGATGACGCCTTCAATTACGGCATGAGGATCGTGTTCCAGGATCGGACGGTCTTTGCAGGTCCCGGGCTCACTTTCGTCGCCATTGACCAGGATGTATTTGGCTTTATTGGTGTCCTTGGGGACAAAACTCCACTTCATGCCGGTGGGGAAGCCGGCGCCGCCGCGTCCGCGCAGGTTTGAGGTCTTGACCTCATTAATGATGTCGTCGGGCGACATGGTCAGGGCTTTTTGCACGGCCTTGTAACCGTCGAGTTCCAAGTAACGGTTAATGTCAGCCGCGCCCTTGCCAAAGCGCTTTGAGACGACTTTTATTTCGTCGGGATGGGAAACTAAATCAGCCATTTTTTTAAATTGCCAAAATTGCCATTACTGCCAAGATTGCCAAAATTGAAAACCTACTATTTCCTCTTTGCCGTCAGCCGGGAAGCTCTGAAGATTGCAGTCAACTCTCGAGCCTCATTAAGTAAGGGGTCAAGGCGCTCCTTTTTGACCACCTTAATGTCAGCAAGCAACTCGATCCAAAACACAGTTTCATCCGCTTCTTCACTCACGACACCGATCTTGGCTATGAATTCTGCCCTAGACCGAGCATGACATGCCGCACGATAATTTGCGCCGACCGAAGTACCAGACCGTAAAAGCTGCTTACCAATCACCTGTGCCTCGGTTGCGGGCGGCAATGATCGAAACAGATGCACAATTCGCAACGCAAATTCCTTAGTTCGCGTGCGAAGCTGCTCTGTCTTCCCGTCCACAGCTTTCTCCACTTCCAACTGCTAGTGCCATATTCAATTTTGGCAATCTTGGCAGTACTGGCAATTTTGGCAATTCAATCATTGCTTTGATCTCTTGCGATACTGCTCAATCACCGCGTCCATCTTGTCATTCGTCAGGTTCTCGTGAAAGTCGTAATTCACCTGGACCGCCGGAGCCCAACTGCAAGCGCCGATGCATTCCACCTCTTCCAGTGAAAACGTTCCGTCAGCGGTGGTCTGCTTGTGGCCGATTCCCAGCTTGCTCTTGCAGTGGTCCAGAATCTCTTCACCGCCGCGCAGCATGCAGCTGATGTTGGTGCACACCTGGACGTGGTATTTACCCATTGGCTTGGTGTGCAGCAGGGAGTAGTAGCTGATCACGTTGCGGACTTCGAGCTCGGTCAACTCGGTCTTTTGGGCCAAATGCGCGATCGCCTCGTCGCTCAGGTAGCCAAGCTCGTCTTGGGTGTAAAGGAGCATAGGTACCAGGAACCCACGCTTGGTCGGGTATTCCTTCATTTTCTCGGTGAAGAAAGAGTCGAGTTTTTCCGAAATCACCATACCGTTATTTATCCGTTGCCGTGTTCAGATGGTTTACGACAATACGTCCGGCTTCTCTAGCTGCAACCCACTCAGCCAGCCCAAACTCTTCGAGATTGCATTGCTCACTCTTTACCGGCAGCCTTCCTTTGTACTGGGCGGGATGCGGGCCGTTTTGAGTGTAGACTTCGATTGTCGCCTCAGCCTCGTTCAGAACAAAATCAATGTATGGACCACCTGCCCACACTTCAATACGGCCAGCCTTGCCGAAATCGAGAGAAGCATCCAAAGCCCCCGATTGATTTTCTTCAAGTCCGGCTGCTTCCACTAACGCTTCGACAAATGCGAGCCAAAAACCCTCAAATGCTCTGTTTTTTGGCCGTTGTCGCTGTTTCCATTCGTCGGTCCATGGCATCCGGCTTATCTGTCAACCTTCTTCAACGATCTATCTCTCCCAGCACGATATCAATGCTTCCAATCGCCGCCACGACGTCGGCGATCAGGCGTCCTTCGCACATCTGAGGTAAAGCTTGAAGGTTGGCAAAGGAAGGCGAGCGCATGTGTACGCGGAGCGGTTTGGCGGTGCCGTCGCTTACCACGTAGTAGCCCATTTCGCCGCGCGGCGACTCGATAGCGTGATAAACCTCGCCTGCCGGAACGGCAAAGCCTTCCGTGACAATCTTAAAGTGATAGATGAGGGCTTCCATCTGCGTCTTCATCTTCTCGCGGTCGGGAAGAACGATCTTCGGAGCATCGGCTTTGGTTGGGCCGGCGGGCATGCCTTCCAGGGCCTGCTTGGCGATCTCGCGCGATTGCCGCATCTCTTCTACCCGGCAGACATAGCGTGCCCACACATCGCCATCTTTTCCCACCGGGACCTTGAACTTGAAATTTTCGTATCCGCAGTAAGGCATGTCGCGGCGCAGATCGAAATCCACTCCGCTGGCGCGCAAAGAAGGGCCGGTCAGACCAATGGCAAGCCCATCTTCGGCGGTGATTCTGGCCACATCCTTCAGGCGATCGATGAAGATCCTGTTGCCCGTGAGCAGGTCCTCGTATTCATCCACTTTCTCAGAAAAGCGGTCGAGAAATTTCTTTACTTTATCAAAGAAGCCGAGCGGAGGGTCGAGTGCCAGCCCGCCAATGCGGAAATATGACGTCATCATGCGCTGGCCGCTGACCATTTCGTAAATGCGCAGGAGATCTTCGCGCTCCCGGAAGCAATAAAGGAATACCGACATGGCGCCGATGTCCAGGGCGTGCGTGCCCAGCCAGACCAGGTGAGAGCTGATGCGCTGGAGCTCGGCCAGCATCACGCGCATCCATTGCGCGCGCGGCGGAATTTCCAAACCCAGCAGCTTCTCCACGGCCATCACGTAGCACAGGTTGTTGACCATGGGGCAGAGATAGTCAATGCGGTCTGTGAGTGGGACGATCTGCTGGTAAAACTTGGCTTCGCAGGTTTTCTCAATTCCGGTATGGAGGAAGCCGATGTCGGGCATCATCCGGACAATGGTTTCGCCGTCAATCTCCAGCAACAGGCGCAACACGCCGTGGGTGGAGGGATGCTGCGGCCCCATGTTGAGGACCATGGTTTTGTCTTGAGTTGGGTCCAGCACCGGATTGGCGTTCAAGTGGCCCATTAACGGTATCCTTCCACTGGATAGTCCTTGCGCAGAGGATGACCTTCCCAGTCCTCCGGCAGCATAATGCGGCGCAAATAGGGATGGCCAAGGAAACGAATGCCAAAAAGATCGAAGAGCTCGCGCTCAAAGAAATTTGCCGAAGGCCACACAGAGGTGATCGATTCCAGTGACGCTTCGTCGCCCGACAATCGAACTTTCAGCCGCACACGCTCTTTGCGCTTCATCGACAGCAGGTGGTAAGCCACTTCAAAGCGCGGCTCGCGTGGATAAAAGTCGGCGCAGGTCAGGTCGGAAAGAAAGTCCGTGAGGCCCTGGGATTTCAGCCGGGCGCAGGCTTCGCGGATGGCCTCGCGGGCCACGTAAATCGTCAGCTCGTCGCGATCAAAGCGCGCGCCCTGGATGGCATCGGCCCGCCATGTCAGCAGATCGCCGACCATGGGGCGGTCTTTCAGTTGTTCGATATCGGTAATCGCCGGTGAGAGTGGCATCAGTTACTACCCCTCTCAGAGGCGTTCCAGTCCAGAATGCCTTTCTTCCATATATAGAAGAAGCCGACCAGCACCAGGCCGATGTAAATCAGCATCTCCCAGAAGCCAAACATCTTGAGCTCGCGGGCGATGATGGCCCAGGGATAGAGGAAGACGGCTTCCACGTCAAACAGAATGAAGAGCATGCCGACCAGGTAGAACTTTACGCTGAAGCGCTGCTGCGCGTCGCCGGTGGGCTCAATGCCGCATTCGTATGCGGTGTTCTTGGCGCGCGACCATTTGTGCTTGCCCAGCAGATGGGAAAGAGTGACCATCACCGCGGCCAGGGCAATGGCAACGATCACCTGAATCAGCAACGGAATATAATGAGCGAAGTAACTGTTCTCCGGCATGCAAGGCCTGTACAGAAACGAGCGACTGCAATACGCCAAACACTCGAATGTAATTTCCATTCGCGGGAGTGTCAAGCCCTTGACTTTGAATGGAGTTAATGGTTTTCAATTGGAGACTGGCGGGCAGTCTACAGGAGAGGCAAAATGCGCCGGCAGGGCGGCTGAACTCCCATCTCAAACATGACGATTTTTGGATTCAATACCGACGTGAAGTTGGCCGATGTGGTTTACCACGTGCAAAGCGAGGCCCGGCAAAATGACCTGCTGTTACAGACACTGGTGTTTGTGAAAGGCCAGTGCGTGGGCAAGCAGGCGTTCTCTTACGCGCATGAGTTATCGCATCCGGGTTTTTCCACTGAAGCTATGCATGAGCTGCTGAAGACGCAGCACAAGGCGGTCATCGATGCCATTCAGCAAGGGCAGATGAATTCCGTGCTTGGGAACGGGACGGACGTGCAGGACGTGGGCGGCTCAGGACTTTCTCTGCAATGGAAAGCGCAGGCCGCGGCCGCCGAGGCTTCAGACATGCCGGTGAATTTCCAGGTGCTCGATTCCGGCCAGCCGGCGCACGGCGCTGAAGTTGTTGTGCGCGGGGTGATCGCTTCCGATGGACTGGAACTGGCCCGTGGAACAGCCGATGCAACAGGAGCTGTCGGGCTCTCCATACCGCTGACCGAGGACGTGCTAAATCGCGGAGCGGTGATGGTGCAGGCCACGCGCGAGGGAAAATCCGTGACGCGGAAATTCAGGGTGAAACGGTAAGGGAATTGGTAATTGAGTAATTTGGTAATTGAGTAATTTGATCAAAATGTCTCTTCGAGGACTTCGTGCGGACTTTCGGTCGCTGACGGTTCATTGCAATGAGTTTGCGACTCCGCTCATGATTTATCCTGACGCTTAAGTGCCTGACCATCTTCCCCAGCTCGAGGTGCCTTCCTGCGACGCCATCGTTGTTGGCTCCGGCCCGAACGGGCTGGCGGCGGCGATTCGTCTGGCGCAGGCGGGCCGGCGCGTGGTGGTGCTGGAAGCGGCGGACACACCGGGCGGAGGCGTGCGATCGGCTGAGTTGACGCTGCCGGGCTTTGTTCACGATGTTTGTTCCACGGTCTACGCCATGGTTGCGTGCTCGCCCTTTCTGGGCCGCCTGCCGCTCGAAAAACATGGATTGAATTGGGTCTTTCCTCCCGTTCCGCTGGCCCATCCGCTCGATGACGGCTCGGCCGTGCTGCTGCACCAGTCGCTGGACGAGACTGTGCGGTCTTTGGACGCAAGTGGGGCCGCAAAGGGGGACGCAAATGGGGGCGCCGATGGCGCCGGCTATCGGCGGCTGATGGGGGATTTAGTGGCGCGCTGGCAGGATCTTTTGGGAGACGCGTTCGCGCCTCCAGGAATCCCAAAGCACCCCGTTCTTTTTGCGAAGTTCGGTCTGCGGGCGATCCGGCCGGCAACTTCGCTGGCGCGTGCCTATTTCAAGACCGAGCGCGGCCGTGCCCTGTTTGCCGGGATGGCGGCACATTCAATTCTGCCCCTGGAAAAGCTGACTACTTCGGCAGTGGCGCTGATATTGGCCGTCGCGGGCCATGCCGCGGGATGGCCGTTTGCTCGCGGAGGCTCGCAGCAGCTCACCGCCGCGCTGGTTAAATATCTGGAATCGCTGGGCGGCCAGGTAATCACCAATCGCAACGTGGAATCGCTGGAGCAACTTCCAGCCACGCGCGCTGTCCTGCTCGACGTGACGCCGCGCCAGCTCATCCGCATGGCTGGCGCAAAACTGCCCGGCTCATACCGGCGAAGCCTGGAGCACTTCAAGTATGGTCCGGGCGTTTACAAACTGGATTGGGCCCTGCACCAGCCTGTCCCGTGGCGCGCGGCAGAGTGCGCGCAGGCCGGCACCGTTCACCTGGGCGGAACGCTGGAAGAGATCGCCGATTCTGAGCGACAGCCATGGCAGGGAAAAGTTTCTGACCGTCCGTATGTTTTGTTTACGCAGGCCAGCTTGTTTGATTCCACGCGCGCTCCCGCCGGCAAACATACCGCCTGGGCCTACTGCCATGTGCCCAACGGCTTCACCGGCAACGCGACGGAGGCAATTGAAAAGCAGGTGGAGCGGTTCGCGCCCGGCTTCCGCGACTGCATTGCCGCGCGCTCAGTGATGGGGCCGGCGGAGATGGAGCGCCACAACCAGAACCTGATTGGCGGCGACATTGGCGGCGGGGCGGCGTATTTAAGCCAGATGTTTCTGCGGCCCACGGCCAGCCTCTATCGCACCCCTCTGGAGGGCGTCTTTCTCTGTTCTTCTTCCACGCCTCCGGCGCCGGGTGTCCATGGAATGTGCGGATACTTTGCCGCCGAAGCCGCGCTCAAACGCTTTCGCTGAGGAGTGGTTAGTCCTAACAAAGCTGGTTCCCTGAATCGCGGGTAATGGTACAGTTTTGTCGACAGGCTCATCGCTGGCGCGATGACGTCTTATTCGCTCCGCTCACCCAGGACTAAAGTCCTGGGCTGGGGCCCGCGATTCCATCCCACCACGCGAAAGTCGCGCGTGGCGGGGGGCCCCACGCAAGCGAATCGCTAGACGCTGATACTGCTAATGGGTCAGTTTTCAAACTGACCCACTATCGAATCGCGAGATGTTTGCCTTTTCAATTTGAATGAAGTAATTTTCCGACTGCTGGATGCCACGTCCCAGGGCACGGAGAATGACGGCGAAGCCGAGTGAGGGAACGAATGTTTTGCTTCAAATGCGGGGCTTCCATGCCCGACGATGCTACGATCTGTCCGCAGTGCGCCACCCCGGTGCAGAGCGTTCCAACCGCGCCGCCACCACCGCAGGCCCCCCAGTCGGGTGCGCCCAGCCCGGCTTCGACCTCGGCATGGCTGAATGCTCCTCCGTCACAGACGCAATATCCGCCCCAGCAGGCGTATCCGCCGCAGGCACAGCCTTACCCAGGGCAATATCAGCAGCAAACTGACGGCAAAGCCACGGCCAGCTTGATACTGGGAATCCTCTCGATTTTGTGTTTCGGATTATTGACCGGATTGCCGGCCATTATTCTCGGGCACATTTCGCGCGGCAACATCGAGCAGAGCCGGGGACGACTGACCGGCGCAGGTATGGCGTTGACAGGCCTGATCCTCGGTTACGTCAGTATCGTCTCAAGCATCCTGATTATTGCTGCCATTATGATTCCCAATCTAATGCGGGCAAGGATGTCCGCCAATGAGTCTGCCGCCGCGAGCACCGTGCGCTTGATCAATACATCCCAGGTCACCTATTCGACGACCTATCCTGAGCAGGGCTATGCGCGCGATCTGGCTACGCTGGGCGGCAATTGCACCAGCGGAGGCACCGCTGAGCACGCCTGTCTGCTGGACAGAGAACTGGGCCAGACGAATTGCACATCTGGCGTTTGGTGCCAGAAGGACGCTTACAGATACACCATCAGTTCAACTTGCGCGCCACCCCAATTCGATAGACAGCAGCAGGGAACTGATAATGCCTGCACCGAATATGTGATTGCCGCGACGCCGGTCAATTCAAACATGGGGAGACGCAGCTACTGTGCTGTGTCGGATGCGGTTATCCGATCTCGTTTCGGAATGCCCCTGGCTACGCCTCCGACAGCCGAAGAATGCCAGGGTTGGTCGCCGCTCTCGGATTAGCCGGACGCCCGCCTGGAATTCGTTGAACCGTTATCGGGCAGATTTTTGCTTCTTTGGTCGAAATTGAGGCCGGTGTTCTGTTTTGAAACGCCGGATGGCAGGCATTTTCCACCTAACCTTACTTTATTAAGGCTTCCAACTAGCAGAGCTGCATCTGCTTCTAAGTGTATGGATCGAAATGGAAGCCCTTCACCTGGCGCAGGAAACTGCGCCTGAAAACCCGAGACCTTCGCTTCTTCACAAGGCCGCGCGCACAATGCCGGGCATCATCGCGGGCGCGGCGGACCTTGATCCGGCAGCGGTGCTTACGGCCACGGTCGCGGGCGCCAGCTTTGGCACGTCACTGGGATGGGTGGTGGTGCTGTGCGTGCCCGTGTTGTTCAGCGTATTCGCTGTTTCGTCGCGGCTTGGGCAGGAGACCAAAAAAGGGCTGGTTGAGCTGATCCGCGAGCAATACGGCCGCAAGAGCGCCATGGCGATCGCGCTGCTGATTGTTGGGGTGAATATGGCCATGATCGTGGGCGATATTGTGGCCGTAAGCGACAGTTGCTCGCTTCTCACCATGTCGCCCCGGCTGTTTTTCCTCGCAATCGTGGGATTTACGGTCTGGTATGTGCTGATCATCGGCGACTACCAGAAGACCACCAAGGTCCTGGGCGGGCTCACGCTGATCCTGATTGCCTACGTGCTGGCGGCCTATCGCGTCACCGATTCCTTTGTCGGCCTGGCCAAAGACGTGCTCCTGCCAAAGATGCAGGTGAATGCCGGATACATGATGGGCGTGGTGGCGGTGTTTGGCTCGCTGCTCACGCCGGACGTGATCGTATGGCAGACCAGCTCTAAGCGCGGCTTGCCGGAAGGACTGGCCAAGGCCCACGTAACCGAATCGCACGCGGGAACGTTCGTCGCCTGCGTGATTTCGCTCTCCGCCATGATTGTGGCTTCGCACATGCATGTGGCCGATCCCTCGAACATGACCACACGCACGGCGTCAGAAGCTCTGGGCTCATTCGGCTTTATGGGGACGGTGCTGTTTGCCCTGGGCATTATCGCTTCCGGCATGATCGCGCTGCCCATCCTTGTGGCGTCATTGTGTTTCAGCGTGGCCGAGGCCGCGGGCTGGCGGTCAGGCCTTTCCATGGAGCCGTGGAACGCGCGCCTGTTCTTTGTGATGATCTCAGCCACCGTCTTCCTGGCTGTGGTCATCGACTTTTTTGGCGTCCACACCGTGCACGTGCTTTATTGGTCGCAGGCGCTGGCGGGAATTGCGCTGGTGCCGATCTTTGCCTACATCCTGCTGCTCTCCAACAATTCCAAAATCATGCGTACCACCAACAGCAAGTTTGAAAATTTCTGGCTGGGCTGCGCCGTCACGGGCATGTTGATTTCCAACCTGCTGTTCTTCTGGTTTGCGGGGAGATAGCAATCAGCATTCAGCATTCAGCATTCAGTCAAAGAAACAGCGCCGCAGATTTCCGGTGATAGGCGATTTCGCAGATAGGCGATTCCGCAGAAAAGCATAGCGCGGCAGAGCCGCAACCAACGAAAATAGAAAAGAAATTAGAAAGAAATTTAGCCGCGAATTTCGCGAATAAACACGAATCAGAAACTGAAAACACATGATTCGCGTTCTTTCGCGTTGATTCGCGGCTGATTTTCTTTGGTTAATTGCTGATGGCGTAATTGGCCAGTCGCCAAAAGCCAAGAGCCAAAAGCCAAGAGCCAAGAGCCGAATCTAGAAGCTAGCAGCTATTTCACATCCATCAGTTCAACGTCGAAGACCAGAGTGGCATTGGGAGGAATGGTGGAGCCGGCGCCGCGCGCACCGTAACCCAACTCCGGAGGGATGCGTAGCTGCCGCTTGCCGCCGACCTTCATCCCGGCAACGCCTTCGTCCCATCCCTTAATGACCTGCCCGACGCCCAATTGGAACTGGATGGGCTCGCCCGCATCGCGTGAGCTGTCGAATTCCTTGCCATCCGTGAGCCAGCCGGTATAGTGCACGCTCACCTTTTTACCTGCCTGGGCCAGTTTGCCGGTGCCTTTCTTGATCTCCCAATATTGCAGTCCGCTGGCGGTGGTTATGGGCTTGCCGGAAACTGCGGTGGGACCCTCAGACTTCTTGGCGGCCGGTTTTGCCGCCTTCTTGCTTTGAGCGAGCAGCGCGATCGACAGGGTCAGTAAGCAAATAGCAACAGCTCTCTGTGGCATGATTTTCTCCTTGGTAAAAGGGATGATACAGGATTTGCCGCGGCAGGTTGACTTTCGTTGTTTGTTTTCTATACAGGAGCCGCCGTGATTTTTACAGCTCGGTCCGCCGGCAGTGCTGCATGAACGCTTTCCCAGGTTCAATGTCCTCGTCCAGAACACGATGGCAGCGTACATCTGAAGGCATAAAAAATCATGCCGCTGAAAGTGACGGCGGCGGGAGATGCGGCCGTACGGCTTCCACGGGACGGCTGGTGTATTTCATCCGCGTCACTTTCTGCCGCAATCTTCACATATACTTCTGCTAAACGTCGTGGCCAAGAAAACCATCCTCTATTTCTCCGCGCTGCTGCTGTTCGCCTCGGCCGGCGCGGTGTGCCAGCAGCCCGCAAGCGGGCCATTCAAGGCGCAGATCGAGAAAGCCAAGGCGCTGCGCGCTGCCGGTTCTTCCGACGAGGCGCGGAAAATCTATGAATCGGTGTTGCCGGCGTTGCGCGCGCAGTCCCCAGGCCACGAGCTGATTGACACGCTGAACAACCTGAGCGACATAGCAACCATGTCGGGCGAATATCCCCGGGCGGTAGCGCTTTCCCGCGAGAGCGCCGCCGCCTGCCGGAAGATGCAGGACAAAAATTGCGAAGCGCAGGCGCATGACGACGCCGGGCTGGCTCTTTCCAACGCGGGAAATTATGCGGAGGCCGCGGCGGAACTCGACCTGGGACTGAAGCTGACGGAGGAAACCGGGAACGCGCAGACGGCCGTGCTGGTCCTGAATAACCTGGGAAGCGTCTATTTCTACCAGGCGAAATATTCTGAAGCGCTGCGGACATATGAATCCGCGCTGCAATACGTGGAGAAGGCCGGCGCGGAGCCTTGGACCGCGATCTGGCGGCAGCTTACGCAGCTAAACCTGGCGACGCTGTATCAGCGGCTGGGCAATGACCAGCGCGCGATCAAGATTTATAACGACATTCTGTCCCATCCCGACAAAGACCTGACGCCGCGCGATATTGCCCACATGGACGCAAATTTGGGAGCAATTTACCGCCGCTTAGGCGATCCAAATCAGGCGCTGCTCTTTTACGGCTATGCGGACGAGTATTACGCGAAAGAGAAAGATATCGATGGCGAACTGGGAGTGCTGAAGAACAGCGGCATCGTTCTGGGGCTGGAGCTCCGGCAGTATCAGGATGCGCTGAAGAAGTTTGATGCTGTGCGCGCTCTGGCGGAGAAGACCAAAAGCCGGCGCGAGGCGATGCAGGCCGTGCTGTATCGCGGCGAGACGCTCTACCGCATGGGCAAAATGGAGGACGCGGAAAAGGAATCTTCGAGGGCGCTGGCGGCCGCGGAACAACTGGGCACGGTGGAAGAGCAGTGGAAGGCCGTGTACAAAATCGGAAAGATTGCGCTTGACAAAGGACAGCGCGAGATTGCCGAAACGAAATTCCGCGATGCCATCCAGCGGATTGAAAGCCTGCGTTCGCAATTACAGCTCTCGCGGCTGAAAGCGGACTTTCTCGCCGACAAGCGCGATGTTTACGACGCGCTGATCAAGCTCTTGCTGGAGCGCAACGATGCCGCCGAGGCCTTTGAGTTCATGGAGCGCAGCCGCGCGCGCGTTTTCCAGGACAGGTTTTTTGGCGGCCAGCTTGCGCCCGGCAAACTTTCGCTGCAGTCCATCCAGGCGCGGCTTGACCCGCAGACCGCGCTCATTGAATTCTGGGCCGGCTCCGATGGCGTAGCCGCGGTGTGGGTAACGCGCGATTCGGCGGGAATCGCGCAAAGCCGCTTCTCCCAGGCCGAAATGGATGCGTTCGCACAGGTCGTCTCCCAGCTTCCCGACATTCTGGGTGACGACTGGCAAAAAGATTTTCACAAAATCGGCAGCATGCTGGCGAAGGAGCTCGCGCCTCTCACGCAGGACCGTTTTTCCCACGTGCTGATTGTGCCTGACGGCTTTCTCAGCCTGATACCGTTTGAACTTCTGCCCACGGCTTCAGGACAGCCGCTGCTGGAAAGCCATGACGTCACGTACATGCCCAGCGCCGTGTTGCTGCTGCGCGGGGCGATGCAAAATGCCTCTGCCACCCGGCTGCCGTGGCAGCAACAGCTCGTTGGCTTTGGCGATCCATCCGTCGTCGGCGGGGGCGAAAGTTCGCTCACCAGCGCGCCCCGCGGAGAGATTACCGGATCGCTGCCGGCATCGGGCGAAGAAATACGCGGTATCGCGCGCATGAGCGCCGGACGCAGCAAATTGTTTCTTGGCGCGGAAGATCGCAAGCGAGATTTCTTTGACTTTGCGCGTTCAGGGGCCGCGCTGCTTCATGTGAGCACACACGCCGTCGCCGATATGGACGACCCTGAGCGCTCCCGCCTGCTGTTCTCCCCTGACGAGCCGGGCCAGCCCAACAATTATCTTTTTCTCAAAGAGCTGTACGATCTCGATCTTCGCGGCATGAGCCTGGCCACGCTCTCCGCCTGCGACACCGAGCGCGGACGCCTCGTCCCCGGCGAAGGAATTCAGGCCTTCAGCCGCGCGCTGCTGGCTGCGGGATCGCGCTCCGCACTGACTACGCTGTGGCGCGTCCCGGACCAGCCAACTTCAGAATTCATGCAGCACTTTTATTTCTATCTGCTGAAAAAACGCAAATCGAAAGCCGAAGCGCTGCGCCTGACCAAGCTGGAATTTCTCCATTCGGGGACCGCGCTCAGCCATCCGCGCTATTGGGCCGCGTTCGTCCTGAACGGCGACGGCACTGAGCCTGTTCCGCGATTCATTCCCTGGCAGGCGCTGGCGATTCCTCTCCTGCTGGTTGCGCCGGCGGCGTTTATCTTTTTTCGTGCGCGGCGAAAGCGCAAACGCGTTGCAGTGTCTGCCTGATCTTTTCCGATCACACAGGCCGCTTGCGCGGCGCGCACTTACCTGATCTTGAACTCTCCACCGCTTGAATTAGCGATCTCTTTACCACTCGCGTCTCTGGCGGTTACTTGCCACTTGAGCGGCTTGCCGGAAATCATATTTGCCTTCATCTCCGGGGTAACGGGCAAAACGTTCTGAGTCGAGCTGGCGGTGGCCAGCGTGATCCCGGCAACGTCTTTCAACTCGACTGAGTAGCTGCTGGCTCCCTGTACGGCGTCCCAGCGAAATTCGGCCGGCGCGTTGTTTTGGTCAGTGATCGGACTCACAAGGTGGATCGCTCCGCTGCGGAATTGTCCGCCAATGCCCGGATTGATCCTGCCCGGTCCATCTGAATTTCCGTGGTAAAGAGAGATCCCGACGATCAGCACCGCGGCCAACGCTGCCGCTCCGGCCAGGTAAGGAACGCGGAACATGGCGCGCCAGAAAGGAGCGCGGACAATTTTCTGCTGGGCAAGGGGAGCGCTCTGCCGCCGCTCCAACTGGGCGGCAATCCAGGCCACGGCTGCGCCTTCGTCGGCGGAAGGTGCGGACTGCTCAAAGCTCTTCAGCATGGCTAGCTCGGTCTGGCAGTGCGCGCATCCGGCAAGGTGGGCCGCGGCCCTGGGGTCGGCGGAAACGTTTTCCGTCATCCGCTCCAGCACTTCCAGGGGCAGGCAATCTTTTGTTTCAGCTGCTGCTTCCTGCCATATCCTTGCGGTTTTTGTGTTGTCGGCCATGACAAATCTCCCCTTTGAGTACGTTCCTTATGCTCGTGCCTGCCAGCGTTTTGCTGCGCGATCCAGTTTTCTCTTGGCGCTTACCAGGTAAGCTTTCGCTCCGCTGGCGTTCGTCAGGTTGAGCATGCGCGTAATCACGTCCAGCGGAAGCTCTTCCCCAAAGTGCATGGTAAAAACGGCTTTCTCGGTCTCTTCCAGGTTTTCATTGATTAGTTGGCGCGCAATGTCTGCCTGTTGCTTTCGCTCCACTGACGCCAGCGGGCTGTCTTTGACGTCCGGCAGCGTGTCCATCACCAACTCGTCTGAATCCATGTCCGGGGCGCTGGCCCGCGACCTGACGGCGTTGAGGCAATGATTGCGGGTGATGGAATACAGCCAGGTGGAAAATTTTGACTGACCTTTAAAGTAAGAGAGGTTCTGGTAGGCCTTTACGCAGATTTCCTGGGCCAGGTCGGCCGCCGACTCACGGTCACCCGTCACTGACAGGCACCAGCGCGCCACCTTGGCATGGTGGCGGCGGAAGAGCTCATTCAGGTATTGCTCGGCGGAAGACTGGCCGGCTTCCGCGCGGTAGCGGGCAATCAGCGCTTCATCGGTAAGCTCCTGCCAGCCCATTTGCGGGATTATAGCAACTGCTTCATTTCTGGCTGCCTCAGCGGATATGCCTGTTTGCGGGGGAATGCCCCGTACCAGGGTCAATTCACCAGACTTGCGGGCACTGCGTTCCGGGGCGCCGGATCCCAGGGCCCGGTTGGAGACAGATTCGGCCGCTGCCGGGTACATTGAAGCCACCGTTGTCGATTGCGCTGCCACAGGTTTCCTTTCCCTTACAACAGATGAGACAAAGGTAAGTACCCGAATGGAACAGGTATTTTTTTCGCTTCGCTTTCACCACCTCGAGTGGTGCTCCACGTCCTTGGGGACCCGCCAGAACCGCGCTCTGGCTGCCTTTTCGGGGCGGTTCGGACTGTATCGGGAGCAGCTCTCGATTGCTGTGTTTCCCAAGGCAACTCAGCAGCTACACACCAGATCGAAATTTGCAGGAACGTCAGCACATCACTTGGAGCCTCTATGCGCCGCCGCCACTGCATTTCCACCCTTCCGCTCGCTTTTTTTGCTTTTGTCCTTATAGCCTTGCTTGCTGGGTGCGGCGGCGTAGGTCGATCTTCAAACGCGCCGACTCCGACGCCGACGCCGCCAACCGTCAACCCGCCGGCTCCAGGCCCGGCAACCTCAGAGCACGTGGTTTATGCACTCAGTGGGAACCAGGTCTTCGTCTTCGACGCACATCCGACGCAAGGGACGTTGCAGTCCGTGGCCGGGCCGATCGCCACAACACTGATGAACGGCGCAGCAATCGCCTTCGACGCGCCGCAGCGCGTTCTTTTTGCCACGGGTTTCATTTGCATGCCGCGTGGCGATTGCGGCAACAGCATGGCCGTGCTGTCCACGTCGAATCCCAAGGCCCCGTCGCTGCTCAACGCGCAATCAACTCAGGACACGATAGCCCTGCTGGTCGACAACACAGGTCTCCTGCCGATCGGCCTCGATCCGGTGAATGCCTTTCAGAGTTTGCGCTACGATCCTGCAGCGCACACGTTCACAGCCGTCGGCGCCCTACAGGCATTTCAGACGGGCGACGCGCCGAGCATCATGTTGCACCCCAGCCAGCAAGTTGTGATCGGGGTGACATCTGAGGGAGGGGCCAACGGTCCTTTCACCACATTTGTGAACTCGTTCCATCGGGACCCGGGCAGCGGCATACTGACTAAGTCCGCTACTCTTACGCTGGCTGACGAGGCTGGCAACGCCGCGATGACGCCGGATGGACGCTTTGTGCTGATACCTGACACGAGCACGGGCGCGGTCAACATAGTCGCCGTTGATGGATCCACGGGAGCACTCGCCCTTGCCGGCACCAGTGCCAGCGCCGGCGCGTTCCTGCTGTATCACTTCATTGACGCAACGCATGTCCTGGGGCGACTCAAAGTCAATAACTCGGACAGACTCACCGTGTTCACGTTCAACGGGACGACAGCGACAGCGGGCGCGACGCTCGACCTCGCAGGTTCCGGCAGCCTGCTTTCGGTGACGAGCGTGGGAAACACGATCTACATGGCGAGTACCGCCGCTCTCCAGATGATCGCGTTCGACCCGGCGACAGGGTCTTTGCGTTCGATTGCCACAGCCAATACCGTGGCGAGTTCGATTGCCGTCAATCCCGTGACGCCCTGAACGCGTGAACTGTCGATACAAGAATCTGGTTTGCCCCTTTTTCACCTCCCCGCGTGGTGTTCCACGTCCTTGGCGATCATCAGTACCTCGCTCTGGCTGCTTTTACGGGGCGGTTCTAGTGGTGGCGATACCGGGCGGTTATCTGCTACCCCCTCCCCTGGCTCAACCCCGAAAAATATAGACTTAGCCGATTCAACCCCGGGGATGCCCCATGCGTTCTGGGATTCCAGTCGCTCCTCGACTTTCGAAGTCGCGTTTGCTTCCAGTCTGCCTTTCTCTGCGACCTCCGCGTTCTCTGCGGTGAATTCCCCAGCCGCACCCGCTTGCTCTTCGTTCTTTGCGACCTCTGCGCCCTTTGCGGTGAAATCCCCGCTTTCTTTTTCCTCCGTGTTCCTCTGTGTCCTCTGTGGTAGAGCCTTTCCTTCCGATCCCGGCGATGACGCGCGATTTCGGCGATCCCCCGGAGCTTTTCTCACCATCTCTGCATGGTTCGTGTCCCTGAAAGTCGTAAACCGGGCATTCACCATGGCCAGTTGCAGGCCGTAAAGCATTATTCCTGCCGTCTTTTCACTCATCCGGCCTTCCGCCAGTCCGCGTAAAACGTCCATCAGCCACAGCATCACGGCATTCGCGTCTTCCAGCGGAGGCAGGTTCAGCTCCAGCGGACGTTTTTCCTCCATCAGCGTATGGGCATAGCACAGCTTGCCTTTCTTCACGCGGGGCGCTTTGCAGCAGCGGCCGTCGGAAAACACGTGCTCGCATCGCGGCGACTGCTTGGCCAGGTCCAGCAATGCCAGTTGCCGCTTGTGGAACTCTATTTTTTCCTCGTCCCGCGCATATTGTGGCGGGACGCCCAATTCCCTACGCAGGTCTCTTTCTACCAGCCAGCGCATATCGCCGATCTGGTTCTTGGTGGGCATCCATCGGTCCGCTCCTCTGCCTAAAATCCAGGTGCCGTCTGGTTGTACCTCAAGTGGCTGGCTGGGGTGCTGCTGGGGTCGCTGATTGGGCTGCTGCTCTTGCTGCGGATTTCCATTCGTGGCTTTCTGCTGCTCTTGGACGTACTCCGGCATGGTGTCATATCGCTTTCTCCGCCCGGAAAAATGCATGTCTGGCACGCAGCGCAAGCTAGACCGTTGGTCCGTCACGCCGTTGTTCTAATCTGTCTTCATACCCTGAAAAGCGGGCTGAAAACAGCGATCGCTGCCTCTCAGGAATAGCGTATAATAGGCGAAACAGTTGAAAAGTTCAAGAGAAAAATTCCAAAACTAGACGGAATTATCGGTATAAGAAAAGAGCACGGGCAGCAAAAGTTGATTCAAAGTAGTAAAAGAGAAGTACCCGATTATCTCTGCCAGTCTTCGGGGCGCTCATGTGAGGTCATTGCGAAATCTCCATATACCCACACCCGCGCATTGTCGTAGAGCTGCTTAAGCGCCGGTTTAGGATTACCGTGTTTGTCCCACGGTTGTAGATCGCTGTCTAGCTCACAGAAGAACAATTCCCCTTCCGCTTCCTGCGCCTTTAGGTCGGCTGCTCTTGTTAAAACCGCACCGAGTAAGACTGTATCGAAGGGATTCAAATCCAATCTTTCATATGTCAGTGACAGAGAACGTTCCAACATGGCTTCAGATAAAGGGAAAGTAGTCACTCCCGGCTGATTCGCAAATTCCTGTAAAGTGATTTCGAGCTGGTCGAGCTCCCCCACTACTTGCTTTTCGAATTGATCGAAAGTTTCCCGAACAGCTGCCTCAGCTTGTTCATCGATCTTCCCGTTGGCCTTGGCCCATCGCAAATAGCTTCGTAACGGGTTTAACTGATTTCGGGGTTGGAACCTTTTCCGAATCGTGTTGCGAGCTTCCTTTAGACAGATGCCGGGCAGGTGCAGAATCACCTCCCCAGCCCCCGCCTTCTTCAGGAGTTCCGTCGCTTCTGGGACCCTAAAAGGTTGGGGTGCGCAGCAGTCAACGATCCAGTTTGTCTCGACAAAGACGTGCTTGGTTGGCATGCCAGAGAATTACCAATACCGGGGAGAGGCGGCTCGAACAGCTCCTGTTTCCAATGCTGGCAGAACGTAGTTACGTAATGCTTCCCAGCGCTCTCCATCTTTCTGGGCCTGTGATGGGCCACTATTCGGAAGATTTTCGAGCCAACGCTGTACCACTTCTTCAAAATGTTTAGCGTCCTGCAAAGCAATTCCTTTTCGCTCAAAATGTAAAAGATCCTGTGTCTCAAAAGGGCCAATGGACTCTATGGAATCTTCAGATTGCGAAATATACCTGTCTAGGAACAGTGTCATTGACTGCGGTGTAATAAGAAGACCGACAGGACACGACATGCGAAGCATCGCTTTCTTAAGCTGGTTCGCGGCGTCAGAAACGTTGGTTTGAGAAAGTTTCGTCTCTACGATCAGACGCGCCTCCGAGGACTCGCGATCGCTCACGACAATATCAAAGTCCGGCATTTACCTAGCATATTCCAACTGTAATGATTTTGTCAGTCCGTTTTTTGATCGCATCTCAACTCTCTTTAGCCTGCAACTATTCCACCGGCATCAATGACATCCTCTTCTCTCTCCCAGGATTGTGCCGGAAATAAATGCCCGCAGGACAGTATTCTGAATCCTGTCTGGATTTATGTTCCACATGCGGTGCCGGGCCGTGCGCCATATTTTTCCCATGCAACTTCACCGCCCCATGGCAATCCTTGCAGCGGAACTGCATCACCCCATCTGAGATGGCGTCCTTGACCGGCCTCACCACCCAGCGCCACTCATTGGTCCCATCTTTCCTGAAGAGCTTCTTCACTTCGCACTCATAAATCTTTACCTCTGGCGGCATGTTCATTCTCCTGAGTCGTGTCATTATAATTTCCCAAATCCGCGGTTATCCGCGTTCATCCGCGGTATAAGAAGCGCGGCTCGCCCTTTCTCGGCTCTCCCTGGCATATCGCTGACAGATATAGGCTTAACTAGCCAGCCGGCGGGGTCGCCGCGGCGCTCCAAATATCACAAAGAAGCAATATCGGGCAAACACTACACTAGGATTGAAACGTCTTTGTATGATTTGTCACCAGCTATTTAGGTATTCTGGATTGCCCTTTAGAAACTGGTCCCTGGGAGAGAACCATGGCTAAACAACTCGCAAAGCTGATGTTGCTGCTGGTCTCTTTCAGCATCGGCGTTCTAGCGCAGCCTGCTACGAGTTTTCCTGCGGCGAAGGGCGCAGTCAGCGACTATGCCGGCAAGCTGGACCAAGCCCAGATCAAAGAACTTTCCCTCCTGCTTAAGGGCTACGAGCGGGAGACATCGATCGAATTTGTGGTGGTGGTGGTCAATAGCCTTGACGGCCTCTCTGCCAGAAACTATGCGACAGGAATTGGAGATTTCTGGAAAATAGGCAAGGCCGGAAAAGACAACGGCATTGTGTTGTTGTGGGCACCGAATGAACGGGCTTACGCGCTGAGAGTCGCCGCAGGCCTGTCGGCCGACCTCCCGGATTCTGATGCCGTACAGATCACCCGGCAAAACCTGCTTCCCAACTTCAAGCGGGGCGACTACTACGCCGGGTTGAAAGAAACCGTCCTGGCGACCATGGACCATCTTGGCAACAAGACATGGGAAGCGCGGCTCAAGGCGCGCCAGCCGGACCCAGAACAGGAGACGCTCGACCGCAAGCGGCGCGCGGAGCAGGCGTGGCAGGCTGAAGTCCAGCGCCGCGAGGCGAAAGCCGAGCAGGATAGAAAACTGGACAGTGATGCCCGGACCGGCTTCGTGTTCCTTACCGTGTTTGCGCTGGGCCTCGTGCTCGCTCTGGTCATTTGGCGTTCGGTGCGCCGCAAGGCAGAGCTGGCGGAGATGGCCCAGGCCGCTACCACGATTGCAGATAATCTGAGCGCCGCGGAAAAGAACGCGCCGGAAATCCAGCGGGTCCTGGACGACTGCGCCAGGGAGATGCCCGAGCAGGACGTCGGCCAATGGCGCGAGAGCCTGGCCGGGCAGCCGGAGCGGATTTTGAAAATCAAAGTGGATGCCCAGTGCATCGATCCTGCGAAGCTGGGGTCCTATGATGAGATGGTCCGTGTCCGGACCAACTCTGAGGCCGAACGCAACCTGCTGGAAAGCACAAAAGAGAGCATTGCCAGGATCAGAGAAGCAAAGGCGCAGAGCCAGGCCATGATGGAGAATCTTTCCCGCGAAACATTTCAGATCACCGACGTTCGCGACAGCTCCAGGACAGAGGAAGTCAACCGGCTCTTATGGCAGAGCCGCCAGGATTATGAGCGGGCCCGCCAGGGCAGCTCAATGTCCGTGGTGGATTGGCTGATCATCAATCAAATGCTGAACAACTCTCGCAGCCAGATGCAACAGGCAGTGTCTTATTCGCAGGAAGCGCCCTACATTCCCCCGGTGGAAGATGATTCAAGCTCAAGCCGAAGCTCAAGCAGCATCTTTGGCGACAGCAGTAGCTCTAGTTCGTCCGGCGGATTTTTCAGCGGCGGCGACTCAGGCGGCGGTGGTGGCGGCGGCAGTTTCAGCAGCGGCAGCGGCTCCGACGGAAGCTACTAACGTATCGGGCAGCTTCACGGCCCCATGGCAATCCTTGCAGCGTAACTCTGTCACGGCATCAGAGATCGCGTCCTTCACCGGCCTCACCACCCACCGCCACTCATTGGTTTCCATCTTTATTTGAACAGACTCTTCACATCGCACTCATAGATCTTTGCTTCGGCTGGCATCCCCACGCTCCTGGCGCGCGATTCTACCGCCCTCAATCGACATTCATCAGCCTCGCCCATGTGTTGCTTAGTTCCTTCGCCCACTGTCCTCACGCACACTCCATGCGCGTCCCGATTCCTTGTTCTGCCGGATCGCTGACTTCTGTCTTAGCTAATGACGGACAGCAAAATCGGATGTTCGCACCCGAAGTTGCTGGGGTCTCAAGCGGGCGGCAAATGGCAGGCCGGGCTAGAGGGCCACAACTTAAATCCTAAAGGAGAAATTCAGCATGACTCGTAAAAGCATGACATTGGCACTGTGCTTCAGCCTCGCAACCCTAACTTTTTCTTCAGCCGCATTCGCTCAAGGCCGTGGTGGGTCCCGTGGTGGCGGGGGCCAAGCAGGCAACGGCAGAATGACCATCCCGTCCAGAGGCGGGATTCAGATGGGCGACGATCGCGGCGGCCTCAACAGGCACCCTGAGCTGGGCGATGATCGCGGCGGCCTCAACAAGCACCCCGAGCTGGGCGATGATCGTGGCGGCCTCAACAAGCACCCTGAGCCGGGCGATGATCGCGGCGGCCTCAACAAGCACCCCGAGCTGGGCGACGATCGCGGCGGCCTCAACAAGCATCCCGAGTCGCGTGACGACCGCGGAGGCATCAACAACAAACAGCCCGAGTTGGGCGACGATCGCGGCGGCCTCAACAAACACCCCGAACCGGGCGATGATCGCGGACGTGGAGGCAAGCATCCTGAGCCGGGCGACGACCGCACACGCCGTAACCGCTAATTCTCACCAACTCCAACCCACAGGGCCGAGTGCTGCTCGGCCCGTTTTTTGAAAGGAGCGGCCATGCGTATTCGATTTGGGTGGTTCCTTCTGTTTGTTGCCCTCATTTTCTTGCCGCGCTGAAGGTGTCGGCACAAGACGCCCCGCGCAACGACAGGGAGGCGATTCGGCTCCCGCGCGTGGACCATGCATCCCATCTGGAGGATTTCATGAGTAGCAACCCGCCTGGCGCTGGCCTTAGGATCGATGACCTGCTATGCGTCAGGATATAGAGTTTTTCATAGCTGGATGAAGCCCAGATCAAAGAACTTTCGGGCCTGCTTACAGACTACGAGCGGCAGACCTCCATTGAATTTGTGGTGGTGGTCAACGGTCTTGACGGGCTCTCTGCCAGGGATCCGCACAGAAATACAACCCCTGTCAGAAGAGCTAGTGTCACTGTCCAGACCCGCCCTGACATACTCCTGAAAAGGAGAGTGCAAACTTGAAAAAAAACATTGTTTCCCGGCTGTGTTTTGCTGCTGCTGTGTTGGTTGCGACAACGGCGCCCAGCGCCCAACAGTCTGCGCCCTGGCCTGCAAGCGGCAAGAACATGACCGAAGAGCAGGTTAACGATGCCAACATCCAACTGATGCGCCAGGACATACGCTCTGAACGAAAGAAGGTCGTGGCCGCGAACCTGCCTTTGACGGAAACTGAAGCCGCTAAATTTTGGCCGGTTTACGATCGCTACATTTCAGAGACGATCAAGGCGAATGATGTTCGCTTCGCTCTCCTTAAAGAATATGCCAAAAATTATGACGCAACCAGCGAGCAACAAGCCGACAGTTTCATCAAGCGCTGGCTTACCTTTGACCAGGACAATACCCAGCTTCGTCTGAAATATATTCCGGAGTTCGAGAAAGTTATCTCGCACAAGAAAACAGCCATGTTCTTTCAGATCGATCGCCGCGTCAGCATGTTGATTGAACTACAACTGGCCTCGCAAGTCCCGCTCGTAAAACCCTAGGGGGAGGGCGTTCACGCCGAATCTGACGGGTGCCGGACTTTCCTCGATTGTCCCGAGCAACTCCGGGCTACGGCTTGGCTTCGCCGGCCTTATAGATATAGCGAATGGAAGGCTTATAGATCAGCAGGGCTGAGGCGCTGCCGCGGTTGACCTTGATGCAGTTGCGGTCATACCACTCAATAAAGCCCTGCACCTCTTCGCCGTCTTTCATCACCACCACCACGGGCGTCTTGCCCTGGATCTGTTTCTGGTAGTAGTAATTTTCGGCGTGAGTCTGCTCTGGAGGGCCGTTGCGTCTGGCCCCGGCTGGCATGCGGTCTGTCCGCTCCAGGCGGTCGCGGCGTTCTGAGACCGGTTCGGTGCGCGGCGCAGGTGAGCTTAATGAGGGCCGGATCAATTTCCGGCTGACAAATTCTTCCTCTTGTGTGCGCTCGGGAGCCTGACGAGCGGCAGTCGAATCCAATCCATCCTTCATAGTTGTTCCGTCCCGCTAAGTAAACAAACGCTGCACCGGCAAGAGAACGCCGACTCGGCTGGCCGAGCTGAATCCCTGAAATGTTGACCGTGGCATTCAGTGCGGGTTAATCCTGTAACCGTACCACAGCAGGGTTTAGCTTTCAATTGTCTGAAAGGCCAATCACCCTGTGTGGCTTCTGATTTTGTTCTCTTCGAATCAGCCGGGTGCGGGCGGAGCGCTATCGTTCCAGCGCCAGCGCAAATGCGTCCAGTGACAGCGGCCGCAGTACGTTGCGGCGCATTCCGCTCTGC
>Ga0164306_10000146_pt1 | contig 26018 bp, 20 predicted proteins | sample Whisoiple_242_MG_FD_110213 | JGI IMG/M metagenome (GOLD analysis project Ga0164306, IMG submission 110213) | Soil microbial communities amended with fresh organic matter from upstate New York, USA - Whitman soil sample_242_MG | ecosystem: Environmental > Terrestrial > Soil > Unclassified >... | reverse complement strand
GGTGGCGGTGGCGGAGCGGCGTACTGCGGCTCCTGCTCCGGTGGTGCCTCCTGGGCCGCCCACCGGCCGGCCTGTCGCCGTGACACCCGGTTGGACACCGCTGTCGCGGTCCCGGCGACGACGGCCGTCCGCGCCACCCCACGTAGTAGTCCCATCGTGTTCTCCTCCTTCTCGACTGCGGTTCGTCCTGACGTTCACGAGCCCTGGCACCGACCCGGTGCGGGACGTCGCTGGTCGGCGTCGCTACTCGGCGTCGCCGGCGGCGGCCTCGAGCGCCTCGAGCCGGGCGATGACGGCGTCGGCGGGGAGTCGGACGCTGGCGACGACCTCGGCTCCGGCCCGCCTCATGGCGGAGACGAACGGACCGGCCCAGGTGTTCTCGTAGACGAGGACGGCCACAGCATCCCCGGGCTTCACGAGGTCCGCCGCCGCGGCGAGGTCCTCCTCGTCCAACAGGTCGGACTCGACGCCTTCGAAGACGGCGAGGTCGAGCGTGCCGTCCCCGTCGAGGTCGGTGATGGCAACCGCGGTGACCGTCCCGTCCGCGTCCCGGACGAGGCCTCGCATGTCGAGCACCCGGATGGTGCCGGCGTCGACGAGCCTGACCAGCTCGGCCAGACCTTCGCCCGTGAGCCGGGCGCCGGGAAACTCCAGCGCAAGGTAGTCGATCGGTCCGACATCGACGTTGACACTCATGTCTGCCTCCTTGGCGACTCTCGACTGACACCCCGACACTCGTCCCGGGGCTGGTCCCCGTGCATCGCTCCACGAGGATGAGTTGACCGTGACCTGTCGACGGCGTTGCTCAGCTCACGGGGTCGTGACCCGGCGTCGGGTCGCCGACCTGGTGCACCGCGGTGACGCCGATCCCGAGCGTCTCCAGCAGGGCCAGGACGCGAGGCAAGGCCTCGGGGTCGGCCGTCGGCAGACTGAGGACCGTCGCGCCGCCGACGTCACGTCGCGGGATCGTGCCGAGGGCGTCGGCGAGGTCCGCTGACAGCTGCCCGTCGACGACGACCTCGTACACCTGCATGCTGCGCCCCACATCCCGATCTCGGCGATGCCCTTCCGCGGCATTCGCCCACGTGGTTACTCTGGAGGGGATCCAGACATCCCCGCATCCCTCAGCGGGGGTGACCTCTTGGGAAGCAGGGGCACCCATGGTCGGTCCACGCCACGCCCGGATGTCTGTGCCCCTCCCATCGGCCGGCGCCATCGACCGGTTGCGGCTGACCCCACTGCTCGAGCGGCGTCCGGTGACGGTGCTCTCCGGCATGGCGGGGTTCGGCAAGTCGACGCTGCTGTCCGAGACGGTGCGACGCCAGCAGGTCCGCGGAGCGGGATTCTGGCTGACCGTCGACGACTCGGACCGGGACCCGGTGCGTCTGGTGTCGGATCTGCTGGCCGCGGCCAGCCTCGCCGGCATCGAACAGCTCACCGCGGCCCTGGCTCCGCTTCGTGCCTCGTCGCTGCGTGCCGAGCCCGTGGCCCTCGTCGACGCGCTGCTCGAGGCGCTCTACGACACCGCTGAGCCCCTCGTCCTGGCCCTCGACGACGCACAGCACCTCGCAGGGGCCAAGGCCTCGGCAGAGCTGGTCAACCACCTGCTCAGATGGGCCCCTGCCAACATGCGCGTCGTGATCGGCGCGCGGGTGGTGCCGCCGCTGCGGCTGCAGAGACTGCGGCTCGACGACCACCTCACCTACCTCGCCCACAGCGAGCTCGCCTTCAGCGCCGACGAGACGGCCGAGGCGGTCAAGGCGTCCGGTCTCGAGCTGGACGGCGACACCGTGGCCTCCATCCACGAGGCCACGGGCGGGTGGCCCGCCGGGGTCCGCATGGCCATCCTCGCGGCCCGCCACGACGACCGACCCCGCAACGTGCCGGTCGAGCTGCGCCGCGACCGGGCGCTGGCCGACTACCTCGCGACGGAGGTGCTCGCGGCCCTGAGTGACGAGATGCGCGACTTCGTCCTCGACAGCTGCCTCGACGAACTGGTGTGCCCATCCCTCATCGACGGCATCCGTGGCACGACCACCGCCGAGGCGCTCCTCGAGCAGTGCCTGTCCGACGGGATCTTCCTGTCGCGGGGCGCGGCTCCCACGGACGAGCCCTGGTACCAGTGGCACCCGCTCTTCGCCAGCCACATCCAGCGCCGTCTGGCGACGGATCGGCCCGAGCGCGCCGTCCAGCTGCACTCCGCAGCGGCAGCCTGGTGGGTCCGCGTCGACGCGCCGACGGCGATCAGGCACGCCGTGGCCGCGGGCGACGGTGACATGGCGTCGCGCATCTTCTCCGAGCACTGGCTGGAGCTGTTCCTCGAGGGTCGGGTCGACGCCGTCACGGACGCCGTGCAGCACCTCCCGCACGCCGTCGCGGACAGCGCGGACGTACACCTGGCCCAAGCGCTCGTCCTCGTGCGCCGGGGCCGGCTCGACGCCGCCCGCGCCGAGATCGCCTCTGCTCGACGCGCCGTGGAGCGGCTGCCGCAGCAGGACCGGGACGGGATCGAGGAGCGCACGGCGATCGTCGAGCTCTTCCTCACCGGCTACGACCAGGGGCTGGGCGCCGCGGTGGAGTCCGGGGAGGCGATGCTGGAGCGGCTCGCCCGGGGCGACCGCGCCCCGGACCCGGTGGTCCAGGCGTCCCTGCAGGTCTTCGTCGGGATGGGCGAGGCGCGCCTCCAGACCCACGACGAGCTGCCCCTCGAGATGCTGCGGGCCTCGGCGGCCACCGCTCACGACACCGGCCTGCTCGCGCTCGAGCTCACCGCCCTGGCCGAGTCCTGCATCCCCGCTATCGCCGAGGGCCGGCTGACCGAGGTGCACGACCTCGCCGTCGACGTGCTGGCCCGGGCCGCGGACCGCGGCTGGGTCGGTCTCGTGACGCTCGCCCCTGCGGTCGCCTACCTCGGCTGGCTGGACTACTGGCGGGGCAACCTGACCCAGGCGAGGGCGCAGCTCGAACGCAGCCTCTCGATGGTGCTCCCCTTCGACCTGGAGCTGCGGGGGCTGACGCTGAACTTCCACGCGAAGACGTGCCTGGCACTCGGCGACACCAAGGCCGCCCGGGCCAGCATGTCCGAGATCCGCGCCATGACCGGCTCCCATCCCCAGATCCCGTGGTGGCCCTCCATGCTCGACGGCCTGGAGGGGCTGGCCCTCATGGCCGAGGGCAGGAAGCCCGAAGCCGTCGCCCTCGCATCCTCGGCCCCCCTGGAGGCCGACTACCGCCTCGCGCCGGCTCACCGCGCGAGGGTCCTGCTGCTGGCAGGTGACCCCGAGGCTGCGCTGGCGGAGATCTCCCGTGTGCCGATGGGCGGGGGGTTCGTCCACCTCACCTGCCTCGGCCGGTGCATCGAGGCAGAGGCCCGGTCCAAGCTCGGGCGAGCCGACGCCCACGCCTCCCTCGAGCTCGCGCTCGCGGCGGCCGAGCCCGACCAGCTCTACGGGCCGTTCCTCGCCGGCGGCAAGACGATGGCCCAGCTGCTCAAGGCGCACCTGCGTCACGGGACCAGCCACCCCGCTGCGCTGACGCAGGTGCTCGCGCGCCTCTCGAGGCAGCACGAGCACCACGTGCCCGGGTGGGGTGAGCGCCTCACCGACCGTGAGCGGGTGATCCTCCAGTACCTGGCGACCAACCTCACCAACGCCGAGATCGCCGAGGCCGAGTTCATCTCGCTCCACACGACCAAGACGCACATCGCGCACATCTACCAGAAGCTCGGGGTGGGCAGCCGCCGGGCAGCGATCCGTCGGGCCGCCGACCTCGAGCTCTACTAGGCCCGACCCCGCACCTCGCTCGACCGGCCGTTCCCGCGCGTTCGGCGTCCATCTCCCCCTCGACGGATGACGCACGGTGCCGGGACCTCGCGACATCCTGCGACAGAGACGTGGACACCCCCGTCACGAGAGGGGCCAGCATGCGAGCGATCGTGGTCGTGGCCGGTGACGTCGACGAGCGCGACGTGTGGCCGTATGCCGTGTGGTCCGACGGCGACGGCACGAGCACGACGTTGACCGTCACCGTGCACGACAGCCAGGAGCTCGTCGGCGTGCTCGCCGCGCTGACCGCGCTGGGGCTGGAGGTCATCTCGACCCGGCTCGTCGACGAGCCGGGTGGCCCCGCCCCCTCCGACCCCCGGCGCTGACCTCCGATCTCGCTCTGGGAGAGCGATGCCGCACTCCCCTCGGCGGGATGAATGTAGGGCTCGACAGCAGGTCAATCCACTCGACCGTCGCAGCACGCGGCGGCACTGAAAGGTCGGTCTTCACCATGGACTTCTGGAGCTTCTTCTGGCTGCTCGTCTGGTCCTTCTTCTTCGTCGCCTACCTGATGATGCTCTTCCAGATCTTCGGGGACCTCTTCCGTGACGAGTCCCTGGGCGGCGTCGCGAAGGCCCTGTGGGTCATCGTGCTCATCTTCTTCCCGCTGATCTCCGCGCTGGTCTACGTCATCGTCCGTGGTCGCGGCATGGCCGAGCGCACCATGAAGCGCACCTCGGAGCAGATGGCGGCGCAGGAGGACTACATCCGCACCGTCGCCGCGCCCAAGTCGTCGTCCATCGAGGAGCTGACGCAGGCCAAGGCGCTGCTCGACGCCGGCGCCATCTCGCCCGAGGAGTTCGCACAGATCAAGTCCCGGGCCCTGGCATGACCCCGACCGCCCCGGGTGCGCTTCGGCCGGCCGGGGCCGTCGACCGTGATCGACTGCTGGCCACGTTTCTCGGGCTCGTGGCCGTGGACAGCCCGACGGGCCACGAAGGCTCGATCGGCACGGTCCTCGAGGCTCGCTACCGCGAGCTGGGCTGCTCGACCACCATGGACGACATCGGCAACATCGTCGCGGTCTACCCGGGCACGCGGCCGGGAACGATCCTCGTGTCGACGCACATGGACACGGCCGGCACCGACCGCGGGATCGTCCCCATCATCGGGGACGACGGGATCATCCGGACCGACGGCTCGACGATCCTCGGGGCCGATGACAAGTCCGGGCTCGCCGGTTGCCTGGAGCTGCTCCGGCTGCTCCAGTCCAACCGCGGATGGACCTTCCCGACGATCGAGTTCGTGTCGACCGTCGGCGAGGAGCGAGGTCTGGTCGGCTCACGTCATCTCGACGTGAGCCGGCTCGACGCGACGCACGGCTTCGTCCTCGACACCGCGGGCGTCATGGGGTCGATCACCTACTGGTCACCCACCTCCGTCTACCTCACCATCACCGTCCAGGGCCGCAAGGCGCACGCGGGCGTCGAGCCCGAGAAGGGCATCAGCGCCGTGCAGGTGGCCGCACAGGCCATCGCCTCGATGCCCCTCGGACGCATCGACGAGGAGACGGTCGCCAACATCGGCACGATCCGGGGCGGCGAGGCCCGCAACATCATCCCCGACACCGTCGAGCTCGAAGGGATGGCGCGCAGCCACGACCAGGACAAGCTCGACCACCAGCTGGCGGCGATGCGGAGCGCGTGCCAGCGCGCGGCCGATGAGGCTGGGGCGACGGTGGACTTCGCGGCGGAGGAGATCTACAAGACGTACAAGATCGCCGAGGACGCTCTCCCCTACCGAGAGGCAGCCTCGGCGATCCGGTCCCTCGGGCTCGAGGTCTCTCCACGCAAGTCGGGTGGCGGCACGGACGGAAACTACTTCAACGCCAAGGGAATCCCGTGCGTGGCCTTGCCGACCGGCATGGTCGACGAGCACGCAACCAGTGAGCACATCGCCATCGACGACATGGTGCTGGCCTGCCAGACCCTCGTCGCGATCGTCACCCAACCAGCTCAGGAGTGAGCGCCATGAGACACCGGACCCTGAGTCGGACAGCAGCCACCGTGGCCGTATCGGCAACGCTCGTCCTCGGAGGTTGCGCCACCGCCCCGGCGACGCAGGACCTGTGCAGCAACGCCAAGAACCTCACGACGGCGGTCGAGGAGATGCGCGCCCTCAAACCGGACGGTACGAAGATCGATGCCCTCACCGCCAAGGTCGATGCCGCCCTCGCCAAGCTCGACACGTTCCAGGCCGTGACCGAAGGACGGTTCGACTCCGCCGTCTCCACGCTGCGCGCGAACCTCGACGCCTTCCGGCAGACCCTGGCCGCCGCCAGCAACGAGGCGTTCACCGCCGCCGCACCGCAGCTCACGTCCTCTCTCAAGGACGTCAGCTCGGCCTACGCGGCACTCAACGAGTCCCTCGCCACCCAGTGCCCGACCGGTTGACCGGCCGGGCATCTCGCTAGGAAGGAAACGACATGAGCGTCAGCTTCGTGCTCGAGGCACTCGTGGTGCTCGGGGCGATCGTCATGGGAACCCGCGCCGGCGGCGTCGGGGTCGGCCTGTGGGGCGGCCTCGGCACCTTCGTGCTCGTCTTCGTCTTCCGCGAGCCGCCCGGCGAGCCGCCCGCAGCGGCCCTCGCGATCATCCTCGCCGTCGTCACCTCGGCCGCCATGATGCAGGCGGCGGGCGGGATCGACTGGATGGTCTACGTCGCAGCAGGTGTCATCGAGAAGCGTCCCAAGCAGATCACGCTCATCGCACCCCTCACGGCGTTCCTCTTCTCGATCGGCGCGGGGACGAGCAACATCATCTACCCGCTGCTGCCGGTCATCTACGACGTGTCGTACAAGAACCACATCCGCCCCGCGCGGCCCCTGACGGTGACCGTCGTCCAGTCAGGCATGGCGCTGGCCGCCTCGCCCGTCTCGGCGGCCATGGCTGCGATGCTGACGCTCACGGAGGTCGCGCCCTACAACCTCGGGCTGACGCAGATCCTCGCGATCACCATCCCGTCGTGCGTCATCGGCATCGTCGTCACCTCGCTCGTGGTCAACCGGATGTGGAAGAACCTCGACGACGACCCCGAGGTGCAGGCCAAGATCTCCTCCGGCGAGCTCGCCGCACCCCAGCACGCGATCGAGGGCGAGTCGGCCTCCTCGAGGCTGACCTACACCAAGGAGGGTCGCAACTCCGCGCTCGCGTTCCTGTCCGGCGTCATCCTCATCGTCGTCTTCGGCCTCTTCCCCCAGCTGCGGCCGGCCTTCGCCGCCGAGGGCGAGGCCGCCGTGCCCATCGACATGACGACGACCATCGTCCTGGTGATGTTCGTGGTCGGCGTCGCGATCCTCTTCCTCGGACGGCCCGAGGTGAAGACCGTGCCCGACCAGTCCGTGTTCAAGGCCGGCATGATCTCGGCGATCGCCCTCTTCGGGATCGCCTGGCTCACCGCCACCTTCATCTCGGCCCACGAGGACTACATCGTCAGCACCATCGGTGGTTGGGTCACGAGCTGGCAGTTCATCTTCGCCCTCGCGGTCTTCCTCGTGGCCGCACTGACGACGAGCCAGTCGACGGCGACGCGGACCATCGTCCCCATCGGCCTCGCCGCGGGCCTCCCGGTGGGAGTCGTCACGGGCATGTGGGCCGGCGCCCTGAGCGGCGTCTACACCCTGCCCGCGAACGGCACCCAGATCGCCGCAGCCAACTTCGACCTGACGGGCACGACCAAGCTCGGCACGAAGCTGCTCGACCACAGCTTCTTCGTCCCCATGCTCGTGATGTCCGTGGTCACCATCGCCGTCGGCGCGCTGATCGGCGGGGTCTTCTTCTGACCCCCGCCTGACCGTGCCCCCTGACAACCACGAAGGAGAGACCATGCAGGCCAAGGAGATCGCCGACAAGGCTCGGGCACTGATGCCCGGGGTCATCGAGGACCTCGAGAAGCTGGTGGCGATCCCGTCGATCGCCTTCCCCGGGTACCCCTCGGAGCCCATGGAGCAGATGGGGGCCACGACGTTGCAGATGTTCCGTGACGTCGGCTTCACCAACGCCGAGCTCATGGAAGTGCCCTCGGGGTACCCGCCGATCTACGCCGAGATCGAGGGGCCGGCGGGCTCACCGGTCGTGGTGCTCTACGCCCACTACGACGTCCAGCCGGCTCCACCCGAGCAGGGGTGGACGAGCGACCCGTGGACACCGACGCACAAGGACGACGGCCGGATCTACGGCCGGGGTGCGGCCGACGACATCAGCGGGCTCGTCAGCCACCTCGGCACGCTGCGGGTCTTCGACGGCAAGCCACCCTGCACGGTCAAGCTGATCCTCGAGGGGATGGAGGAGACGGAGAGCAACCTCGAGGCCTTCGTCGAGGCGCACCCCGAGCTCTTCGCCTGCGACCTCTTCGTCATCTGCGACATGGGCAACCTGCGTGTCGGCGAGCCGGCCCTGACGACGGCCCTGCGTGGTGACGTCGCCTGCGTCGTCACGGTGCGCACCCTCGAGCACCCCCTGCACTCAGGCGTCTTCGGCGGGCCGGCGCCCGATGCCATGATGGCGCTCGCGCGACTCCTGTCGACCCTGCACGACGACGCCGGCAACGTGGCCATCGCCGGCGTCTCCACCACGGTCTGGGAAGGTGAGGACCTTTCAGAGGCGGACCTCCGGTCCAGCGCCGACGTCCTCGACGGCGTCGGGCTCACCGGCAGCGGTCCGATCGGCGGCCGGCTGTGGGCGCAGCCGTCCGTCAACGCCATCGGGGTCGACATGACCAACATCGCCACCTCCTCGAACGTGCTGATCCCCGAGGCCAGGGCCAAGATCTCGATGCGCATCGTCCCCGGGTCCGAGCCGGACGCCGAGCTCGACGCCCTCGTGGCTCACCTGGAGACGCACGCCCCCTGGGGAGCCCAGGTCGAGGTGCAGCGCACCAAGGCCGCTCCCCCGTTCCTCTGCAAGACGGACGGGCCGGGGTATGCCGCGGCGCGCGACGCCTTGGCCGAGGCCTACGGCCGACCGGCCGGCGAGGCCGGCTGCGGCGGCTCCATCCCGTTGCTCCGCACGCTCGAGACGGCTGCTCCCGGCGCGGAGTTCGTGCTGTGGGGGCCGGAGGACGTCGCGGCCGCGCGGATCCACGCGTCCGACGAGAGCGTCGACCCCAGCGAGATCGAGAAGATGATCGTGGCCCAGGCCCTCCTGCTCCAGCGCCTCGCCGACGGCGCCGGGTCCGGGTCCGGGTAGGCCGCGGCGGCCGGCGCATGACGTGGGTCGTCGCAGTCTTCGCGCTGCTGGTCATCGTCTTCGTGACCCAGTCGGCCCGCGTCGGCCGGGCGCACCTGACCGGTCCCATCGTCTTCGTCGCGGCCGGCATCGTGCTCGGGGTCCTCGTGTCGGGCGGGGCCGACACGACGACGAGCCGCACCATCGCCGAGGTGACGCTGGCGCTGACGCTCTTCCACGACGCTGCACAGCTGCAGCCCCGCGAGGTGCGTGGTGACTCGGTCTTCACCGGGCGACTCCTCCTCATCGGTCTCCCCCTCACGATCGGGGCCGGGTACCTGCTGGCGCGCGGCATCTTCCCCGGCTCCAGCGCGTGGCTGGCACTGCTCCTCGCGGCGACCCTGGCTCCCACCGACGCCGGACTCGGCGCGGCCACCGTGCTCAATCCGGTCGTGCCGGTCCGGGTGCGGCGCATCCTCAACGTCGAGAGCGGTCTCAACGACGGGATGGCCACCCCGGTGGTGCTGTTCGCCATCGCAGCTGCTGCTGGGGTCGCGCCCGAGGACGCCCTCGTCGACGCCCTGCGCGAGCTCGCGATCGGAGCGCTCGTCGGCATCGCAGCGGGGTACGCGTCCGGCCGGCTGATCGAGCGGTCGCGCAGAGCCGGGTGGGCGGAGTCGGGGCTGCTGCCCATCGCAACGCTCTCGGTGCCGGTGCTCGCGTACTACGGCGCCGTCGAGGTCGGCGGCAACGGGTTCGTCGCAGCCTTCGTGGCCGGGACGGCATACGCAGCTGCTCAGACGGACTCGAGGCACACGCACGCCGGCCTGGAGATGACTGATCGGCTCTCTGCACTCCTCGGGTTCGGCGTGTGGCTGCTCTTCGGGATCACGGTCGCCCACCATCTCGACTGGATGGTGCGGTGGCAGAGCCTGCTCTACGCGGCGCTCTCCCTCACCGCCCTCCGGATGCTTCCCGTCGCGCTGTGTCTGCTGGGCACGGGACTGCAACGACGCACCGTCCTCTTCGTGGGCTGGTTCGGGCCGCGCGGGCTCGCCTCCGTCGTCTTCGCGCTCATCACCTACGAGACCCTCGGCGCAGCCGACCCCGCTGTCCAGACCCTCATCGGCGCCGTCGCCACGACCGTGCTCCTCAGTGTCATCCTGCACGGCCTCTCCGCGGGGCCCTGGGCGCAGCGGTACGGGGACTGGGCACAGCACACCGGTCCCGCGGTCGAGACCCAGCCCGCGGCAGAGCCGCTGGCCGTGCGCCGGTCGGTGGGCGGGCAGACCACGTACGGCCCCCGGGAGGAAGGCGTGCCGCCGCCGCGGTGACCCTCCGTGTTCCCCGGGCCTGCCGCTAGATCCCGCGCCAGGTCGAGGTGGCGCGGCCGATGCGCTCGGAGAGCCCGGAGCCGACGACCACCCCGACGGCGATGGCCACGATGCTCAGCAGGGCGTTGACGAAGTCGCCGAGGCCCCCTGCCTGGTCTGCGCCGACGATACGAGCCACGCCCTGCAGGCCGAGCGCACCCGGCACGAGCAGCCAGAACGTCGGCAGGAAGGTCACCGGCACCGGAGGGCCGCTGCGCCGGCTCTGGATCGTGTAGCACACGGGAAGCACGACGGCTGCCGCCAGGAAGCTCGCGCCGAGGGTGCCGAGGGCACGACCGGCCAGCGCCTGGACGCCGTAGGCGACGTAGAGGACCACGAGGAGCCATCCGAGGGTTCGAGGCGGCGCGGACGAGGCGACGAACTGTCCGACCCCGAAGACGAGGACCCCCACCCAGGGCGCCCATCCCCCGAGCGCGGCAGGTGCCTGCTCCAGGGCCGGTGGCAGACCGGCGATCTCGGCCCCCATCGCGATGCCGAAGCTCAGGACCAAGAGCCGTTCGAGTCCGTAGACGAGCCGAGCCGAACCCGCCAGCATGTCTCCGGTGGAGAGCTCGACGGTGGCCATCGTCAGTGCGGCGCCGGGCAGGAACGTCACGAGCGCGGGGATGACGATCTCCAGGGGCGTCGAGCCGACAGCCGGTGCCACCCACTGAAAGGTGATGGCCGTGACCACGGTCGCGGTGACGACAGGGAGCACGAGGGAGAGCATGGGCTCTCGGTCGGCCCACCACCGCAGGCCGCCGACGAGGAAGCCGATGAGCAGCAACGCCGGCAGGGCGCTGGCCGTGGGGTTGAGCAGGAGACCCAGGCCCACGGTGACGACGCCACTGGCGAGGACCGCGACGACGCCGCCGAAGCGCGGCTGTGAGGCCACCAGCGCATCGAGGCGCTCGCGCGCGACGCCGGCCTCCACCGAGCCGTGGCGGATGTCGTCGATGAGGCGGTAGAGCGCGTCGACCTGGTCGAGCCGCAGGGGCACGCTGCTGCCGGCCTCGAAGTCCATCCGGCTGGAGTCACCCGTGTCGATGCGCACGAACACCCCGGTGGGCACGACGAAGAACGTCACGCCGGTGGCCGCGTAGACGTCCGCGACCTGCTCGAGGATCTGGGTCACGCGCTCCGTCGCGTCGCCGGCACGGGACATGACGACGCCGAGATGGCGGAGCAGGTCGAGGACGGCCTCGGGGGGCGGTGCGTCGAAGTCCTCGGGCTCGGGGTCCGCCGCAGGGCCGAGAGGCGCGAGGTGGGACTGGGCGACCTCCGCGACGCGCGACCACCAGCGACGGCTCACCGACCGCACGCGTGCACCCGGTGTGACGAGCCCCCCGGGTGCCGGGTCCGATTCGCTGGACACGACACCAGCGTGGCAGCCGCCGTGGTCGTGAGAGTCATCCTCCACGGGTGACTCTCACGGGCTGTGTGGCGTCCTAGATTCGAGGAGCGCGGCAGGCGCGTGTGCTTGGCGGAGGGAGCGCAACCATGACCGAAGCGAGTTCGTCAGCCGCGTCCGGGAGTTCCGGACGGGCGGCGGCGCAGACTGCGGCCCGAGCGGGCGGGGTGCTGGCCGCCACCTGCCTGTCGACCTTCGTCGTCAACGCCAACACGTCAGCGGTCAGCATCCTCCTGCCGGCCATCAGCGCGGACACGGGCATGGACGTGACGACCCTGCAGTGGGCCGTCACGGGCTACTCGCTCGTCGGCGCCGCGGTCATCGTGACGTCCGGCTCGCTGGGTGACGTCTTCGGCCGCAAGCGGGTCTTCCAGCTCGGCCTGATGCTCTTCGTCGTGTCCTGCATCTTCATCGCCCTGTCGTCGTCCGGAGGTGCCGTCATCGCCGGCCGCGTCATCCAGGGCGCGGCGGGGGCCACCATCCTGGCCTGCGGCCTGAGCCTCCTCTCCGTGGCGAACGACGGACAGGAGCAGCTGCGGGCGGTGTCGCTCTGGGGGGCCGCCGCCGCCGTCGGAGCGGCGGCCGGCCCGCTCATGGGTGGGGTGCTGGTCTCGGTGATGGGCTGGCAGGGGCTCTTCTGGGTCGATGCCGTCATCGCGGTCGTCTGCATCCTCATCACGGCCCGACGCGTCTCCGAGTCGCGCGACACGACCCGCTCGCGGTCGATCGACTACGCCGGCTCGATCCTCATCGCGTTGACGCTGGCGCCGCTCATCCTCGCGCTGAGCAAGGGCGGCGACTGGGGCTGGGGGTCGGTCGCCACGCTCGCGTGCATCGCCATCGGTGTCGCGGCAGGATTCGCCTTCGTCGCCGTCGAGCGGCGGGTGGCCGTCCCGATGCTCGACCTCGGACTGCTTCGCAACCGCGTCCTCGTCGGCTCGACGATCGCCATCCTCATCGGTGCCGGCACCATCAATGCGCTGATGTATCTGCTCAGCCTCTACTTCCAGGACCCGAACGCCCTCGGCTTCACGACGCTCCAGGCAGGTCTGGCGACCTTGCCGGCGACGATCGGGCTCGTCGTCATCGCGGCCGCCGTGCCGCGCCTCACCGCGCGCCTCGGGGGCCGCCAGGTCGTCGCCATCGGGTTCATCCTGACGGCCGTCGGTTTCGCCGCCCTCGGGTTCGCCGACGCCGACTGGGCCTACCGTGCCTTCCTCCTGCCATTGCTGGCCGTCGCCGTGGGAATGGGACTGTCGAACGGGCCCGCATCGTCGGCGTCCACCGCCTGTGTGCCGGAGAAGCAGGTCGGGTCCGCGTCAGGGGTCTCGAACATGGCGCGCTACGTGGGGGCGGCGGTCGCAACCGCGCTGGCCGCGACGATCTACGGAGCCGTCATCGCCGACCGCACCGCGGAAGGGAAGCCCGCTGCAGACGCCCTGGCCTCAGGTCTCGCGACCGCGTCGTGGGTCATGGCGGCCTTCAGCATGGCCGGAGTGCTGATGGCCGTCCTGATGGGCCGGCACCAGGCCGCCAAGGGAACGATCCACGACTCGGCGGCCGCCGCCGCATCCACTGCCATGACGCTGCGCACCACCGCGACGGGTGCTGCGGTGAAGGGCGCCTGAGGCCGGCCGTCCCTCGTCGCGCCGTTCAGCGCGTCAGGCGCTGGAGGAAGAGGGCCTCGGCGAGAGCCATGTCCGCGATCTCCCGCGGGTGAACGCTCTCGTTGGGGGCGTGGATGAGCGCCAGTGGCTCCTCGACCCCCATGAGGATCAGCTCGGCGCCAGGGTAGGTCTCCGCGAAGACGTTGCACAGCGGGATCGAACCTCCCTGACCCAGGCTCACCATGGGACTGCCGAAAGCCTCCTCCATCGCCGAGGCGATGGCCCGGTAGGCGGGCCCGTCCGTCCGGGCCGAGAACGGCGACCCCGTCGCCTCCGTCTCGACGGCCACGTGCACGCCCCAGGGAGCCGCGGCGACGAGGTGGTCCGTCAGCGCCTTCTCCGCCACGGCGGGATCCGTCCCCGGGGGGATGCGCAGGTTGAGGCGGGCACGCGCCCGCGGGACGATGGCTGCTGCCGACCCGACGACGGGCGGGCAGTCGATGCCCAGGATCGTCAGCGACGGCCGAGCCCAGAGCATGTCGGACACGCTCCCGTCGCCGAGCAGCGACGCCCCGTCGACGACGCCCGCGTCGCTGCGGAACTGGTCCTCGGGGTAGGTGGCCCCCGACCACTCCTGGCTGTTGTCGAGGCCGGACACCGTCGTGTTGCCCTCGGCGTCGCGCAGGCCGGCGAGCATCGCGACGAGCGCCGCGAGGGCATCCGGCGCGGCGCCCCCGAACATGCCGGAATGGATCTCCGAGGCAAGGGCCTCGACGGTGACGACGACATTCACCATGCCGCGCAGGCTCACCGTGGCTGCAGGTCGTCCGACCGCGGCGTTCCCGGTGTCACAGACGAGGACGGCATCGGCGCGGAGCAGGTCCGCGTGCTTGGGCACGAAGTCCTCGAGGCCACCCGTCCCCTGCTCCTCCGACCCCTCGACGACGAGCTTGAGGTTGACCGGCACGTCATCGCCGAGCGCTCGGAGGGCTGTCAGGTGCATGACGATGTTGCCCTTGCAGTCCGCCGTGCCTCGGCCGTGCCACCGGCCGTCGACCTCGGTGAGCTCGAACGGCGGTGTGCGCCAAGCCGTCTCGTCGAGTGGGGGCTGTACGTCGTAGTGGGCGTACAACAGTACCGTGACGGCGTCGGGGTCTCCGCAGGGGCGTGACCCCACGACCGCCTGGCTCCCGTCCGCGGTCTCGGCCAGGTGCGCGTCGGTGAAGCCGACCGCCGCGAAGGCGTCGAGCACCCACTGGGCGGCCCGGGCACACTCCTCCGGCGGGTACTGGCGCGGGTCGGCGACGGACGGGATCGACACGAGCTCAGCGAGGTCCGATCGTGCCTGCCCCATCAGACCGGCGACGCGTTCACGCAGCTCCACTCGTCGTCACCCCTTCACCGTGTCGGCGAGGTCGAGGCCGTCGACGAACTCCTGGAAGGTGGGCACCTCGTCGGGGCAGTAGATCTTGAGGACGGCCAGCTGGCCCTTGACCACCCGGTTGTCGGCGATGACCGGTCGCATGCCCGGCCCGGCCGCGCCGTTCATGAGCTGGCCGAGCAGGATGCCCTTGCGCAGCGACCCGTTCGGGTCGTCACACACCGCTCCGCCGTCGTCCCCGAGAACCCGCACGACCTGCTCCTTGCTCGGCGCACGAGCACCTGCCGCGGTGAGGGCAGCGATGAGCTGGGTGGCCTTCTGGTCGGCTTGCTGCGACGACTTGCCGGAATGGAAGGTCAGCAGCGCAATGACCGTGAGGGCCACGATCGCGATGCCGGCGACGATGTAGGTCGTCCGGTTCTGCTGGTACGTGGCGCTCTCCGTGATGTTCATGATGCGGCCACCTCTGACGTCTCAGGCTGCTTCCACGAGGGCTTGCGCAGCCTGTAGAAGAGGAACGGAACGAGCAGGCCGAGCCCGAGCGCGCCAGCCGCGACGATCACGAGATACGTTGCGGGACTGCCCGACCCGAACTGCGAGGGCGGGACGAACCCGATGAGCAGGGCTGCGAGGGAGGCGGCGAAACCGATCCCGCAGAGCGCCCCCAGCATCGGCGCCCGGTAGCCACGCGCGTGGTCCGGGTCGTTGCGCCGCAGGCGCACCGCGGCCACGAACATCAACAGGTACATGATGAGGTAGACCTGCGTCGTGATGACGGAGAAGATCCAGTAGGCGCTCGACACGTTGGGGATCAGGGCGTAGCCGAGCCCGATGATCGTCGTGATGATGCCCTGCGCCACGAGGATGTTCTGCTGGACGCCGTTCTTGTTGAGCTTCTGCAGCACCGGTGGCAGGTAGCCCTCCTGACGCGAGATGAGCAGCAGTCCCTTCGACGGGCCGGCGAGCCAGGTGAGCATGCCACCGAGCGACGCGGTCACCAGCATGACCCCGACGATCGGGGTCAGCCACTGCGCGCCGAAGTTCGCGAAGACTGCGTCGAAGGCCTGCATGACCCCGGCCGTGAGCGACAGCTCCTCGGCGGGCACGATCCAGCTGATCGCCAGGGCCGGCAGGATGAAGATCGTCAGCACCAGCCCCATCGCGAGGAACATCGACTTCGGGAACTCCTTGGCCGGGTTCTTCAACGAGCCGACGTGCACCGCGTTCATCTCCATGCCGGAGTACGACAGGAAGTTGTTGACGATCAGCACGAGGCTGGAGAGCCCCGCCCAGACGGGCAGCAGGTTGTCTGCGGTCATCGGAGCGGCGGACGGGTTGCCCTGACCCAGGAAGACGGCGCCCAACGTGACGAGGACGACACCGGGGATCAGCGTGCCGATGATGAGCCCGGCACTCGCCAGACCCGAGACGCCCTTGGTCCCCCGCGACGAGACCCACACGGCGGACCAGTACACGACGACGATGACGAGGGCGGTCCACACGCCGTTGGACGCGAGCGCCGGATTGATGACGTAGGCCAAGGTGCTCGCCACGAAGCCCAGCAGGCTGGGGTAGTAGAAGATCGTCATCGCGAACTGGCACCAGACGGCCAGGAAGCCCATCGGCTTGGAGATGCCACGGGCCACCCAGTTGTAGACGCCGCCATCCCACCCCGAGGCGAGCTCTGCCGAGACCAGGGAGGTCGGGATCAGGAAGACGATGGCCGGCACGATGTAGAGGAACACGCACGCCAGGCCGTACACCGCCATCGTCGGAGCCGCCCGGAGGCTGGCGACCGAGCTCGTCGTCATCATCGCCAGGGCGATCCACGAGATGTAGGCCGTGGCCGGTGCCCTGGTGCGCCTCGTGGTGGCGACGACGGGTTCGTCGGCCGACGCGTCCATGGCGCTCATCGAGACCACCGGGCCCGTGGTCGGGGCGTCGGGCCCACCGGTCCGAGGGGACGCCCCCGACCGTTCCCTGTCAATGCCTTCTCGTCCCGCTGCATGCCGACCACCATCCATCCCATGAGATCACCGCACGTTCCATCAGATTCCTGCGTGGGCTCGTGTTCCGGCGTCACTCCTTCGGGCTGATACCCGGACAGGGCTCACTGGACGACGGCGAGCCCGTGGTCGGTGTTGTTGAGCCGAACGGCACCGGTCTCGGTCACGGTGACGATGTCCTCGATGCGCACGCCGAAGCGTCCGGCCAGGTAGATCCCGGGTTCGACCGAGAAGCACATCCCGGGGACGAGGGGCTGCTCCTCCCCCTCGACCATGTACGGCGGCTCGTGGGTGGTCACCCCGATGCCGTGACCGGTCCGGTGGATGAACGCGTCGCCGTAGCCCGCCTCCGTGATGACGGCCCGCGCCGCGCGGTCGACGTCCTGGCACGTCGCACCCGGCCGGGCCGCGGCGACCCCGGCCTCCTGCGCGAGCCGGACGATCTCGTGGACGTCGCGGATCTGCTGGGTCGGCTCCCCCACGCAGACCGTGCGGGTCGTGTCGGACCCGTAGCCGAACATCAGGCCGCCGAAGTCCAGCACGACGGCGTCACCCTGCTGGATGACGCGGTCGCCGGCCTCGTGGTGCGGGTTGGCACCGTTGGGGCCGGACCCCACCACCGTGAAGTCCACCTGCTCGTGCCCGAAGTGACGCAGCAGGGCAGCGAGGTCCGCGGCCACCTCGGTCTCGCGGCGCCCGGCGAAGCGGACCTTGACGATCTCCCCGTAGGCCGCGTCGGCCGCAGCACCCGCCGCCGTGAGCCGCGCCAGCTCGTCGGGTCCCTTGACCGCGCGCATCATCGGCAGCCCCACGGTGAGCGACTGGTAGGTCGAGCGGGGCAGGGCTGCTTGCAGACCGAGCAGGTGGAGCGCCCACGCCGAGTCGGAGACGCCGTACGTGCCGTCGGGCCGCAACAACGGTGCGGCGGCCAGGTAGGGGTCGGTGGCGTCGGCCCAGTCCATCACCCGCATTCCGCGGACGCCCTCGGCCGCCTCGGCATCGGGCCGCTCGAGGGCGGGGACCAGCAGCGTCGGCGCCTGGTCGGGCGCGAGCACGAGCACCGTCAGCCTCTCGGTGATCGCGGTGGGCTGGTATCCGCTGAGCCAGACGAGATCCGGTCCCGGAGTCACGAGGACGCCCGCGAGGCCGGCTTCGGTCGCGGCTGCCACGACGCGTCGTCCGCGCGCCCGGTAGTCCTCCGCGGTGAACGGGGGTGGTGGCTGCACGTCGACGGGGCTCATGGATGTCTCCTTGGGTAGCGCGCTCCATGCTAGGTCTCGTCTCCAGGAGGTCTGCTCACCCGATCGGGATGACTCCGTGCCTGCTCGGCCGCCACCGGGAGATGCGCGCCGACGTCGTCGAGCCACCACCATTCGTTCACCCGACAGGGTTAGGTTCGGCATGGTGGTCGACGCGTCCGCGGCGACCCGACGAGGAGCGTGCATGGTGGACCCACTGCTGGCCGGTGACCGCGCCGCCGCGCCGCGGACGCTCGTCGACGTGCTCGCCGACGTCACCGCGCGTCACCCCGATGCGCCGGCGCTCGACGACACCGTCACCGTCCTGACGTATGCCGAGCTGACCGAGCAGGCGAGACGGATGGCCGCAGAGCTCGTGGCCGCGGGCGTATGCCGTGGCGACCGGGTGGGCGTGCGCGTGCCGTCGGGGACGACCGACCTCTACGTCGCCGTGCTCGGAGTCCTCCACGCCGGGGCGGCGTACGTGCCTGTCGACGTCGACGACCCGCAGGAGCGGGCCGACCTCGTCTTCTCCGAGGCCGCGGTGAAGGCGGTCGTGGGAGCGCGTCGGCAGGTCACGGTGCCGTCGCCCGGCTCACCGGTCCCGGCGTCCGGGCGGACCGCCCGACGCGCGGCACCGCGGCCGGCGCGCGCGGGCCGGGACGGTCGGCATGACCCGGGCGTCCTGCCGGACGTCCGCGTGCAGGACGACGCCTGGGTGATCTTCACCTCGGGGTCGACCGGCGTGCCCAAGGGCGTGGCGGTCTCCCACCGTTCAGCGGCGGCCTTCGTCGACGCTGAGGCCCGGATGTTCTTGCAGGACAGTCCGATCGGTCCGGGTGACCGCGTGCTCGCCGGGCTCTCGGTCGCGTTCGACGCGTCGTGCGAGGAGATGTGGCTCGCCTGGGGGCACGGGGCCTGCCTCGTCCCGGCACCACGGAGTCTCGTGCGCACCGGCATGGACCTCGGACCGTGGCTCGTGGCCCAGGACGTCACCGTCGTCTCCACGGTCCCGACGCTGGCCGCGCTCTGGCCGGCCGAGGCCCTCGAGCCGGTGCGGCTGCTCGTCTTCGGGGGCGAGGCGTGCCCGCCCGAGCTGGCCGAACGGCTCGTCGCCCCGGACCGCGAGGTCTGGAACACCTACGGCCCGACCGAGGCGACCGTCGTCGCCTGCGGAGCGCGGCTCGACGGCACCACTCCGATCCGGATCGGCCTGCCCCTCGATGGCTGGGACCTCGCCGTCGTGGGCCCGGACGACCGGCCCGTCGCCCAGGGTGAGACGGGCCAGCTCATCATCGGCGGCGTGGGGCTCGCCCGCTACCTCGACCCCGCCAAGGACGCCGAGAAGTACGCCCCCATGCCGACCCTCGGCTGGGACCGCGCCTACCGGTCGGGCGACCTCGTCGTCAACGACCCCGAAGGCCTCGTCTTCGTCGGGCGCGCCGACGAGCAGGTCAAGCTCGGCGGTCGCCGGATCGAGCTCGGGGAGGTCGACGCGGCGCTGCAGTCCCTCCCCGGCGTGTCGGGTGCAGCCGCGGCCGTCAAGACGACGGGCGCCGGGAGCCAGGTCCTCGTCGGCTACGTCGTGCCCGACTCCGTCAGCCGCGCTGGCCTCCCGGCGTCGGGCACCGACTTCGACCGGACGGCGGCGCTCGCACGCCTCCACCATGAGCTTCCGGCCGCCCTCGTCCCGGTGCTCGCCGTCGTCGAGTCCCTGCCGACGCGCACGTCGGGGAAGGTCGACCGTGCGGCGCTCCCGTGGCCGCTGCCGGGCGCGGCCGACGACGGCGAGCCCAGCGACCTGTCCGGCACGGCGGCATGGCTCGCGGGTCACTGGACCGCGGTGCTCGGCACCGAGGTGCGTTCGGCCGAGGCGGACTTCTTCGACCACGGCGGCGGGAGCCTGTCGTCGGCGCGCCTCGTGTCGCTGCTCCGCGAGCGCTACCCGACGGTGACCGTGGCCGACGTCCACACGCACCCGCGCCTCGGCGCCCAGGCCGAGCTGCTCGAGACGATGGACACGGCCGACGGGTCACGGACCGAGCGCACGGTGCGCCGCATCCCGCGCGGCACCCAGCTCGTGCAGACGGCCGTGTCCCTCGTCCTGCTCACGGTCAAGGGACTGCAGTGGCTCGTCGGTCTCGTCACCCTCACCGAGCTCCTGCGCCTCGCCCACCTCGCCGACTGGTCGCAACCGGTGTCCTGGTGGGCCCTCGGCATCGGCTGGCTCCTCTTCATCACCCCCCTCGGCCGGATGGGCCTGTCCGCGTTGGCCGCCCGGGTCCTCCTCGCCGGTGTGCGTCCGGGCACGTACCCCCGTGGTGGGAGCGTGCAGATGCGGCTCTGGGCCGCCGAGCGCTTCGCCGATGCGATGGGGGCCATCACGATGGCCGGAGCGCCGTGGATCATCTACTACGCGAGGATGCTCGGCGCCTCGGTGGGTCCCGGTGTCGACCTCCACTCCGTGCCCCCGGTCACGGGCATGCTGACGATCGGGTCCGGTGCCAGCGTCGAGCCCGAGGTCGACCTCTCCGGCTACTGGATCGACGGCGACGTCGTGCACGTCGGCCTCGTCCACATCGGCCGCGAGGCGGTCATCGGCGCCCGCAGCACCATCGGTCCGGACGTGCACATCGGCCGTGGCGTCGTCGTCGAGGCCGGCTCGACCGTCCTCCGGTCGGTGCGACCCGGGCGGGTCGTCGCCGGGTCGCCGGCCCAGCGGGTCGACGACCCGGGCCGCTCGAGGTGGCCCACGGATCGTCCCCCGAACGCACCGGCCTGGCTCGTCGTCTACGGGCTGTCCGGCGTCTTCCTGTCGGTCCTGCCCTTCCTCGCGCTCCTGCCAGGCGTGGTCGTCGTGGGCGGTGCGGTCGCCCGGGCCACGGGGTCACGCGAGGCGGTCGTGACGGCATACGCGGCCGTGCCCGTCCTGACCGTGCTCAGTCTCGTGTCGCTCTCAGCCATCACGATCGTGCTGGTGCGCCTCCTCGCGATCGGGCTGCGCGAGGGCTACCACCCCGTCCGCGGCAGGGTCGGCTGGCAGGTGTGGGCGACCGAGCGCCTCCTCGACCAGGCGCGCACGTTGCTCTTCCCCGTCTACGCCAGTCTCGTCACCCCGATGTGGCTGCGCGCCCTCGGTGCGCGCGTCGGTCGCGATGTCGAGGCCTCGACGGTACTGCTGCTGCCGTCGATGACGTCGGTCGCCGACGGCGCCTTCCTCGCCGACGACACGATGGTCGCCGGCTACGAGCTCGCCCACGGGTGGGTGCACATCGCACCCGCCAAGATCGGCAAGCGCGCCTTCCTCGGCAACAGCGGGATGACGGCGCCGGGCCGGCGTGTGCCCAAGCACGGCCTCGTCGCGGTGCTCTCGGCCGCACCGCAGAAGTCCAAGGCCGGATCGAGCTGGCTCGGCAGCCCGCCGGTGCGGCTGCGCCGTCCTCCGCAGGGATCCGACGACGAGAGGACCTTCGCTCCCCCGCTCCGCCTCAAGGTGGTCCGTGGCCTCGTCGAGCTGTGCCGGGTCGTGCCCGTCATGGTGACCGTGGCGATCGGGGTCACCGTCCTCGTGGCGCTCCAGTGGCTCGTCGACCGCGTCGGCCTGGCCGGCGCGGCGGCTCTGGGCGGTGTCGTCCTCGCCGCCGCCGGAGCCGTCGCCGCCGGGGTGACGACCGTCGCCAAGTGGGTCGTCGTCGGCCGCATCGGCGCCGTCGAGCACCCGCTGTGGAGCTCCTTCGTCTGGCGCAATGAGGTCGTCGACACGTTCGTCGAGATGGTCGCGGGACCGTGGTTCGCGTGGACGGCGACGGGCACACCGGCCATCAACGTCTGGCTGCGAAGCCTCGGGGCCCGGATCGGGCATGGGGTGTGGTGTGAGACCTACTGGCTGCCCGAGGCGGACCTCGTGACCCTCGGTGACGGCGTGACCGTCAACCGGGGCTGCGTGCTCCAGACCCATCTCTTCCATGATCGAATCATGAGCATGGACACGGTCACGCTCGAGGACGGAGCCACGCTCGGCCCCAACGGGGTGATCCTTCCCGCGGCGAGCATCGGGGTGGCCGCGACGGTGGGTCCCGGTTCGCTCGTGCTCCGGGGCGAGGCCGTGCCGCGCGGGACCCGCTGGACGGGCAACCCGATCGCACCGTGGAGCGGTGCCGACCCCGTGGCCCACGCGTCCGGACCCGCGCCGGGATCAGCGTCGGGTGGATCCGCGGGCGACGTCGCGAGCGGCGTGCGATGACGGGCGGCCTCGTCCAGCAGGTGCCCGCGCTGACCGACGCGTACACGCCCGACCGTGGTGATCCCGCCTACGAGGTCACGCACTACGACCTCGACCTCGACTACAAGGTCTCGACCAACCGCCTCGCCGGTCGCGCCGTCCTCGAGATCACCGTGCTCGAGGACGTGCGGCGGCTCGTCGTCGACCTCGTGGGCCTGCGCGTCCTCAAGGTCTCGGTCGGTGGCCGGGCCGCCAAGTGGGTCCACCGCGGCCCCCGGGTCGTCGTCACCCCGTCGGTCCCGCTGGCGCGCGGCGAGCGCACCCAGGTCGCGATCGCGTATGCCGGCACGCCGGGTCCCGTGGCCACGCGCTGGGGCGACGTCGGCTGGGAGGAGCTCACGGACGGGGCGCTCGTGGCCGCGCAGCCCAACGGAGCGGCGACGTGGTTCCCGTGCAACGACCATCCCCGGACGAAGGCCACGTACCGGCTGGCGTTCGAGTGCGACTCGCCCTACGACGTCGTCGCGACGGGGGCACTCGTGGCCGCGCGGGCGCGCGGCAGCCGGACGCGGCGGGTCTTCGAGCAGGACGTCCCCATGGCGACCTACCTCGCCACGGTCCACGTCGGCCACTACGTGCGGCGCGCCCTGGCCCCGGCCGACGTGCCGATCTCCGTCGTGCTGCCGGCGACCCGCGAGCGCGACGTCATGCACGACCTGGAGCGGCTGCCTGCCATGACGAGCCTCTACGAGGCGCTCTTCGGGCCCTACCCGTTCGAGGACTACACCGTCGTCGTCACCGCCGACGACCTCGAGATCCCGCTCGAGGCGCACGCCATGGCGACGTTCGGGCCGAACTGGCTCGACGGGCGTCGCCGCCACGAGCGCCTCGTCGCCCACGAGCTCGCGCACCAGTGGTTCGGCAACAGCCTGACCCCGTCGACGTGGGCCGACATCTGGCTCAACGAGGGGTTCGCCTGCTACGCCGAGTGGCTCTGGGCGGAGCACGCCGACGGCGTCCCGGTGCGCGTCAACGCCGGAACCCACTGGTCCCGGCTCTCCCGTCTGGCACAGGACGTCGTGCTCGCCGACCCCGGGCCCGACCACATGTTCGACGACCGCGTCTACAAGCGCGGGGCCCTGACCCTGCACGCCCTGCGGGTGGAGCTCGGTGACGTCGCGTTCTTCGACCTCCTGCGCGACTGGGTGGCGGCCCACCGGCACGGGTCCGTGACCACCGACGAGTTCGTCAGCCACGTCGAGACGTTCGTGCGGGAGATCCCGCCCACGGACGGGGACGGGGACGGGGACGGCGACGCCGCGGGCCGGCGGGCCCGCGACCTGCTCGAGCAGTGGCTCTGGGCCACCCCCCTGCCACGGTTCGCCCAGCCCGCCTGACGTCTCAGTGGGCGCGTACCTCCAGCGCTCCCACGGCGGACTCGAGAGCGACGGCGGCGGCATACGCCCTCGGCACGTCGAGGTCGGCGACCGTGACCGACGGCATGCCGGGGACGACGTCGGTGGGGACGCCCGGCGCGGGCGTCGCGAAGCTCGTGGGGTCGATGCGGAGGCCGACCCCGAGCGCCTTGAGGGCGGCCTCCTTGCGCACCCACGTCGTGATGTCCGTGAGTTCCTCGGTGCCGCGGGCTCGTTCGCCGGGGTGGAGTGCCACGTCGCCGTAGCCACCGAACCGCACGGCGTCGACGGGCTCGACGTCGACGCCGACAGGTCCGTGCTGGCTCAGTGCGAGCGCGACGACGGCGCGGGTCCGGCTCAGCGACAGGTGCAGCCCCGGGTCGTCGAGCAGGCGGGGGGCGCCGTGCTGCCGGCCGCAGTCGGGGCACGTGCGGTCGAAGCGCAGTGACTCCGGTGGTCGGCCCAGGATCCGGCCGACCTCCCGGCGGGCCATGGCGTGGAGCAGCAGGTACGCCGCCGCGTCGCGTCGGTCGGCCAGGCGCGCCCACCGCGCGCGCTCGTGCTCGTCGAGCCCGGCGGCGATGGCCGCAGAATCGGGCGGCACCCATGCCCCGGGCGTCGACTCGCGCACCCAGACGTCGACCGTCGCGTCGGTCGGTCTCCGCGACCGCTCGGTGCCGTCCACGCGCCAAGGATCGACGCGTGGTCCCCGATCCGCAAGGCGGCGTCCGCCGAGACATCGCCCTGCCGAGGTGATGCGCGCACTGTCCGGTGGTGCGAGCGTCGAGGAGAGCGCACCACGCGCCACGTCACGAGGCGTCACCCTGAGGAGAGACTGTGAGCAACGAGAGCCAGTCGGCGACGACATCCGGGGCGCGAGCGGGGACGGCGACCCGGAAGGTGGCCCACCTGACCCCGGACCAGCGCGTGACCCGGGGCAGGGCCGCCCGCAACGAGACACCGAGGCGCAGCCACGGGTCGTGGGAGCCGTCGACGGACCGGCCCGACCCCGTCGCGCTGCTCGAGGAGCAGGCGACGAGCCGGGTCCCGGAGCTCGTCCCGCTGCGCTACGGACGGATGCTCGTCTCTCCGTTCACGTTCTACCGCGGCGCGGCGCTCATCATGGCCAGCGACCTCGCCGCGACCCCACGGTCGGGATTCATCTCCCAGATCTGCGGCGACGCCCACCTGTCGAACTTCGGGGTGTTCGCCTCTCCCGAGCGGCGCCTCCTCTTCGACATGAACGACTTCGACGAGACGCTTCCGGGTCCGTGGGAGTGGGACGTCAAGCGGCTCGCGGCCAGCTTCGAGATCGCCGGTCGCGATCGGGGCTTCTCGGCGGCGGACCGCCGGGACGTCGTCAGGTCCTGCGTCGCCGAGTACCGCGCCCGGATGCAGCTGTTCGCGGCCGCGCGCAACCTCGACGTCTGGTACGCCCACATCGAGGTCGACACGGTGTTCGAGCTGCTGAAGTCCAGCATCACGAAGAAGCAGCAGGCCAAGGCACAGGCCAACGCGGCCAAGGCCCGCACCCGGGACAGCATGCAGGCCTTCACCAAGCTGACCCATGACGTCGACGGTGAGCGACGGATCATCTCCGACGCGCCCCTCATCGTGCCGATCGAGGAGCTGGCGGCGGGCACGGGGCATGACGACGTCGAGGGTGAGCTCCGCGCTCTCATCAGGTCGTACCGCCGCACCCTGGAGACCGATCGGCGCGAGCTGCTCGAGTCCTTCGAATACGTCCACGCCGCCCGCAAGGTCGTCGGGGTCGGGAGCGTCGGCACCCGGGCCTGGATCATCCTCCTGCTCGGCCGGGACGGGCAGGACCCGCTGTTCCTGCAGGCCAAGGAGGCCCAGGAGTCCGTCCTCGAGAGGTTCGTCGGGGCGAGCCGGTATGCCAACCACGGCCAGCGCGTCGTCGCCGGCCAGCGGCTCATGCAGGCGGCCAGCGACATCTTCCTCGGGTGGCAGCGGGTCCACGGGTTCGACGGTCAGGTGCGTGACTTCTACCTGCGTCAGCTGCGCGACTGGAAGGGCTCGGCCGACGTCGACACCATGAGCTCCGGCGTCATGACCGCCTACGCCCGGATCTGCGGGGCGACGCTGGCCCGAGCACACGCCCGCTCGGGTGACCGCATCGCGATCGCCGCCTACCTCGGCACGAGCGACACCTTCGACCGCGCGATCGCCGACTTCGCGTCGTCCTACGCCGACCAGAACGAACGTGACTACGAGGCCCTCGTGGCGGCAGTCCGATCCGGGCGCCTCGAGGCCCAGACGGGCATGTAGAGGGCTTCGGGGTGCGTGAGGTGCCGGAGGCATGCCATGGGCTGCGGACGACCAGCACGAGAGGCACGCGATGACCAGGCTGTC
>Ga0164306_10000144_pt1 | contig 26275 bp, 22 predicted proteins | sample Whisoiple_242_MG_FD_110213 | JGI IMG/M metagenome (GOLD analysis project Ga0164306, IMG submission 110213) | Soil microbial communities amended with fresh organic matter from upstate New York, USA - Whitman soil sample_242_MG | ecosystem: Environmental > Terrestrial > Soil > Unclassified >... | reverse complement strand
TGCCGTTGGAGCAGGGTCTTTTGGCTCCACAACCAGGAATTTCCCTGCTCCGGTGGCACTCGACTGCCGGACCTCCCGGCACCTCGAGGCCGCGGTCGATGGGGCCGCGCTGGACCGGACCGCGGTGGACTGGGCCGCGGTGGACTGGGCCGCGGTGGACTGGGCCGCGGTGGACTGGGCCGCGGTGGATTGGCAGGCAGTCGACTGGCCCGCGGTCGACTGGCCGGCCGTCGACTGGCCGGTAGACGGCTCCGCGGGGCCGTGCGCCCATCCAGACACCCGGCCGGCGCGGAACACCTCCGACGTGTCGAACACTCCGGCCCCCGCACAGCTGCGCATCCCGATCACCGTGCATGCAATCAACGAACGGACCCCCGGCTCCCGGTGGAAGGCTCTGTTCGACGAGACCTGGCCGGCCTACCGGGCGTGGTACCTGGCCGAGCCGCACCCGAGTTCGGCGGCCGCCGCCATCGCCAGACCGGACCTGGAGACGGCGACAGCGATGCTGGCCGAGCACATGCCGCAACTGGTGCCGACCTACGAGAGGCTGGTCGACTTGGCCGGCGATGACGAGGTGGCAGCGCGCATGTTGACCCTCTGGAACGCCCCGGCCTTCCTGCCGGCATGCTCGCAGGCGGTGTTGACCGGACCGGTGCCGACGCTGAGCCGGAACTACGACTACAGCCCCGATCTCTGGGAGCGGACGATCTACACCAGCGCCTTCACCGGTCGCAGGGTCATCGGCACCGGCGACTGCTTGTGGGGGCTGCTGGACGGGATGAACGACACCGGGCTCGCGGTGTCGTTGACCTTCGGCGGCCGGCCGGGTGTCGGTGAAGGATTCGCGATCCCGCTTGTCGTTCGCTACCTCCTGGAGGTTGCCGGTACCGCGGGCGAGGCAAAGGAACTCCTGCGTGGGTTGCCCATTGCCATGTCGTACAACCTCACAGTCGTCGACGCGGAGGGTGGTTCGTTCACCGCGTTCGTCGCACCCGGGCAGGAGCCCGAGTTCAGCGACGCACCCGCGGCGACCAACCACCGCGGCCTCGTGCCGGAGTATCCGGAACGCGCTGCGTCGCTGCGCAGTGTGGCCCGCCTGGATCGGCTGACCGAACTGGTCGCCACCCAACCCACGTCGGACGAACTGATCGCAGATTTCGGCCGCGCGCCGCTCTACAACACCGAGTACTCCCGCGCCTTCGGCACTCTCTACACCGTCGCGTACCTGCCGACGGACCGGGCCGTCGAGTACCGCTGGCCGGACATGATCTGGCGCCGCACTTTCGACGACCCGGACGACACCCGAACGGTCACCCTCATCGGCAGCTGAAGCTCACCCGACCGCGACCCGTCTCCCCGTCCTCCCCGGAATCCCGCGCCGATCATCTCGCTCCGCGCGGCCGAAGTCGTCGACTTCTGTCACACCGAGCACATTTTCAGCGAGTTGATCAGCGCGGGTGAAGATGATCGGCGCGGGGGATCGGGCTGGTTGATCAGGGCGGGCAAAGCTGATCGGCGCGGGACGTCTGGCTGTCCCGAAGGGTGCATCTTTGCCTAAGCGCATAGACTCAGCACCGCGGAGGTGAGTTCCATGGCCAAGGTGCCGACTGTTTACGACGTCGCAGAGCGGGCGGGTGTGTCGATCGCGACGGTGTCTTTCGCGTTCCGGAAGCCGGACAAGGTCAAGGACTCGACCCGGGAACTCGTGCTGGCCGCCGCTCGTCAGCTGGGGTACGTGCCGAGTGCCAGTGCCCGTGGACTCGCGCACGGCCGGACCAGCGCACTCGGACTGCTGGCCTTCGACTACCTGTTGGAAGCGGATGAAACCCCGCTGTCCACCGGCGAAGCGGTCATCGTCGACGACCCCGACCATCCTGCCGACTTCGATCCCAACGCGAATTTCCGGATGTTCCCGCTGTATGTCGACGAGGTGCAACGGGGAGTCGAACTCGAGTGTTGGCGGCAGGGTTATGCGCTGATGATCGGTGGTCGGGGCCAGGCCACCACCGAGACCGTGCTCGCCGACATCGCCGGCCGGGTGGACGGGCTCGCGGTTTTCCCCGCCACGGTGCCGGCGGATGCATTGCAGCGCATCGCCTGGCGGATCCCGGTGGTGGAACTGTCCGAACCCGATCATGACGACCAGCTCAGCCACGTCACGGTCGACAACGTCGCCGGGATGCGGGCGATCACCGAGCACCTGATCGCCGTCCACCGGCTGGAATCGCTGGTCTTCGTCGGCGATACAACGGGTTCGGACCAGCAGGCGCGGTTCCAGGGATTCCGGTCCGCCCTGCGTGCGGCCGGACTGCGCGTTCCCCGGAAATCGCTGTCCGGTCCGGGTGGCGTGATCAACAACGCTGCAGCGGTCGTCACTGAGCTGCGGACCCGCGGACCCTTGCCGCAGGGGGCAGTCTGCGCCACCGACCAGGAGGCGTTGGCGTTGATGGATGCGCTGCAGGCCGCCGGATTGACGGTGCCCGCCGATATGGCTGTCACCGGCTTCGATGGCATCGCTGCCGGGATGATCGCCCGCCCACCGTTGACCACCGTTCGCCAACCGATGGAGCAGATGGGCCGCGCCGTGGTCGACATCCTGATCGACCGGATCGCCAATCCGGACGGACCGCGACGCAACCGGCAACTGCCGGTGCGAGTCGTGCTGCGGGAAAGTTGCGGCTGCCGGCCGTAGCAGGTCCCACAAGCCGGCGAGGCCGCGAAAAGTACCACCCACCACGCTAAAAAGTGTTGCCATCCATCAAAGATGTTACAGCAGAGGCTCTGCCGGTTGAGCCGGATGCAGTGGACCGCTGTCGGCCGACGTGCTCGGCAGGGCCGCGCTGCCGACCCCGTCTTGCCGGGTTCCCGAGACAAAACTGGCTCGAGCTCTTGCCTTCCGCGAGTCAATGCGCTTAACTTGTGCCGAGTTGCTATGCGCTTAGATCAGTTGGTTCGACTGGGAGCCAACGCAGCGACAAGTTCAGCCTGCCCGGCAAGCGGTTCCCGCAGGGCAGCACAATGTCCTGGAAGGGAACATCGATGTTCCGAAAGCGAACAGTTCTGGCGGCCGGCCTGATGGCGGCCGCGCTCGCGCTCACCGCCTGTGGTCGCAGCAGCGACACCGGCTCCGCCACTGAGAGTTCCGCGCCCGCGGCGACAATTTCGTCCGGTCCCGCCACCGGCAACCTGACCATGTGGGCGCAGGGGGCAGAGGCCGAGAAGCTGCCCGAGTTGCTGAAGGAGTTCGAGGCCGCCAATCCAGGGGTGACCGTCGAGGTGACGCCCATCCCTTGGGACGCAGCGCACAACAAGTATCAGACGGCCATCGCTGGTGGTCAGACCCCCGACATCGCCCAGATGGGCACCACCTGGATGGGCGACTTCGCCGATGCCTTCGATCCGGCTCCCGCGGAGTTCGCCGACGCCGGCTTCTTCGAAGGCTCGATGAAGTCCTCCGAGGTGAACGGTGCCAGCGTGGGCGTGCCGTGGTACGTCGACACCCGAGTCCTCTTCTACCGCAAGGATCTCGCGGAGCAGGCCGGCTACACCACTCCGCCGGCCAACTACGACGACCTCAAGGCGATGGCCAAGGCCATGCAGGAGAAGGCCGGCGCGAAGTGGGGCATCCAGCTCCTGGCCGGCGCTGAGGGCTCGTTCTTCGACTTCCTGCCGTTCGGCTGGTCCGCCGGTGCGGAATTGATGAACGCCGACAACACGGCATGGACCCTGGACTCGCCCGAGTGGATCGAGGCCATGACGTACTACCAGAGTTACTTCACCGACGGGATCGCCAACCCGGCGCCGACGACCGGTGCGGGCGTTGCAGAATCGATGTTCATCGATGGTTCCGGCCCGATGATGGTCACCGGTCCGTACATGATCGGGAATCTCGAGAAGGCCGGTGGCGCCGAGTTCGCCGACAAGTATGCGGTGAGCACCCTGCCGAAGAACAAGTCCGCCACGTCGCTGGTCGGCGGATCGAACCTGGCGGTGTTCAAGAACAGCGAGAACCGGGATGCCGCCTGGAAACTGGCGAAGTGGCTCTCGCAGCCCGACGTCCAGGTCAAGTGGTACGAAGCGACGGGTGACCTGCCGTCCGTCGAGAACGCTTGGGACGACCCGTCATTGAAGGACGACGAGAAGCTCGCGGTGTTCGGCGAGCAGCTGAAGGACACCAATTCCCCACCGTCGGTGCCCACCTGGACCCAGATCACCGCCCAGGGGGATTCTCAGCTCGAGCAGATCGTCAAGACCGGCAAGGACCCGGCCCAGGGAATGAAGGATCTGCAGGCCGAGGCCACTTCGATCGGCATCGGTAGCTGACCGTGGCTGCCACCACCGTGCCCGCCGGTGCCGTCATCGGTGCCGGCGGGAAGCGGGTCGATCCGGGGGTGTCCCGCCGCCGGCGGCAGACCATGATCGCCTGGCTGTTCGCCCTGCCGTTCGTCCTGGTGTTCGGCGTGTTCATGCTCTTCCCGCTGGTGTCGTCGTTCCTGATGTCGTTCACGGATTTCACCAATCGGGACGTCAGTACCCCGCTGGCCGTCGGCTTCGTCGGAATCGACCAGTACGTCGACCTTTTCGGCAATCCGCAGTTCATCAAGTCGATGGTCAACACCGGCTACTTCGTGATCGTCGGCATTCCGCTGACGATGATCGTCGCGCTGACCCTGGCCGTCGCACTGAACAGCGGCATCGAGAAGTTCCGCACGGTGTTCCGGGTCGGCTTCTACACCCCGGTGGTGACCAGCATCGTCGCCGTGGCAGTCGTCTGGAAGTTCATCCTGCAGCAGGACGGGTTGCTGAACACCGTGCTGAGCTGGGTCGGCATCTCCGGACCTGACTGGCTCAACAGCACCACCTGGGCCATGCCGGCGCTGATTCTGATGGCCGTGTGGCGGAACATGGGCACGCTGATGATCATTTTCCTGGCCGGACTGCAGACCATTCCGGAGGACGTGAAGGAGGCCGCCGCGATCGACGGCGCCAACGCCTGGCAGCGGTTCATCAGGATCACCCTGCCGCTGATGCGTCCGACCCTGCTGCTCGGAGCGGTGCTGCTGTCCGTGGGGTACCTGCAGTTCTTCGAGGAACCGTATGTGATGACCAAGGGCGGACCCCTCGACGCGACCCTGTCGATCAGCTATTTCACCTTCAACCAGTTCGGGTTCGGTAAGTACGGGTACGCCTCCGCCGCCAGCTATGTGCTGTTCGTGGTCATCGCCCTGCTGAGCCTGGTTCAGTTCCGAGCCCTGCGATCCAAGGACTGAGGAACCATTCATGACGCTGTCCGAAGACACTCCCGTCGCCCTGGAACCGGGCGGGCGACCCGCCCCGAACAAGAATCCACGTGTACGGCCCTCGCGCGGGCGGCTGATCACCTACGTGCTGTTGGTGGTGGCAGTCGCAGTCACCTTGTTGCCGTTCTTCTGGATGTTGCTCGGCTCGGTCAAGACCGATGGCGAGATCCTGCGCAATCCCTCGGGATTCATGCCGGAGGATCCGACCCTGGCCAATTACGCGACCTGGTTCACCGACCTGAACATCAGCATGTTCTTCGTCAACAGCCTGATCGTCGCGGTGTTCACCGTGCTGGGCAACCTGGTGTTCTGCTCCATGATCGGCTACGCGCTGGCCAAGATGGATTTCATCGGCAAGCGGGTGCTCTTCCTGCTGGTGATGCTGACCCTGATGGTTCCGGGCGTCGTCACGTTCGTTCCGCTGTTCGTCCTGGTGACCAAGATGGGATTGCTGAACACCTATCCGGCGCTCATCCTCCCGTTCCTGACCTCGCCGCTCGGCGTCTTCCTGATGCGGCAGTTCATGATGGGGATTCCCGACTCACTGATCGAGGCGGCGCGGATCGACGGAGCGGGTGAGTTCCGGATCTTCGCCAGAGTGGTGATGCCGCTGTGCGGGCCGCCGTTGGCCACCCTCGGGATCCTGACCTTCCTCGGTTCCTGGAACAACTTCCTGTGGCCACTCGTCGCCGCTCAGAGCGAGGAGATGTACACCCTTCCGGTGATGCTGGCGTTGTACTCCACCGGGGAGAGCGCCACGAAGTACGGTCTGCTGCTCGCCGGATCGGTGCTGGTGATCACCCCGATCGTGCTGTTGTTCGTCTTGCTGCAGCGGTACTTCATCCAGAGCGTTGCCACCGCCGGCGTGAAATGAGCTGACCGGCCGGCCATCTCGGCTGGGTGCCAGCACTCGTCATCGACGAAAGTGAGAACTGCCGTGTCCGAAGCTGCTTCCGCGCGCTTTCCGAGGGATTTTCTGTGGGGCGCTGCCACCGCGGCACACCAGATCGAGGGCAACAACGTCAACAGCGACTGGTGGGTGCGTGAGCACACCGAAGGCAGCGGCATCCCAGAGCCCAGCGGTGACGCCTGCGACAGCTATCACCGGTACCGGCAGGACATGGCGTTGCTGGCCGACGCCGGGCTCGACACCTACCGATTCAGCGTGGAGTGGAGCCGGATCGAACCGGAACCCGGCTTCGTCTCCCACGCCGAGATCGATCACTACCGGCGGATGGTGGAGGCCTGCCACGAATTCGGTCTGACCCCGATGGTGACGCTCCTGCACTTCACGGTCCCGAGGTGGATGGCCGACCAGGGTGGGTGGCGTCACCCGGATGCGGTCGATCTCTTCGCCAGGTACACCGAGAGCGCGTTGCCCGTCATCAGTGACGGTGTGCAGTGGGTCTGCACGATCAACGAGCCCAACATCATGTCGATGATCCACGGCAAGCGGGAAACGGACCTGGTTGCCGCCGCCCTACCGGCGCCGGACCAGCAGATCTCGGATGTCCTGGCACAGGCCCATTCCCGCTGCCGGGAAGTGCTCGCGGGCATCCAGGGCATCCGGTCCGGATGGTCCGTCGCCACCCAGGCGTTCCACGCCGAACCGGGGTACGAAACCCAGACCCGTGACTATGCCTACCCCCGGGAGGAGTTCTTTTTGGAAGCCGCCCGCGGCGATGACTGGGTCGGAGTGCAGGCCTACACCCGGACCTTCGTCGGACCCGACGGACCACTTCCGGTGCCGGACGGTGCCAGGACCACGCTGACCGGCTGGGAGTACTTCCCACCCGCGCTGGGGATCGGTGTCCGCAACGCCTGGCAGGTCAGCGGCGGAGTACCGATCTTCGTCACCGAGAACGGTGTGGCCACCGAGGATGACGATCTGCGGGTCGGCTACACCGAGGGCGCACTGACCGGCCTGCGGGAGGCGATGGATGACGGGGTGCAGGTCATCGGATATCTGCACTGGTCGGCGCTGGACAACTACGAATGGGGCTCCTACCGGCCGACGTTCGGACTGATCGCAGTGGATCGGGAGACCTTCGTCAGGACACCCAAGCCCAGCCTGAAATGGCTGGGTGCAAAAGCGATGTCCGGCAAATCAGAGGAGAACGCACGATGACCGAGATCACCCGGCGCAACCTGCTCAGGGGCGGTGCCGCGGCCGCGGTGACCGGGATCATCGGCGGAGCAGGCGCGTTCGCCGGCACCGCGAATGCCGCCGGTTCGGCGCTGGCACTGCCACCACCGTCGCGCACCGAGATCCGCCGCTGGGCAACCGATACCTGGGCGTCGCTGGTGGCGATGACCGACGAACGAACCGGCCTGACCGCCGACAACATTGACGGCCCACTCGCCAATCCCCATCGCAGCGGGTACACCTCACCGACCAACATCGGTGGCTACCTGTGGAGTGCCATCGTGGCAAGGGATCTCGGCCTGATCTCGCGCGCGGAATGCAGCGGACGGCTGGACAAGACGCTGCGTACCTTGCTGACCATGCGCCACCACGAGCCGAGCGGCATGTACTACAACTGGTACGACGAGGCCACCGGCGAGCCGCTGACCACCTGGCCGACCGACGGCAATACCATCTATCCCTTCCTGTCCAGCGTCGACAACGGCTGGCTGGCAGCCGGTCTGATGGTTGTGCAGAACTCCGATCGGGCGACAGCGAGTCTGGCGCAACAGCTGTCGGATCGAATGAACTTCAAGATGTACTACAACGAGGATGTCCGGCCGGACCTGCCCGTAGGTCTGTTGCGCGGAGGTTTCTGGGACGGCGCCACTCCACCGACCGATCCCGGCCAGCCGGGGCCCGTCGAGGGCAACTACCTCGGAGTCGGGCCGAACGTCTTCTACCCACTCAATCACTACGACACCACGGTGTCCGAGACCCGTATCGCGTCCTACATCGCCATTGCCCGCGGCCAGATCCCGGCCGCGCACTACTTCGGTACCTGGCGCACGTTCCCTGACGTCAACTGCGATTGGTCGTGGCAGGAGCAGCAGCCCATCGGACAGACCCGGAACTACCTTGGCGTCGACGTCTTCGAAGGTGCGTACACCTATCGCGGCATGCGGATCGTTCCCGGTTGGGGTGGCTCGATGTTCGAGGCGATGATGCCGGCGATGTTCGTCCCGGAGGAGAAGTGGGCGCCGCGGTCCTGGGGTGTCAACCACCGGCTGACGGTGCGCGCCCATCGGGAGCACGGCCTCGACGATGCCGGGTACGGGTACTGGGGGTTCTCGCCGGCGAGTCAACCCGGCGGCGGCTACCGCGAGTACGGCGTCGACGCCATCGGTCTGAACCCGGACGGCTACCTCTCGGACGTGGAGGGCACGAAGTATGACGCCGGGTACGGGACCTGCCGCCCCGCGAAGAACCCGAACCCCACCTACGGCGACGGTGTCGTCACGCCGCATGCGCTGTTCCTGGCGATGCACGTGGAATCGCGGGAGGCCTACGACAACCTGCGCAAGCTCGAGCGCGAGCTGGATGCCTACGGCGAGGGCGGCTTCTACGACGCGATCGCGGTGCGATCGGGCACGGTCGCAAAACGCTACCTGTCGTTGGACCAGTCGATGGTGATGGGCTCGATCGGTAATGTGTTCGGCGGCGACGTGATCCGCCGTGCCTTCGCCACCGGTGAGGTGCGTCGACGGATCAAGCCGCTGATCGCCATGGAGCAGTTCGGGGCAGGCGTCATCTGAGTCCGACCGTCGGCGATCTCTCGACGCCCCGAAATGTCCGCTGACCTCGTGATCTGCCAGCCGAAGGGATCTTTCCATGGGCGCGCCAACCGACCTGTCGGTCCAGCTCTACTCCGTGCGGACGCCGCTGGCGTCGGACTTCGCCGGCACCCTGTCACGCCTGCGGCAGATCGGTTTCACCAGGGTGGAGCCGTTCGGAATGCTCGATTTCGCAGCCCAGCTGAAAGCCGGTTTGGCCGATAACGGCTTCTCGGCTCCCACCACCCATCAGTCGCTGGTCGACGTGGACCTCGATCGGGTGTTTTCCGCTGCGGCCGAGCTGGGGATCGGCACGGTCATCCATCCGTTCACCCCGCCGGATCAGTGGACCTCCCGGCAGGACGTCGAACGGGTCGCCGCGCTGTTGAACACCGCGGCCGGGAAGGCCGCCGAGCACGGCGTCCGGGTGGCGTATCACAACCATGACTGGGAGCTCCGGCTGATGCTCGACGGCACCACCTCGCTCGAGGTGCTCGCCGGGCTCGTCGATCCGGCGGTGGTGCTGGAGGTCGACACGTACTGGGCAGCAGTCGGCGGGCAGGACGTTCCGGAGTTGCTCGGCAGGTTGGGTGACCGGGTGATTGCCCTGCACCTCAAGGACGGCCCGTTGACCGGGGTCACCGCGGACCAGCTCCCGCTGGGCAGTGGCGACCTGCCCGCCGCCGAGATCCTCGCTGCCGCAACGGCGTTGGAGGTGCCGGTGATCGAGTTCGACCAGTACGCCGGCGACATCTTCCAGGGCGTGGCCGCCGCCTACGAGTACGCCACCGGAACGCTCGGATTCGCTCGATGAGTGCGGCTCGTTCCGGCCCGGTCGGTGTCGGGGTGATCGGCGCCGGAAAGATCAGCGAGCAATATCTGGCCAACATGAAGACCTATCCGGATCTCGACGTTCGGTTTGTCGCGGACCTGGTGCCGGAACGGGCGCGGGCTGTCGCCGATGAGTACGCCGTCCCCGGATCCGGCAGTACCCAGCAGGCCCTGGATCGGGACGACGTCGAGATCATCGTCAACCTGACGATTCCGATCGCGCACGCCGAGGTCGGCGCCGCGATCCTGGCTGCAGGCAAACATGTCTGGAACGAGAAGCCGCTCACCGTCGACCTGGAGTCGGCGCGGTCCCTGCTGGCCCAAGCCGATGCCTCCGGGTTGATCGTCGGCAGCGCGCCGGACACCTTCCTCGGACCTGGGCTGCAGAACGCCCGGCGGATGATCGAACGCGGGGACATCGGCCGGCCGTTGACCGCCTCGGTGGTCTTCCAGACGCCTGGCCCACACCTGTGGCATCCCAACCCGGATTTCCTCTATCAACCTGGCGGGGGACCGCTGTTCGACATGGCCCCCTACTACCTGACGGCATTGGCCCAGATCTTCGGCCCGCTGGCCGGTGTCGCCGCGCTCGGCTCGACGGCCGCGCCGACCAGGACGATCGGTCAGGGTCCCCGGGCCGGTGAAGTCTTCGATGTCACCGTTGCCACCTATGTGACGGCAATCTACGACTTCCGTTCCGGAGCCGTCGCGGCCGCGACGTTCAGCTTCGATTCGGCACTGGCCAGGGTCGGGGTGCTGGAGATCGCCGGCACCGAGGCAACTCTCGCAACGCCCGATCCGAATCGCTTCAACGGTGACATCAAGATCATCACAGCCGGCGCCGAACAATGGGAAACCATCGGGGACGGCGGGGTCGAGATGGGCCGGGGGATCGGGGTCGTCGACATGGCCAGGGCGTTGCGGAACGGCGGTTCGCATCGCGCGACCGGCGAGCTCGGCATGCATGTGCTGGCCGGGATGCTGGCGTCGGCCGAGTCGGTGGAGAGCCGCTCGTTCGTCGGCGTCGAGTCGACCTTCACGCCGGTACCGGCGCTCCCCGAGGACTGGGATCCGACCCAACGCGTGGTGTAGATGAATTCTCGCCGTGTTCGAGGTCCGACGTCGGTGAACATCTGGCCGCTGATCCACACCGAGCGGGCTGCCCTGGCGGCCGACCTGATCGATCTCCCCGACGGCCGATGGGAAACTCCATCCCTGTGCGGTGGTCTCACAGTGCGTGAGGTGCTCGCGCACCTGACGGCCGGGGCCAGTCTGAACCCCGTTCGGTGGATGGCGGGCGTCATCCGGTGTCGCTTCGACTTCGACAAACAGGTCGCCATGCGGCTCGCCGAACACCTGGGACCGACGCCGGCCGACACCCTCGCCGGGTTCGAGCGGGTGATCACCAGCACCACCGCACCGCCGCTGCCGCGGCTGGCAATTCTCGGCGAGACGATTGTGCACGGCGAGGACATCCGACAACCGTTGGGGATTCGACGGAAGCATCCGATCGACGTGGTGACCCGGGTGGCCGAGTACTACCGGGGCACCGACCAGGTGGTGCTGGCGAAGGGCCGGATCGGTGGCCTACGGCTGATCGCGACCGACGGTCCGTTCGTCACCGGTGCGGGCGCCGAGGTCTCCGGGCCCACGGTCGCACTGGTCATGGCGATGACGGGTCGCGGCAGTTGTTGCGACGACCTGACCGGGGACGGCGTGCCCATTCTCCGGGAGCGCTGTCGACGATGAGACCGCGATGGCGGCGACGAGTGGGCTGGCGAGTGGGGTGATCCGACACCGTGTTGACGTCCGCCGACCGGGCAGGACAGGGTGGAGAACGTGACTCACGAGGACAGTGCAGGCGCGGAGACCGTCCAGCGACCGGGCGCGACGCCGGCCGAGCTGGAAGAGGCAGCGCGGTCGGCGATCAACCAACTGGCCGAAATCCCCGATTCCGAGGCCTTCGAGGCATTGCTCCGGCTCAGCGCGCTGGCCGGTGAATGCCTCGGCGTGAACGCGAGGGCGCTGGCCACCAGCGGCTCCTGGGCGACTGTCGCCCAGGTTGCCGGCACCACCCGGCAGGCCGCCTGGTCCCGTTGGAGTTCCTGACCCGCGCCGAGCTCGCGACGTGGGCGAGGCTGCCGCCCGTCGTCCTGCCCACCCGGGTGCACCCAGGTCAGATGCCCTTGTCGGCGTCGCTCTTGACGCTGAGATCCTCGGTGCCCTCGACGGCGTCGAGCTGATCGGCCAGTGACGGATTCGAACCGGGCAGGACCACCGGTGCCCGGCCCTTCTTCCGGTTTTCGTCGAGCTCGACCATCGTCCGTTCGAAGGTGATGATCCGATGCCCACGGTTGTTGGAGAACCAGATCGCCCGGCCCCAGGTATAGAGCGTGCCCAGCCGGTTGCCCCAGCCGACCAGGTACAGCACGTGGATGAAGCCCCACATGATGTAGGCGATGATCCCGGTGAACATCTTGCCGAACGCATCGGCCACGGCCACCTTGTGCCCGATGGTGGCCATGCTGCCCTTGTCGAAGTACTTGAACGGCTTGGGCGCCGGCATCCCGCTGACCTTGGACTTGATCAACTTGCCGACGTACTTGCCCTCCTGCATCGCAGGCTGCGCGACGCCGGGCAGCTTGTTCAGCAGCACCATGTCGCCGATGGCGAAGACCTCGGGGTGCCCCGGCAGGCTGCAGTCCGGGTTGACCGAGACCCGTCCGGCCCGGTCGGTCTCGGCACCGGTCTTCTCGGCGAGCATCTTCGCCAGCGGCGAGGCCTGCACGCCGGCGGCCCAGATCCGACTGCGGCACCGAATGGTCTCGATGCCGTTCGGCCCCTTGACCGTGATGGATTCGTGGTCCATGTCGATGGCCAGGGTGTTCAGCCTGATCTCGACACCCATCTTCTCCAGCTGCTCCTGGGTGTACTTCTGCAGTTTCGGTTTGAACGGCGGCAGCACCGATGGGGCGCCTTCGAGCATGATGATCCGCGCCTCGCGGGTGTTGATCGAGCGGAAATCCCTCGGCAGCACCTTGTGCGCCAATTCGGCCAACTGACCGGCGAGCTCGACACCGGTCGGGCCGGCCCCGATCACGACGAACGTCAGCCACTCGGCCCGTTCCTTCGGATCGGTGGTCATCTCGGCCATCTCGTACTTCGACAGGATGCCGTCCCTGATGTACCTGGCGTCCTCGATGGTCTTCATACCCGGCGCGAACTCGGCGAACTCGTCCTTGCCGAAGTAGGAGTGCGAGGCGCCGGCCGCCACCACCAGGGAGTCGTAGGGCAGGTCGAGCGCCCGCCCGTCCGGGCCGAGCGCCTTGACCACCTTGTTCTCCAGGTCGAGGTCCTTGACCTCGGCGAGCAGGGCCCGCGCGTTCTGTTGCTTCTTGATGGTGCTGCGGATCGCCGGCGCGATCAGCCCGGGCGCCATGATCCCGGCCGCCACCTGATAGAGCAGAGGCTGGAAGAGGTGGTGGTTGGTGCGATCGACGATCGTCACATCCACCTCGCTCTTGGCCAGAGCATGCGCAACGTTCAGGCCGCCGAAGCCGCCGCCTACGACCACTACCCGGTGTCGCCCTGTCGCCATGGGTTTCCTCCTCGTATCAAAGGGTCATCATCCCTGGCGGAGGACCCGCTCGGCTTCCCCTAGCCTCAGATCTTGCACTCAGTGGCAACAGCTTGCAGCGGCGAGGTGCCATTCGCGCGGTGAGCAGTTGAAGCGAGTTAGCGGAGGAGAGCCCGTGAGCACTGCGTTTCCGCATGTCGGGGTCGTATCGGGTGACGGGTTGGTGGCCCGGTTCGGCGATCTCGTCGTTGTCCTCGGCCGCCCTGCCGATCTCCAGCCGACCGGGGCCGTTGCCGGGGATGCAGAGGTGGTGCCGGCTCTGCTGCGCGAGCTGGAGCGCTGGTCAGGGAGCCAACATCCCTCACCGGACGAGGTTTGCTGGACGTTGGCGGCACAGCTGGTTGCCCGTCGCCCGGTGCTGCCGTCGTTCGGAGCAGCAGTTCGGGTGCCCGGCGGCTTCCGGGTGTTCTTGCACGGACCTGCCCGGGCGGTGATCACCGGGCCCGATGGTGCCCGGGAGCTGATCGGTACCAGCGCCGCGACCTGGGTCGACGTTCTGGTCGAGGAGCCGCTGACCTCGCTCTGCCTCACCATGGGCGGTCCCGGGATGATCCGGGTCCAGCCGCATTCCGATCTGCGCGGCGGCCAGGTGAACGGCGGCGGGGTGGTTCTCACCCTGCGTCCGTCGACCGTCGCCGCGAGCAGCGATCCGGTGGAAACGGCCCGGCAGGCCGGGCACCCCCTGCCGGCGCAGGCCGATCGGGACCCGAGAGTCGACGACGTGCGGCCACCGCCGGCTCGGGCGATTCCGGCGACCGCGGAGACCTTGGTGGTGCGGTCCACCGACGCTGTCCTGCTCGCCGACGACGGGACTCGCACGGTGCTGGACCGGGACTATGTGCTCGGGCGGGATCCGCAGCGCGATGCTTTGGTGACCCGTGGGGCAGCGTCGCCGGTCGCCGTCCGGGATCCGGACAACCTGATCTCCCGGGCCCAGGTGTACGTCGAGGTGCGTGCGGGCGTCGTCACGGTCCGCGACAACCGATCGACGAACGGCACGTTCATCGCGGCGGCCGGCGCGGCAGAGTGGCAGCGCGTCGGCGGCGTTCCGACCCCGCTGCCGCCGGGTTGGAGCATGCGGATCGGTCGGCGGGTGTTCACCCATGTCGAGAACGAGGATTCCGGCTGAGGCCCGCTGGCGTGGCGCGACATTCCGGCAGCCGGTTGATCAGATTCCGGCCGGCACCCGGCTCGTGGGCTTGAGCGACCGCCAGTCCCCGGCACGCAGTGCGGCGCGCGCGGCTGCATCGAGCTGCAACTGCTTCTTCACGGCAGCGGTTGCGGCAGCAAGGTCCTCGGGGTGGTGTCCGATGATCAGTGCGCCGACCACCACCCCGTTCGACAGGATCAGCCGACGGTAGGACGATCGGCGTGCGTCCTCGACGACGATCAATTCGTCGCCGGTCTCGGGCTCCACCCGGCCGATCGAGGACAGTTCCAGACCAACGCCTTTCAGGATGGTTGCCGGGATCTCCGCACTGAGCCGCTCGTCGCCGCCGAGAGCGTTGAGCGCGGCGACTTCGCCCTGCTTGGCCGCGATCGGCCACAGCCCGAGGACCCGGCCGTCGTGTTCGGCGACGTCGCCCGCGGCGTAGATCCCGGGCGCGCTGGTCTGCATCCGGTCATCGACGACGATTCCGCGTTTGACCGTGATGCCCGCCGCGTCGGCCAGGTCGGTGTTCGAGCTGATTCCGACGCAGGCGAGGAAGACGTCGCAGCGCAGGGTCCGGCCATCCGTCAGCGTCAACGACTCGACCCGGCCGTGGTCGCCCAGGCCGAGCGCGGCGGACTCGGCACGGTACAGCACGCGGATCCCGAGGCGATCGAAGTGTCCCTGCACGAGTTCGCTGCCGCGCTGGTCGATCTGCTTGGCCAGCAGGCGGCGACCGCGTTCCAGCACGGTGACGTCAAGACCCAGCTCGTACATCGCGTACGCGGCCTCGAGACCCAGCAGGCCGCCGCCCGCCACCACCGCCTGGCGGCACCCGTGAAGTTGGCTGTAACGGCGGATCTCCAACGCATCGGCGGCCGATCGCAACACGTAGCTGCCGTCCGCCCCGAAGCCGACCACCCGCGGTGCCACTCCACTGCTGCCCATCGCCAGGATCAGCCGGTCGTAGGCGAGAACGTCGCCGGTGCCCAACAACACCCGGCGGGCGGCCGGGTCGATCCGGGTGGCAATGGTGTTGAGCCACATGGTGATCGACTTGTCGGAATACCACTGCTCGTCGAGTAGGAACAGTCCGGTCATCGCCGAACGGCCGTGGACCAGCCGGGAGATGCCCATCCGGTTGTAGAGCACGTGCGATTCCATCCCGACCAGATGCACCTCACAATCGGGATGCCCGCGCCGGACGAAATCGGCCGCCGTCACCCCGGCGATTCCGTTGCCCAGGACCACCACGCTGGTGATCGAGCGGTCGAAGTTCTCGGGTCGCTCGCCGGCTGTGCCGGTGCCGGGCTCCGGGGTGAGATTGACCTGAACGCCGGCGGTCTGCACCCGCGCGCAGCAGGCCATCCTGGTCGAGGGTGCCAACCCGAGTCTGCGTAGCGTGGTCAGCTCCTCGTCCTCGGGAGCCGACAGACAGTCCATCCCGGCCACTACGGCAACCGGGTCGGCGCCGCAGACCCCCATCCGGCAGCCCGCCTCGATCGAAAGCCCTTCCCGCTCGGCGATTTCCAGCAGACTGGCGCCGACCTCGGCGGTGACCGCGCTGTCCTGCGGCAGGAAGCGGACCTCTGTCAGTTTCGACGCACCTTCTGCCGCAGGCTGTTTTGGTGCGGACGGCGGTCTGCCCGGCAGCAGCGTGAGCGGTGTCGGCGTCGTGGCGGGCACGCTCTCGGCGAGGTAGGCACGCTCGGTCCAGTAGGTCCGCGAGATCCAGACGACGGTCAGCATCGCGACCAGACCGCTGATCGGCCAACGGATCCAGGCCACCTCGAGGCCGGTGATCGTCTGCGCGGAGCCGGCCAGGACCACCCCGGCGAACCAGTAGAAGGTGTTCAACGCCGCCGCTGCGTACAGGGCGGTCATCAGGGCCGGGGTCAGCGCGAGCACCGCGTCCAGCACGTAGAACGAGGCGATGCTGCCCGCGACGTACAGCGCAAGTTGTCCGTACACCGCCAGACCGGCTGTGCCGGCCACGTTGACCAGGGTGAAGAACCCGAGCACGAATCCGGGCAAGGCGGCGACGAAGAGCTTGCGCGGTGCGCTCCAGTGCGGGTCGGGGTCGTGCAGGTCGGCCTGATAGGCGGGCTGCGGCTTGAAGTCGTAGCAATTCTTCGTGCACGCCACGCACGGGGTGCAATGACTGTTCGGGACAACGACGAAAGGGGTCTGGCCGTACACCCGCTGGAGTGGCAGCAACGGGCAGATGCTGCTGCACCAACCGCTTTTTCCCTTGAAGACGACCCCACCGACGAAGGCACTGGCGATGACGACCGACAGCAGCACCCCGGTCGCCCTGGCGCTCTGGTTGAACAGCACCAGCCGGGCGCCGGCAATGCCGAAGAACAGCGTCATGCCGATCAGATAGCCGCCGCGGCGCAGCCAGGCCGGCGGGGTCAGTGCTCGGCTGAAGCCCAGGACTCTCGGCGTCTGGTTCGTCGCGGCCAGCGGACAGATGTTGCGCCACAACCCGGGTGCCACGAAGAACAGGATCGGCAGCAGCGGGACGATCACCTGGAAGAACGTGAACATCGCGCCGACCGGCGCCACGAACATCGCCACACACAGCGCCAGATACGACAGCACGCTGACCACCCGCACGGCCTTCCAAGCGGCCGGTGGTATCCGTCTCGGCAGCTCCAGGAAGTTCCGGAAGGTCGGGACATCGGGTGGTACCGGCGCACCCCGGAAGATGGCGCGCACCAGTTGAGAGACCTTCCCGGGCTGCTCCACCACGGGGCGGGCGGCCGGCGGCGCGGGAAGTGTCAGATCGCTGACGAACGCTGCCGGCGGTGGGTCGAGCGGGCGCGTCGTTCGAGGACGCACGACGATGACCTCGGTGCGGCCCAGCCGAATGACATCGCCCGGTTCCAGGGTGATCCGGCCGTTCAACGCGACACCGTTCACCAGGGTGCCGTTGCGGCTGGCGAGGTCGACCACCGACAAACCCAGCGGGCTGGGCAGCAGCTTGAGATGGCGGCGGGACGCCCCGAGGTCGGTGATGACCACGCCGTCGCAGTCCCGGCCGACTTCCATGGTGCGGTCGACACGCACCCGGCGGACCGGGAAGCCCGGCTCCCGGATCTCGATCAGCGGAGGCTCGGCCACATCTTCTGCTCTCCCGAGAACGACCGGCACACCAGCGCGGATCGCTTTGCATGATCGCACCCCGGCGCGCACGGCGCGTGGGCAGGCGGCGGTGCATATCCGCCCGACTCGGAGCGGCTGATCCTGTCGAGATCTGCTACAGCGCGGTCATCCGGGGTCCGGCCGGCTCAACGGGGTGTTGTCCAGGTCGTCGATGAGTTCGGTCAACGAGTCGTACACCTGGACGGCGCCGGCCGCGGTGAGTTCTTCGATGGAGAAGCCACCGGTACGCAGCGCGAGCGTGGCGACGTCGATCTTGCCGGCGGCCTTGGCGTCGTAGGTCGAATCCCCGACCATCACCCCACCGACGCCGTCGACCCGGTCGAGGGCCGCCTGCACGATGTCCGGTGCGGGCTTGCTGGTCTCGGCGTCCTCCGAGGTGGTCCAGGCATCGGCCAACTCCTTGCCGCCGAACAGGTCCAGGAAGGTCTCGACATGCTTCGCCTTCCCGGAACTGGCCAGCACCACCCGGAAGCCGCGGCGTCTCACTTCGGTGAGCAGGTCCCGCACACCGTCGAACGGCTGGATCTCGTCGATCATCTCGTCGAATTCCTCGACCCAGGCATCGCGAAGGGCGTCACCGTGCTCGCGTTCGACGTCCTCACCCGCGAGGTTGGCGACATAGAGGTCGCCGCCCATGCCGATCCCGCGGTGCAGTCGCCACAACGGCAGAGTGATGTCGTAACGACGGAACGCCCGGAACCAGGCAAGGGCGTGCTGATAGTTGCTGTCGACGAGGGTCCCGTCGACATCGAAGATCGCTGTATCGGCCACGCGGATCTAGTTACCCGGAACCCGCCCGGCGAACCGGGGAAATGCCGTGCCCGTCGGGGCTGGTCGATCGGTCGCGGGTTGCCGATCTAGGCTGCGGTCGTGTCGGTTCAATGGGAACAGGTCGTCGTCGATTGTGCCGATCCGCTGCGGCTCGCCCGCTGGTGGGCGGACGCGCTGGGGTGGTCCTATTGGGACGCGGATGACGAGGTGGTGGAGATCCGCCCCACCGAAGACCGGTTGCCGGGCTTGTTCTTCCTGCCGGTGCCGGAGTCGAAGACGATCAAGAATCGGTTGCATCTCGATCTGCGGCCGGACAATCAGAACGCCGAGGTGGAGCGGTTCCTGGCCCTTGGCGCCACCCGCGCCGATGTCGGGCAGCGGAGTCAGTCATGGGTGGTGCTGGCGGATCCGGAGGGCAACGAGTTCTGCATCCTGGGTTCGCGCCGCCCTGCGGACGGCTGAAGCCGAAGATCCTTCAGCTGCCCGCTGGGACCGCGACTCGTTGTTTCCCCGTCGCAAAGGCGTCGGCACCCACGGTCGGTGCTCCCACCACGGCCTCTGTGACAGTGCCACCCGCCCTCGGCTGACGCTGCACCTGCCACATCCCGCAGCTGCAGCGCAGGTAGCTGAGCCGGCCCTGGCTGGTGGCGTGCGCTGAGACCAGGGCGAACCGGTGGCCGTCGTGATCGGATTCGAGGTTCTCGGTGGTGACCATGAATTCAGCATGATGTAATGCTCTTATGCACTTCAACCCTTACGGTGAGCGCGCCGTGCTGTTGGCGGTCGATCTGCTCCGTGATCTGCCGCACACTGGTGCCGGCCTGCAAAGTCGTTGCGAGGAGGCCGGTCTGACGGTGGACATGCCGGGCACCGACGCGGACGTCGCCGAAGTGGCCGAATTCCTGGAGCAGTGGATCGCCGTGGTGGATGCAGGTACGGAGCAGGAGCGGGCGGATGCGTTGAACGTGTTGCTCGAATCGTCGTCGACCAGACCGCGGTTGACCGACCATGCCGGCGACGGCTGGCACCTGCATTACCGCGAGACGGGTCTGCGGCTCAGTGAACAACTCAGATCGCTGATCAGCGTCGGCACCGCGTTGCATCTGGTAGGCCGGGGGATGCAACGGCTCGGGCGGTGCGCGTCACCGGAATGCGGGCGGCCCTACGCCGACGTCACCCGGAACGGCCGGCAGCGGTACTGCAGCCATCCGTGTGCCAACCGGGATGCGGTCCGCCGTCACCGAGCGAAATCGGCTTCCGCCCCGACGGTTTGAGAACACGGCCGAACAGGGGACTTCCGGTGTGAGCCCCGACCGGCCCGGGAACGCTCCGGCGGAACAACGTGTCCGCCAGTCACGGCCGGCGCGCAGTCGTTGGGGAGGGGACCAGATGAATGTCGGTACCAGGTTGACCGCGTGCGGGTTCGGGGCCGTCGCGCTGATCATGCTCGCCGGGTGTGCCAGCGGCACCGGATCCGCGGGATCAGAAGCCGCCGCCGCGGCAACCAGTGGCGAGACGCCCGAACCATCGGTGACGTCGGTCCTGGGTGTGAGTGATTCCCCCGGATCGCCATCCTCGTCGGCCGACGGTCGCGCGTCCCTGGTGGCGAAGGCCGATCTGCGCGACCCGTCCGGAACCGAGATCGGCACCGTCGATTTCGCCGTCGACGGGACGATCGTCACGATCACCGCGGAGGTGGAGGGCCTGCCGGCCGGGTTCAAGGGATTCCACATCCATGCCATCGGCAAGTGTGAGCCGAACAGCGCCAACCCGACGGATCCGAGCAAGGTCGGCGACTTCCTTTCTGCCGGTGGTCATCTGGGCGCCGGGAGTGCAGCTCATCCGGGACATGAGGGCGATCTGACCTCGCTGCAGGTTCGCGAGGACGGATCCGCTGAGTTGGTGACAACGACCGACGCCTTCGACATGGCCGCGGTTCTCGACGCCGACGGCAGCGCCGTCATGGTGCATGCCGGACCGGACAACTTCGGCAACATTCCCAGTCGCTACGCCTCCGGCGGGCCCGATGCCGACACCCAGGCAACCGGTGACTCCGGTGGACGAGCGGCCTGCGGGGTGGTCGAGGAGGTCAACGGCTGATCGTCGTGCCGCACTGTTCTCGGGCGCTGCTTGCCGGTGAGCTGTGCCTGCTCGATGTGGGCGAGCCCTACAACTGGTTCACCACGAGGATGAACTGCTCGTCGCTGATGTCGGCGGCCAGCAATTCGGCGGCAGCCGCGTCAGGGGCGTTGCCCAATGCCGCGCCGTGCAGGAGTGATCGAATGGTGAGTTCCCGCATACCGGTGCGTGACGAGAGCGATCGCAGCTCAGCGACCCAGCGGGCGGTATCCGGGTGGGCATGCCGACGGCCGAGAGTGCATTGCGCATCGAGGATGTAGCCGTCGAGCCAGACGTACGGGTCGGCGTGCCGGTTGGACCGCAACCGCGCATCGGCCAGTGTGCGGAACGCAGTGTCGCTGTCCCCCAACGCATCGGCGACGAGTGCGAGGCCACGGGCGGAGATGCCCTCCCAACAAGGATCGCCCAGCTGACAGGCGCGGGCGAACGACTGCTGGAAGTACTCCGAGGCGCCGGCGATGTCCCGTCTGCTCAGCTGGACCTCACCACGCAACGCCTGTGGCCACGGCAGAAAGGCCAGCCAATGATCTCGTTCGGCCAGTTCGATGGACGTGTCGAGCGTGGTCGCGGCGGCGTCCAGGTCGCCCAGGAACAGGTGCACCCGCCCCAGCATCGACAACGCGTAGATCTCCATCCGCAGGTCGCCGCCGGAGCGGGACAGGTCGATCGCCCGGGTGAGCAGTTCGATGGCACGCGAATAATCAGCCTGGTCGCTGGCCACCGCACCCAGATACGTTGTTGCCTTGGCGCTGGTCGTCATGCTGGCCGCGGCAGCAGGCGGCAGGCGCAGGGTGTCGGTGAGCCTGACGAAGGCCCTGTCGTACCGGGCACGGAGAAAATCCACGTAGCCGATCTCCGCGCGGATCCTCGACAGGGCACCGAGAAGATCGTTGTCCAGGGCGATCTGGTCCGCCTCGTAGAGTTCGGCCAGCCCCTCTTCGTCATAACCGCGGAGGGAATGCACCAGCGCCTCGGCCAGGGTGATCCTGGATTCCACTCGCAGCGCTGCGATATCGGCCTCGTCGGCGAGCCTGACCGCGGTGCGCAGGGACTGGACTCCCGGTTGCACGGCGCCGGCGGCAACCGCCGTCGAACCGGCCTCGATCAGTGCCTCGACGGTGGCCCGGTCGGCGGTCCCGGAGGGGGGCGACCGGACCTCCTGGAGCGCGGCCAGGACGGCGGGTCCCGGCGCCACACCCAGTTCGCGATCCAGGATCTCGGTGCAGGCGGCGAACTGCTTGGCCGCGCGAGCGTCGTCGCCGGCCATTCGGTAGAGCCGGATCAGCAACGCGTGGTGGTGCTCGTCCAACGGGTTCATCCCGATTGCACGGACTGCCAACCCGATGGCCGCGTCGACATCACCCCTGGACATCGAGCCAAGCGCACCCTCGTGCAGCAACGCCTCGGAGGCGGCGGCGATTCGGCGCTGCGCCGACAGCAGCCAGATGGCGAACGAGTCGGCGCCGGGAAAACCGATGCCCTCCAACAGGTCTGCGCCCAGCTCTGGCAACTCGATTGCTCTTCGCCAGCCGCCCCGCAGGATGATGTCGATGTCGGTGGAGACCGACTGCGACAGGGTCAACACGACGGGCTCGCCGTCGACGGAACCGTCCTCACCGAGCCCCCGACGGATCTCGGCCAGACACCAGCGCAACGCGCGGCCCGGATCGTCGGCCTCGCTGAACAGCAAGGCCGCGAGCCGGGCCCGCGTCGGTGGGCGCTCGCCCAGCATGAGGTAGGCCAGAACGGCCCAGCTCTTACGGCTCCGGAACTGATACGCCGGACCGGAGGGGCGCGTCAGTTGCGGGCGTCCCAGGAGCTGTACGGCCAGATTCATAGCCGGGCTATTGTCCACCTTTTCCGTGCGTTGTTACGAGAATTCTTTGACCGGGTAGATCTCGTCTGCCACCAGGCCGTGCGCTTCCCGATGCACGGTATTGGCGGTCTCGGCGTCCGGAGCCTCGACCAGGCAGAAGATCTTCCCGGCCTCCTCGTCGACCCAGTATCGCTGGTAGTCGACCAGGTGCGCGGCCTGGTGCTCGAGGTCGGCGGCGTGGGCACCCGCGACGGCGTCAACCGTCACGCCACCTGCGATGTTGTGTACGTCCATGAACAGCATGGTTCTCCTCCTGAGAGACCCTGGTCCCGGCATCCGATACGCCGAAACGCTTGGTACAGGTAGAAAACCGCGGCGGTGTTTGATCGAGCGTTTGACGATGAGAGTCCGAGCCAAAATTTCTGCCGGCGGGATTCAGAGGACCTGCGGCCAAGCGGGCGAGTGCTCCGAGTGGCAGGACCGGCAGCCGGGACTTCGCTGACCCTGGCCGCTACGTAGTTGCAGCTGCGGATCCTCGCGACACGCCCGGACCGGCAGTCGAACCGTCGGACACTATGGCTGCGCGCAGTTGCAGCTCCAGACCCTCACGACACGCCCGGACCGGCGTCACTCACAGTGCCGATCTGAATGCCTGCTCCATTCACCCCGGTGCGGTAGATCTGCCCCAGGAGCGCGAGCTCCCCGGGCGTGTCGGGGCCCGGTGCAGGTGGCTGCGACCCGCACCCGGCCGCGATCTCGCCCGGCGCAATCCTTTGCGGGGCCGGGTAGTTGCCGGCTCGTATCCCCGCGCAGTGCTGCCACCCGGGGCCGCGTCTCGTCGGCCCGCATTCCCGCGCGCAGTGCTGCCAGCCCGCGGCGCGTCTCGTCGGCTCGCGTTTTCGCCGCAGACTGGGCTGCCACCCGGCGCCACTGACCTCACGCCACTCGCCCGACGCCATGTCCCGACAACCCTCGCTCGCCGGGCGCTCCTCCAGCCCTGCCCGTGCTCCTACAGCTTGATGCCGACGTACTTGGTCTCCAGGTACTCCTCGATGCCCTCGGTGCCACCCTCGCGGCCCAGCCCGGAAGATTTCACGCCACCGAACGGCGCGGCGGGGTTGGACACGATGCCCTGGTTGATGCCGACCATGCCGGTCTGCAGCTTCTCCGCGACGGTGAGGGCGCGGGTCAGGTTCTCGGTGAAGGCGTAGGCGACCAGGCCGTATTCCGTGTCGTTGGCCTTGTCGATGCCGTCCTGGTCGCTGCTGAAGGTGATCACCGGGGCGACCGGTCCGAAAATTTCCTCGCGGAACACCTTGGCGGTGGTCGGGACTCCGGTGAGCACGGTGGGTGGGTAGAAATGGCCGGGGCCGTCGATGGCCTGCCCGCCCGTCAGGACGGTGGCGCCCTTGTCGATGGCGTCCGCGACCAGTTCGGTGACCTTGTCGATCGCGGCGTTGTCGACCAGCGGCCCGACCGTGACGCCGTCGTCGATGCCACGGCCGATCGTCATGGCGCCCATCCGCTGGGCGAGTCGCCGGGAGAACTCGTCGGCCACGGACTCGTGCACGATGAACCGGTTCGCCGCGGTGCAGGCCTCGCCGATGTTGCGCATCTTGGCCAGCATCGCGCCGTCGACGGCCTTGTCCAGGTCGGCATCACCGAACACGACGAACGGGGCGTTCCCGCCGAGTTCCATGCTGACCTTCAGCACGTTCTGCGCCGACTGTTCGATCAGCTTCTGGCCGACACCGGTGGAGCCGGTGAAGGTCAGTTTCCGCAACCGCGGGTCGGCGATGATCGGTGCGCTGACCTTCCCGGACCGGGAGGTGGTGATCACGTTGAGCACGCCGTCCGGCAGGCCGGCCTCGATCAGCACAGCCGCCAGGGCCAGCGTGGTCAGCGGGGTCTGCGCGGCGGGCTTGATCACGACAGTGCAGCCGGCAGCCAGCGCGGGTCCGATCTTGCGGGTGCCCATCGCGAGCGGGAAGTTCCACGGCGTGATCGCGAAGACCGGTCCGACGGGTTGCTTCATGGTCAGCAACCGGGTGCCGCCGGAGGGGGCGACCGAGTAACGGCCGGCGATCCGGACCGCCTCCTCGGAGAACCAGCGGAAGAACTCGGCGCCATAGGTCACCTCACCGCGGGCCTCGGCCAGCGGCTTCCCCATTTCCAGGGTCATCAGCAGGGCGATGTCCTCGGATCGCTCGACGAGCAGATCGAAGGCTTTTCGCAGGATCTCGCCGCGTTCCCGCGGATCGGTCGCGGCCCAGTCGGCCGACGCCGCAACCGCGGCATCGAGCGCCTCGATGCCCTGCTCGGGCGAAGCGTCCGCCACCGAGGCGATGACCTTGCCCGTCGACGGATCCTCGACATCGACCGCTCCGTCGGTGGTGATCCACTTCCCGCCGATCAGCAGCCCCTTCGGCACCGCACCCAGAACCCGCGAAACCTGCTCGTCCGTCACACCCATGATGTATTCCTCTCCTGGACCAACGACCCGTCGGGGCCGGTCATGATGCGTTGAATCGGTTGTCGTGTGCGGGTTCTCAGGAAGCGAGGGTGTCGACCGCGTGCTCCAGCACATCCAGCCCCTCGGACAGCAATGCCTGCGGGATGACCAGCGGGGGCAGGAACCGCAACACGTTTCCATAGGTTCCCGCGGTCAGCACGACGACACCCTCGGCGTGGCAGGCCTTGGCGATCGCGCCGGCCAGGGCCGGGTTCGGCTCCGTGGTGCCGGGCTTGACCAGTTCCATGGCGATCATGCCGCCGCGACCGCGGATGTCGCCGATCACGTCGTGCCTGGCCTGCATGGCCGCCAGCCGGGTCTTCATGGTGGTCTCGATCGCCTTTGCGGCGGCGACCAGGTCAAGCTCGCGCATCGTGCGGATCGCGCCGAGCGCGGCCGCGCAGGCGATCGGGTTGCCGCCGTAGGTGCCGCCGAGGCCACCCGGGTGGACGGAGTCCATGATCTCTGCGCGCCCGGTGACGGCGGCCAGCGGCAGACCACCGGCGATGCCCTTGGCCAATGTGATCAGGTCCGGGACGACACCCTCGTGGTCGGAGGCGAACCAGTCGCCGGTGCGGCAGAAGCCGGTCTGGATCTCGTCGGCGATCAGCAGCGCGCCGTTCTCCTTGGTCCAGGCCGCGATCGCCGGCAGGAATCCCTCGGCGGGCGCGATGAAACCGCCCTCGCCCTGGATCGGCTCGATCAGCACAGCCGCGACGTTGGCGGCTCCGACCTGGGTGGTGATGATGTCGATGGCGCGGGCTGCGGCCTGGGCGCCGTTGATCCCACCGTCGCGGTAGGGGTACGACATCGGGACCCGGTACACCTCGGGGGCGAACGGGCCGAAGCCCTCCTTGTAGGGCATGTTCTTCGCGGTCAACGCCATCGTCAGGTTGGTGCGCCCGTGATAGGCGTGGTCGAAGACGACGATCGCGGTGCGGCCGGTGGCGTGCCGGGCGATCTTGACCGCGTTCTCGACGGCCTCGGAGCCGGAATTGAACAGTGCAGACTTCTTGGCGTGGGTGCCGGGAGTGAGCTCGGCCAGTTCCTCGCAGACCTCGACGTACCCCTCGTACGGCGTGATCATGAAACAGGTGTGGGTGAACGCCCCGACCTGATCGGTGACGGCGTCGACGACGTGCGGGGCGGAGTTGCCGACGCTGACAACGGCGATGCCCGAACCGAGATCGATCAGCGAGTTGCCGTCGACGTC
>Ga0164306_10000142_pt1 | contig 26392 bp, 32 predicted proteins | sample Whisoiple_242_MG_FD_110213 | JGI IMG/M metagenome (GOLD analysis project Ga0164306, IMG submission 110213) | Soil microbial communities amended with fresh organic matter from upstate New York, USA - Whitman soil sample_242_MG | ecosystem: Environmental > Terrestrial > Soil > Unclassified >... | reverse complement strand
CAGCGGTTCGACGACCGGCGTCGTGTCATGAAAGACCTCGAACACCGCGTCACTGGCTTCGGAGTATGCCCTCATCCTCGGCGGCACGACGAGCGCGTGGGGGCAGAGTTGGCGGGCCTGCCGTCCGCCCATCGCGGTCCGAACGCCGTAGGCCTTCGCCTCATAGCTCGCGGCGAGTACGACGCCGCCGCCGACGATCACCGGCCTGCCGCGCAGCGCGGGGTCGTCACGCTGCTCGACCGAGGCGTAGAACGAGTCGAGATCAGCGTGCAGGATGGTGGCCGACGGCCGAGCCGTCGATCCCACGGAAGACACGAACACATGTTCGCACCGAGGTCCGACGTCGCTACCGAGATTCGCCGTAGATGCTGGTGACCCAGATGTGGGTCAAGGTGTCGAGAAGTCGCTCCGGCGCAATCGACGGCTGTTCGTCGGTGAACGCCGCGAACAAGGCCCGCTCATTCATCAGGTACAACGCCGTGGCGAGGTCACGGGCGGGAAGGGTCGTCGGCCCCAAACCCTGAGCGCGCCCGGCTTCGATGATCGCGGCGGTGCTGTCGATCCACTTGTCCATGAACCTCACCAGCAGTTCGCGCACCTCGGGATGGGAGGCGCGGACCTCGTGGGCGGCGCGGGTCACGCCGCGATGCCGAGCGAACGTGTCGAAAAAAACTCGGATGCCGCCGCGGCACATCTCGTAGCGGTCGGTGGCGGGCGGGGACTGGTTGTGCTGCTCGAATGCGACATCCATCTCGTGGATGGTTCGTTCGAAGAGGGCGAACAGGACGGCGTCCTTCGAGGGGAAGTAGAAGTAGAACGTCGGTCGTGAGATGCCTGCGCCCTTGGCGAGGTCGTCCACCGAGATCTCCGCTATCGACCGCTCCTCGAGAAGTCGCGTCGCGGTCTCGAGAATGGCCAGCTCACGGTCGTCACCCGACGGCCTCGCGGTCCGGCGGCCGCGGCTCGCGCGAGGTTGGCTGGCGATTGTCACATTGGTGACTTTACACGGTGTTGAGTTTCTCAACATGCCGTTGACTTATTCGACACGGTGTTGATAGCTTTACAGCATGACCGAATTTGTCGACGTTGTCATCGTGGGGGCCGGGATCTCCGGCATCAGTGCGGCCTGGCATCTCCAGGACCGCTGCCCCGACAAGAGCTACCTGATCCTGGAGCGCCGGGAGAACCTCGGGGGCACCTGGGACCTCTTCAAGTACCCCGGGCTGCGCTCGGACTCCGACATGTACACCCTGGGATTCCGGTTCAAGCCGTACACGAACGAACAGGCGATCGCCGAGGGATCGTCGATCCTGAACTACCTGAAGGACGCGGCCGCCGAGAACGGCATCGACAAGCACATGCGGTTCGGCCAGAACGTGGTCGCCGCCGACTGGTCCGACGCCGACAACCGCTGGAATCTGCGCATCGAGAGCGCAGGAGAGCAACGCGAGATCAGCTGCGCGTTCCTGTTCGGGTGCACCGGCTACTACAACTATGACGAGGGCTACACGCCCGACTTTCCTGGCGCCGACGACTTCGAGGGCACCATCGTGCACCCGCAGCACTGGCCGGAGGACATCGACTACCAAGACAAGAAGATCGTCGTGATCGGCAGTGGCGCGACCGCCGTGACGCTGATCCCCGCTCTCATCAGGTCGGGCTCCGGCCACGTAACCATGCTGCAACGCACGCCGACATACATCGCCGGGATGCCCGACACCGATCCGTTCGCCGCGAAAGCCGCCAAGCTGCTGCCCGAGAAGGCGGCCTACACCGCCATCCGCTGGAAGGCCATCCTCCAGGCGACCGCGCAGTACCAGATCGCCAGGAACTTTCCGAGCACGTTCAAGAAGGCGCTTCGCAGAATGGGTGAGCGCAGGCTGCCGGAAGGCTTCGACTACGACAAGCACTTCGTGCCGAGCTACAAGCCGTGGGATCAGCGCGTGTGTCTTGCGCCGAACGGCGACATCTTCAAGGAGATCCGCAAGGGTCACGCCGACGTCGTCACCGACACCATCGAACGGTTCACCAAGACGGGCATCAAGCTGACCTCTGGCGAGGAGCTGCAAGCCGATATCATCATCACCGCAACCGGTTTGAACATGCAGCTGCTCGGCGGCCTCGAACCGACCAAGAACGGCCAGACCATCGACCTGACGTCATTGATGACATACAAGGGGCTGATGTTCTCCGGCATCCCGAACTTCGCCATGACGTTCGGGTACACCAATTCGTCGTGGACGCTGAAGGCCGACCTGGTCTCCGAGTTCGTGTGCCGGCTGCTGAACTATATGGACGACAACGGGTTCGACCGTGTCGAGCCTCAGCACCCCGGTGACAGTGTCGACGAGCTGCCGTTCATGGACTTCTCTCCTGGCTATTTCAAACGGTCGGAGCATCTGCTGCCGAAGTCCGGATCACGGGCACCGTGGCGGCTCAAGCAGAACTATCTCTTCGACATGCGGATGATCCGTCACGGCAAGGTCGACGAAGATGCACTGCACTTCACCAAAAGCCGTGTGCCGGTGGGCGCTTCGGCCTAGAACATCAGCCTGCCGCGATGACGACGATGCCGTCGTCGTCGCTGTAGGCGACGTGGCCCGGCACGAAGACCACACCGCCGAACTCGACCGCCACATTTCGTTGGCCATCACCGGTTTTGGCGCTTTTTCGCGGATTGGTGCCCAGCGCCTTGACGCCGATGTCCAACGTGCGCAGTGTCGCCGCGTCGCGCACCGCGCCGTTGACGATCAGGCCCACCCAGCCGTTGTCGACGCCGAGGCCCGCGATGATGTCGCCCACAAGAGCTGAGTGCAACGAGCCGTCGCCGTCGATCACCAGCACCCCGCCGTCACCGGGTTCGGAGAGAACCGACTTCAGCAATGCGTTGTCCTCGAAGCACTTCACCGTGGTGATCGGCCCCGCGAACTCCGACCTGCCGCCGAACTGGCCCAGCTGCAGATCGCAGCTGCGGACGTCGGGTCCGATCTCGTCGACGAGGTCGGCGGTGGGACGCGGTTCGATGGTCACCGGTCGATGCTAGCGACGTGAGGGTCAAGCGGTTTCAGTCGTCGCCGTGTCGACGTACGACGATCGCCAACAAAATGGCGAGTACGCCCGCGGCGACCGCCGCGGCCAGCGGCACACGTGACCGCTCAGGCCCGACGAGCGGCACCGTGGCGGGGCCTACCGCCGGGTTGACCGCCGCCGCTACTGTCGACTTCGCTTGTGCCGCCGTCTGCTTCGCCGCGTCTGCGATATTGCGGTCACCGTTGGTGTCGGCCAGTTTCGGTGCGACCGGTGGCGCAACCTTCGGCGGTGCTTTTTTCGGCGCGGCCTTCTTGGCGGCTTTCTTGGCGGGTGCGGCTTTCTTGGCCGCCTTCGCGGGGGTCTTCTTGGCCGCCTTCTTGGCCGGTGCCTTCTTCTGCGCAGGAGGTGGCGGTGGTGCAGGCGGGGGAGTCGCCGACTCAGGCGTGGGGGTCGGCACGGGTGGCGGTGACGCAGGCGGTGGGACGTCAGGATTTTCGTCGGGTCGATCCTGCTGGTCGGCCATCAGGCTGCTCCTTTGCAGTGTCGCGTCCTCAATCATTCAACCCTAGCCGGTAACCGACAGTGCAGCGGCCATGGTCAACGCCACCGCCATGATTGCCAACTCGGTGAGCGATCGTGATCGCGATACGTATGCGGTAACGCGATGCGACTTTGCCGCGGGCAGCCAGCGGGCACGGTTGCGCCAGGCCAACGCCATCAAGACAACGGTGAGGACGATCTTGACCAGCAAAACACGGCCGTAGCCGGTAGCGAACAACTGCGACGCCGAATCCACCGCTACGAGAGCACCTGTCACGCCGCCGGCCAGCAATGCGATCACACACCACATCGACATCTCGGAGAATCGTGGCAGCACCCGCGCCCACTGGCCACGATGGTGGACCGTCAAGACGAGCGCCGCCAACGTCCCGCACCAGACGGCGGCGGCCAGCACGTGAACCGCGATCGCGATGGCGCCGGGCACGCTCGCCGACATGTGCCCGCCGACGGTGCGTGCGACGAGCCCGACGGCCACGATCCCGGCTGCGGCGACCGCTGCGGGCGGTGTCTTCGGCACCGCGAACGTGGCCACCAACACCAGCCCGGCCGCCGCGATGCTGAACAGGCCGGACCGTCCTGCAGACGTCGCGGTCGCGAACTCCGCCGTCGTGGTCAGGCCCACCCGGCTCACCGGTACGGCCGCGGCCGCGGCGGCGCCCACCGCGAGGCGGCACAGTTCGGTGAACAGCCAGAGGCCCGCCGCCCACCCGAGTGAACGGCCGGCCCGCAGCGTGAACTGCTCCCGGTGCCGCCCGGTGTCCAGCATCGGCACCACTGCCAGCCCGAGCGTCGCGGCGGCCGCACAGTCGGCGAGCGCACGCACGATGATCGCGGCGGGGCCGGCCTGCGGGTTGGTCAACGCCCACGCGGCCGCCGATGCGCAGACCACGACGACGAAACCGCCGGTCACCGCGCGGGTGGTCACGTCTTTCGTCTTGCCGCCCACAGGATTCCACCGCCGATGATCAATGCACCCGCCACCAGGAACGGCCAGACCGGAATCGCGCCGTCGCCGCCGGAGTCGGTCAATCTGGCCGCCGGGGGGCCCGGCGTGCCGGTCGCGGCCACCGTGAGCCGGAACGACCACGCACCCGACACTGGGTGACCGTCGGCCGACGTCACGCGGTAGTTAACGGTGTAGATGCCGGTCGGTCCGAGTGGGCGCACCCCGACAGCGATCACCGCGCCCTGCACCTCTGGGTCGCCGGTGGACCACAGGTTCGCGTCGGGCCCCACCACGGTCATCGCGGCGAATTCGGGCTGCAACTGCTCGTTGAACGTCGCGCTGACGCGTTGCGGTCCCGAGGCGAGTGCGGTGTTGTCGGGCGGATCGGTGGCGATGCGGGTGGCGTGCGCAGACGCGGCCGGCGCACCGGCCAGCGCCGTCGCCGCCACGAGGGCGGCGACGAACGCGAGCCGGAACAACCAGGTCAACTGCGCCTCCGCGCGATCAACGCCGCGGCAATGCCCACCGCGGCCAGTGTGATGGCCCCGCCTGCTAGCCAGCGCGCGGCGTTGTCGGCGGTCGGCGCGGCCTGCGCCGTCATCTCATGGTCGTCCATCCCGGTCGGCGGCGCACCGGTCAAGCTCAACGCCGGGGCCGGGTGTTCGGGCTCTCCGCCACCGGGCAGCGGCGCCTGGTCCCAGCGGACCACTGTCCCGTCGGAATACGTCTGCGTGGTCGGAAACGCCACGCTGTCGCCCTCCGGCAGCTTCACCGACACCCGGAACAGCGCGAACTGATCGGACGAGATGCCGACCCTGGGGTCAGCGGTCCAGGTCACCGAGCGGACGGTACCCTCGGCCGCGTCCCGCTCGAGGGTGGCCGTCCAGCCGGGCATGACTTCTGTTCTGGCGGACGCCACATCAGGCAGCTTGACGCGCAATCGGGTTGTCAGAGCGCCATTTTCGGATTCGCCGGGAACCTGGAAAGTCACCGTTGAGGTGGCGCCCGGTGCGGGATTGTCGGCATCGGCGTGGACGTGGGCCCATGCGGGCGCCGCACCGGAGAGCGCAATGATGCCGAGCCCGACTCCGGTTGCGCCGACGGTGATGAGGGCGCGCATGGGCGCCCCTGATGGGGAGTGCATTCAATTGTCACTTTCTTTCGACGGGGTTTCGGTCGGTCAGCGCGCGCGGCTGACCGGCGGACCCCGGTGTGACACAGATGCTGCGAGGAGCAGGGAGGAACGCAGAGGCTGATCGGCGCCGGTGATGACGGACGACTTGGTCGGGATCGGTGCCACGACGGCGCGCGTCGCGACCTTCGCGACCCGCGACACCGCACGGCAGAGATGGTCACCGGTGGCGATCAGGACCGCGCCGACGATGACGGCCAGTGTGTGCGCGACGAGCATGGCAGGCGCGGGCGACGTCGGTTCGCCGTGGTGATGGCCCGCTGCAGCGAGCATCAGGTGGCCGATGAGTTGACCGGTCACCAGCAGACCGAGGAGCACACGCACATCGGCGGTGCGCGAGACGGTGGTGGCCAGCCCGCCGATCGTCGCGGCGAGCACGGCCAGCAGCGCCACGGCCGTGCCGGACGGTGCCGCGCCGTCTGCGATGCCGTGCGCAGCCACCGCGAGCGTCGCGGTCAACAGGCCCGCGGCGATGCCCCGCAGCCGTGCGGCGGTTGTCGTGGGCTCGGCCGGCACGGTGGGGTCAGACCACGCCGAGGCGTGCCATCAGATCGGCGTCGACACCGTCGAGCTGCTGGCTGACTGCGTTGTGGGCCGTCCGGCGATTCGCCGTCGGCATGTGCTCGGCAGCCGTTACCGCCGCCGAAAGGTCGGTGAGTCGTTCGGTCATGGCGGCGACGAACTGTTTGGTCTCGGCGTCCTTGGGCTTCTTGTCGGCCACCTGCCGCAATGTCTGCTCGGCGCTCGCGATGCGGGCCGACAGCTGCGCACCGTGGCCGGAGAACTGGCCGAGCTGACTGAGCGGAACGCCAAGCCGGTCGGCACGCCGCTGGTCCAGGAATCCCCGCGCAGCCATCGCGGCGCGATAGGCCAGCGGCACCGCAATCGGGGCCAACAGCCGGGTGACCGTGAGGGTCCGGCGAATGCGCGCAGGCGACAGCAGCCTGCCGTCACGCACCGCTTTGAGCTCTGTCTCAGCAACCTTGAGGGCGGTCCTGTCGCTCTCCCGCTGTGCGCGTAGTTGCGCCTTCAGCGCCCTGGTCTCGGCCTTGTGCGCGGCCTTCATGCGGCGGTTCTCGTTCTTCGCCGCGAGCTTGGCTTCCAGCTTCGCCTTGGCCTTGATGGCACGGGCCTCAGCTCGCCGAGTAGCGCGGCTTTTCCGCGGGGTGAACAGGCCCATCCGGCCACCTTCCGGTCGTCTCGTCGGCATTTCCGATTTTCGTGTCCGAGATCGCGCAGCACAACACTATCGCCCGCTGCTGCGACCGCTCCGTGGTACGTCCCGGTACGGGGGCAGTTCCGTGCACTAGCAAACGTGTTGACCGGATTGTGCGACAATCGCCGCAACCGTAAAAGTGTTCGGACGTCGTGATGAGAGGTGGTGACCGTGTGGCTTCGCGTGTACGTGTCGCCGCGTCGGCATGCCTCGTTGCGTCTGGCCTGTTCATGGCCGGTGCCGGCGGCGCCATAGCGCTTGCGGATCCCGGCCACGGAGATGACCGCCAGGACCGCGCGGACAACAGCAGGGGTGACGACTCGATCGGCGACATGGTGCGTCGCGCGTTCGGCTTCGGCGACGGCAACGACCAGAAGACGTCTGAGCCGGCGGGGCAAGGGCCGCAGACCCGCTTGGGTAACGGCAGGCAAGGCCAGTATCCGGGTGGGACGGATCCATCGGAGACAGAAACGTCTCCGACGAAAGAATCGCCGACGAAGCCGTGCCCGGAACCCACGAAGCCGCCGGGTGATCCCCTGCCGAGTCCGCCGCAGAGCACGGGAGGTGGTGGCGGCGGCGCCATCCAGCAGCTTCCGCACTTCAAGCCGCCGGCGGTCCCCGGCATGCAGCTGCCCGACGAACTGAAGCCGGACCAGCCTGGCGTGGCAGGCGCACCCGCTGTCCTCGACGCCGGTGCGGGTATCGCCGCGGCAGCACCCGTCGGTGCGGCGCCCATCGCGTTACCTGTGATCGTCGTGCCGCCGCTCGCTCTTCCCGGAGGCGCGGGCGGCGCCGCGTCGGGTGGCGGGGCGTCAGCGGGGGTTCCTCCTGCCGCGCCGCGAGGGGTTACCGCCCAACCGCCCGCCGAACGTGTCCCGCCACCCGCGAGCGTGGGCAGCAATGTCGCGACACCGAATTCGTCGTATCGGATCGGCTACACCGAGTATCTGCGAACGGCCGGATTGCCGCAGGTAGCGGCCCTGGCCGTGCCGGGACTCGCCGGGATCATGGTGCTTACGTGTGCCGGGGGATTATTGGGGTACAGGCAAGCAAAAGCGGGCCACGCCGTGCACGTCAGTGGCTCAGCACGTTTCATCAGGTAGTACTACAAACCGGCCCCTCAACCGGGCTGGGCAGCGCATAGTGGATCTGTTCGAGAGGGGGTTGTATGCCAGCGAGTCGCCGCGTTACGCGCGCAGTCAGTGACGTGCTGGATCTCGCCCCGCGACGCGGGGAGATCTCCCTGCCTCGCCTGGTCGACGCCGTCAGCGGGCACCGTCAGCGGGCCATCGAGCTGAAGATGTCGGACCTGCCGCCCGGGGTGTGCGGACAGTGGCGGCAGTATGCCGACCGCGACGTCTTCCTGATCCAGAAAGGTCTACCGGCCTGGGACAGGACCCTGGCCCACGAACTAGGTCACCTGGTCCTCGGCCACGAGGGCATTCCGGTCGTCCAAGCCGCCCGCGCGGAGACGGAATTCGCCAGCTCGGACCTGATCGGATACATGCTCAACCAACGCACCGGTTGCATGGGCCCGAGCGGTGAAGACGCCGAGCAGGAAGCCGAGGATTTCGCGGCTCTGCTCATCTACCGCCTTGGCAGGCTGCCCTCCGACCGCTCCTCGATCGTGCAGGTTCGGCTCGGAGAGGCGTTTGGTTGATCATCTGGGTGATCGCCGGTCTTCTCGGACTTGCGACCGGCCTGCGAATCGGTTGGGCCTTGGTCAACAAGCAGTCCCTGGTCAGTACCGCCATGATCCTGGCGCTCGGCAGTCTCGGCATGGTGGCGGCGCTCAACTGGCAACCGCTGACCCTGCTGCTGGACACGCTGCTGCACTGGCCCAACATCTCGATGGGTCTGAGCCAGGTCGCGCTGGTCGGCTGCGCAGCGGGCAGCTGCGTGATGATCACGACGGTCTCGTCGCCGCGTAAGCCCGCCATTCTTCGGCGAATCGCGATGTGGCAGTACGGCGTCGCCGTGGCCATCGCCGTCGCCACCATGGTGGCCTTCTTCTCCGCAGGCCGGCAGCAGGAGATGTCACCGGAGGAGTACCTGAGACGCAACCTGGGCTCGAACGGCTTGGCGCTGTCGTGGCTGCTTCCGCTGCTGTACGTGCTTTTGGCGCTGACGTTGGTGTCATGGGCGGGCATGCGGCATTCGAATCGCACACGGCGCGGCAGGGCGCTGTTCGTGTTCACCATCGGGATCGTGCTGATCGTGCTTGCCAGCGCGTTCTTTTTCCTGCGCGCGGTGGGCACCACACAGTTCGTCGGTGTCGGTGCTGCGGCGACGCTGCTGGGCTGCGCGATGCTGGTGGTGGCCGCAGGCTCACTGCTGCCGAGCGTCGAGGACTGGTTCGGCGCGCGCCGAGAGCTGCGGGCCATCCAGCCGTTGCTCGACGAACTCGGCCAGCGGCATCCCGACGTCGGCATCGGAGTGCGTCCGCGTGGGCCGCTGGTCTTCCGGGTTGCCGAGCGGATGTCGCTGATTTCCGACGCGCTGTTCCTCGAGGCGACGGCGGCAGACGCCGCGCTGCGCCATCCCGTCGATGCCGCCGGGGCATCCGCGGAACACGACCTGGAGCACGGCATCGCCGACCTGTCGGACTTCGACACACCCGATGTGCAGGCGCAGGAACAGGCTCGTGCCATCGCGGAGTGGATCTATGCGGGCCGCGGCGAAACCGATGTGGAAACGAAACGAGCCATGTTCCCGGGTCTGGGATGGCTACGCCAACCGACCACGTACTCCGACCGGGAGTGGATTCTTGCCATCGCCAAGCAGTACCGGCAGCTCGACAGGGCGGGTGTCGCAGCCGCCTCCTGATGGAGGATCGCCGATTACTTCGCCGGGCGCCGCGATGCGGCTACCCGCGGGCTAATCGTCGAGGTGTTCCTGACGACGCAACTCATCGACCTTCTGGACGATGTCGTGCTGCGCCTCTACGGACAGGCCGACCGTCCTCGCCGCAATACGGCGGACGCCCTCGTCACGCATATTGGCGAGCCACGTCAGTTCCTTGTCCAGCTTCTCGTAGTATTCGTCGTCGGTGAAGTACGCCGGCTTGATACGGAAGAAGTTGGCAAGGGCCGCCATGGTCGCTGCCGAGGGATTCGTACGGTTGCCTGAACGCAGCTGAGACAGGTACGGAGCCGACATGGTGATGCCCTCCGACTTGAGGGCGGCGATCACCTCAGCCGACGTGTGCGGACCACGCCCCGGCGGGTAGACCGTGTCGAACAGGCGGTTTAGGCGGGCGGAGAACGTCTTGCTCATCGATTTGACCTCCACGAGATGGCAGAGCGGTTTACTTAGGCGGCGTATTTGCTGATCATCGTAGCGAGACTTGTGCCAACAACCAAGTGCAAACCGCGTAAAAGTTCACCCGGCTTTTTCTTCAAGGGCCTCGATACCGCGCTAAGCAGCACTTTTAAACCATATCCCATCGCTGTTCCACGGTGTGGTCGGGCAAATTTTGACGGATACGTCGCTTTTCCTTAGCTCACAGGCTTCCGACCACTGTCTTTCCGCAAGCCGATGGGTCGGCGGGCAACCAGCGCAGCGGCCGCCGGAGCGGATACCGGTGTTTGCTGAATTCGTGTGCTCGCGGATCCCCTCCCGACGGAGCGCGGTCGGCTCTCCAGCACGGAATTGCCAGCGTTGAGTTTGGTGGTGCCGGGCCACGATTCCAGCGGAGCGGCGGCCGACCCCGCCGCGCGGAGGTCAAGCAGCAAGCAGCATGGCCAGGATCGCCGTATCGGGATCGCTGATCGGATCGATGCCGACGCGACTGACCATCGAGGTGACCGTTCCGTCGGACTCGGCCTCCACCCACGCGGCACGGTGTTCGAGACCCAGGTGTGGCAGTCCCGGCAGCAGGACGCAGCCAGAAGCGGCACCGGAGCATTCGGGCAGCGACGGGGTGGTCTCCGACGGGGGATGCAGCATGAGGAGAGCAGGAGGTTGGTGATCGGCGAAATGCCCTGGCGGCACGGCGTTCTCACCGACGACGGTGCCCTCGGCTACGACCAGCCCGACCGTGCCCGGCTCGGGTGAATCCGGCAGCTCCTCGCGGGCGCCGAAAATCGTTGTGGTGGAGAGCAATCCGGGGAAAGAGGCGACTCGGACGGCGACTCGCAACACCTGTGCCCACTCCTTGGTGGAATCCGGCCAGCGGCCCGACACCACGAATCCCCTCAGCGTCCCCCGCGAATGGAAGGGAGCGATCTCGATCGCCCGACCGGACCCAGTCTCCATCTCGCCTCCGCGACTTCGTGTTCGGACGCGCCGGTCGAGCCGGCGTGTAGACCCTGCCCGACACCCCACTGGGTCGATCCGCTCAGCATGGGCCAGCAACGACTTGCGCGCAAGACGACACGGGTGCTAGCGGGCGACTTTCGCCTTGGCTGTCCACAGCACGCGGTAGGACCCCGCCGCGGGCACCCAACCGAATTCGTGAGAGTCGGCCGCACCTGCGGCCCGCGGATTGTCCGAGCGGGCTTCGAATATCGCGCGGCGTCCCGAGCCGTGCACATCGCCGACGCGTTTCACCAGCCAGCGCGTCGACTTCCTTGGATCGGGGAACACCCGCAACTGGCCGCGGCGCACCCGTCCTCCGCGCAGTGCGAGGAGCCCGTCACCGGGGCGCAGCGTCGGTCGCATCGAGTCCTCGGCGACCCGGAACGTTCTCAGCGGCCAGTCACGATGCGGATGGTTATCGCGCATGCGCTGAGGGTAGGTTAAAACCATGCTTGATCGACTTTTCTCCAACGCCACACCAGCCCATGCCCACTGCGACCTGTACTGCGGTGTCTACGATCCGGCTCAGGCCAAGATCGAGGCGCTGTCGTGCCTGAAGACGCTCAAGAAGTTCCACGACTCCGACGACGACCACTTCCGCACCCGCGCGATCCTCATCAAGGAGCAGCGCGCCGAGGAGGTCAAGCACCACCTGATGGTGCTGTGGGCCGACTTCTTCACCAAGGATCACTTCGAGCAGTTCCCCAACCTGCACCAGCTGTTCTGGGACGGTGTGCACGGCGCGGGCGATGTGAAGAAGTCGACCGATGTCGCGGTGGCCGAGAAGCTCCTCACGACGATCGACGAGATCGCCGATATCTTCTGGCAGACCGACAAGGCCAAGGACATGGGCGTCTACCCGCCCGCCTGAGACTCTGACGGAAACGGCCCTGGATCTCCGCTGTGAGACCGGGGCCGTTTTCCGTATGTCAGAACAGCACGATGAGGGCGAGGATGCCCAACAGCACGAGCGCGATCAGACCGGCGCGTATACAGGCCATCAACTGGCCCCGCGTGTAGGCGTGGGTCGACGACTGCCACTCCGATGAGGCCGTGGATCCGGTTCCGTAAGGATGCGACGTCATCTGATGCCCCTGACCTGCACGTTCAACTACCCACCCCCGTGAGATCTGTCACAGCTGTTGCTGTGACGCCGATCATAGCCCCTCGAGAGGCACGGCAGAAATCGGGCCGACTCAGCAAAGGTTAGAGCGCCAATCCATTTCGCTCGGGGCCGACTGGCCTGTTGATCACTGTTCGATAACGACGCCAGGCTATCCACAGGATCGCTCAGGAATCACACAGTTTGGGGCGGTCAGACCCGATTTCCGACCGGCGCGGCCTGTGGATGAACCTGTGGAAACTGTGGATAGCTCCACATTGCTGCTTGACGTGTGTCGACAAAACCCGCCTCGTAGCATGAGGGCATGAGCGTCCAGCAAGTAGACGTGTCCGACGTGCCGACGACGTTCGACGACTCGGTCGTGCTGCTCGACGTTCGGGAGGACGACGAGTGGCAACGCGGCCACGCCGCCGGGGCGCAGCACATTCCCATGGGCGAGGTGCCCGCGCGGCTGGCCGAGATCGATCCCGGCGCGACGTTGTTCGTCGTCTGCCATCTCGGCGGTCGCTCCATGCGTGTGGCCCAGTACCTGGCACAGAACGGCTATGAACCGCTCAATGTCAGCGGCGGCATGCAGGCGTGGGTCGAGGCGGGCCGGTCCGTCGTGACCGACACCGGCGGCGCAGGCACCGTCTGAGCAACGCTGGCTAGGCTGGTCGGATGATCCAGGTGTGCTCCCGCTGCGGCACGCGGTGGAACGTGCGCGACCGCCAGCGTGTCTGGTGCCCGCGCTGCAACGGCACATTGCTCTCGCCGTCCGCCGCGCCCGCACCGCCGTCACCGTCCCCGTCGCAATGGAGTGCGCGTCCGACCGCACCGGCCGTGCATCCGAACGGGCAGGGCACGCAGAAGGCAACGCCGCGGCTACCCGCGGGATACCGCTGGATCGCGGTTCGTCCAGGTTCGGCGCCGCCCGCCCGTCGGCGCCAACGCAATCTCGGCCCGACCCCGCGATATGGGGCGATACCGCGCTGGGGTCTGGCCGAGCGATTCGATGCCGCCGCCTCCGAGCAGCACATCCACCCGCGCACCGGACCGTCGATCGCCGCTCTGCGCACCACCCTGGTCGCGACCATCGCCGCGCTCGGCCTGGCCGCGTTCGTTCACATCGTGCGATATGCGCTGCTCATCATCAACCGCGAGGTGCTGCTGAATCCCGTGGTGGCGTGGGCGGCGACGTGGTTCGGAATCGTGATCAGTGTCGCGGCCCTGTTCCTGCTGTTCGCCAGCTTCGTTCTGCTGACGAACTGGCTGATCGCCCGGCGGTCGTTGGCATTCAAACACGTTGGGCGCCAAGAACATCGACCGCTGTGGGCGTTACGTGCCGGGTGTCTGGTGCCGCTGGCGAACTTGGCATGGGCGCCCGTCTTCGTTCTCGAACTGGCCAGCGTCGAGGACAAGCTCGACCGCCTTCGCCGACCGATCGCGGTGTGGTGGACGGTATGGGTGCTTTCCACCGCGGTGTCGCTGTTCGCCATCGCGACCAGCTTCCCCAGCGATGCCCAGGGCATCGCCGACAACACGGTGACGACGATCGTCGCCTACCTGATCGCGACCGCGACGATGGTCCTGATGGGCAAGGTCCTGATGGCGTTCGAGCGCAGGCCGGTCGAGAAACCGGCCAAACGTTGGGTGATCGTCGCCGACGAATCTTCCGCCGATTCCGGCGTACCGGTTGAGGCGCAAGGCCGAAACCCGGCAGCATAGCCGTATGAACTCGGGCGACGCCGGAGCCGGCGAGGGGTTCGGCGTCGGGCATCCGTTCGTGGTGGCCCACCGGGGTGCATCGGCGGACCGTCCTGAGCACACGCTTGCCGCCTACGAGCTGGCTCTGCAGGAGGGCGCCGACGGTGTGGAGTGCGACGTCCGGTTGACCAAGGACGGCCATCTTGTGTGCGTGCACGACCGTCGGGTGGACCGCACGTCCAATGGCACCGGCCTGGTCGGCGAGATGTCGCTGGCGGAACTGAAGGCCTTGGATTACGGCTCCTGGCATTCCAGCTGGCGCCCCGACGGCTCGCAGGGCGACACCGGGCTGCTGACCCTCGACGACCTGGTGTCGCTGGTGCTGGACTGGCATCGGCCGGTGAAGATCTTCATCGAGACCAAGCATCCGGTGCGCTACGGCGCACTGGTCGAAAGCAAGGTGCTGGCGCTGCTGCACCGCTATGGCATCGCATCGCCTGCGTCGGCGGCCCTGTCGCGAGCTGTGGTGATGTCGTTTTCGGCGGCCGCGGTCTGGCGGATCAGGCGCGCGGCGCCGATGCTGCCCACCGTCCTGCTCGGCGAGACGTCCCGGTTCCTCGGCGGAAGCGCAGCCACCACCGTCGGTGCCACTGCCGTCGGCCCGTCGATCGCGACGCTGCGCGAGCATCCCGAACTCGTCGACCGCGCGGCGGCACAGGGCCGTGCGCTGTATTGCTGGACCGTCGACCACTACGAGGACGTCCGATACTGCCGCGAGCTCGAGGTGGCGTGGGTAGCCACGAATCATCCTGGGCGGACCAAGGATTGGCTCCAGAACGGGCTGACCGGGGCGGGCCGCGACTAGCGGATTGCGCCTGCGTCGAGCACATCCTGTGGAACGGGCTTGTCCGCTTTGAGTGCCGCGAACAACTGGTCGGCGACGTTGGAGTCCCAGACCACGACCGAACCCGAGTCGCTGACGGTGAACTCACCGATCGGCACAGTGGTGGTGCTGACGTCGCCATTCAGCGCCCACGCCAACCGGGCGAGGTCCCAGATGTGTGCGTCGGAATCGACGGTCAGCGAGTCGGCCGCCGCGTTCGCCATTGGGTACCAGCGAAGCGGGTTCAGCCAGACGGCCGGGCTGGCGGCTCGATGCATCAGTGTCGACATGAACTGCCGCTGATTGACCATCCGGTCGAGGTCGGCGCGTGGGGTGGCACGGGTACGCACATAGCCGAGCGCGTTGGGGCCGTCCAGCTTCTGGCAGCCCGCAGGAAGGTCGATACCGGCGAGCGGGTCGGAGATCGGCTCCGGCGGACACATCGTCACCCCCCCGACGGCGTCGACGAGCCGTGCGAATCCGTCGAACTCGACCTCGGCGTAGTGGTCGAGGCGCAGCCCGGTCGCCTGCTCGACGGTTTGGGCCAGCAGCGCCGCACCGCCGACGGCGAACGACGCGTTGATCTTGTCGGTGCCGTAGTCCGGGATCTCCACATACGAGTCCCTAGGGATGGAAACCATCGTGGTCGGGGCATCCGACCACGGGGCAGGCATGTGCACAAGCATGATCGTGTCGGTGTGCCCGTTGCCGATGTCGCCGCCGGTGCCGAGTTCGGCCTGCTGCTCGGGGGTGAGTCCCTGCCTGCTGTCGGAGCCGACAAGCAACCATGTGGTGCCTTTGCCCTCGGCAGGCCGGTCGGCGTAGTCGGCCAGCGCGGGGATGCGGTGCAGTGTGGTGTCGATCCAGAACGCCGTGCCGAATACACCGGCGACGGCCAGGATCATCACCGCCAACAGCGTCGAGACGACGCGACGCACGCGGCGCTTGGGCTTGGCGGGTCGGGTTGGCGGCGGCGGTTGGCGCACAACAGGATTCGGTGGCCGATAAGACGGCGGCGGTGGCGGCTGGTAGCGCGGTCGAGGCGGCGTCGGCGGATTGGGCGGCCACGGTGGCGGTGGTCGGTTCGGGTCGCGCCTGATCACCTGCGACGGTTCGCGCCGCCGAGGTGGCGGAGGCCGTCGGTCGCCGTTCACAAAAGAAATGTACGCGGGCGCCTCAGGTGAGCCAGCTCAGATGGCGCGCCAACAGGATGTACCCCACGAACGCCACCGTGTCGATCACACCGTGCGCGATGACCAGCGGCCACAACCGGCGGGTGCGCTGCCAGGCGTAGCCGAACACCAGGCCCATCGCGGCGTTGCCGAGACCCGCGCCCCAGCCCTGGTAGAGGTGGTAGGCACCGCGCAGCGCGCTGGTGGCCACCAGCGCGACGACAGGGTGCACCCGCAGTTGCTGCAGACGGGTGAGCAGAAACCCGACGACGATGACCTCTTCTGCCCAGCCGTTGGCGAACGCGATGAGGATCAGAACGGGGATGTGCCACCAGGAGTTCTCTTGGGTCGACGGCACCACCGACACGCTCAGGCCCAGTGCGCGCGCCGCGACGTACAGGCCGAGGCCGGGAAGGCCGATCAACGCGGCGAGGCCCAGCCCGCCGAGCACATCGGGGTGAAGGCGGATGCGGCCCAGCCCGATCTTCGACAACCCGGTTCCGCTGCGCCACAGCAGGTATACGCCGAGCGCGCCCCACGCGACGAGCTGCGCGACCCGAGCCAGGTTCAGCCCGAGGTTGATCAGATCGAACGGGGACAGTCGAGGGTTGAGTGCAACGGTCTGCTTGGACAGGTTGAGCAGGATCGCCTCGACGAGATCGAGAATCGAGGTGTAGGCGCTGAGCCCGAAGGTGACTGCGAGTACGACGGCGATCTCGATACGCAGCGCGCGTCTGTCGGCGTCGGGCAGCTCCGCGGGCGCGCTCACCGGAGCCAGGCTAGCGGCCCCTCGCCCGAAGCCCGTTCAGGAAGGGGCATCCCATCAGGATTCGAATGGCCTGGCTGAGTCCGGTGATGTCGTCGACGGGCTTGGCGAATGCCAACCGCACGTCGTGATCGCCCTCGTCGTTCTCCACGCGCAGCCGCACGCCGTACCGGTCGAGTCCAAGCGGACGCACGCGTCCGCGCCGCAGCGTGTTCGGCAGCCGTTCGGCGAGCCGGTCGATGACGTCGCGATGGGCGATCTCGAGATGCTGCAACCAGCAGTACTCCATGCCGCTGAACGGGTCGGGGCGTGCCTGCAGCAGCGCGCCGAGGCCCACCGCCTCCGCTCCTGTCGAGTCGGCGACGACGACGGATTCCACTTCGAGCCGAACCAGGGTTAGGCGGGGGTCTCCGTCGACGTTCTCGGTGCAGTTCACCTGCAGTAGGGCGGGATTGGGGTCCGCGGCGGCGATCAAGTCGAGAAGTTCTGGCATGTCCGTCGCCGGTACGGCCTGCAATCGGCCCCCGATCCACACCAGCGACCGCACCGGTTCTCGCAGCGGCAGAGGAGAGTAGTCGGTCATCTCGAGCACCGCGGGTACACCGGCACTCCCCGCGGCGACCGACAGGTCCGCGACGAGGCCGTCGACGGGGACCGTGATGGCGAACGAGCCGTCATCGAGAAGGTGGTGCACCGCGCTCGCAATCGGTTCGACGCCCTCGATTGCCAGCATCGCCCCGCCTGCCCGCACACATGTGCTGCGGATGCGCTCGGCCGTCGTCGGCGCTGTCCTCGCTGAGGCCATCGCATCGCCTTTCGTAGATAAGGTGACCCTAACTTAGCGAACCCTAACCTGGCGGGCAAGACGCACCGAACCGATAGGGTTGAAACGTGCCGCGCATCGCCTACCTCGGACCCGAAGGGACCTTCACCGAAGCGGCGCTGCTCCGTATCACCGAGAACGGGATGGTGCCCGGTAGCGGCCCATCCGACGAGTTCACCCCGGTGCCCGAGGACAGCACCAGCGCGGCGCTGGCCGCCGTGCGCTCCGGCGACGTCCACTACGCGTGCGTGCCGATCGAGAACTCGATCGAGGGGTCGGTGCTGCCGACGCTGGACAGCCTCGCGACCGGCTCGGAGCTTCAGGTCTTCGCCGAGCTGACGCTCGACGTCGCATTCACGATCGTGGTGCGCTCGGGCACCACCGCGGCGGACGTCGGCTCGGTTGCGGCGTTCCCCGTCGCCAGCGCTCAGGTACGCAACTGGCTGGCCGCCAACGTTCCGAATGCTCGGTTGATACCGGCCAACTCGAACGCTGCGGCGGCCAACGATGTCGCCGATGGCCGCGCCGACGCGGGTGTGAGCACCGCGCTGGCGGCGCAGCGGTACGGGCTGACCGCACTGGCATCCGACGTCGTCGACGAGCCCAATGCCAGGACCCGCTTCGTGCTGGTGGGTCCGCCAGGCCCGCCGCCGCCGAGAACCGGCGCGGACCGCACGTCGGTGGTACTGCGACTGGACAACGTTCCCGGTGCGCTGGTCTCGGCGATGACCGAGTTCGCGATTCGCGACATCGACCTGACCCGTATCGAATCTCGGCCCACCCGAAGGGAGTTGGGTACGTACATCTTCTTCCTCGACTGCGTCGGGCACATCGAGGATGATGTCGTCGCCGAGGCACTCAAAGCGCTTCACGATCGTTGCACCGATGTGCGCTATCTGGGGTCATGGCCGAGGGACGGCAACCGATGAGCGGCAGGCTGGTGTTGGTTCGCCACGGCCAGTCGGTCAGCAACGTCGACCGCAGGCTCGATACCCGCCCGCCCGGCAGGGAGCTCACCGATCTAGGCCGGGAGCAGGCGCGCGCGTTCGCGAAGGACTGGCGCCACGACATCGGGATGGTGGCGCATTCGGTCGCGCTGCGTGCCTCGCAGACGGCCGCCGAGATCGGCGGTGAACTGAACCTGGACCCGCACGAACTCGACGGCATCCATGAGGTTCAGGTCGGCGAGTTGGAGGACCGTAACGACGATGCGGCTGTCGAGCAGTTCACCGGCCTCTACAAGCGATGGCATGAGGGTGAGCTCGATCTGCGGATGCCCGGCGGCGAATCAGCGACGCAGGTGCTGGCCCGGTATGTGCCTGTGATCACGCAGCTGCGGATGCGCTATCTCGACGACGACGCGTGGCACAAAGACATCGTCGTCGTCAGCCACGGCGCGGCGATCCGGCTGGTGGCCGCCACCCTGGCGGGTGTTGATGGAAGTTTCGCCCTCGACCATCACCTGCCCAATAGCGAATCCGTTGTGCTGACGCCGATCACCGACGGGCGGTGGAGCTGCCTGCAATGGGGAGCCGAAAACCCGCCGTTCTATCCCGAGCCCGACGTTCACCCGGTCTCCGACGCCCTGTCGTCGGCCGACCCGATGGGCTGAGCGCAAGCGCAGCCGATCGCTTCGCAATCGATGGTGAACGCGTGCACGACCTCGGCCATGACGCAGCCGTCCTCCGTGCACTCCGTCCACTGCATCCCGTGATGGATGACGGTGCCGTGGCAGTGGTCGAGTTCGGTTCGACACCCCCGACAGTCGCTGTCCATGGCCCGTTCATAGCACCAAAGGCGGACAATTCGCGGATGCCGCGCTCAGGTGTTCGGTGGTTAAGCCCAGCCGAGTTCGTGCAGGCGGTCGTCATCGATGCCGAAGTGGTGGGCGATCTCGTGGATGACGGTGATGGCGACCTCGTCGACGACCTCGTCCTGCGTTTCGCAGACATCGAGAAGGGCGTCGCGATAGATCGTGATCGTGTCGGGAAGCGAACCGGCGTACCAGGAGTCGCGTTCGGTCAGCGCGACGCCCTGATACAGCCCCAACAGATCGGGCTCATTCTCGTTGCGGCCCTCGACGAGCACCACGACGTTGTCGATCGCCGAGGCAAGGTCGGGCGGAATCAAATCCAGGGCGTCGCCCACCAACTCCTCAAACCGTTGCGGGCTCATCCGCACGGTCACCGGGCTACGCCCCGGGCGGGGGTGGAATAACGGGTTCGGCGGGCGGCGGGCCGGGTGCGGGCCCAGGTGCCGGTCCTTGCGCCGGAGCGGCAGGCGGAGCCGGCTGATCCGCCGGCGGTGCCGGAGGCCCCACGGCGGGTGGTGCCTGCGCATCCCCCGGCGGAGGCCCGTTCATGTAGGTGTTGCCGTCGGCAGGTGGTGCGTCGGCGGCCGGCGACGCAGGCGTCTGCGCCGCCGTACCTGGTGTCTGTTGGCCGTGCTGGTTGGCCTGCGTCTGCTGAGTCGACTGGCTGGACTGGCCGGATTGGCTCGACCCGCTCTGGTCGTAACCGCTACTGCTCTGGCTCGACGCTGACATGTCGGGCATCGGGATCGGCGGGAAGTTCAGCCGCTCCTCGGGGATGTCCGGCGGCGGGACCGGCGGCTGCCCGTTGATCTGCAGCGGCCCCCGTGCGCTGTTGAGCAACGTCGACCAGCCGCCGTTGCCGAGCGTGGCGCCGATGCTGCACGACACCTGGTGGCTCCCCGCCGACCAGCTGGGTAGCGAGATCGTGCTGTAGATCAGCGTGAGCGTGGTGCTCCGCAACTGGATGGGAGCGAGGTAGGCGTCGGTCATTCGGGTACACGCGTCCTTGATGAACGCGTCCTGTTCCGGTTCGGGTGGCAACCCGGCGGGGAACTTCTCGGCGACGTTGACGGAGCCGGTCACCTCCATGGCGTGCGGTCCCGCGCAGTCGACCGGAATGTCGGTGGGCTGGTTGGTGGACGGGTCGATGCCAAGACACGTTCCTGCGGGCCAGACCTTGGACTGGTCGATTTCGGCGACCTTGCCCTGGAATGCGAGCTGAGAGTTGTTCACGCCGGGCAGCTGCACTCCGCACAGCATGCGGCGCTCGCCCGACTGGCGCCACGCCTTGTCGCCTGCCCACATCATGCTCACGGTGAATCGGCTGTTGGGATCGAAGTGCTCACCGAGGTAGCGGCGCACCGCGACCTGGCACTGCTCCTGGCTGATCTGCTGAATGCGCGACGGCGAGGGTGGTGCGGCGTCGGGTCCGTACTCGCTGCCGGGGAAGGTCCGCATGTCCACCGACTCCGCGACCTCGAAGCGGTGCTCGCCCTTGCAGTCGACGACCTCGGCCGCATCCGGGTTGCGTTCCGGCCAGTTCAGGCAGTCACCGCTCTTGGACTTGCTGAAGGTCTCGGCACCGCGCAGACCCAGGGTTATCGCGCCAGGGGTGATCGGGCCGTCGCCACGCGGCATCGCGGTCAGCACGCCGGCGATCAGAAGCCCGCCGAGTGCGGTCAGCAGAAGCGCGCGGCGGGTGGATGTGGCGTGCAGACTGCGCCACCACGCCACCTTCGGAGTGGGGTGTTCTGCCTCGTCGGCGGTCAACTCGACCCGCTCGGGTGCATCCAACATCCGCTCCATTGTGACAGGCGTGGCGGGGGCTGTGACAAGAGAGGCAGATGTAACGTTATGTGGTTGTGCTGCCGACGGTAGGGTTGCCGCCGTGATCGACCTCAAACTGCTGCGCGAAAACCCGGATCTGGTGCGCGCGTCACAGCTCGCCCGAGGTGAGGATCCCGGCCTCGTCGACGCCCTGTTGAAGGCCGACACCGCCCGCCGTGCCGCGGTTTCGGCCGCCGACAATCTGCGTGCCGAGCAGAAGGCGGTCAGCAAAGAGGTGGGCGCCGCGTCCAAGGAGGAGCGGCCTGCGGTGCTGGCCCGGGCGAAGGAACTCGCCGAAAAGGTCAAGGCCGCAGAGTCCGAGCAGTCGAATGCTGAGAAGGCGTTCAGCGCGGCTCATATGGCGATATCGAACGTGATCATCGACGGCGTTCCTTCGGGCGGCGAAGACGACTTCGTCGTCCTCGACACCGTCGGCGAGCCGCCTGCGATCGTCGACCCGAAAGACCATGTCGCCCTTGGTGAGTCACTCGGGCTTTTCGACCTGGAGCGCGGCGCGAAAGTTTCGGGGGCACGCTTCTACTTCCTCACCGGATACGGCGCGCTGCTGCAACTGGGCCTCATGCAACTCGCGGTTCGGTTGGCGACCGACAACGGCTTCACGCTCGTCATCCCGCCCGTACTGGTTCGGCCGGAGATCATGGAGGGCACCGGATTCCTCGGCGCGCACAGCGAGGAGGTGTATCGGCTCGAGGCCGACGACCTCTACCTCGTCGGCACCTCCGAGGTGCCGCTGGCCGGCTATCACTCCGACGAAATCCTGGACCTGTCAGCGGGCCCGCTGCGGTACGCCGGGTGGTCGTCGTGCTTCCGGCGCGAAGCCGGCAGCCACGGCAAGGACACCCGCGGGATCATCCGTGTGCACCAGTTCGACAAGGTCGAAGGATTCGTCTACTGCAAGCCGGAGGACGCAGCCGCCGAACACGACCGCCTGCTCGGTTGGGAACGCCAGATGCTGGCGAACATCGAGGTGCCCTACCGCGTCATCGACATCGCCGCGGGGGATCTGGGTGCGTCTGCAGCCCGCAAGTACGACTGCGAGGCGTGGGTACCGACCCAGCAGACCTACCGTGAGCTGACGTCGACATCGAACTGCACGACGTTTCAGGCCCGCCGCCTCGCGACCCGCTACCGGGACGAGAACGGCAAGCCGCAGACCGCCGCGACGTTGAACGGGACGCTGGCGACCACCCGCTGGTTGGTGGCAATCCTGGAGAACCACCAGCAGCCCGACGGCAGTGTTCGGGTGCCTTCCGCGCTGGTGCCCTACGTCGGCGTCGAGGTACTGGAACCGCGCTAGCCGGATTCAGAGATCTGCTCGGCGCCCAGCAACAGCGCCACCGCGTCGTGAAGCACGTCCTCGCGTGGGCGGTCGCCGTGGGTGACTGCGAGGAACGGCTGCCCGACGAACAACGCCATCGTCAGCAGGCAGCGAGCCTCCGCGTCCGCCACCGGATCGGCGGCGTCCTTGCACACCTGGGCGAACAGCACGCGCAGGAAGTCCATCCGCCGCTCATCCACCCGGGCCAATCGCGTCGCGACCTCCGGGTCGCGTCGCGCCCAGTCGCGGACTGCGAGCTCGATGGCGAGCAGGTGGGGCGAGGAGCCGGCGTACCCGAAGAGGGTTCGCAGCCGGTCGCGGGCGTCGCCGCCGCGGTCCTCGACGACCTCGATCGCGTGGTCCACCAGCTGCGACTCCCACCGCGCCAGCATCGCGGCTAGCAGCGCTTGGCGGTCGGCGAAGTGGTGATAAAAGCCGCCCTTGGTGACGCCGAGCGCAGCTGCGACCGACTCGACGCGTACGTGTTCGGGACCGCCTATGGCCAGAGCGCGAAGGCCGGCGTCCACCCAGGCGTCGCGGGACGTTTGCACTGGCGCGGGCACGAACCATACGCTACCGTATCCATACGCCACCGTATACATGGAGGTCCGATGTCTCATCCACTGCCGCCGGGCCAGGTCGAGGTCGTAGGGTTCCCGCGTTTCGGCGCCCATCTGCGGAAACCGCCGCCGCCGCTGCCCGTCGACCCCGTGGTACGCCTCTGCGGCCCGCTCGTCCCCGAGCCGACAGTCTTCGGCACGGCCGACCTCGCCGGCCTTCCCCGCCTTGAGGTGTCGGCGGACTTTCACTGCGTCGCCGGCTGGACGGCCACCGGCCTGCGGTGGGGCGGCTACCGCTTCGCCGAGGCGTACGACGCGCTGCTCGCGCCACACCTGGCGCCCGGGGCCGCCCCCGCGTACGCCACGGCCTCGGGGCTCGACGGGTGGCGAGCGACTATCTGTCTTGACGACCTGTTGGCCGACGACGTGCTGCTCGCCGACGAACTCGACGGCCGGCCGCTACAGCCCGAGCACGGCGGCCAGCTGCGGCTGGTCTGCCCGGCGCAGTACGGGTTCATGAGCGTGAAGCACCTGTCCCGGCTAGACCTGCACGAGACGGACCCGGGATGGCCGCGGCGGATGCGCGTGGTGAGCCCGCACCCGCGCGCGAGGGTGGCGGCAGAGGAGCGGCGGGCCGACCTGCCCGGCCTGGTCTCCCGGGCGATTTATCGGCCGCTGCTCGGGACCTTCTTACGCATGGCCGGTGCGGGCGAAGACGGCCGACCGGTCGGGGAGCGACGCGTCCGGGCCCAATGACTCGAGCGCTAGCCGGATTCGAGCAACTCGTCCAGCTTGGCGAGGAACTCCTTGGGCCGCTGCGGGGTGAACGCCGGCTTGGGCCGCGCGCCGTCCACGTCGAGTGTCACCAACGTCGACTTGATCGGGCGCCACACGTCCAACGGCAGCCAGCGCCGCAGGTCCGAGCTGCCCCAGATGCGGAAGCGCTGGGTGAGCATCCCGAGCGGTTCGGCCTTGTAGCCGCGAATCGCCCGCAGCGGAATGATTTTCGACGTCCCCGACGGAAAGTGGTACCGCCGCAACGTGAGCGCCTGCTGGTCGAGTTGGACGAGGCCGTCGTCGTAGTACTGCTCTGGTGCGGCGCTCACAGCCGCTCGCTGCGCAACTCGTGGCCCCTGGACGTCAGGCACCGGCCGGTGTCCAGATTCCATTGCCAGCCATGCAGATTGCACGTCAGCGTCGACCCCTCGACCACACCGAACTTGGACAGGTCGGCCTTGAGGTGCGGGCAGCGGCGCTGTATCCGGTAGGCGTCCAACTCGATCGAGGCCGAGTCGTCGTGCGCCTCGGCGAACCAGCCGTCGGCGTACGCGATGCGTTCGTCGGTCAGGCACTTGAAGAACGTGTACAGATACTCGTTGTAGCCACCCACCCGCCACGCCGCAAAGCGGGTGGACAAGAAGATCGTGTTGACCCAGTCGGGCTCTTCGTCGCGAAGCACCGTGCGAACCAGCTCCGGTGCGATGGCGAACCCGTAGCGAAACTTCTCGTCCTGAATAGGTTCGCGGACAGCGCGTTTCGGGAAATCCAACACGACCGTCTCGGCTCCTAGCCGAAGCTCGACGGGGTAGCCGATACCGTCGCAGATCTGGTCGCTCTGGCTCATGATCGGCTCGAACCGCGCACGCAGCGGCTCCAGCAGCGAGTCGCCCTCCGCGGGCGCCCATCGGGCCTTCTCGGCCGCCAGCACCGGCGCCATCCGATCGGCGTAATCTTCGATGTAGGCCGCCTTGCCGGTGGTGAAGATCGCCTCGACCTCGGCGTCGGGCAATGGATGTGTCACCGAGTTACATTGCGAGCCGGTGAAATCGGCGGTCGAACCGGGTATCAACAGCAGCCCGCCGTCGTGGCCGTGCACGCGCATCTGGTCGAGGAACACCATCTGGTCCGGGAAGATGTTGGCCGGGTCACCGTGGTCGTCGTTGAGGTCGCGCAGTTCTGGATCAAGAAAGCAGGGCGGGCCGGCAGAAGGAACGACCCAGGTGGCGCCGACCTGACCGATGTATTGGCGACAACGGTCCATCTGGCGCTGCCGCTTCTGGGTGCCGAACGCCTCCTTGGCCCGGGCAGGCATGTCGTAGACCATCGGATACCAGATCGCACCCGAGTACTGCAGCATGTGCACATCCACCTGGCCGAAGTCCGTGTGCACGACGTCGAGGTCGACGGGCCGCGCGTCGTTCATGTTGAACGCCACCGTTTCTCCGTCGTCGACCACGAGGCCGGAGTCGCCGATGGGGCCGTCGGCGGGGGCGCGCAACGCGATGATCATCACGTCGAGATCGCCCTTCGGCCCGGTAATCGTGTGCTTGACGGAGTCGGTCGTCGAGAAGAAGCGATGGAAGCCGAGCTTCTCGAGCGCGCGCTGCAGGTCGGGCACCGGGAAGTCGGGCAGCAGCACGACCGCGTCCTTGTTGACGTGATCACGCAGATTCTTCGGGTCGAAGTGGTCTGAGTGCAGATGCGAGACATACAGATAGTCGCAGTCGCCGAGGGCGTCCCAGTCCAGCCCGCTGTTATCGGGGAACGGGAACCACGACGCGAAGTACGCCGGGTTCACCCACGGGTCGCACAGGATGCTTCCAGCCTTGGTGTCGATGCGAAAACCGGCGTGGCCGACGCTGGTGACCTGCACGTATCGCCTTTCCGAATATGTAGGGGCTCGAGGGCTGAGTTTAGTCCCAGCTGCGGCGGTACGACGCGATGCGTTCGGTGGGGAACGTCACGGCGCTAGGCTGCCAGATGTGGAACCCGTCTACGGCACCGTCATCCAACTAGCCCGCCTGGCCTGGCGATTGCAGGGGCTGACGTTCACGGTGACGGGGGTGGAGAACCTGCCGGTCACCGGCGGCGCCGTGGTGGCGATCAACCACACCAGCTACTTCGACTTCACCTTCGCCGGCCTGCCCGCATACAAGCAGAAGCGCGGGCGCAAGGTGCGGTTCATGGCCAAGAAAGAGGTCTTCGACCACGCAATCACCGGCCCGATCATGCGCAGCCTGCGGCACATCGAGGTCGATCGCGACAGCGGCGGGGAGTCTTTCGCTCAGGCCTGCGTGAAGCTCAAGGAAGGCGAGCTGGTCGGCGTCTATCCGGAGGCCACCATCAGCCGCAGTTTCGAGATCAAGCAGTTCAAGT
>Ga0164306_10000141_pt1 | contig 26408 bp, 27 predicted proteins | sample Whisoiple_242_MG_FD_110213 | JGI IMG/M metagenome (GOLD analysis project Ga0164306, IMG submission 110213) | Soil microbial communities amended with fresh organic matter from upstate New York, USA - Whitman soil sample_242_MG | ecosystem: Environmental > Terrestrial > Soil > Unclassified >... | reverse complement strand
GTTCCAGACTTCGTGCACCTGCAGGATGGCGCCCATCAGCCGGTCGATGCCTTCGCCGGTCGCGCCGGAGACGGCGATCACAGGCGCGCCACGCACTTGCGGCAACAGCCGTGACGCCTCTTCGCGCAGGCGCGACAGCCGCGACCCGCGATCCTCGATCAAATCCCATTTTGATAATGCGATCACCAGCGCGCGGCCTTCCTTGGCGGCGAGATCGGCGAGCGACAAATCCTGTTTCTCGAACGGGATCGTCGCATCGACGATGAGCACAACGACTTCGGCAAATCGCACCGCGCGCAACGCGTCGGCGGCCGCAAGTTTTTCGAGCTTGTCCTCGACACGCGCGCGCTTGCGCAAACCGGCGGTGTCGAACAGTTTTAAAGCGCGTCCGCGCCAGTCGAATTCAAGCCCGATCGAGTCGCGCGTGATACCGGCCTCCGGTCCGGTCAACAGCCGCTCCTCGCCGAGAATACGGTTGATCAGCGTTGATTTGCCGGCATTCGGCCGCCCGACGATTGCGGCGCGCAGCGGCTTTGTCGGATCGAGCTCGGAGCCGTCCTCTTCCTCGCCGAGCTCGAGCGGCGCGGTGGTCGCGTCGATGTCCTCTCCGGGTTCGATTTTGTCCGGCAGCGCCGCGCGGATGGCGTCGTAAAGATCAGCTAGTCCTTCACCGTGCTCGGCAGACAGCGGCACCGGCTCGCCTAGGCCGAGATCGTAGGCCTCGAGCGCACCGGCTTCGCCGGCGCGCCCCTCGGCTTTGTTGGCGATGAGGATCAGCGGCTTGCCGGCGCGGCGCAGCAGCGCCGCGAAATGGCGGTCGTCCGGTGTCAGCCCAACGCGCGCATCAATGAGGAAAAGCACCGCGTCGGCGTCGGCGACGGCGGCTTCGGTCTGTGCGCGCATGCGGCCGGTGAGTGAGCGCGCCTCGCCGCTCTCCAATCCCGCCGTGTCGATAATAGTAAAAGTAAGGTCGCCAAGTTGCGCTTCGCCTTCGCGGCGGTCGCGCGTCACCCCCGGCTGATCATCGACGAGCGCAAGCTTTTTGCCGACAAGCCGATTGAACAGCGTCGACTTGCCGACATTGGGCCGGCCGATAATGGCGAGCTTGAACGACATATGAGTTCACTGCCGGCGGCTTACTTCGCGCGCTTGCTCGAACGCACAACGGCGAGCAGCGCCTCGGCACGTTGCCGCATCTGCGCCGGCGCTTGTGGATCGACGACGATCGCATCGAGCTGGCGGCCCGCCGCATCGAAGTCGTCATGCTTCAGGGCGGCGAGTGCCAGCGCTTCGCGCGCGGAGAAGCGGAACGGATTATCGTTGGCGGTCATCGGCGCGAGCCGACTTTCGATTTCCTTCTCGTCGGCCTGGTCGAGACGCAGCAGCGCTGCGCGAACTCGCGCGACGTTCTGGAATAAAGGATCGATAGTCCCGTCCGCGGCGATCGCCTCGTATGCTTTCACCGCGGCGGCGGGATCGCTGCTGCTATATTCGGCCGCCTCACGCAGTCGCGCCAGAACCGCGTAGCCTTTGGGCCCGCTTCGGGCGATCTGCTCCAATGCGCCCTCCGCTTCCGCGGACTTGCCATCGCGGGCGAGCGCCAGCGCCGCCTCGTATTTCGCGCCAACCTCTTCTGCCTGCTTCGTGCGGTAATGATCGTAGAGCCGCCAGCCGGCGGTGGCAGCGACGACGAGCACGGCGAGGCCGATGAAGAGGTTTTGATACCGGCCCCAAATCTGAGCGGCTTGATCGCGACGAACTTCCTCGTCGACTTCGCGGAAAATGTCGGACATGGCTTTCTCGGGGAAGCGGGCGTCAGCCGGCCTGATTTGTGGCTGCGGTTAGCACGCCCCGACGGGTATGGCGAGCCATAGCGCCTCGCCACAGCCCCGGTGCGCCAGCCCTATTGCAGCTTCCGCCCATGATCGGTCAGGAGGTCAAAAAACCCCGAAATCTCGCGGTTGAGAAAATCGACGTCTGCGGGAACCCCCCGCCTGCCGAGGCGTGACCGGTCACCGTACCGGGACTGATCGTCACGACGCGCGCGTCGCGGATGTAATGCGCTGCTTCGATCGGCTCGAATTCCGGATTGAGCAAATCCTTGGTGCCGACCATGATCAGCGTCTTCGCCTTAATTGCGCGCAGCGCCTTTATCGTGTCGCCGTTCATGCCAGGCGTGGTGTCGAGGTCATGTCGGTCGTAGGCCCAGGTCTGGTAAATCCAGTCGTCCGCGTCGAACGCTTTCAGAACGGAGGTTTCCTGCGCCGTCAGCCAGGGCAGAACATCCATTTGGTTCTGGAATTGGTCGCGGTAAATTTCCGGCGATCGCGCCGCAAGGAAGTTCAGAATATCGCGATATAGCCGCAGGCCTTGCTCGGGCGGCGCATCATAGTCGCCATTCTTCCAGGCGGGATCGAGTATGATGGCTTTTCGGGAAGCTTCGAGAACCGAAACCGTCCAACCCGGCGTCTTCGCCAATGGTACGATCGCCACCAGGCTATCCATCATATCTGGATAGCTCACGCCCCATTGCAGCGTCTGCATGCCGCCCATTGAGGGGCCGATGACTGCAACGAGATGCTCGATGCCGAGATGGTCCAATAGCAGTTTTTGCGAAGCCACCATGTCGCGGATGAGGAATTTAGGAAATTTCATGTGCGGCTGCGCCGTCGAATTGGACGGCGAGGTCGTTAGTCCATTTCCAATCGCGTCGGTGCAAATGATGAAGAATTTGTTGGTGTCCAGCGCTTTGCCGGGCCCGATGAGAAATCGAGACGATGATGATTGCCGCTGATCGCCGTCACCATGAGGATCGCGTTCGATTTTTTAGCGTTCAACGTTCCATGCGTGACATAGGAGATCGCGAAGTCCTTGATCACATCGCCGCTCTCCAGTTTGAGATCGCCGATCCGATAGAGCTGATGTGGCGGCTGATTCAAGTGTGCGCCAATGTGACGCCGTCATCAGCGACACGAGACAAGCGAGTGCAGCGAGCAATCCCGATACATGAGTTCCCTCCGATCTTCTGAGTGCGACGGCTATTCCTTCAAGAATTTCGAAATTTCCCCGAAGAACAGATTACGCTGTTTTTCGAACAGCACGAAATGCGTTGCGTTCGGGATGAGCACGCTTTTCTTTACCGGCGCATGGACGAGATCGGGCATCAGGCCTTCGCGATCTTCCGGATAAGACCAGGTGTCATATTGACCGGCTATCACTAGCGTCGGCACATAGATGTTGCTGGCGTTCCATAGCGGGCGGCCTGTCGCCTGATAGAAGGAATCTTCCAGGACACCATTCGGCGCCCGTAGGCTCGGCGGATTGCGCGTGTTGCTTGTCGATCCGTGGCCATGCATTCCTTCCAGAATTCGGCGGGAAGAGCGGCGTCGCGATATTCATCTTTATTGTCGACCGGTATCTCACCATTCCAGCGGCCGGTATTTGCCGCCTCTGACGCGACGCGGTAGGCGCCCAGAGCGAAGTTAAATTCGCGCGGCTTGCGCTTGTTCTGCAACGCGCTGCCCGGGCCAAGATTGGTGTCGTCGTTGAAATTATACAGTGGGGCGTAAAGCACGAGCTTCTGCACGTTTTCGCTATGCAGCGAGCTGTAATAGCCGGCCATCATCGCGCCCCATGACCAGCCGATCAACGTCACCTTCTTGACGTTGTGCGTGCGCTTGATGTGATCGACCATCGCTTCAATATCGCGTAGCGCCAGATACGAGCGGCTGAGCGGAGCATTCTTCGCGGCCGGCTCGTCCATCGCGGGCTCGCGCGTCGAATAGCCGTAATTGCGATAGTCGCCCATGTAGACGACATAGCCCTCTCTCACCAGCAAGTCGGCCCAGGAATAATCCTTATAGGAAAGATCGAAATCGCAGGTGGAAGGACCGGTTGCGCCGTGCAGGAACAGGATGACGTTGTCGGTGAACTGTGTATTCCCCTCGGCCATCTTGCCCCGCAGGAACCATTTTATCCCGGGATCGAGAGCATCTATTTGCGTGTCGGTCTTGGTAATCTTGGTGTCCTGTGCAGACGCACCCGCAATGCCCCATGCCAGCGTGAGCGCGATCGTTCCTGCAATTAATCCCCGCATTATCGTCCCTCCCGTTTCTGTTGTTAGCCAGACCTCGGCCGTAAGACGCACCTGAAGCGCCGGAAATTCCCTGCAATTCAGGTGAAATAAGCCGCGGCCTGAGGCCGTTGGCACTCAATTTCCACCTCCGGGCCATGAAGCCGTCCCATTTCGCCGCTTGTCCTTTTGTTCCGAAAAAGCGTGGGCCCAAAGAATCGAACTGCGCAAATTGGGACGGATTTGATGAACTTCGTTGCACTGCGACGGGGCGTCTTTCGAAGCCTTATCGCTCTCATTCTTGCCTTGGCGCCGCTCTCGGCAATGAGCTTGAGCGACGCTGCCTTCGCTGCGCCCAGGGGCAAGGCGGCAAAGGCCACATCCGGCAAACGTTCCGCCGGTAAGCACGCCGGCGGCCATCGCCACGCCTGGCATCGGCACGCGGGCGGACGCCATGCCAAGGGCTCGCGCTCGTCGCGGCGGCATGCAGCGGCGGCGCAGGTCGAAGGTGACGATTCGCCCGTCCGCGCGGTGCCGGTGCCCATTCGGCAAGCCGCTCCGGCTCCGGTCGACAATGGCCGCGCCGTCGTTTCCATCGTCACCGGCGGCGTCGCGTCGACATCGTCGCGGATAGCCTCCGATCTCGCCTCCGCTCTCGATTCCGACACGCTGCGGGTCGTCCCTATCATCGGCAGGGGGACGCTTGCCGACCTCCGCGACCTCGGCAATTCGGGCCTTGGCGATCTCGCACTCTTGCAATCCGACGCGCTCGCCAATCTGCCGCGCGATCAGCGCGAGGCACTCGCGGCACGGCTGCGCTATGTGGCGCGGCTGTACAATGAAGAGGTGCATGTCGTCGCCGCGCGCGACATCACCGATCTGCGCCAGCTCGCCGGCCGCAAGGTCAACATCGATCGGGAGGGATCCGCGACAGCGATGACGGCGCGGCTGATTTTCGAGCGGCTCGGCATCGCGCCACAATATGTGCAGCTCGACCAACCGACGGCGCTCTCACAGCTCAGGTCTGGAGACATCGCTGCAACTGTGATGGTTGGCGGGCGCCCCATCAAAGCCCTCGCCGATTTCCCCAGCGAAGGCCGATTCCGGCTATTACCCGTCCCTTATGAGACGGCGTTACAGGACAGCTATCTGCCAACGAAGCTGAACGGCACCGACTATGCCGATCTCATCGCCCCGGGCGAGAGCGTGCCGACCGTCGCCATCGGCGTCTTGCTCGCGACGTTTGACGCGGCAAAGGATTCGCCGCGCTACGCGAGGGTCCAGCGCTTTTCGGATGCGCTGTTCAAGAATTTCGCGGCGCTGCGCGATCCGGCGCGCCACCCGAAATGGCGCGAGGTCAATATCGCGGCAAAGGTGTCTGGTTGGACGCGGTTCCAGCCTGCCCAGGACTGGCTCGATGGGCGCTCCGGCATCGCCGAGGCGCGCAGCGCCGATGTCCCGGCGGCGAGCCTCGATGGCGAAGTTGGGCCAAGCGGCGTCGAGAGCGACGATGCCCAGCAGCAGCTTTACCTGCAGTACCGGGAATGGAAGCGCCAGCGAGAAAAATGGAGAAAGCAATGAGGCTCAGAACCTATTCTCGAAGCGCCGAGATTGCCCGCGCCGGGCTGCTGGCTGTCCTCTTCGTCGGAGTGGGGACGCTGGCTTTCGCTTTCGCGCCGGGCAGCCAGCAAGCCGCGCCGCCGCGCCAGGCGCTGGTCGTCGCCAAACCCACTCTGGTCGCGGTGACGCCCCCGATCGCGCTGCGCAAAGCTACCGAGGAGCAGCCCCCGGCCGAGCAGTCGCCGGTCCAGCAGGTCTCGGTGCTTGCGCCCCAGCTTCTGACCAATACCAATATCGGGTTGGCCTCGCCGCTGCGCTCGACCGGCGACATCCAATCCGCGCCGCTCACCTCCGCCACACCGGTGGCGGTCAAGGCCGCGACGGTGACCACCAAGTCGACGGTCGCCATCGGACCGGAAGAGGCGGAAAAACTCTATCGCCGCGCCGAGGACCTCGTCGCCGACGGCGATTTCGCCGGCGCACGCCTCCTGCTCGAGCGCGCGGTCGAGGCCGGCCATGCCGGCGCGGTGTTCATGCTTGCTTCCACCTATGATCCGAACGTGCTCGGCAAGGTGAATGCGCTCGGCATCGCGGGCGAGCCGGAGAAGGCGAAAGCGCTTTATCAGCAGGCGCTCGCCGCCGGCATCGAAGATTCGAACGGCCGCTTGAGCGCGCTTACCGCCACCAACTGATCGGCGAGTCTCAAGCCGGGGCTTGGGGCAGCGCCTCGACCCGCGGCTCGATGCGCGGGCCGTCCGAAGTCTGCTTTAGCGAATAAACGATCTGCTGGCCGACATGGACCGGCCCGAGCGGCACGTCGCGATCGGGCAGGATGGCGGTCGCGGCATCCCGCACGAACACGACGACCTGCCGGCGCGTCTCGGCCGCCATGACCGACAGGCGCTTTAAGACGGAATAGACCTCACCCTGTCGCCAAGCGGCCGGCACGCTCGGGTCGACATAGGCGGCGATGCGGCCGCCGCCGGCTTCAAGGACGAAAACGACCTTGGTGCGGTCGGGCCTCAGATGCTCGGGAAATTTCGGATCGCCGAGCCACAGGCAATTGAAGGCGCGGCATTCCTGAGGGCGGGTCTCGTGGATTTTGCAGCCGCGTCCGGGCGCGCAGTGCTGGCACCAGGTGCCGACCGGCTTATCCAAGGCCTGCACTGCCATCACCTTGCAGCAAAGCGTGCACGTGCCGCAGGCGCGCGTTGGCGCAAGGCCCGCATCGGCAGCCATGGAGTGGGGCGGGGTAGGGGTCATGCGCGTCGATGTACCATAATCGGGGAATATGCTAGGATATTCCCCAAGGGAGAACCGCGATGGCAGGCGTCATTGTCGGCCGGTGGGGGAAAAACCTCGCGATCCGAGTCCCCGCCGAGGTCGCCGAAACGACCGGGTTGAGCGACGGCGAGAGGGTCGAGATCGAAGTTCAGGATGGTGACATCCTCGTGCGGCGGCAATCGGCCCGCGCAGAGGCGCGAAAGCGGGCCGAGGAAGCTGCCGAGCGGATTATCGCGGAGAGAAAGAACCATACGCTTGGCGACATCCCTATTCGCGATCTGATCGAAGAAGGCCGACGCCATTGAGCATTGTGCTCGATGCCTCGATGGCATTGGCATGGTTATTCGAGAACGAGGGGACAGCAGCAACGGACGATGTATTGCGGCGCGTGGTCGTTGAAGGCGGGATTGTGCCTTCGCTCTGGCGGCTCGAAGTGGCTAATGCATTCCAAATTGCGATCCGGCGCCGCCGATGCGACGAGGGCTATGCCGATCGTTCGCTCCAATACCTGACGGAACTGCCGATTGTGACCGACGACGAAACGGACGGACATGCGTGGGGCGCCATAAAAACTCTCGCAAGAGAACACGGCCTCAGTTTGTACGATGCGGCGTATCTGGAACTCGCGCTACGGCTTCAGAGGCCGCTGGCATCCTGTGATGCCGCGTTGATCGCCGCGGCCAAAGCATCTGGGCTAGAGGTCTTCTCGGCTTGAGGCCGCATGCGTAGCGCCGGGCGAAGAGCTTGCCGCGGCAAAGCGCCTACCTGAGACAGCCGTTCCCCCGGCGGCCTGCCCAGCCACATGGCTCGTGAACGAATATCACTTGGCGCTCCCAAGAGCCTGATGCTACTTTAAGGCGTTAGGGAGTCATTCAGATGCGCGCCACGGCAACATCGAAGAGCGGAAATTTTCAGGCCAAAGCGTTCGCCGGCACTCACGCCATCACGATGGCGCTTAACTGTGAGGAGGGACGACGCAAAGGCTTAATGGGTTTTGCCTTTCAACGTGAGACGGTCGAAAAAAGCGGCGCCGGCCCGAAATGGCTGCGCTCGCAGAAAGTGTTCAAATCGATTGTTCCCGATCCGAAGAGCGAACATGATCCCGGCGATCCGTCAAAGCCGAAGCCGTTTTATACGAACGAATTTCCCGTGCAGAGTTTTCTCTGGGGCGATTACAGCGCGTCACCCGGTACAAAATATCGTTTGCGGATTCTGCCGATGTACGGCGAGCCTGGGTCGCTGACGACCGATCCGAAGGATGAAATCAAACTCGAGATCGACACCGAGAAGGAATGGGAGCCGGGCGAAACCCACGGCGTCTGGTTCAATCGCGGTGCGATCGCCAGTCAGGCCTTCGCGGAGCAGTTTGGCAACAAGGTCCCGAACGACATCAACGACCCCAAAGACCCGGAGGTCGCGTGGCTGTCACGCGGGCTTCTGGAAGCGTGCCTGAAATATATCGGCGACACGTCCACTAAAGATGCTTTGCGGGTCGCGGCTTATGAATTCACCTATCCGCCCATCCTCAACGCTTTGAAGGCGGCGCTTGACCGCGGGATCGACGTGCAGATCGTCTATCATGATACGAGCGACGACAAGGGGGCAAATGAGGCGGCTATGAAGGAGGCGGGCCTCCCGGTCAACGATCAAAAGATCACCTACCGCCGCTCCAAGACGAAGATTCCGCACAATAAATTTATTGTGCGCCTGAAAGGCGGAAGAGATCCTGTCGAAGTCTGGACCGGCTCGACCAATTTCACCTCGTCCGGCTTTCTCGGCCAGACCAATGTCGGACATCGCGTTGCGGATAAGCAGACGGCGGCGCAATATCTGGCTTTTTGGGAAGTGCTGAAGACAGACCCGGAACTTGCCGACCTCCGCGCAACGACGGCCGAGCTGACGCCCGATCCCATCGAAGTCATTGCCAAGAAGTCGATTGCGCAGGTGTTCTCGCCGCGCGCAGGAACGAAAATGCTCGACTGGTACGGACGGCGCATGCTCAACGCCGCAAATTCCGTCTGGTTTACCGCCGCGTTCGGGGTGACGGCAAAACTTGTCCTTCCCCTGGCGCAAGCGCGCGATCAAATGCGCTTTGTCCTGATGGAAAAGCCGGCAACGGACCAGAACAGGAAGGCGCTCACCAAAGACCTGTCCCACACGATTCTTTCGTACGGTACGCCTCTCGGCGAGCTCTACGCGATGAAGAATGGCAAGCCGACTGCACGGCGGCCGATCAAGGAGTTTGCACTCGACAAGTGGTATTTCCACGAAGAGCTGTATCGGCCGAATAACGACGGGTTCGTGTTTTTCCTTCACACCAAATTTTTGCTAATCGATCCGCTCTCGGACGATCCGCTCGTGTGCTCGGGCTCGGCCAATTTCTCGCCGGGCTCACTGACGGCGAACGACGAAAACATGTTGCTCATTCGCGGCGATACGCGAGTCGCCGACATTTACATGACCGAGTTCGATCGCGTGTTCCGGCACTTCTATTTCCGCGACATCGCCAACGAACTCGCCGGCGCAAAGAAGAGCGACGATGCCAAGGCGATCTTTCTCGATGAGACGGGTACCTGGACGGACGACTATTTCGAGCCCGGACATATCAAAGCCAACCGGCGTCGGATGTTCTTCGATGCTGCGAAGGCAACGTGGTTTGAGAACGCGGCCGCTGAAGGCTCGCTGGAGACGAAAGGGAAGGCGAGAGGAACGCGGAAGAAGACACCGGCCAAGAAAACGCGCAGACCGGCAAAGAGGAGCGGGACGGCAACGAGGAAGACCAGGACGGCTGCGAAGAAGCGGAAGCCCACCAAAGCCTCTCGGGCGCGGCGGACTTCACGAAAAACAGCTGACAGAAAAACCGCGCGAACGACAACGAGAAAGACGGCCAGGAAACCAACACGAAAAACGACAAGAAAGCCGGCAATGAAGATGGGCCGGCGTCAGGCTGCGAAGAAATCGAGAACGTCGCGCCGCCGTTGATCAGAATTTATCGCGCGCTTGCAATTCGGTGCTCCCGCTAGTGGGCAGCCGGCGCGCGGCGCAGCCGAGTATGCTCGTCCTCGGCTCGAAAAGGCTGTAAGCCTCGATCAGCCAGCAAACTGATCGGGAAGACACATGTTCGAGACCACCATCGCCGGCAGCCTGCCGAAACCCGCTTGGCTCGCCGAGCCGAATAAGCTCTGGCCGCAATGGCGCGCCGCGGGCGACGAGCTTGCCGCCGCCAAAGCCGACGCGACGCTGCTTGCGCTGAAGGAGCAGGAGGATTCCGGCATCGACATCGTTACCGACGGCGAGATGTCGCGCCAGCATTTCGTGCACGGTTTTCTCGAGCAGGTCGAGGGCATAGATTTCGCCCACAAGGTCGAGATGGGCATTCGCGCGGACCGCTACAAAGCGATGGTGCCGCAGGTCGTCAGCGAAGTGCGCCTGAAAGACCGCGTGCATGCGACGGAAGCGAAGCTCGCGCGCGCGCATACGAAGAACAAGCTCAAAATCACCATGCCGGGGCCGATGACGATCGTCGACACGATCGCGGACCAGTTCTACGGCGACCGCGTCAAGATGGCGTTCGCCTTTGCGGGTCTCTTAAATCAGGAAGCCCGCGCTTTGCAGGCGGACGGGGTCGACGTGATCCAGTTCGACGAGCCCGCCTTCAATGTCTACATGGAGGAGGCCGCGGACTGGGGCATCGAGGCGCTGCATCGCGCTGCCGAAGGGCTCACCTGCACGAAGGCCGTGCATATCTGCTACGGCTACGGCATCAAGGCCAATCTCGCCTGGAAGGCGACGCTGGGCCACGAGTGGCGGCAATATGAGAAAGTGTTTCCGGCATTGGCGAAAAGCAGGATCGATCAGGTCTCGCTCGAATGCCGCAATTCCCGAGTGCCAGCGGAATTGATGAAACTGCTCGATGGCAAGGACGTGCAGGTCGGCGTCATCGATGTCGCGAGCGATACGATCGAAACGCCCGAGGACGTCGCAGCGGTCATCGGCGAAGCGATGAAATACGTCGCCAAGGAAAAGATCATCGCCTCGACAAATTGCGGCATGGCGCCGATGCGCCGCGACATTGCGGTCGCGAAGCTGCAAGCGCTCGGCGCCGGCGCGGCGCTGGCGCGCAAAAAATTTGGATAAAGCGCATGTCGCAATCCAAGCGCCCAGCCTATGTCGCTTATGCCGCGCATGCGCTGCATGACGGTTTCACCGATCTCATGTACGTGCTCCTGCCGCTGTTCCAGGCGGAATTTTCTCTCGCCTATGCGCAAACGGGTTTGCTGCGCTCGATCTATGCCGGCGGCATGGCTCTGTTCCAAGTGCCGTCGGGGCAGCTTGCCGGCCGCTTCGGCAATCGCGCGGTGCTGGCCATGGGCACTGCGCTTGCCGCGTGCGGATATTTGCTCGCAGGCTTCGGCAATGGGTTTCTCGCGCTGATCATCGCGCTTGCCGTGCTCGGCCTCGGCTTGTCGACACAGCATCCGATCTCCGCCGATTTGGTTGCCGAAACTTATCGGGGCGCCGCCTCGCGCAAGGCGATCGGCACGTATAATTTCGCCGGCGATCTTGGTAAGATGATTTTTCCTGCAGCTGTGGCGCTGCTGCTTCTGTTCATGTCGTGGCGGAGCGCTGTGCTGAGCGTCGGCTGCTTCGGTCTGCTGGCGGCGCTCGCGATTCTTGTTGCTCTCGCACCGGAGAACCATCACGCACTGCATTCAGATGCTCACGCAGAGGAGGCTCAGCGCGATCCGGCGACTGCTATTCCGTCGCGCGGAAATTTCCTCACCCTTTTGTCGATCGGCGTCATCGACAGCGCCACGCGCATGGGCTTCCTCACCTTTTTGCCGTTTCTCTTGCAGCAGAAAGGCGCCAGCGTGCAGAGCATCGGCTTTGCGCTGACACTCGTCTTTGCCGGCGGCGCGCTCGGCAAATTCGTCTGCGGTCATCTCGGTGCGCGGCTAGGCACGATCGCGACGGTATTTCTGACCGAGGGCCTGACGGCCGCGTGCATTCTGCTCCTTATCCCGCTGCCGCTTCTGCCCGCTTTCGTGCTCTTGCCGGTGCTCGGCATCATGCTCAACGGCACCTCGTCGGTGCTTTACGGCAGCGTGCCGGAACTGGTCGATGCGGCGGAGCGGCGGCGCGCCTTCGCAATCTTTTATACTGGCACGATCGGTTCGGGCGCGGTCTCGCCTGTGCTTTACGGCCTGTTCAGCGACGCGATCGGCGTCGCGTATATGATGATCATCATCGCCGGCGTGGTGCTGTTGACGCTGCCGCTCGCCTGGAGATTGCGTGCCGCCTGGCCGCGCACGGCGGCGCGCCAGCCCGCGATCCCGTGACTTCGCCCGGTTTTGGTGCGAAGAACCGCGGTCAAGCCATGGTCCGCTCAAGAGGTCCCGCGGAAATTCCTGATGTCGATGTTTCAGTCCGTCCGCAAGCAGATCGTGCCCATCCATCCCGAGGGCTATATTTTCATCGCCGTTTTTGCCGTCGTCGCGATTTTCCTCGGCTGGCTATGGAATCCGCTCGGTTGGCTCGGCGCCATCCTAACCTGCTGGTGCGCCTACTTTTTCCGCGATCCACCGCGGGTGACGCCGCAGCGCGACGGGCTGATCGTCTCGCCCGCCGACGGCTATGTGAGCTCCGTCGGCCGTTTCACTCCTCCGCCGGAGCTCGGGCTTGGCAGTGAGCCGCGCCAGCGCGTCTCCGTTTTCATGTCGGTCTTCGATTGCCACGTGAACCGCGCGCCGGTCGCGGGCCTCATCCGCCGTATCGCCTACAAGCCCGGCCTGTTCATCAACGCCGATCTCGACAAAGCGAGCGAGGATAACGAGCGCAATTCGCTGCTCATCGAGGCGCCGAGCGGCACGTACGGCATCGTGCAGATCGCCGGGCTCATCGCGCGCCGCATCGTGCCCTTCGTGCGTGAGGGCGAGACGATCGCGGCCGGCGAGCGCATCGGCTTGATCCGCTTCGGCTCACGCGTCGATGTCTACATGCCGGAGGGCGCAAGCGTGCTCGTCGCGCTCGGCAGCAAAGCGACCGCGGGCGAGACGATCCTTGCGGAGATCGGCACGCCGAACACGCCGCTTGCCTTCAGGGTCACCTGAATGAATGGCTACGGGTCCGACCCGGAACAGGAATTTATCGATGGCGCGCCGCCCGCGCCGGTACTGCGCCGCCGCCGATTCCGCCGCATTCCAATCCGCGTTCTCTTACCGAACCTCGTCACGCTGTTGGCGCTGGCGCTGGGGTTGACGGCGATACGCTTTGCCATCGAAGGTCGCTTCGAAAATTCCATTCTCGCTATCATTGCCGCCGCCATTCTCGACGGGCTCGACGGCCGCATTGCGCGGGTTCTCAAAGGCACATCGCGTTTTGGCGCGGAACTCGATTCGCTCGCCGATTTCGTCGATTTCGGCGTCGCCCCGGGGCTGATCCTCTACCTCTGGAGTCTGCACGAAAATCGCGGCTTCGGCTGGCTTGCCGCGATGATCTTTGCCATCGCCTGCGCGCTGCGGCTGGCGCGCTTCAATGTCAGCCTCGACGAGCCCGGCCGGCCCGCCTGGCAGGCGCGTTATTTCGTCGGCATGCCGGCGCCGGCGGGTGCGTGCGTCGTGCTGCTTCCGCTCTACCTGCATTATTCGAATCTCGAATGGCCCGCAGCGGGCGAATACGTCCCGCTGCAGATCGGCTACGTGCTCGTCATTGCGTTCTTGATGGCGAGCCGCGTGCCGCATTATTCCGGCAAGGGCATGGACCGCGTGCCGCGCGAATACTTTGCGCTGCTTTTATTCGGGGTGGCTTTTCTGGTGCTGATGCTCGCCACCTTCCCGATGGGAATGCTGGCGATTCTCACCCTCGTCTATTTGGCTGTCGTCCCGCTCAGCGCCTATCGCTACAACAAGCAGCTTGCTGCGACCGCAGCGCCGGATCGCGCGAGTTAAGCGCGCCGCGCGCGCCGCCGCGACAAGGATTTCAGCGTTTTCAGCCGGCGATGCTTGGCGCGCGTGAGCGGCGCGGGTTGTGGCTTTTGCTCGGGACTTCCAACAATTACAGGCGCGGGAACTGATATATCACCGCCACGGGCCGTTGCGGGCACCGGCGCCTCGTGCGACTCGCGCTGGGCCGACCGCGCTCCTTCCATCCAGCGGTTGACCTCGGCGGCGAGCGGCACGCCGGCTTCGGCGAGAGATCGCGTGACCTCCGGTAGCCTCGAGGCTGCGGCCGCCGCGGTCTTGGCCTGCGCTTGGATGGATTCAAGCCACAGGCGGGCCGCCCTTACGCTGAGGTCTTCGAGCTCGCTCATTTCGCACCCTCCGGCAGTTCACAAATCCATGGTTCTCGACTAGGGTCCGCGCGAATTTGGGCGGGCCGGCGGCAGGCGCGCCAATCAAGGATCGAGATGGCGAAAGAAGAACTTCTGGAATTCCCCGGCACCGTGACGGAACTCCTGCCCAATGCGACGTTCCGCGTACAGCTCGAAAATGACCACGAAATCATTGCCCATACGGCCGGTAAGATGCGCAAGAATCGCATCCGCGTGCTGACCGGCGACAAGGTGCTCGTCGAGATGACGCCTTACGACCTGACGAAGGGCCGCATCACCTACCGCTTCAAGTGAGCCTCCCCTGCACGGAACAATGACGAGCGACGCGGCGACGCGACCGAAACTGGTGCTGGCCTCAGGCTCGGCGCGCCGCTTGCAGCTTTTGCAGCAGGTCGGGATCGAGCCCGATGCGCTGATGCCCGCCGACATCGACGAGACGCCACTCAAGAACGAGTTGCCGCGCACGCTTGCCGCACGCCTCTCGGCGGAAAAGGCCAGGAGTGCCCTCAAAATCGTCGATACGCGTCCCGAGCTTTCGGGCTCCTATCTCTTGTCCGCCGATACCGTTGTCGCAGTCGGACGCCGCATCCTGCCGAAGCCGGAGATCGGCGAAGAAGCAGCCGATTGCTTGCGGCTTCTCTCCGGCCGTCAGCACCGCGTCTATACCGGCGTGACGATGATCTCGCCGCGCACGGGCGAGCGCCGGCGGCTCGTCGAGACGCGGGTGCGCTTCAAGCGGCTCTCCAGCGCCGAGATCGAGTCTTATCTCGCCAGCGGCGAATGGCGCGGCAAAGCCGGCGGCTACGCCATCCAGGGGCTCGCCGGCGCTTTCGTCGTGCGGCTCATCGGCTCGTATACATCGGTTGTCGGGCTGCCGCTTTACGAGGCGATGGCACTGCTTGCAGGGGAGGGATTTCCCATCCATTTCTCCTGGCAGCATGCCGTCTGAAGCTTCTTTCAGCCTGCGAAACAAGCAAGCTCCTGCGTGTCCGCTTTGCGGAAAACCCGCGGACGCGCATTATCGCCCGTTCTGCTCGAAGCGCTGCGCCGATATCGATCTCAACCGCTGGCTCGGCGGCGTCTACGCCATTCCGAGCGCCGGCACGGATGAAGATGAAGATGGGGAGGAGCCGCAGCAAGCAAGCGAAGGCTGACCAGTCCAGGGAGGGGCTGCGCAATGATCACCGTTCATCACTTAAATAACTCGCGCTCGCAGCGCGTCATCTGGCTGCTCGAAGAATTGGGCGTGCCTTACGAGATCAAGCACTACCAGCGTGATAAAAAGACCATGCTGGCGCCGCCGGAATTGCGTGCAGTTCATCCGCTCGGGAAGTCGCCCGTCATCACCGACAATGGCAAGACGATCGCCGAATCTGGCGCGATCGTCGAATATCTCGTTAATACTTACGACCAGGGAAAGCTGAAGCCGCCGGCCGGCAGCGACGAGCGGCTGCGCTATACATATTGGCTGCACTTTGCCGAAGGCACGGCGATGCCGCCTCTCCTCATCATGCTGATTGTCGATCGGATGGAGAGCGCGAAAGCGCCGTTCTTCATCAAGCCGGTCATTCGCGGCATTGTCGGGCGGGTGCGCAAGGGCTTTCTCGACCGGCAGATCGCGTCAAATCTCGACTTCATGGAAGGCGAGCTTGGCAAATTCGAATGGTTTACCGGCAACGAATTCACCGCAGCCGATATTCAGATGAGCTTCCCCCTCGAGGCTGCCAGCATGCGCGCCGGCTTGGATCGAAGCCGGCCGAAGCTCTGGGATTTCCTGCAGCGCATCCATGCGCGCCCGGCCTACAAGCGCGCGCTGGAAAAGGGCGGGAAATACGAGTTGGTGAAGTAGTAGCACTTCATCCTGAGGAGCCGCGCAGCGGCGTCTCGAAGGGATGTGGCAGACACACATACCTTTGCCATCCTTCGAGAAGCGCGCCGCTGGCGCGCTCCTCAGGAGGAGGGCTAACTCCGCTGCCTCGCACTTCCCTCGGCGCGCTGCTCGGCCGGTTTGTCGGGGCTGCTGAGATTGTGCGCGGTCGTCACCAGCGCGATGTGCGAAAAAGCTTGCGGGAAATTGCCGACCTGCCGCTTCTTGTCGACGTCATATTCTTCCGCCAGCAGTCCAAGGTCGTTGCGGATTGCGAGCAGCCGCTCGAATAATTTGCGCGCTTCGTCCTTGCGCCCAAGCATGACATAGCAATCGGCGAGCCAATAGGAGCAGGCGAGAAAAGCGCCTTCGCCATGTGCCAATCCGGTCTCGATCTCCTCTGGATCGTGGCGCATGATGAAGCCGTCCTGCATCAGCTTTTTCTCGACCGCTTCGATCGTACCGCGCACGCGTGGATCGTCGATCGGCAAGAATCCCGTTGCAGGAATGAGCAAAAGGCTCGCGTCCAGCCATTTCGATCCGTAGGACTGAACAAAGCTGTTGAGTTCCTTGTCGAAGCCTTTCGCGCAGACGTCTTCGTGAATCCTTTGACAAAACGCGCGCCAATCGTCGAGAGGTCCTTTGAAACCGAATTCCTCAATGCATTTCACCGCGCGGTCGAAGGCCACCCACGCCATGACTTTGGAATAAACATAGTGCCGCGGCTCGCCGCGTGATTCCCAGATGCCGCGATCCGGCTCGTCCCAAATTTCGGCGAGATGCGCGAGAAGCTTGCCTTGCACGGCCCAACTTTGATCGTTTGGTGGCAGCCCTCCCTTCAGTCCCTGATACAGCGCGTCGATCACTTCGCCATAGACATCTATCTGCAATTGCCCATGCGCGCCGTTGCCAATGCGCACCGGAGGACTGTTTTCATATCCTGGCAGCCAATCGACGGTCCATTCGGTCAGCCGCCGCTCGCCCGCGATCCCATACATGATCTGCGCTTGATCCGGCGATCCGGCGACGGCGCGCAACAACCAATCGCGCCAGGCTTTTGCCTCTTCGTAATACCCTGCATTCATGAAAGCGAGCAGCGTCAGCGTCGCGTCGCGCAGCCAGCAGAAGCGATAATCCCAATTGCGGATGCCGCCGAGTTGCTCCGGCAGCGACGTCGTCGGCGCCGCGACGATGCCGCCGGTCGGCTCATAGATCAAAGCCTTCAGCGTGATCAGCGATCGGCCGACCGCGTCCGACCATTCGCCGATCTCGCGACACTGCGACGCCCATTCGCGCCAAAACGTCTCGGTGTCATCGAGCGCCGCATCGTAGTCGATAGGTTGCGGGTCGGGCAGATGAGAAGGGCCGTAGGTGAGCACAAATCCGGTCGTCTCGCCTTCGCTGACTTCGAATTCGCCGACCGTCTTCATATCTTCGCCGCGCACCGGCACGCGGGTGCGCAACACGACTTTGTCCGGACCGGCAACGGCGCGTAGGGTCAATTCGCTGCGGCGGAATACCCATGGCACAGTGGCGCCGTAGCCGAAACGGATGATGACTTCGCTTCGCATTGCGATACGTCCGCGCACGCCTTTGACGATCCGCACGACATGCGAGCCATCGCCGCGGGGCGGCATGAACTCGATGAGCCGCGCCTCGCCATCTTTCGTCTTGATCTCAGTCTCAAGCACCAGCGTCTGTTCGCGGTATTTGCGCGACAGTTTTGCCGACTTATCCTTCGGCGCGATCAACCAGCGGCCGTGCTCGGGCGTGCCGAGCAGGGCGGCAAAGCAGGTGTCGGAATCGAAACGCGGCCAGCAGAGCCAGTCGATCGAGCCGTCGCGAGCGACGAGCGCGGCTGTCTGCAAATCGCCGATCAGGGCATAATCTTCGATGCGGGACGGCATAGCTCCCCAGAGGTGAGATGTGCCATGGGAACGATGGTTTCGCGGCTTGGGTTCATCCCGGACGAGGGCGCCTATGGACTTCGCGCAGGCCCGCGCCGACATGGTCGAGCACCAGATCGCCCGGCGAGGCGTCAGCCATCCCTTGGTGCTCAAGGCGATGGCGCGCATCCCGCGCGAGGCCTTCGTCCTGCCCGGCTGGGAAGATGAAGCCTATGAGGACCAGCCGCTGCCGATCGACGAGCGGCAGACGATCTCGCAGCCCTTCATTGTCGCATACATGATCGAGACGGCGGGTCTGCGCCCAGGCGCTCACGCCCTCGAGATCGGCACCGGCTCCGGCTATGCGGCGGCAGTGATGGCCGCCATCGCGGAGCGCGTCTACACGATCGAGCGCCATGCGGGGCTGGCGGAGAAGGCAAGCCGCACGTTGCAGAAGCTCGGCTTCGACAATGTCGAAATCCGTGTCGGTGACGGAACGCTGGGGTGGCCGGAAGCCCAGCCCTTCGACGCAATCATCGTGACCGCCGGCGGCCCGAAGGTGCCCATTGAGCTGCGCGAGCAGCTTTCGATCGGCGGACGGCTGGTGATCCCGGTCGGCGATTCCATGCATCGGCAGAGCCTGATCCGGGTGGTACGCGAAGCGCCGGGTGAGTTCCGTGAGGAGGATCTTGCCGATGTCGCTTTCGTGCCGCTGATCGGCGAAGCGGGCTGGGACTCGTCCCGCTGAGCGGGGCGGTTGGAGGGCTGGTGGCGGACCGGATATTGATGCTCCGAGCCGGTTCGGCGCGCGCGTCTATCTCGCTGCGAGGCGCGGAATGGCGGCAATGGTCGGCGCGCGGCAGCGATCTGCTTTGGCCCGGCGATCCCGCGGTTTGGTCAGGGGTGGCGCCGATCCTGTTTCCGGTCGTCGGCTGGACGCACGGGGGGCGCGTCTGCATCGGCGACGCAGTCTACCCGCTCGGACTACATGGCTTTACCGGCGAGATGGAATTCGCAATTGCCCAGCGCAGCGAGAGTTACGCGTGCCTCGTGTCAAAGGACAGCGAGCGCACCCGCGCGCTTTACCCCTTCGCCTTCCGGTTGGAGGTCGAATACCGGCTTTCGCCCGCCGGCATGGAGGTGGTGCTTACGGTCGAAAACACCGGCAGTGCGCCCGTGCCCTATGCAATTGGCCTGCATCCCGGATTCCGCTGGCCGTTCGCGGGCTCAGGCGAGCCGCATCGGATGGTTTTCGAGGCGGCCGAAGACCCGGAGGTCCCGGTGATCGCGCCGGGAGGCCTGTTCTCATCGCGAAAGCGGCCGGTGCCGCTCGAACGGCAAATGCTGCGGCTTACGCCCGACCTGTTCGCGCAGGAGGCGCTCTGTTTCCTGAATATCGCCAGCCGCAAACTGCTCTACGACAATGGCGCGGGGCAGGGGCTCCTCGTCACGTTGGAAAATTTTCCGCACGCCGCGCTCTGGGCACGGCCGCCGGCGCAATTCCTGGCAATCGAGGCCTGGACCGGCCACGGCGACCCCGAAAATTTTGAGGGCGACCTCTTCGATAAGCCTTCGATGATTACCCTCGAACCCGGTGAGCAGGGCCGCCATTCCGCCCGCTACGAATTCCTCGCCGACAGCTCCCAAGCGCAGGCGGATTTGCAGGCGCTCTCGCATCTGCCAAAAGGACGCTGAGAAGAGGCGGAATCGGTGCAAAGCCAGGCAGCGGCTTTCATTCGCGATAGCGCTAAAGCGGACGGCATTCTGCGCCCATCCGGCGAACGGGCGCTGCTCATTGACGGGCGCGCCGCAGCCGACCGTCTGTTGGAGAAGGTGCGCAGCGAGGCCGAGACGCTGCTTCGCCGCGGCATAAAGCCGGGGCTGGCGACGGTTCTTGTCGGCGACGATCCGGCAAGCCGGGTGTATGTGGGCTCGAAGGGCAGGGCGGCGCGCTCCTGCGGCTTTCATTCCGTGCAGCACGATCTCGCGGCGAGCGCCAGCGAGGCCGACCTGCTCGCGCTTGTCCGGCAATTGAACGCCGACGCCGCGACCCACGGCATCCTCGTGCAACTGCCGCTGCCGAAAGCCATAGCGGCGACGCGTGTCATCGAGGCGATCGCGCCGGAAAAGGACGTCGACGGCTTCAGCCCCGTCAATGCCGGGCGGATTGCGATCGGCGAGATGGAGCGCGCCTTCGTGCCCTGCACGCCGGCCGGCGCGCTACTCCTCATCGAGGAAGCCGCCAAGGCGCTCGGCCGCAAGCTGGAGGCGGCGGATGCGCTGATTGTCGGCCGCTCCAACATTGTTGGGAAACCCATGGCGCAGCTGCTTTTGCAGGCTAACGCCACCGTCACCATCGCTCATTCCCGCAGCGCCGATGTTCCGGCGCTGGTCGGGCGCGCCGACATTCTCGTTGCCGCGGTCGGCCGGCCCGAGATGATCCGCGGCGACTGGGTCAAACCGGGCGCAATCGTCATCGACGTCGGCATCAATCGCGTGCCGCGCGACACCGCCCCGGGCGAGCCGCCGAAGACGCGGCTTGTCGGCGATGTCGGCTTCTCCGAGGCGGTGAAACGCGCCGGGGCGATCACGCCGGTGCCGGGCGGCGTCGGCCCGATGACGATAGCCATGCTGATGGCGAATACGCTCACCGCGGCGAAACGGCTGGCGGGCTCGTAACCAAAGCGGTTCGGGCCTTCCACTTGGGGTGCGAGCTCGTGCTAACGTGCCGCGCGAGAAGCTGGACGGCGGGGAGACGATGCAGGGCCTTTTTAGTCGCATTCCCTTTTTCAAGGATGTCTCCGATCTCGATTTCGAGAAGTTCGAGCGCCGCTGTCTGTGGCGCCGTTTCGAGGAAGGCGAGACCGTCGTCGATTATGAAGACGAGAGCTCCGACGTCTATTTCATAATCGCCGGCGACGTCCGCGTCCTCATCCGCACGCCGGCCGGCAAGGAGATCATCCTCGCCGAGATGCGGCCGGGAGAGTTCTTTGGCGAGCTCTCGGCGATCGACGCGGTCAAGCGCTCCGCCAACGTCACGGCATTGACGCGTTCGGAATTGTGCATCATGCCGGCCGCCGTGTTTCGCGACATAATCTTCGCGTCCAGGATTGCATGCGACAAGATTTTGCGGTTGCTCAGCGGCCGCGTCCGCGAGCTCAATCACCGGCTCGCCGAGCTGTCCGTCCTCGACCTCAAGCATCGGCTCTATTCGGAATTGATGCGTCTGTCGCACCCGCGTACCGGACGGCCCGGCGAACGCGCGGTCACGCCGCCGCCCTATCATCACATCCTGGCGGCGCGCATCGGCTGCCGGCGCGAGCAGGTGACGCGCGAATTGTCGGCGATGAGCACCGAGGGCATCATCGAGAAGACGCGCGGCGCCCTGGTTATTCTGAAGCCGCAGGTTCTGCAGACTCGGCTGCAGGACGCATTGCGCGAGGAGAGCCGGGCTTGACCAGCGGCGCGCCGCTTGTGCGGCTCGATGGCGTGACGAAGCGCTTCGGCGCGGTCGCCGCGGTTCATGATCTCAGCCTCGACATCGCCGCTGGCGAATTCTTCGCGCTGCTCGGCCCGTCCGGCTGCGGCAAGACCACGCTCATGCGTCTCATTGCCGGGTTCGAGCAGCCGGACGCAGGCCGCGTCTTTATCGGCAACGACGACGTGACCGACGTGCCGCCGCACAAGCGGCCGGTGAACATGATGTTCCAATCCTACGCCCTGTTCCCGCATATGAGCGTCGAGAAGAACATCGCCTTCGGCTTGAAGCAGGAAGGCATGCCGCGTGCGGAAATCTCCGAACGCGTCGCCGAGATGCTGCGGCTCGTGCAGCTTGAGGGGCTCGGCAAGCGCCGGCCAGACCAGCTTTCCGGCGGACAGAAACAGCGCGTGGCACTGGCGCGTGCGCTCGCCAAACGCCCGAAGCTGTTGCTGCTCGACGAGCCCCTCGCCGCGCTCGACCGCAAACTGCGCGAGCAAACCCAATTCGAGCTGAAGGAAGTGCAGCGCCGCCTCGGCACGGCGTTCGTCGTTGTCACGCATGATCAGGAGGAGGCGAGCGTCATGGCGTCGCGCATTGCGGTCATGCGCGCCGGCAAGCTCGAGCAGATCGGCACGCCGGCCGAGATCTATGCCCGCCCGGCATCGCGCTTCGTCGCGGAATTTTTTGGTGACATCAACATTCTGGATGGCGATGTGAGAAGCGAACGCGAACTGCTTATTGCTGCGGATGAGAGTACGGGCCGGAGCGCGGCAACGGCGGTCAGACCGGAGCGCATCGTGGTCGAAAGCGAAGCGGCCGCCGCGAGCGCTGGGCTTCCGGCAATCGTCGACGATCTTGCCTTTCGCGGCAGCGACACGCTTTACCGCGTTCGGCTCCAATCCGGCAAAATCCTGCGCGTGGTGGCCTCGAATTCCGGCGATCGCAATGCGTTTCGCCCGGGCGATAAGGTGCGCGTGCAAATTCCGCCCGACGCTTGCATTCCGCTTAGCCATTGATGGATTCTCGATGGACAGCGCGCGCGCACCGCGATTGGCTCGTCCTCGCCATTCCTTATGGGTGGCTTCTGATCTTCTTTCTCGCGCCTTTCGCGCTGGTTCTGAAGATCTCGCTTTCGCAATCGGCACTGAGGCAGCCGCCTTATGAGCCGGTGTTCAGCTGGTCGGACAGTTTTCAATCGCTCCTCGGAAAACTCTCGACATTGTCGCTGGACTCTTTCGGTGGATTGCTCAGCGACAGCCTTTACCTCGAATCCTATATCTCCTCGGTTCTCGTCGCGGCGGTTTCGACGATCGTGACGCTCCTCGTTGCCTATCCCTTCGCGCTGGCGATCGCGCGCTCCTCACCAAAGATCCGGCCGATCCTGCTCGGGCTTGCCATCGCACCGTTTTGGACGAGTTTTTTGATCCGGGTTTATGCGTGGATCGCTATTTTGAAGGATGAAGGGCTGCTCAACCATTTTCTTCTGAGCATCGGCGTCATCGATGCGCCGCTCGGGATTTTTGCAACGAATACCGCCATCGTGATCGGCATCGTCTACTCCTACCTGCCGTTCATGCTTCTGCCGCTCTACGCCGCCATCGAGGGCCAGGACCCGGCGCTGCTCGAAGCGGCGGCCGATCTCGGCGCCTCCCCTTGGCGCGCGTTCTCTAGGATTACGCTGCCGCTGTCGGCGCGCGGCATCGTCGCCGGGTCGCTTCTCGTCTTCATCCCCGCCGTCGGCGAGTTCGTCATTCCCGACCTGCTCGGCGGCTCCGACACGCTGATGATCGGGCGAACGCTGTGGAATGATTTTTTTCTCAATCGCGATTGGCCGACAGCTTCGGCCGCGGCAATCGTGCTGTTGATCCTGCTCGTCGGCCCGCTCCTCGTGTACGAGCGCGTCCAGCTGCGGGAGGAGAGGCAACGCGCGTGAGAGCCGGCGCGAGCATCGCGCGAACCGGCGCGCTGGCCGCCGGATTCGCGTTCCTCTACGGGCCGATCCTGCTGCTCGTCATCTACAGCTTCAACGCGTCGCGATTGGTGACCGTGTGGGGCGGCGTCTCGACGCGCTGGTACGCCGCGCTTCTGCAAGATGCGCAACTCATCGCCCGTGTCCGCATAAGCCTGTTGGTGGCGATGTTCTCCGCCCTGATCGCCACGTTCAACGGCACGCTCGCTGCGATCGCGCTGGTGCGCTTCGGGCGCTTTCGCACGCGCACGCTTTTCGCCGGCGCGATCTATGCGCCGCTGGTCATGCCGGAAGTGATTCTCGGTCTCTCTCTGCTGCTTCTGTTTGTCGCCCTGGGCATTGAGCGCGGCTTCTGGACCATCGTTGCCGCGCACGCGACATTCACGATGTGCTTCGTCACTGTGATCGTGCAGAGCCGGTTGGTGAACTTCGACCGCGCGCTCGAAGAAGCGGCGATGGACCTTGGCGCGGGTCCGGTGCGAACCTTCACGGCGATCACCCTGCCGCTGATCCGTCCGGCGATCGTCGCGGGCTTTCTGCTTGCTTTCACGCTGTCGCTCGACGATCTCGTCATCGCGAGTTTCACCGCGGGTCCGGGATCGACGACGCTGCCGATGCGCGTCTACAGCCAGGTGCGTCTCGGCGTCTCGCCGGAAATCAACGCGATTTCGACGCTGATGCTGGCGGTCGTCGGGATTGTGCTCTTGTCGGTCGCCGCTCTGTCGCGCCGCCGGGCCCAATAGAATTACTCGACCGGCTTCTCGGGCGCGGTTGCCGCCTGCGTCCCATTCTCGCGGTACAGCCGCTCTGCGGCTCCGGAGCGGCGGATGAGACTCTGCGCATCGGGAACAATCACCGGATCGTCCCAAGAGCCAATCACGTCGAAGGGCAGTTGCGCCGATTCCGCCGCGGGCTTCGCATCGTCCGTCGCCTGCGTGGCGGTGCCCTTGAGCGCCAGCATGCGATCGGCGATCTGCACCGACCCGGTCATGGCGATCGAGAGCGCCGGCGCACTCGCCGAGGCGTCGACGATCTCCGCCACGCCCTTGTTGATGCGGAAGGTGCCGACCGCTTTGTCGAAGACGGTGCGTCCACCGCGCATGTCAGTAAGGCTCGACAGCGGGCGCGTTGCCATGCGCCGCAGCGCCTCGTTGAGATCGATCCCGCCGACATCACCCTGCGTGATAGAGAATTGCGCCTTGCCGTCGAGGCCGCGAATTGTCTGCAGCACGCTATCGCCGGAGGCTTCCATGGACACGGACGCGTTGAGCGTGCCGGAGATGCGCGGACGATCGAGCAAATCCCAGGCGAGGGCGCCAGCGTCGATATTGGCCAGCTGCGCATTGCCGCGCAGGTCGAGCGCATTTCCGCCGGCGCCGACAGCACTGAGGCGCGCTTTGAACAGGCCCTTGTAGGCCTTGGCTTCGGCAAGTGCGAGTTCGAGCCGGCCGGCTTTCATGAGGAGCGACAAAGCCGCATCGTCGAACTGAACCCGGCGCAGTCGCGTGCGCGCCGCGGAGACACGCAAATCCACATCGATTTTCGACAAATCACGAAGCTCGAACGGCTCCTGCGTCCATTGTCCCTCGGAGGTGACGACGGGCGTCATCTCGGCGACGATCGGATCGAGCGCGAGCTGGGTCGCCGCTAGCGTGCCTGCGAGCGAAGGCCGCGGCCCGTCATTGCGCAAGGCGAGCGTGCCTTCGAATTCGTTGCGATCGAGGCTCAGCCGAAGATTCGATAGGGAGAAGCCGTTATCGGCGATCGTCGCGTCCGATGTAAGCGAAGTATCGCCGAGCACTCCCGGCAGCGGGATCGCCATGTTTGCGAGGCGTCCGAGGTGGCGCAGCGACGGGGCCGACGCGACGAGCCGTCCGGCGAATTGCGGATGCAGGCCAGCGGACACATTGCCGTTGGCGGAGAGCGACAATGACAGGCTTTTCACCCGCAGCGTCGTTGCGCTCTGATCGCCGCGCAGCAGATTGGCCGGTTGCGCCAGCCAGAAATCCACGCTCGCCGGCTCGCCGCGCCAGGCAAAAGTGCCGGTCAGAGTCGCGGGCGCACTGATGCGGCGCCAGTCGAACGTGCCGTCGATGTGATCGATGACGATATCGGGCTCGCCTTGGCGCTGCAAAAACGCGGACCCGTTTTGGACGCGCAGCACGCCCAGCCGTACGTCGTCGGTGCGGTCGGCTTGCAGGGTGGCAGCGGGCGTATGCGCGGCTAGTGCGATCGCGCCGGTGATCGCAGGACGGTGCGCCAAGTCCATGGTGAGATGCGGACCAATCAGCGTGGCGTCCGAAATTTCCAGCCGGCCAGCTAGGAGCGGCAAGAGACGGACCCGCGCCCGCACTTTGCGCGTCTGGAGCGACATGGAATGGGCATCATCCGCGAGCCCGACATCGGAGATCACGATGCGCGGGGGCAGGGCGCGGAAAGTCGCTTCGCCGCTGCCGTTGAAGCTGAGGCCGGTGGCCCCTTTCACCTGGGCGGCGATGTCGCGGTCGATGGTTTGCCGCGGCAGGCTCCATGGAATGAACGCAGCCGCGAGCGCGAGGACAACAATGCCGGCGAGCGCGATGAGAGTAGTGCGGTGACGAAGCACGAAAGCTCGATCGGGCCGCCATCGCAGAGACGCGCGGCCTATCGCCGATAGCGCTGCGTTTGCACGTCCACCCGAAACCCGAGAATTCATGATTGCGTTCACCTGTCAGAGGCGGCGGTCTTCCCCAAGGAGCGCGGCGAGAACGTGGCTGAGCCGCGACAAAGCCGTGCCGCTCAGCTAAAGCCAAACGCCGTGGGCTTTTCGCAACAGGTTTAGGGCAACAGGCCGTGCGCTTAGAACTGGCGCTCGCGTGCGGCGCTCATCTCGGATCGCAACGCGGCGGCGATCTCCTCAAGCCGGAACGGTTTTTGAACAACGGCACGGGTGTTATGGGCGGCCGGGACGCCCGAGCGG
>Ga0164306_10000140_pt1 | contig 26420 bp, 25 predicted proteins | sample Whisoiple_242_MG_FD_110213 | JGI IMG/M metagenome (GOLD analysis project Ga0164306, IMG submission 110213) | Soil microbial communities amended with fresh organic matter from upstate New York, USA - Whitman soil sample_242_MG | ecosystem: Environmental > Terrestrial > Soil > Unclassified >... | reverse complement strand
CGAGGTGACAACCAGCGGGTTCCCGTCTCCGCTCGAACATCCGCTGCCCGATGTGTTCACTCCGCAAGGCAAGGACCACGCCGGGCTCCGCTGCGACCCGAACGGACCGCTGCTCGCGGAGGTCGTCAAGACGACGTCAGATCCCTACGTCGGCAGAGTCAGCCTGGTCCGGGTCTTCTCCGGCACCATAAGGCCCGACGCGACGGTTCACGTGTCGGGCCATTTCTCGTCCTTCTTCGGTTCCTCGGCCACCAACGGAAGCTCGGGCGGCCACCAGGACCACGACGAGGACGAACGGATCGGCACGCTGTCGTTCCCCTTGGGAAAGCAGCAGCGGCCGGCGGGCACCGTCGTTGCGGGCGACATCTGTGCGATCGGCAGGCTGTCGAAGGCCGAAACCGGGGACACGTTGTCCGACAAGGCCGAACCGCTGGTGCTCAAACCATGGGACATGCCCGAGCCGCTGCTGCCGATCGCGGTGCAGCCGCACGCCAAGACCGACGACGACAAGCTATCGGTCGGATTGGCGCGGCTCTCGGCCGAAGACCCGACGCTGCGTGTGGACCAGAATCCCGAGACCCACCAGATCGTGCTGTGGTGCATGGGCGAGGCGCACGCAGGCGTCGTGCTGGACGGTTTGGCCAACCGGTTCGGGGTCAGCGTCGACAAGATCGACCTGCGCGTGCCGCTACGCGAAACCTTCGGCGGTTCGGCGAAGGGACACGGCAGGCACGTCAAGCAGTCCGGCGGGCACGGCCAGTTCGCCGTCTGCGACATCGAGGTAGAGCCGTTGCCGGAGGGCTCCGGCTTCGAGTTCGTCGACAAGGTGGTGGGTGGCTCCGTGCCGCGGCAGTTCATCCCCAGCGTGGAAAAGGGCGTCCGGGCGCAGATGGAGAAGGGCGTTGGCCCTGGCTATCCGATGGTCGACATCCGCGTCACCCTTTACGACGGCAAGGCACACAGCGTCGATTCATCCGACTTCGCCTTTCAGATGGCGGGCGGCCTGGCGCTTCGCGAGGCCGCCGCTGCCACGAGCGTGAAACTTCTCGAGCCGGTCGACGAGGTGTTGGTGCTGGTACCCGACGACCTGGTCGGCACGGTGATGGGCGACCTGTCCAGCCGTCGCGCAAGGGTTCTCGGCACCGAGAACGTCGGCGAAGACCGCACCCAGGTGAAAGCCGAGGTGCCCCAGGTGGAGTTGACGCGCTACGCGATCGACCTGCGCTCGCTCTCCCACGGCGCCGGCTCGTTCACCCGTACCTTCACCCGCTACGAACCCATGCCGGAGTCGGCCGCCGCCAAGGTCAAAGCCGAAGCCTAGGAGACCGCCGTGAGCGCGGCGGCTGCGGACGCGAACATGGTGTTCTTGATTGCGCCGATCGTGCCGGGGTCCTTGGCGCCAAGCGGAGCAAGGATGTTGAGGGCCGTGCCCGTCACGGCGTCCTCCTCTGCGGTCGCATCGACAATCCCGAAGGCGGCGGCCTCCTTGCCGCCGAACCGGCGGCCGGTGGTCATCGCGGCGACAGCCGCCTGCGGCGTCAGCTTCGCCTGAATCAACGCCGCCATCCCCGGCGTGAACGGAATGCGGATATCGACCTCCGGGAAACAGAAGTAGCCACGGTCGGAGCGCATCACACGAAAGTCGTGGGCCAGAGCCAGCATTGCGGCCGCACCGAAACTATGGCCACCGATCGCGGCGGCCGTCGGCATCGGCAGCGTCAGCATGCGGGCCAGCAGGGCTTGCACCCGCCCGACGTACCACTGGGTCTGGTCGCCATGGGCGGCCAGCCAGTCGAGATCAAGACCGTTCGAGTAGAACTTGCCGGTCGCCACCGTCACCAACGCATGCGCACCAAGGGATATCGCATCGTCGATCTGGGCGTCGAACTCGTCGAGAAACTCTGGCGAGAAACGGTTTTCGTTGTCGCCGAGATGCAGCACGGCGATCGTGTCCTGAAAACTGAGGGCGATGGGCATCGTTGCGCTTCACTCCGGTAGGTCTAGGAGACGACGAGTCAATACCATCAGCTGCGCGCGCAGCTCGTCGTCGTCGATGTCGGTGACAAGCGGGTGTACGACTGCGGTACCGATGGCGCCCGACAGCATCGCCGCGCTCACCCTGCCCTCGGCGTCGGCATCGCCGAGCAGCACTCCGTACAGGCGAGTGAGGAACTGCTGGAACGGCTCGTGGTCGGCGAGCAGCCGGATCACCACGGGGTCGAACTGCAACGTTGCGGCCGCGCGGCGCCGCTCGATGGCCATGTCGATGACGCGGGTGAGCAGCACTTCACGGGCCCGTGGCCGGGACTTCTGCGCCTCGGCCGCCTCGAGTGCGTCGTCGAGTCTGCCGAGTTCCCGCTCGGTCAACGCGATGACGATCTCCTCCTTCGTCCTGAACTGGTGATAGACCGCAGCCTTGGTGACGCCGACCTCGTCGGCGATCATCTGCAGCGATGTGCCACCGACGCCGTGGTCGGCGATCAGGGTGAGGGCTGCGTCCAGGACGCGGTGCTGTGCCGCACTGCGCTGGACGTCCGAGAACCGGCCGGCTGCGACGCGCTCTGCGGAAACCACGTCACGAGGGTATCCGGCGGGCCATCCGTTGCCACGGCCACGTCATCAGAGCCCACACGATGAGGATGAGCACGGCAGCGACAAGTACGTAGGCCGGCCACGGCCCGAACAGGTCGAGCAGGGACGGCGTGCTCGGCTTCCTGTTGAGGAACCCGTAGTTGGACCCGGCAATGCTGTTGAACGTCAACGTGATCACCGCCCACGCGAGCGTGACGCAGACAACGAACCGATAGTCGCGCCACGTCGGCCGAAAGCCCCGGCCCCACGTCAGATAGATCGCCGCCCAGACCACGAGCAGGTGAATCGCCCAGAAGGCCAGGAATTGATAGTTCGGAAAGTCCGGACCTCGCAGCACCGGGGAGATCAACGCCTGCACGCTCAGCGCCAACCCCCAGTAGTAGGTCAGTGCGACGGCCCAATGTCGTTGCGACCACAGCGCGTACGCACCCGCTGTCGTCGCGAGATCGGTCAACTGCAGCGGCACCGACCACATTATCGACGGCGGAATGAGGGAGTAGACCAGCACGGCCGCATAGATGAGGGCGGTCAGCGCCCCCAGCGTCCGCCCGAGCGTGCGCGCCGCAGACTCGGTCTGCCTGCGTCCGATCCACACCAGCATCACCGCGCCGACCGCGAACACAGCGAGGACAGCCCAGTGTGAGGGGCCGTACGCCGTGAACTCTCGGTGCGTCAGCGGGCCGCCACCTGCGCCGTCATCGCGGTCCCCGGCAGCGGACGGCCGCCCGTCTCCCGCAGCGTCAGCACCGTGGCCAGCGAAACCACCGCCGCGACAATGACATAGAAGGCGGGCACCTGGTTGTTGCCGGTGCTGCTCGTCAGCCAGGCAACCATGTACGGCGTGGTGCCGCCGAACACGGCGACGCAGACGTTGTAACCGACCGAGAAGCCGCTGTATCGCACCCGGGTGGCGAACAGCTCGACGCCCGTCACCACGGCGACCGAAATGTAAATCGATTCGATCGCCGCCAACAGCACGTGCGCGGCGATCGCCGCAGCGACCGAGCCCGAGTTCAGCAGCAGGAACAGTGGATATGCCAACAGAGCGAACGCCATCGTGCCACCGATGAGCAGCGGCCGTCGGCCGATCCGGTCCGAAAGCGCCGCGAGGGGAAGGATCAGCACGATCGCCACCACGCACGCCATCGTGATCGAGAAGAATGCGACGGTCTTGGACAAGTGCAGTGTCTTGATGAAATACGTTGGCAGATAACTGAAGACGACATAGTAGCCGACGTTGAACATGATCATGATGCCGATCACCTGAAGGATCGGTCGCCACGCCGTTCTGAGCGCCTCACGCAGCGGTGATGTGGCGACGTCGTTCGACGCAGACAACTGCTCGAACGCGGGAGTGTCGGTCAGCTTCAACCGGATGTACAGGCCGACCAGTCCCAGCGGTCCGGCGATCAGGAACGGGATGCGCCAGCCGTAGGAGTCCATGGCCGCATCACCGAGCAGTGTCTGCAACAGGGTGACGGTCACCGACCCCAGCAGGAATCCCACGACACCCGACCACGCGATGAAGGTGACCGTCAGCCCCCGTCGCTCATCGGTCGCGAACTCGGCGAGATAGCAGGCACCGCCGCCGTACTCCCCGCCGGCCGAAAAGCCCTGCAGACAACGCAGAAACAGAAGCAGCAGCGGGGCGCCGACACCGATGGCGTCATAGGTCGGCAACAGACCCATCCCCAGCGTCGAGCCCGCCATCAGCAGGATGACGATCGCGAGCACGCGTTGTCGACCGATCCGGTCGCCGAGCGGACCGAAGACGAGACCACCGAGCGGTCGCATCACGAACGCGGCGGCGAAGATCGCGAACGTGTTGAGCAGCGCCGCCGTGTCGTTCCCGGCGGGAAAGAAATTCGCCGCGATGAACGTGGCCAGGAAGCCGTAGATCGCGAAGTCGTACCACTCGACGGCGTTGCCGATCGACGCACCGCTGATGACCTGGCGAAGAGGGGAGGCGCCGCTCACCTCACCCACGCTAAATCAATCGACTGACTTAATGAAGTGACTTCATGTAGGCCGCCATGCGGGCGTGAGTCTCCTGCGACATCCAGCAGGCCCGCACGGTTACGTCCGTTTCGGTGCCCGCGTCGATCGCGTCCCGGGCGGGCCGGTGTAGCTGCCGCTTGGTCATGGCGTACGGCGCGGGCGCGTACTCAGCGAGCTCGCGGGCGAGCGCCGTCGCCCGCGAGAGCAGCTCTTCAGGGGTGACGACCTCATCGACCCAGCCCAGCGCGGCGGCGGTGGATACGTCGACGGTGCCCGCACCCAACGTCGCCTGCGTCACCGATGTCCCCATCGCGTACCGGCAGATCTCCAGCGCCGACATCGGGAACATCGCGCCGACGGCGAGTTCGGTCAGCCCGATCGTCCCAGCGGACATCAGCCGGATGTCGGCGGCCATCGCGAAGACGCAGCCGCCTGCTATGGCGTGGCCGTTGATCGCGGCGACCACCGGCGCAGGGTGGTCGAAGACGGCCAGGAACGCCGCCGACAGCGACGTCATGAAGCGATCGGTGTACTCGGCGCCGCCATCGATGATCGCGGGGAGGTCAACGCCCGCCGAGAAACACCGGCCGGCCCCAGTGATCACCACCGGCCCGTCCAGCCCGCGCATCGCGACGATGACGTCGTCGAGCAGGTCGAGGTCCAGCGCGTTGACCGGCGGGTGGTCGAACCGCACCACCGAAACGCCGTCAATATCTTCGATGCTCATTGCTCGGCGCTCGCGTCCTCCGCCTCCGTCGCGTCCTCGGTGCTCTTCTTGTCCTTGACGCGGGTCTTGTACAGGCTCGCGACGGTGGTGATGACAAGGGTGACGATGATGACGCCGAGGGATGCCAGTGTCGGGATCTCCGGCACCGCAACGTGCTTGCCGCCGTTGATGAACGGTAGCTCGTTCTCGTGCAATGCGTGCAGGACCAGCTTCACACCGATGAAGAACAGGATGAACGCGAGCCCCTGAGACAGGTAGACCAGCCGCTTGAGCAGGTCGCCGAGCAGAAAGTACAACTGCCGCAAGCCCATCAGCGCAAATACGTTCGCGGTGAACACCAGGTACGGCTCCTGGGTCAAGCCGTAGATCGCGGGGATGGAGTCGAGCGCGAAGATCAGGTCGGTGGTGCCGAGCGCGACGATGACGAGGAACATCGGCGTCATCAGCCGCTTGCCGTTCTCCTTGATGTAGAGCTTGAGGCCGTCCCACTTGTCGGTCAGCTGCATGTGGCTGCGGGCGAACCGCACCACGAAGTTGTCCGCGTCGTCGTCATGGTCGGTGTTTCGCACCAGACCGATGGCGGTATAGAGCAGGAACGCGCCGAAAATGTAGAAGACCCAGGAGAACTCGTTGATCGCGACCGCGCCGATCGCGATGAAGATACCTCGGAAGATCAGCGCCAGGATGATGCCGACCAGCAGCGCCTGCTGTTGATACTTTTTGGGCACGTTGAAGCTGGCCATGATGATGAGGAAGATGAACAGGTTGTCGACCGACAGGCTGTACTCGGTGAGCCAACCGGCGAAGAACTCCACCCCGAATTGGCTGCCGTGGAAGAAGTACACCCAGATGCCGAAGGCCACCGCGAGCCCGATGTAGATCGAAAGCGCCGTCACCAGCTCACGCTTTTTTGGTTCATGCGGCCGCCGGCCGATGACCACGACGTCGAACAGCAGAACAGCGATGGTCACGCCCAACGTGACGATCCACTCGATTTGGGAAACTTGCATCTACGGTGCCTCCGGTCGTCAAAACGCCCGAGGTCTCTTCCACCGTTCCGTCTCGGCCCGCGAGCCGGTCGTCTGATGACAGTCGACGTGATGACGACACCGCGGCGAAGGAATACTCCCCTCTCCGACCAGTCTGTCAGAAACCTGTGGGCGATGCCCAACCCGATGCAGCCGAAGGCCTGTGCGACGATGCCCCGATGACGGCTCGTCCAGCACATTTCACCGCGGCGGGCGAAGACCGCTACCTGCCGACCAGGCACGCACAGAGCCATTGGGGACCCGATCACCTCAACGGTCCCGCGCTGGTCGGTCTGGCCGCCCGCGCCTTGGAGACCGAGTTCGGATCACCCGAGTTCATGCCCACCCGGCTCACGGTGGACCTGTTCAAGGCTGCGCGCGGGGTGCCGACGACCACCACGTCCACCCTGGTCCGGGATGCGCGCCGGGTGCGCACCTCCGAATGCGAAATCACCCAGGACGGTGTCACCGTGGTGCGCGCCACGATGGTGGCCTACCGCCGCTCGGAGGCGCCTCGGGGCGAGGAGTGGGCGTCTGCCGACGATTTCAGCTGGCCGCCGGACCTGGGCGGGGTCGGTATGTCCTTCATGGGCAGCGACGGTGTGGGCTGGACGAAAGGCATCGCCGAACACCAGCACACCGCCCGCAAGCGGTTCGTCAACCGGATGGTCGACGTCGTCGAGGGCCACGACAACACGCCCTTTGTCCGCGGCGCGATGGTGGCGGAGGGCGCCAGCCTGGTCACCAACCTCGGCTCAGCGGGGGTCGGTTACATCAACGGCGATCTCACGGTCGCGCTGGCCCGATTGCCGGTCGACGAGTGGATGGGTGTGCAGGCCGACTCACACTGGGCGGCGGACGGCATCTCGGTCGGTTCGGCGACGATGTTCGACCGCATCGGTGCATTCGGATCGGCGCTGGTGACCGCGGTCGCCAACCCGGCGGCGCAGATCGACTTCGCCGCCGATCCGTTCCCGTCGCGCAGTCCATAACGGTTCGGCGCCAATGTTTTCCAGTTGAGCTTTTCGTCACCGACGAAAAACGGCCAAGCGCATGGCGCTGTAGATGAACACCGCTTCACAACAACCTGCGAGGATCCGCGACAGGCGGAAGTCGACACCGAGCGCCGTCAAGGCGCTGGACAGCCCGAGGACGAACGCCAGATAGTTCGCCAGAACCGCAATCAGGTAGACCGCGAGCTGAGGACCGACGGGTGCGTGCGACGCAAAATTCATGGTCCGGTTCAGGAAGTAGCTCAGGGTGAACGCGCACCCGTAGGCCACGGTGACCGCGAACGGTATCGGCATGCGCAGGCCCGCGTGCAGACCGGAAAGGAGCAGCAGATCGACTCCAAAGGTCAACCCGTTGATCAACGCGAATCCCAGAAACGTCGGGGCGACAACGGAATTGAGGTGCCACGGAAGCCGCGCTACCGTCGCGACACAGAACCGGTGAAAACGGTCGGTCGGGCTCTTTCGGCCGGCGGGCACCGATTGGAACCGCACATGGCGACGCTCCCACAGACAGGTATCCACGACGTGAGCAGCGGGCCAACTCCGTGCGGCGCGCAGGGGCTGCCCGGTTGAAACCTGCTCCTTGGCAACACCGCTCGGTGGCTTCATTATTCGGATATCAGTGCGAATTTCCCCGTCTGCGGCGCGTACAGCAAAATCTCTTGAGATACTGACCGGGTGCCCAGCCGCGTCGTCAGTCGACCAGACGAGGGTCGGGCGGTTATGGCATTCCTCGCTGCCGCGGCGTCGGAACCTGCCGGCTTGGTGGCCGAGGGCGAGCCGGGCATCGGCAAGACCACACTGTGCCTGTCCGCCGTCGAACTCGCCGAAGAGCGCGGGTTCCAGGTGTTGTCGGCCAGGCCCGCCGAGGCGGAGTCGGTGCTCGCCTACGCCTCGCTCGCGGATTTGCTTTCGGGCGTTGGCCCGTCGGTACTCGCGGACCTACCGACCCCCCAGCGGCTGGCGATCGATCGAGTTCTATTGCGCGCGGATGCCGAGGACTTGTCCACTGATCAGCGCGCGGTGGGTGCGGGCTTCGTGTCGGTGGTCGAGCTGCTCGCGGAGACGGCTCCAGTGCTGGTGGCGATCGACGACCTGCAGTGGCTCGACCCGTCCAGCCGTAATGTCATCGCGTTCGCTGCTCGACGGCTGTCCGCCAGGGTCGGCGTGTTCGGCACCGTCCGGACGAATCCAGATGACCGCGGCGGTCCGGCGTCCTGGCTGCAGTTGCCGCAGCCGGATGGTGTGCAGCGGGTGCAGATCCGGCCGCTGAGCCTAGGCGGTTTGAACGCTGTCATCACCCAGCGACTCGGGCGCTCGTTGTCGCGACCGGCCATCGTTCGGATACAAGAGGTTTCGGGGGGCAATCCGTTCTACGCGCTGGAATTGGCGCGGGCGATGGACGGGGGCAACGCAAACGCGGACATGCCCATGCCGATGACGCTCACCGAGTTGGTACGTGCCCGGATCGGCGACCTCGACGAGTCCGTAGGCGACGTATTGCTGGCGATGGCATGCCACGCGGCCCCCACCGTCGAGGTGGTGTCCCGCGCGACCGGGATCGCCGCCGAGGAAGTGGTCGCCCAACTCGAGGAGATCGAAAGTAAAGGCCTCGTCGGGGTCGACGGTCATCGGCTTCAGTTCGCACACCCGTTGTTGGCGAGGGGGTTCTACACCGATGTGGTTCCGGCGCGACGTCGGTCGATGCATCGTCGGCTGGCGGAGATCGTCGACGAACCCGAGCTGAAGGCCAGGCATCTGGCGTTGGCCGCCACGCACGGCGATGAGATGACGCTGTTCTCCTTGGACGAGGCCGCCGACATGGCGCGGAGTCGGGGCGCACCCGCGGCAGCGGCCGAACTCCTCGATCTGGCCATCGGTCTGGGTGGCGGCACTCCAGAGCGTCGAATCCTCTCCGCCGCACATCATTTCGACGCCGGCGAGCCCGCGCAGGCAAGGACGCTGCTGCAGGACACGATCGGACGCCTCGAGCCCGGGCCGCGGCGGGCGGAGGCGTTGACGCTTCTCGCCCTTGTCGCTTCGCTCAATGACAGCTTCGATGAAGCCGCCGACCTGCTCGAGCGTGCGCTCGACGACGTCGGAGACGAGCTTGCCCAGCGGGTGGCCATCCTGTGTCACTGTCGTTCGCGGCGGTCAACGCCGGGCGGATGGATTCCGCCGTCCAGCGCATCGAAGAGGCCGTCACCAGGGCCGGTGAACTCGGCGACCCGCACGCCCTCAGCCAGGCGCTGGGAATGCGAGTGATGCTCCACTTCATGTGCGGCCAGGGCGTCGACGAACGCAGTCTTCACCGCGCTGTCGGCCTCGAAGACAGCGGCGCCGACGTGTCATCGGCCTTCAGTCCGCGTGTCCAGCAAGTCCTGCTGCTGGCCTGGAGCGGCGCGCTCGACCGCGCCAACGACGAGATGCTGGCGATCCGGCGCCGCTGCATCGACACCGGTGAGGAGGGCGAGCTCTCGTTCATCGACTTCCACTCGGTGCTGATCCACATCTGGCGCGGATCCATGGCCGAAGCCACCCTCATCGCCGAGGACGCGGTCGAGCGCGCGCTCCAACTCAACGGCGATCTGCCGTTGTCCGTAGCACTGACGGTGCGCGCCGCCGTTGCCGCATATGCAGGAGACGTGGAGTCGGTCCGCCGCGACGTCGCCGAGGCGATTGCGGCGAGTGAGCGCTGCGGATCACGCAGGCTCGGTGAATGGCCGGTGACGATGCTCGGTTTCCTCGAAGTCTCGCTCGGCAACTACGAGGCCGCGATCGAAACCATCAAACCGCTGATGGGAATGCTCCAGGCGGTGCCGGATTCAACGGAGGTCATCAACGCGTCCTATGTTCCCGATGCCGCCGAGGCCCTGATCCAACTGGGCAGACCTGCCGAGGCCGAACCGTTGATCGCGGCACTCGAACGCAACGGGAATCGGCTCGACCGGGCGTGGATGAAGGCAGTCGGCGCGCGGTGCCGGGCGATGCTGCTCGCTGCGCAGGGCGACATCCAGGCCGCAAACCGTGCCGTCGAACTGGCGCTCACCGAGCACGAGCGGCTGCCCATGCCGTTCGAACGTGCGCGCACGCAGCTGCTGGCCGGCCAGCTTCAGCGCAGGCAGCGCCAGAAGGACCAGGCCGCAACGACTCTGCGTGAGGCGCTGAAGACATTCGAAGACCTGAATACGCGGCTATGGGCGGACCGCGCCCGCGCCGAACTCGCCCGAGCCGACGTCGGCACCCGCCGGATGTCCAGCCTCAGCCCGTCCGAGCAGCGGGTGGCCGAACTCGCCGCGTCAGGCATGACCAACCGCGATGTCGCCGCCGCCCTCTTCATCAGCCCGAAGACCGTCGAGTCCAATCTGGCCCGGATCTACCGCAAGCTCGGCATCCACTCACGTGCCGAACTCGGAAGGCACATGGGCAATTCTGATCAGTAACCGCTCAGGGATTGCGCACGCAGTCGTAGGTGAGCGGGATCTCCTCGCCGAGTTCCACCACCTCGAACTGGTCGACGCCGATGTCGTTGAAGGACTGCGCTTCAATGCCGAGGTCGGCCCACTTCGCCGTGCTGTTGCGATCGTCGGCGAAGGTCAGCGCGATCTCACCGCCATCGGACAGCAGCATGCCGTGCGTCTTCAGCGCCTTGAGGATCACCTTCTCGGAATCGGAGTAGCCGGACTCGTCGAAGTCGGGCTTCAACCGAAACCGGACGCCGTAAGGCGGTGCGTCGGGCGCCAGGTTCTCCGGGCCGCCCGCATGCGTCGCCGGATGCACGTAGACGTCGGCCTTCATCCGGTCGTTCGGAAGAATGAACCGCAGCGCATGATTCACTGTGCCGGAGGCGACTTCGTCGGCGGTCGGGGTCATGGCGCTGATGGGGAATCCGGCGGCGTCGGCACTGGTGCACTGATCGCCACGCAGATTCTCCGGGTACGACTTGCTCAGGTCCCAGATGAACATCGCCTGTGTGGTCATGCTGTCACCGGACTGGTTGGCCTGATAGAGCTCGTAAAGCTTCTGCTCGTCGCGATCGGCGACCAGTAGGTGGCAATCACCCTGCCCCTCGGTATCGCCTGAGATGTCACAGGAAAGATCCTGCGAGCCTTCGATATTGGCGTCTGCCGGCACCGGCATCTGCGTCGGAACGCTGTCACAGTCTGGGCCGCCGCCACAGTAGTCCTCGATGCCGACCACATCCATCCGCGGAGTGCTGCTGTCCGCGTTGAAGATCGAGATCGAGAAGTCGGTCTGGAGGACGTTGTCATTGCCCCAGCCGCCCGCGGCGGTCAGTGCCGCAAGGATCGCGTCGCTGCGGTCGGACTTCCCGGCTCCCGACACGTCGACTGTCCAGGGCTGCTCGGATCCCGACGGAACGTCCCCCGTCGCGGGTGCGGCGCTCGCGCTGCCGGTCTGCGATTTGGCTGCACTGGAACTCGGGCCTTGGCTCGACACTGTGTGAGACCCGCACGCCACACACGCCGCGGCGGTGATGCAGATGACGGCGAAGGCGCCGAGTCGCTCGGGGTACATGTGCGTTGTCATGCAGCAGTCAGTCCTTCTCGGAGATAGTGAGCTGTGTGCAGACGCTATCGCGGTCGGGTTTGCCGAGATATCGGGTGTTTCCCTACCGCTGACCGGCGATCACGGCAGCACGACGCGCAACCGCTCCCAGCCCCGCACGGTGGACGTCGGCGCGGGCACCGCGCTTTCGTAGTCGATGCCCCATTCGGGCCACCGGTTCAACAACTCGTCGAGCGCCACCCGGCCCTCCAGTCGCGCGAGGTTGGCCCCGAGGCAGTAGTGCACCCCCTTGCCGAACGTGAGATGGCTGATGGTGTCACGGTGGATGTCGAAGGTATCCGGATCGGTGTAGCGCCGCGGGTCCCGATTGGCGGCACCGAAGAGCAGCAGAATCGCACTGCCCGCGGGCACGGTCGTGCCGTACATCTCGAAGTCCTTGAGGGCGTAGCGGGCGACGTGCGGGCCGGTGGGCTCGAAGCGCAGGGTCTCGTCCACGGTGCGGTTCAGCAGCGAGCGATCCTCGTACACCTCGCGACGCTGGTCCGGGTGCTCGGCAAGTACCTTGGCAAGCCAGCCGATGAGCCTGCCCGTCGTTTCGTTGCCCGCGCCGGCCACGACCTGTGTGTAGTGCAGGATCTCCTTGCGGTGCAGCCTGCGGGTGACACCGTTCTCGTCTTCGAACTCCATCGTCAGCAGCGCCGTCATCAGGGCGTCTGACGGGTTGTGCGAGCGCCACTCCACGTAGTCGGCGTAGATGCTGCCGTCGGCGATCTTGTCGGCCTTGGCGACCTTCATCGGCGCGCCGGGCTTGGTGCGCAAATTGGCGTCGTTGGCATCGCGAACGGCGATCTGGTCGGACTCCGGAATCCCGAGCAGCATGCCGATCACCCGCATCGGCATCATCGAGGCGAGTTCGGCGACGATATCGAAGCCGTCCGAACCGACATGCGGGTCAAGACAATTGACGCAGAATCGCCGTATCTGATCCTCGATCTCGGCCATCCGGCGTGGGGTGAACACCCGGCTCATCAGCCCCCGCAACATGGTGTGTACGGGCGGATCCTCGAACATCATCACGCCCTTGGGCATGTCGAAGTCCGAATTCACGAGTTCGAGGATGTCGCTGCGGGAGTTGGAGAACGTTTCCCAGTTCGCGACCGCCGTCTCGACGTCGGAGTGCCGCGAGATCGCCCAGAAGCGGTACCTCTCATTGTGATAGAGCGGCGCTTCCTCGCGCAGCCTGGCATACGTCGGCCATGGGTTGGCCGCGATGTCGAGGTCGTACGGGTCGTAGTAAACGACGGCGTCGTCGGTGATCGTCATGGTCTCTCTATTTCAGGAGGCTGCCCGCGTCGACGGGCAGCGTGACGCCGGTGACGTAGCGCGCCTCGTCGGAGGCCAGGAACAACACCGCGTTGCTGATGTCAACCGGTTCCACCCATGGGATGGGAAGGAAGTGGAACGACTGGCAGATCGGCGCGAGGTCGTCGGGCCCAGGGTTCTCCAGGTCCGGACGGAACAGCCGATAGGTCGCCTCGTTCATCAGCAGCGGAGTGCAGACGTGGGTGGGATGGACGGTGTTGACCCGGATGGAATGGTGGCCCAGCTCCACGGCGAATGTGCGCATCAACCCGACGACCCCGTGCTTGGCCGCGATGTAGTGACCGACCTGCGGGTAGGCCTTCGTGCCGCCGACCGAGCTGGTGATCACGATCGAGCCGCCGCGACCGCCCGTCAGCAGATGCGGCACCGCGGCCTTCACCGTTTTCCACACACCGCCGAGGTTGACGTCGATGGTCTCGTCGAAGATGTCCTCGCGCATCTTGTGGAGCTTCACGCCCCTGGTGCCGATGCCCGCGTTGGCGACGACGATGTCGAGCCGCCCGAGTTGCTCGACGCCGCTGTCGACGGCGGACGCCAGGGCGTCGAAATCACGCACGTCGACTTCCGCGGTGACGATGCGCCGATCCAGGTTCTTGACCATGTCCGCGGTCTCGGCGAGGTCCTCCGGCGTGGCCGCTGGCGCGGTCGAGTCCTCGAAACCGCGGCAGATGTCGACCGCGATGATGTCGGCACCCTCTTCGGCAAGCCGCACCGCATGGCTGCGGCCCTGGCCCCGGGCGGCGCCGGTGATGAACGCGACCTTGCCCTCCACCCGTCCGGCCATGGCACCTCGAATGTTGAAGCCTTGTTGGGCGACTGCCCAACATTTATGCTGACGCCATGTCTAGCAGTCGGCGCACGAAGCGGTCAAGGCCCAGATGACGGTGCCGAAACCGTCGGGCCGTGACTCTGCGACGCGGCAGGCTTTGATCCAAGCGACTGCCCAAGTGATGCTCGAGGAGGGGTATGCCGCCGCAACCTCCCGCCGAGTCGCGGCAAGGGCGGGGGTGAAGCCGGCGCTCGTGCACTACTACTTCCCGAGCATGGACGACCTGTTTGTGGCCGTGTTGCGCGAAGGCGCCGAGGACAACCTTGTCCGTCAGCGCGAGGCGTTGGCGGCCGAGGAGCCCCTGCATGCCTTGTGGAAGCTCAACAACGCGCACGGTGCCCGGCTGCTGATGGAGTTCATGGCGCTGGCCAACCATCGCAAGAAGATCCGCAGCGAGATCGCCGCCTACGCGGCGCGCTTCGGCGATCTGGAGGAGAGCGCGGTCACCCTGGCCCTGCGCGCGCACGGTGTCGATGTCGCCGAGTTTCCCCCCGTCGTGATGTCGATGATCGTGACCAGCCTGGCTCGGATCCTCGTATTGGAGCGCAGCCTCGGCATAGACCGCGGCCACGCTGAAGCGGGCGACTTCATCGGGCGTCTGCTCGACAGGTATGAGATGCCGTCGGCCTAGTTGGTGCGAATAACGATTCGGTCACTATCTCGATCACGATCAATTAAGAATTCCGCCGAACTCATAAGAAGAATGGCGCATTCGATGGCAATTGAACGTCGGCGGCCCCTATAAGCGGGTGAAAATGAGGCATAAATCACCCCAATAGCTGTAACGCTTCGTGTTCACTGCCAGCGAATACATCGGTGACGTTTGACCGTCTTGCGCTTCGGCTACCTTGGTTCTCAGGGGCCGGGGGAACGCAATTACACACCGCAATACGAGGGAATAATCGATCATGAAAAACACTGGTATAAATGCGCGCCGTAAAGTTGTCGGCGCTGTCGTCGGCTCGGTGCTCGGCGGGGTTGCCGCGGCAACGATCGCCGCGCCGTCCGCTGTGGCCGCCCCCCAGGGGTGCAGCGCAGCCGATGTGGCAGGCACCGCCAGCTCGACGATGGTTGCGGCTCGCGGTTACCTGAACGACCACCCGGGCGCCAACCAGGCCGTGACGGCTGCCTTCAACCAGCCGCGCGGACAGGCCGCGGCTGACCTGCGGAACTACTTCACCGCCAACCCCGGTGAGTACTACGACCTGAAGGGCATCCTTGCCCCGATCGCCGACAAGCAGCGCCAGTGCAATGTGGCGGTGCTGCCCGGGGACCTGCAGTCGGCCTACGACGAGTTCATGGCCGGCTAGTTGTACTGACCACGACGACGCCCGCCGCCGCAGCCGACGCTGTGGCGGCGGGTTTCTCGTCTAATCCGTGCGGTGGCCCCACTGCAGGGTGCCGTATGCCAAAACGTTGTACACCCCGATGAGCGCGCCCGCCGAGGCCCAGGTTCCTGCGGCGTTGCAGATGACCGTCCCTCCGGTGGGTTCCAGGCCGTAAGCGAAGGCTCGGCGAGGTTGAGGCGCGCACGGCGCGCCCGCGGTGACGTTCCTTGCCACGTTCGGCACACAGTCGGCCGAGTAGCAGCAATCTGCAGATGCGTTGTCCGCGAAGAGGATCGACGTCGGCAGCACCGCGCTCGCCGCAAGAGGGGCACCTGCAAGACCGCGAAACAAACCGATTCGAACCGTCGTGCCCGATCCTCTCCTAGGTGACGCCCGGCGTCCGCTCGTCGTTCGGTGCGCTTCGACGTTATCGGTTCGGACGTCACCGCTCGGCGGATCGGCGGATCGGTGTGCGCCCAGGTGGCTGCTCCGGAGGTGGCAGTAGCGCGGTCCGGTTACTGACGGCCACCGTCGAGGGTGATTTCGTGCTGAGGTCGACGTCCTGACCGTCGTGACGGATGGTCAGCGTGGCGTCCGGCCCGTCGCGCAGCGTGTAGGTGACCTGGTCATGGTCGGCGTCGACGGTGAGCCGGAAATCTCGCCACCTCAGCCGGAAGCGCAACCGGTCGATCCCGTCCGGCAGGTGCGGATCGAGCGCGAGGATCCCCTCGTCGTCGCGCAGGCCGCCGAAACCCGCGACCAGAGCGGTCCATGCCCCGGCCAGCGACGCCATGTGCAGGCCGTCTTCGGTGTTGTTGTGAAGGTCGCGCAGGTCGATCAGCGCCGCCTCGTAGGCGTAGTCGTGGGCGAGTTCGAGATGTCCGACCGCCGCACAGATCACCGCCTGGGTGCACGCCGACAGAGACGAGTCGCGGGTGGTACGCCGTTCGTAGTAGTCCAGGTTGCGCGCCATTTGTTCGGGCGTGAACGCGTGGCTCCGCCAATGCATGGCCAACACCAGGTCGGCCTGTTTGACCACCTGCGACGGATACAGCCGGCTGTAGGGCTCGTGCATCAACAGCGGGTATTCGGTGTTCTCGGTGAAATTCCATTCTCGAAGTGTGGTGAAGCCATCGCACTGCTCGTGCACCCCCAGACCTTCGTCATAGGGGATGTGGGCGGCGCCTGCGGCTTCCCGCCACGCGGCCATCTCCTCGGTGGTCACCCCCATGTCCTGCGCTGCGTCGGGGTGGCGCTCGCACGCGTCGGCGGCAATCTGCATGTTGTGCGCCGCCATCAGGTTGGTGAAGACGTTGTCCCGCACGATCGCCGTGTATTCATCGGGACCCGTCACACCGTCGAGATGCCAGACGCCGTGCCGGTCGTGGTGGCCCAACGACAGCCACAGTCGCGCCGTCTCCACAAGTACCGAGAGGCCACACTCGAGTTCCAGCGAATCATCGCCTGTGACAACGCGATAGCGTTCGAACGCCATCGCAATGTCGGCATTGACGTGCCAGGCGGCCGTGCCTGCCGGCCAGTACGCCGAGCATTCTTCGCCGTGGATGGTGCGCCATGGGAACGCCGCGCCTTTGAGGTCGAGCAGCGCGGCGCGGTCCCTGGCGAGAGCCAGGGTCGAGGCGCGCCATCGCAGGGCATCGGCGGCCGCGGTCGACGCCGTGTAGGTCAGCAGCGGAAGTACGAAACCCTCGGTGTCCCAGAAGGCGTGGCCGTCGTACCCGGTGCCGGTCAGGCCCTTGCCCGGAATGGCCCGCCGCTCGGCCCGCGCACTCGCCTGCAGCACGTGAAAAAGCCCGAACCGCACCGCCTGCTGACAGTCGGGGTCACCGTCCACCTCGACGTCGGCGGAGTCCCAGAACACGTCGAGGCATTCCCGCTGCAAGTCGACCAGCCCCTGCCAGCCCGTGTAGCGGGCTCCCGCGATGGCCGCGGCGACCTGGTCCCGCAGCGCGGGGCGGGACCGCAGGCTCGACCACCCGTACGCCAGATACTTCACGATGCGCAGCTTCTGGCCCGGTCGAAGCCCGCAGATCACCGTCGTGCGTGCCAGATCACCGACCGCCTCGGTGCTCACCTCGACCCGGCCCGGCACCTCGACGTCGTGATCCATCGCCGCGGCCATCATCAGGCCACTGGCCCGGGTCTTGTGCACAAGCAACGCCGCATACTCGGTGGCCTCGTGACGGACCGCCTCCAAGGGATCCTGCAGCAGGGTCGCGACCCGCGGGTCCTTCGATCGTTCCGGCTGGTCTTCGTTGGCGACAAGCTCGGACTGCACAGTGACGCGGACGAACTGGTCGATCGCCTCGACGACGTACTCGATGGCGGCCACGCTGCGCTGCCCCAACGACACCAGCCGGGTGGACTGCACGCGAACCTCCTTGCCGGCGGGCGACTTCCACTGCGCAACGCGAGCAAGGGTGCCGGCCTGCATGTCCAACACCCGTTCGTGTTCCGACAATTCGCCGTATCGGACGTCGAACGGCTCGTCATCCACGAGCAGTCGGATGATCTTGCCGTTGGTGACGTCGACGATGGACTGCCCGTCCTCGGGATACGAGAAGCCCGTTTCGGCATAGGGCAGTGGCCGTGTCTCGTAGAAACCGTTCAGATATGTGCCCGGAAGGCCGTGGGGTTCACCTTCCTCGAGGTTGCCGCGTAGCCCGATGTGGCCGTTGGACAGCGCGAACAGCGACTCGGTCTCGGCGATCCGGTCCATGTTCAGGCTGGTCTCGCGAACGTGCCACGGCTCGACCGGGAAGGCGTCGTCGTCGATCATCAGGAGTCCAGCAGCTCGGCGAGATCCGACACGACGACGTCGGCCCCGTTGCGCCGCAACTCATCTGCTTGATCGGTGCGGTCGACTCCAACCACCAACCCGAAGTCACCCGCGCGACCGGCGGCCACACCCGCGAGCGCATCCTCGAACACCGCCGCCTCGTCGGCGGACGCTTCGAGCAGTTGAGCGGCGCGAAGAAACGAGTCTGGTGCGGGCTTGCCCGCGATGTTCTCTTCGCGCATGGTCTCTCCGTCGACCCGGACCTGGACGTAGGAGTCGAGGCCGGTGATCTCGAGCACCTCGCCTGCGTTGGAGCTCGACGACACGACCGCGACGCCGAGCCCGGCTGCGGCGACTGCCTCGAGGTACCGGCGGGACCCCTCGAAGACCTCCACGCCGTCGTCTCGCAGCGTCTGGTGGAACAGCGCGTTCTTCCTGTTTCCCAGGCCCTCCACCGTCTCGGTTTCCGCGTCGTCGTCCGGATTGCCCTCTTCGAGACTGATGCCGCGGCTGTCCAGAAAGGACCGGACGCCGTCTTCGCGCTTCTTGCCGTCCACGTACTTGCGATAGTCGGCGTCGATGTCGAACGGGACGAATTGATCGCCGCTGCTGTCAGCGCGCGCCTTCAGGTAGGCGTCGAACATCTGCTTCCATGCTTTGCGATGCACGCTTGCAGTGTCGGTGAGCACACCGTCGAGGTCGAAGAGGCAGACATGAACACGTTCGGGTAATCCCAGTGTTTCGGCCACACGCGGGGGGTACCCACCAACGCCCGACCATAGACTGGCTAAATGGCCGACCTGCATCCCGGCGTCGCTGCGCTCGCCCCTCTGCTCGGCGTTTGGGCCGGTCAGGGCATGGGCGAGTATCCGACCATCGCGCCGTTCGATTACCTCGAGGAAGTCACGTTCGGCCATGTCGGCAAGCCGTTCCTCAGCTATGCGCAGAAGACGAAGGCATGCGATGACGGTCGGCCCATGCACGCGGAGACGGGCTTTCTGCGGGTACCGTCGCCCGGGCGGGTGGAGTTGGTGCTGGCACACCCGACCGGTATCACCGAGATCGACGAGGGCACGCTGACCGTGACGGGCGACACGATTGTGATGGACCTCGCCGCGACGACGATCGGGCGCACCGCGTCGGCGAAGGAAGTGACGGCGCTTGGCCGGTCCATTCGCGTCGACGGCGATGAACTCGTCTACACGGTGCGCATGGGTGCGGTCGGCCAACCCCTGCAAGACCACCTGACCGCCACTCTGCACAGGAAGCAGGCATGACCATCGCAGCAACCGGCAGAATCCGCGTCCCGGCCGACCTCGACGAGGTGACCGACATCGCCGAAGAAGACCACTCCGACATCGACCCGGCGGCGATCGAACGAATCTGGCAGGCGGCCAGGCACTGGTATGCCGCGGGGATGCACCCGGCGATCCAGCTGTGCCTGCGTCATAACGGGAAGGTCGTGATGAACCGGGCGATCGGTCACGGCTGGGGCAATGCCCCGGACGACCCGCCCGATGCGGAGAAGGTTCCAGTCACCACGGACACCGCGTTCTGTGCGTTCTCGGCGGCCAAGGCGGTCGCGACGACGGTCGTGCACATGCTCGTCGAGCGGGGCGCCTTCTCGCTGGACGACCGGGTGTGCGAATACCTGCCCACCTACACGAGCCACGGCAAGGACCGAACCACGATCCGGCATGTGATCACCCACAGCGCGGGCGTCCCGTTCGCCACCGGCCCGCGGCCCAACCTCGACAGGATGGACGACACCGAATACGCGCGCCGCAAGCTCGGCGAGCTGAAGCCGATACACCGACCCGGCCTTGTGCACATCTACCACGGGGTGACGTGGGGGCCGCTGGTGCGGGAAATCGTTTCGGCCGCAACAGGTAAGACCATCCGCGAAATCCTGGCCACCGAGATTCTCGACCCGCTCGGCTTCCGCTGGACGAACTTCGGTGTCGCCGAGAACGACGTGGCGCTGGTGGCGCCGAGCCATACGACAGGCAAACCGCTGCCCGCCCCGATCGCAAAAGCGTTCAAGATGGCGGTCGGCGGCACCATGGCCGAGATCATCCCGTTCTCGAACACCCCGCTGTTTCTCACCGGCATCGTGCCGTCGTCCAACCTCGTCTCGACGGCGAACGAGATGTCACGGTTCGCCGAGATTCTGCAACGCGGCGGGGAGCTCGACGGCGTCCGGGTGATGCGACCGGACACGCTGCGCGCGGCGACGAAAGAGTGCCGAAGGCTGCGCCCCGACATCGCCGACGGATTCGCACCCCGCCGGTGGGGTACCGGCTACATGCTCGGCAACAAGCGGTTCGGACCCTTCGGCCGCAATGCGCCCGCGGCGTTCGGCAACACCGGCCTGACCAACATCGCGGTGTGGGCCGACCCGGAGCGCCGGCTCGCCGCCGGGCTCATCAGCAGCGGCAAGCCGGGCGGTCACCCGGAGGCCAACCGCTATCCCGCGCTCCTCGACCGCATCACAGCCGAGATCCCGCGTCAGCGGATCTTCTCGCCGTAGACCTTCTCGACGGTCAACGCCATCAGCACCCGGCGGTCGGCCACCATCACCGACCGGTACTCGTCCCAGTCTGGGTGCTCCCCTGCCGCCCTGCGGTAGTAGTCCACCAGGGCCTCGACCTCCGCGCCATGCGGATCTGTTCCCGGTCCGGTCAGCGTCACCCGCCCCTCGGCGGTGGCCCACGCCCAGCCGTCAGGGCTGGTGACCTCCAGAGCGGCCCGAGGGTCGCGCCGCAGGTTCGCGGTCTTGGCCCGACCCTCGGTCATCGACACGTAAATGACGCCGGCGTCACGGTCGTAGAACGGGGTGATCGGCGACAGTTGCGGCAGTCCGTTCGACTTGATGGTCGCGAGGACTGCGAGTCGGCTCTCGGCGAGCAGCGTGTGCGGGTCGAATCCTGAGGCGGTCATGCTCTGGGCAACCTGCTACCGTCTGTCCGCTATTCCGGTACTGCCCGGTAAACTCGCGGTGCTGTCGCCGGAGGGGCAGACAGACCTGGAGGTAAGCATGGAAGGTGCGGCATCGAGTAGCTGCGCAATTGAAGAACGCCACATCGACTCCGTCTGCGTGGTGTCGGTGGCCGGTGTAGTCGACATGCTTACGGCCCCCGAGCTCGAGAAGGCGATCTCCGAGGCTGCCAAATCTTCCCCGAGCGCCGTGGTCGTCGACATGAGTGACGTCGAGTTTCTGGCATCTGCGGGGATGGGGGTGCTGATCGCGGCCCAGGACGAACTCGCCCCCGCGGTCGGGTTCGCGGTCGTCGCCGACGGACCCGCGACGAGTCGGCCACTGAAGCTCGTCGGGGTCACAGACGTGGTCGACCTCTACGCCACGCTCGATGAAGCACTTGGTGCTCTGACGAGTTAAAAGGTCGACGATCGGGTAGCCAGCAGCCTGAGATGGAAGATTTTGGACAACGCGACTCGAGGACACGGTTCGCACCGACGAATGTGCCCGCCGATGCCGCATGCGCCGCGCAGATGCGGCAGGACTTCTCCGCCTGGCTCAAGCGGTATTTCGCGCTCGATCCCACGAAGGTCAGCGATGTCGTGCTCGCGGTCAACGAGGCGCTGGCCAACGCGGCCGAGTTCGCCTACTCGTCGGCGTCGCAGCCCGGCGCGATGAACTTGCTCGCCGCCTACGACAGCTACACCTCGGTTCTGTCGGTCACCGTCACCGACGAGGGCGCCTGGCGCATCGCGGACTCCGAGAGGAAACGCGCCTCCCGCGGCCGGGGCATCCCGCTCATGCGTGCACTGGCCGATAGGGCCACGATCGACTCGACTGCGGAGGGCACGCGGGTGCGCCTCGAATGGAACCACGTCACCGCGGCACAGAACGCTGTGAACTAACCTGCGCTCACTTCGGCAGCTTGACCACCTGGACGAAGAATTCGTCGATCTGCCTGACCGCACTCATGAACTGATCCAGGTCGACCGGCTTGGTGACGTAGGCGTTGGCGTGCAGCTTGTAGCTCTTGAGGATGTCCTCCTCGGCTGACGAGGTCGTCAGCACCACGACCGGAATGTGGCACAGATCCTCGTCGGATTTGATCTGCTCGAGCAACTGCCTGCCGTCGTACTTCGGCAGGTTCAGATCGAGCAGGATCAGGTCCGGCCGTGGCGCCCCTTCGTGTGCACCGCGCCGGTAAAGGAAGTCCAGGCCCTCCTCGCCGTCGTGCGCCACGTGAAGGTTGTTGTTGATCTTGTTGTGCTCGAACGCTTCCCGGGTGATGAGCTCGTCGCCTGGATCGTCCTCGACCAGCAGGACGTCGATGGCTCGAGTATCTGATGTCACTCGTGTGATCCTTCCAAAAGAGCGGTTGGTATGGCGTTGGGTTCGGTCGTTGGGGTGGCGGACAGGGTGAACTGAATGCGGGTGCCCGGGCTGTAGGACGGGTCGACCCAGATGGATCCGCCGTGATGCTCGACGATCTTCTTGCACAACGCTAGACCGATGCCGGTCCCGCTGTATACCTCGCGGACGTGCAGGCGCTGGAAGATGATGAAGACCTTGTCGGCGAACTCCGGGGCGATGCCGATGCCGTTGTCGGACACGCTGAAGAGCCAGTCATCGGCCTGGGCGTCGGTGCCCCGCTCGAGTTCGATGACGAGTCGCGGTGCGACGCCGTCTCGCCGGAACTTCACCGCGTTGCCGATCAGGTTCTGCCACAGCATCGTCAGCAGCGTCGGGTCGCCGTCGACTGTCGGGAGCGACTGCGGCGGCCGCTTGATCTCGGCGCCTGCCTCCTCGATCGCCGTCGACAGGTTGCCGAGCGCGATCTGTAGCGTCTCCTCGAGGTCGACCTCGGTGTGGGTCGCGTTGAGCCGCCCGACCCGGGAGAAGGTGAGCAAGTCGTTGATCAGCGCCTGCATCCGTTTGGCGCCGTCGACGGCGAAACCGATGTATTCGGTCCCGCGTTCGTCGAGTTGGTCCCCGTACCGCTTCTCGAGAAGCTGGCAGAACGAGGCGACCTTGCGCAACGGCTCCTGCAGGTCATGTGAGGCGACATAGGCGAACTGCTCGAGTTCGGCGTTGGACCGCCGTAGCTCCTCGGCCTGATCGTCGAGCGCGGTCTTGGCGGCCCGTGACGCATCCAATTCGTCGACGATTCGCTGCCGCATGTCCTCGACATCGGCCGCGATGGCGCGGATGTCTCGCGGCCCGCGCGGCGTGATGCGCTCGGAGAAATTGCCCTCGGTGATGCGGCGGCACGCCGCGGCAAGGGCGGACAGTGGGAGGGTGACCGCACTTCGAACCAGCAGAGCCAGCACGACGCCCAGACCGACGAATACGACCACCATGGCGATCGCCAGCCCGTCGCGCCAGTGCCGCATGTTGTCGAGCTGCTCGATTCCCTCTGTCCGCGCCGCTCGGAGATTTTCGTTCTGACGGTCGAAAAGCGTTCGGAGGTCGTCGAATTCGGACTTGCCGCGATCGGTCAGGCCGCGGCTCTGCGCAGCGGGGACGCCCCTGCCGATCTCCGCGATGACCGGCTCTGCGTACGTCGTCCGCCACGTCTGCGCGCGCTGTTGGATGTCGTCCAGGTCGGATACCAGCTCGGGGTGTGTGCCGACCCGCTCACGGACGTTTTCCGCCGCTTGTTTTTCGGCGGCCTGGCCGGCGTAGTACGGATCGAGAAATTGCATGTCGGCGGTGATGACGTAGCCGCGTACCGCGGTCTCCTGGTCGCGCAGCGCCGCCTGCAACGCGTAGGCCTGCACCCGTGCCGGCTGGATGTTGTCGATCACCTCACGCGAGAGCTGATCGGTTCGCGTCATCAACAACCCGCCCGCCACCAAACCCGTGAGCACGACCAGTCCCATCGCGGACAGCACCAGGTTCTGCCACCCCTGCACCGTGAGCCGTCGCCCATGCGTGGGCTTGGCCCCAGATGCGCTCCCGTCGCGATCCGTCATCGAGACGTGCGCTCCACGCGGACGACTGCGATGTCGTCGGTGAGGCCGCCGTGGGCCCGCGCGCGGCTCGACGCTTCCTCGATCAGCGCGTCGATGAATTCCGGGCCGGACAACCCCGCATGCGCACGCGCCAGGTCGAGCAGTCCGTCTTCGCCGAGTCGTTCGTTGCCCCGCCCAGAGTGCCCCTCGAAGAGACCATCGGTGAGCAGCACCAAGCCCGTGTCCTGCGGCCATTCCACCTGGTGATATTCCCAGTCGCCGGCGTTCAGGCCGAGCGCGGGGCCGCCCGGCGGCTCGAGCCACCGCACGGTCCCACCGCCGTGCAACAGCATCCCCGGATGGCCCGCGCGGACCGCGCGGAACTGGGAACCCTCGGGCGGTATCGCGAGGCTCAGCACTGTCGCGAAGATGCCCTTGCCCGCCCGTTCGGTGCGCAGAATCCGGTCCAGCTCGCGCATCCGGTCGGGACCGCGGAGGCCGGCGAAGGTCAGTGCACGCCATGCGATGCGCAGCGCAACCCCGAGTGCCGCCTCGTCGGGGCCGTGGCCTGCGACGTCACCGATCATGACGTGCACAGTCCGGTCCGGCGTCTGGACGAAATCATAGAAGTCGCCGCCGAGCAGCGAGTTCTTCCGGCTGGGCACATACCGCGTCGTGATGTCGAGGCCGGGGTTGTCCAGCAGCAGCGGCGACGGCGAGAGTCCACGTTCGAGGCGGGCGTTCTCCATGGCGCGCAGCTGGCTGGCGTGCAACTCCACCGACGTGATCTCGGCGCGCTTGCGCTCGATCGCGTAAAGCACCGCGCGCCTGAGCATCTCGGGTTCAACGCGACCCTTGACCAGATAGTCCTGCGCACCGGAGGCCACCGCAGACATCCCGAAATGCTCGTCGGACAGTCCGGTCAGCACGACGATCGGAAGGTTGGGGTCGACGCCTCTGATGCGCTCGAGCGCCGCGATTCCGCTCGCGTCGGGAAGGTTGAGGTCCAGCAGCACGCAGTCGGGGCGGGAGACGGACAGTTCGCGTTCGGCGTCGGAGGCCGACTGCGCCCATACGCAGGCGATGTCGGCGGCCGCATCGGCGATGAGCTCTTCTACCAGCAGCGCATCGCCGCGGTCGTCTTCTACCAGTAGTACCGAGAGCCGACGGCCGCCCGCCGTGCGGACGGACGCAGGGTCCGGCGCAGGCTGGGTATGCGGCTTAATCGGCGCGCGCATGGGTCATCACGTCCTTCAGTAACGCCACCCGGTCGCGCGACCCTCTGCTTCAGTGACAACGCCTAGACAATACCCAGGGTCCCTTCGTGCTGCCGCACATCGGTCCCCCGACCTTCGCGCGCGCGGAGACGTTTCCTATCGTGGCTTGATGAGCACCATTCTTGACTCGGATCGCGTCGCCGATCTCGCCAGAAAGGTCGTGGCCGACCACGACCCGAAATCCGTCCCGATTCCCGAGTTGCTCGGCGCCGCCTATGACGCCGGGCTTTCCTGGGTGCGCTTGCCGGAGGGGCTGGGCGGTCTGGGGGTTTCACGCGGCCTGCAGGCCGTCGCCGACGGAATCCTCCAGGGCGCGGGCGGCCCGGTACCGCTGGGGCTCAACCCGATGGGCTACGGCATGGCGGCGCCGACCATCCGCGAGCACGCACAGACCGACGAGGTGAAGCGCCAATGGCTACGACCGCTGGCGACGACGGACGATCTATGGTGCCAACTGTTCTCGGAGCCGGGTGCCGGTTCGGATCTGGCTGGGCTCGCGACCACCGCGGTGCCCGACGGTGACGAGTGGATCATCAACGGCCAGAAGGTGTGGACCAGCCTGGCGCACCGCGCGCGGTGGGGCCTGCTGCTTGCGCGCACCAATCCCGATGTGCCGAAACACAAGGGGCTGACCTACTTCGTGATCGATATGCACGGAGCGGGTGTCGAGACGCGCCCCTTGCGGCAGATGACCGGCCAGGCCGAGTTCAACGAGGTGTATTTCACCGACGCGCGCATCCCCGACGCGCACCGGCTCGGCGACGTCGGCAACGGCTGGAACGTCGCGATGACCACATTGATGAACGAGCGCACCGCGCTGGGCGGCAGTGGCAGCAGGCGCGGCGCGGGCACCATCTCCGAAGCCGTCTCGCTGTGGGCATCGCGGCCTCATCGGCAGTCCCCGGTGCTGCGGGACCGGCTCACCCAGCTGTGGCTGCGCGCCGAGGCACAGCGCCTGACATCAGAGCGCTCACGCGCCTCGGCCGGCGT